>Ga0209648_10002933_pt1 | contig 14204 bp, 10 predicted proteins | sample GraSoi2013_115cm_FD_185830 | JGI IMG/M metagenome (GOLD analysis project Ga0209648, IMG submission 185830) | Grasslands soil microbial communities from the Angelo Coastal Reserve, California, USA - Sample 9_17_2013_115cm (SPAdes) (version 2) | ecosystem: Environmental > Terrestrial > Soil >...
CAACCTTGGCTATCAAGTCACTCTAACCGAGCTAATTCCCGCCCCAGCCGTTGGCGGCAGCCAGTGAATCTTACCCGTCCGCGTTGAATGGCAGTGTTCACCCAGGGGGGTGTTTTCAACGGAGCGCCGACAGAGGCCTGTGACCCACCAAAGGTGATGAAAGATCGTGTGGTGCGTCCGGCGCGGACCGGGGGTGCGCCCGAGGGCATTTGCATCGGCTCCAGCCCAGGTCTTGGCCCTTGCTTGCCTCAGTCGTTTTCGTACTTCTTGATGTACTTGAGCACTCGCGCCACGTACGTGCGTGTCTCGCGATAGGGCGGCACGCCGTGATAACGCTTCACGGCTCCGGGACCCGCGTTGTACGCCGCGATCGTCCAACGGAGTTGATCCCGCTTCTTGGAATAGAGCTGCAACAGGCGGCTCAGGTAATGCGTACCCGCTTCGACGTTTTGCTCGGGTACCGTGGGGTCGGCGCCTAACTCGCGCGCCGTCGACGGCATGAGTTGCATCAGGCCGATCGCACCCTTGTTGGACACCGCGGCAGGCTTGAATGCCGATTCAGCCGCGATGATGCTTTTGATAAACGCAGGCTTCACGCGGTGCTTCAGCGAAGCCGCACGAATGATCTCGTTCATCGTGAACTGCGGTGCGGGGATGCGGAATTTCACGGCTACCGGCCCGAGGATCTTGGTGGTCAAAATATCAATCACGTGCGCGGCGAAGAGGCCAGCGCACAGAAACAGTGCGAAGGTGACAAGTTTCATGCCAGGTTACAAACGGTTAGATTACACGCCAAGTCGCCGATGGAGACGGCTCACTCTTTTGTGTGGATGACTGTGAGACGAGCGCCACAGAGGCGCTGTTACGAGCTGCATTGTAATCGTTGTGTCGCAGGCGGACTGGGAATGTTAGTAACGCCGCTCGGTTGGCTACAATGGACGGCACCGATGAAGACTCCGTTAATGAGCTTGCTGCTGGCCGCGTGTCTCTTGTCCCAAACACCCAAGACAAGCCTGTTACCCGATTCTCAACTGGCCGCCATCACGTCGGAAGCGTCGGGCAGTCTGGCAAAGGATACTATTATTGCGCTGGGTCGCTTCCACCGAGTGCACGCTTCGCCGGGGTTTCACGAGGCTGCCGAATATATCGCCGGGAAGGCTCGTGAATACGGCCTGGAGGACGTTCACATCGAGTCGTTCGCGGCCGATGGCAAAACCACTTACAACACCTTCCGCTCCTATCTCGGCTGGGAGGCGGCGAGCGGCGTACTGACCGAAATCGCGCCGCACCGCGAGGTAATTGCCGATTACTCGAAGATGCGTGTCGCGCTTGCCGATTACAGCAACAATGCAGCCGTGACCGCCGAGTTGATCGACGTGGGCGCGGGCACATCCGAGAAAGATTACGAAGGCAAAGACGTCAAGGGCAGGATCGTGCTCGCCGGCGGTGCAGTGGCGGAGGCGCATCATCAGTCAGTGGAACTGCGAGGCGCGGCCGGCGTGCTGAGCTATCAGCAGAACCAGGTCACCGCCTGGAGCGGCGATTATCCGGATTTGGTGCGCTGGGGCCATCTCTCGCCCTATAACACGCGCAATACGTTCGCGTTCATGATCTCGTTGCGGCGCGCCCGCGAATTTCAAGCGCGGCTGGCGCATGCCGAGAAGATTCGGCTACACGCGCAGGTGGCCGCCGGCATGAAACCTGCCAGTTTCGAAGTTGTGACGGGTGTGATTCGCGGCACGGATCCTGCCGCGGGCGAGATCGTATTCAGCTGTCATCTGTGCCATCAGAAGCCGGGCGCGAACGATAATGCCAGCGGCGCCGCGGCTATTCTGGAAGACGCGCGCCTGCTGGCCAAGCTCATTAGGGAAGGGAAGCTGCCGCGCCCGAAGCGAACCATCCGGTTCATTTGGCCTCCGGAAATCGCGGGCACCATGTGTTATCTGGCGCGTCACGCCGGCGAGATCCCGAAAATGCTTGCGGCCATCCACATGGACATGGTCGGCGGAGACCCGAGGACGACACACGCTATTTTGCACTTAACGCGCACACCGGCGTCGCTCGCAAGCTTCGTGGATGACGTGGCGGCCGTGTTCGGCGAATATGTTCTCAATGGCGCCAGGCGCGCCGCCACGGAAGGCGATTTTTCCGACGCCAATATTTCGCCGGAAGGCTCCAAGGACATGCTACTAGCCGATTTTCATTCGTTCACCATGGGCAGCGACCACGATGTCTACGAAGAAGGCAGCTTCCGCGTGCCAGCCATTTACATGAACGATTGGCCCGACGTATTCATCCACACCAACGGGGACACGCCCGCCAACATGGACGCGACTAAGCTGCAGCGAGTGGCTGTCATCGGGGCGGGATCCGGATATTTCATGGCCTGTGCGGGTGCGGCGGAGGCGCAGAAGCTCGCCGGCGAAGTTTTCGCGCGAGGCGGCGCGCGGCAAAGCCGGGCCTTGGATCGCGCGCTGGCCGAGATCGCGCTTCCGGACGCGTACAACGACATCGAACAGGCCGGCCGAAGGGAGCGCGCGGCGCTTGAGTCGGTTTTGCGATTGGCGCCGGAATCGAAGCCGTTGGTCGATGGTTTGATCGCGAGAGTTGACTCGCGGTTATCCGAGGCCAAAGCGGTTCTAGCCGAGCTGCGCGGCGCCTACGTCCGCAAGAAGGATGCGCTGGACGCCGTTATTCCGGCGCGCAATCCCAAAGTGATCGGGAACCTGGAAGTTTATTACTACGACTACTTGAAGGATCATCTCGGATCCGTGCCGCCGATCACACTGGAAGGCACGATGGCCTATGAGGCGCTCAACCTGGTGGACGGGCGCCGCAGCATAACAGAGATTCGAAATGTGTTGCGAGCAGCCTACGGCCCGATTTCGCCTGCGGACCTGCTGGATTATTTCAAAGTGCTCGAAAAGGCCGGCGTCGTGACGATTCTGCCTGCTTCTCGCTCTTTGCAATAATGAATCAGTAACCCACGCCCATGTCCCGAGCCACCGACACGTTCGTCGAAGAGAACCAGCCGCGACTTCTCGAAGAGCTGACGGACTTCCTGCGCATCCCCAGCGTCAGCACGTTGCCGGAGCACAAGCCGGACATTCAGCGAGCTGCGCAGTTCGTCGCCGCGAGCCTGAAGCAGGCTGGCATCGAGAACGTCGAGATCGTTCCGACCACGGGCAATCCACTGATCTACGGCGATTGGCTGCATGCGCCCGGCAAGCCCACGGTGCTTTGCTATGGCCACTACGACGTGCAGCCTCCCGATCCGCTGGAGCTTTGGCACACGCCCCCGTTCGAGCCGGAGATCCGCGACGGCAACATTTACGCTCGCGGCTCCGCGGACGACAAGGGGCAAATGTACATGCACGTGAAGGCGGTCGAGGTGCTGCGCGCAGTGAACGGCACGCTGCCCGTGAATTTGAAATTCCTGATCGAAGGCGAGGAGGAAGTCGGCGGCGCTTCTATCGCCAAGTACGTAGGGGAGAATCCGGCCAAGTTGAAGTCCGACGCCGCGCTGGTTTCCGACACGGCGCTGTACGCCGACGGCCTACCTACGCTGTGCATCGGATTGCGCGGCCTGGTTTACATGGAACTGGAGGCCACCGGCCCGTCGCGCGATCTGCATTCAGGACTATACGGCGGCGCGTCGCCGAATCCCGTATTCGGACTCGCGGAGCTGCTGGCGAAGTGCAAGGACGCGAACGGCGTCATCCGGATTCCGGGCATGTACGACGATGTCGCGCCTCCCGCGCCCGCCGAGAAGGAGAGCTGGCAGCGGCTGCCATTCAACGAATCGGATTTCCTGAAGAACGAAGTCGGCGCCAGCCAGTTGACGGGCGAGCCGGGATATTCCGTGCTGGAGCGAATCTGGGCGCGGCCGACTCTTGAAGTTCACGGCATCGCCGGCGGATTCACGGGCGCCGGCGCGAAGACCGTGATTCCATCCAAGGCCACCGCCAAGGTCAGCTTCCGCCTGGTGCCGAATCAGGAGCCGGAGAAAATCCTCGCATCGTTCCGCCGGTTCATCGAGCAGAATACGCCGGCGGGGATTCGGGTCGTGCTGCGCGTGTTGAGCGCCGGGCCCGCGATTGTGGTGAATTCGGATCATCCCGCGATCCGCGTTGCGGCGCGCGCATTCAGTGAGATGCTCGGCAAGCCGACCGTGTTCACGCGCAGCGGCGGATCGATTCCGGTGGTGGGAGATTTCGCAAATCACCTGGGCATTCCATCCATCCTGATGGGCTTCGGTCTACCGGACGACGGACTGCACTCGCCGAACGAGAAATTTCGCCTTGCGAATTATTACCAGGGCATCATGACCGTTGCGCATTTCTTCGAGGAGTTGGGCGCGGAAGGCAAATAGGCGGCTGCACTTGGCCACGAAGCCTCACAACACAGCCCCGTCCGAGAGCGTGGTTCGGTCGGCCGGTATCGTCTCAGTGGCGGTAGCGACGTCGCGCGTCACCGGGCTGGTGCGCGAAATGGTGATGGCGCGGCTCTTCGGCGCCGGGTTCGTGTACGACGCGTTCCTGCTCGGATTCCGAATCCCGAATCTGACGCGCGACCTTTTCGCGGAAGGCGCGTTGTCGTCGGCTTTCGTGCCAATCTTCTCGCAGACGCTGGCGCAGAAGGGCAAGAAAGAAGCGGCTGTGCTTTCGAACCTGGTCGGCACGGCGCTGATTCTCATCGTGGGCGTCTTCTGCGTGCTGGGCGTATTCTTCAGCCCGGCCCTGGTGGATTTGCTGGCGGAAGGATTCCGCCAGGCGCCGGGCAAGTTCGATCTGGCTGTTCGCATGACGCGGATCATGTTTCCGTTCCTGCTGCTGGTGGCGCTTGCGGCGCAGGCCATGGGCGTCTTGAACGCGTGCAACCGGTTCGCGGTGCCGGCGACGGCGTCGACGCTCTTCAATATCGGATCGATCGGGTTCGGGCTGGCGTTCGGCTACTGGCTAGGACCGTGGCTGGGAATCGAGCCGATAACCGGGATGGCGATCGGTGTGGTGTTCGGCGGCGCGCTGCAATTGTTCTGGCAGGTTCCCCTTCTGCGCTCGGAAGGATTCGGATTCCGTCCCAGCTTCGATTGGAATCATCCGGGATTGCGCAGGATCATCAGCCTGATGGGGCCCGCGATTCTCGGCAATGCGGCGGTACAGATCAATGTGATGGTGAACACAAACTTCGCGTCGCGGATACCGGGCAACGGACCGGTGAGCTGGCTGGGATACGCATTCCGCTTCATGCAACTGCCGCTGGGGCTGTTCGGCGTGGCGATTGCATCGGCGACATTGCCGTCCATCTCCAGGAGCGCCGGCGCGGGCGACTTCGACGAATTCCGGCGCACGCTGTCGAAGTCGCTGGGCATGGTGTTTTTGTTAACGCTGCCGTCGTCGATCGGTTTGATTGTCCTGGGAAACAGCATGATCGGCGCGATTTACCAGGGCGGCAAGTTTCAGGCTTTCGATACGCAGCAGACTGCTCTGGCTCTTTCGTGCTACGCCGTCGGCCTCGCCGGATATTCCGCGCTGAAGGTTTTGAATCCGGCGTTCTACGCGCTGCACGATGCGCGGACGCCGATGATCATCAGCCTGATTTCGATCGCCGTAAACTACATCACGGCTTCGACGCTGCTCCGCACGACGGAGTTGAGTCACGCGGGATTGGCGCTTTCGACCTCGGCGGTCGCGATCTTCGGTGCGGTGGCGCTGTTTGCGATCCTGCGCAAGCGGATCGGAGGCGTCTACGGGCGAAACCTGGCAAGCAGCGTTTGGAGGATCACTGTGGCGTCCGCTGTGATGGGCGGCGCGGTTTGGTTGTCGAGCCGCGGGATTCAGAACTGGCTCGGTGTGGCGCGGCTGGGTCGCGTGGTGGATCTGGCGATTTCGATTCCCGTTGGCATCGTGGTGTTCTATGGGGCGTGCCGGGTGTTGCGGGTGAGTGAACTGGATTTGGCGGCGCGGGCGCTGACGGGGCCGGTGTTGCGGAGGTTGGGGCGCGAGTGATGCGCAAGCCAATCAACCCATGAGCGCCTAAAATCGGGGACACCCTTGGTGGAGATGAAGCTTGAGGCGTGCCGGACGCTTGCCCAGGATGTCCCCGATTTGAGAATGCGCTACTTCTTCTTTGCGGTGATTGCTTTTCGGATCTTGGCCAACGGTGCTTTGTCGTTGAACGTGACGACGCCGTTGTTCACCGCGATGCCCAGCTTTTGCCAGAGCTCGTTCAGGTCGGTCTGAACGGCGGTCGCCTTCATCTGGTTGTACAGATCGGTCAACACTGTAGTTCCCGTGGCCTTGTCGCCGACCTCCAGGACATGCGCCAGCGGCCATTCGCTAGTGATGGTGCCGCCCTCTTGCATGATGGCGCGCATGGCGTCCTGCAGTCCCTTGCGATTGTTGGTGGCCTCGCGGATCTTCACTTCCGCTGCCAGCCAGTACAGCGCTCCGCCCCAGTACGTCCGCCCCCAGGTATGCGTGTTGTCGAGGCCGCGGTCGCCGTCGCGCGGCAGGCCTTGCGGCATGTACCGCGCCATGTCGCCCCAAACTCTCTCCACCTTCATCTTGCCGATTTGACAGCGCGCGATCGGCTCGATGTAGGTGGCCATTCCTTCCTCGATCCAATGGTGCTCGCGTTCCTCGCCGGCGATGTCGGGGAAGGCCATGTGGATCAGCTCGTGAGTCATCATCCAATCGTTGTTCAGCTCGTCTTGATCGGTGAGCTGGCCCACGGAGATCCTGGTGAGACCGCCCTCCGAGCCATAAGTCATGCCGCGGAAGATGCCGGTGCGTCCTTCGGCGGGCCTGACGACGATATGCGCGTGCGGCACCGGAAAGCGGCCGAAATATTCGGAAACCGCTTCGGCGGCGGTGGAAATCCAAGCCAGGATGGCCGACTGCGGCAGGTCGATCCGGCCGGGAGCAAACGTCACGTCGATGGTGGCGCCGCCTGCTTTGACCTGAGCCCCTGGCAGCGCGTCTTGGGCGCTCAGCGTCGGCAGCATCAACGCCCCTGCGGCCAGAAAGAGCACAGTTCTCATTCGCGGCATGTGTACCTAGAGATGTTTGACGGCGGGCCAAACGTTACGTGCCTTGAGTAAAATCTTGTCACGCACAAAGATAATGTTAAAATATCAAGAGATGACCGAAGACATCGAGCAGGTCACCCGCCTGCAATCTCTCGATTTGCGAATCGGTGAGTTGCAGCGGGAAATAGCCACCCTTCCAAAGCATATCGCGCAGATCGAAAAGACGCTGGATTCGCACAACCGCAGGTTGGAAGCCGACCGAGCCGCCTTGGCGGCGAATCAAAAAGAGCGCAAGAGTCTGGAAGATGAAGCCAAAATCGAAAGCCAGAAGATCTCCAAGCTGAAAGACCAGATGCTCCTGGCGAAGACCAACGAGGTGTACCGCGCTTTTCAGCATGAGATCAGCTTCTGCGAAGACGCGATCCGCAAAGCCGAGGATCGCATCCTGGACCTGATGGCCGAAGCCGAACCGCTGGACGGCAATGTCACCAAGGCGGAAGCGGCTCTGAAGGAAGAGAAGCAGAACGTGGAGGCGGAGAAGGCCAGCGCGCGCGAGCGCACCGCCGTCGATCAGAAACAGCTCGATGAGTTGCAGGTCGAACGGAAGGGCTTGGTCGCGGGTTTGAAGCCGCAAACGTATTCGGCTTACGAACGGATCCGCCGGAAATGGCACGGCGTCGCGGTTGCGGAGGCGGCGGACGGGCGGTGCACGGCTTGTCAGATCGTGCTGCGTCCGCAGTTTTTTCAGGATCTGCGGCATAGCGGCGAGCTGATGTTCTGCGAGAGTTGCGGCCGCATCCTCTATTACAACCCGCCGGTGAGCTTCGAGCATCACGTTGCAGTTCATCCGCACCAGTAACGTGGTCTCAGCGTGTACTGGCAGAGTCTGCGCTAACATGCATGTCATGGCCCGCATTCTTCTCGGATTGCTGCTTGCCGGCGCAACCCTATCCGCACAAACCGTCATCAAGCTGGGCACAATGGTGCCCAAGAAGTCGCCCTGGCACGAGATCCTGCTCAAGATGGGCGAGGAGTGGAAGAAATCCTCCGACGGCAAAGTGGAGCTAATAATCTATCCGGGCGGCGAACAGGGCGACGAGCCGGAGATGGTGCAGAAGGTCCGGATCAAGAAACTGCAAGCTGTAGCGCTTTCCGGCGCCGGATTGAGCGGAATCGACTGGTCGGTTTCCGCTCTGCAAATTCCGATGATGCTCAACTCGTACGAAGAGCTGGATTTCGTGCGCGACAAACTCTCCGCGCGTGTGGAGAAGGAATTGGTGAAGCGGGGCTTCATTGTATTGAATTGGGGCGATGCCGGCTGGGTGCATTTTTTCACCAAGAAACCGGCGGTGCATCCGGACGAGATCCGCAAGATGAAGCTGTGCGTGCTCCAGGGCGACAACAGCATGTTCGAGCTGTATAAGCTTTACGGCTTTCGCCCGGTGGCGCTGGCTTCAACCGATATTTTCACCGGGCTCCAAACCGGACTGATTGAGGCCTTCCAATCGCCGCCGCTGTTCGCCTTGAGCAATCAGTGGTTCGGTGGCGCCAAGAACATGCTGGACATCCGGTTCGCACAACTCGTAGGCGCGACCCTGATCTCGAAAGACGCTTGGGACAAGATTCCGGCCTCGGCGCAAAAAGGCATACTGGCGTCGTCGCGCACGGCCGGCGTGGCCTTGCGCGAAGAGATCCGCAAAGCAGAGGCCGGATCGATTCCGATGATGCAGCAGTTCGGCCTGAACGTGGTACACGCCGACGCGAAGGCGCAAGCGGAATGGCGCCAGCTTGCCGAATCGATCTGGCCGAGATTGAAGGGCACCATGGTATCGCCGGAGTTGTTCGAGGAAGTGAAGCGGCTGCGCGACGAATATCGGAAGACGCATCCGGCCGCCGGCGCCACGGGGATGCCGTGAGCATCGCGCCGCCGGCGCCGGAAACGTCCGAGCGCAGCACGTTACTTCAGGTTTTCGAAAACTTCTTCTCCATCGCAGCGCTATCGCTGATGACCGCTTTGCCGGTGATCGAGATGGTGGCGCGGCAATTCCAATGGCCGGGAATTCCGGGGTCGGCCGTAGTGGTGCAGCAGCTCACGCTGTGGATCGGCATGCTGGGCGGTATGCTGGCGTCGCGCTCGGACCGGCTGCTGGGACTGTCCTCGAGCACGCTGCTGCCGGAAAGCTGGCGAGGGCCTGCCAGGATTCTCTCCGGCGCTGTTTTGGCCGCGGTATCGACGTGCCTGGCGTGGGCCAGCTTCGTGTTCGTGAAGACCGAACGCGAATCCGGAAGCGAGCTGCTGCCCGGCGTGCCCAAGTGGACCGCGCTCGCGATCATGCTGGTAGGGTTCGCGGTGATCGCCTTGCGAGCCGTGTGGCATGCCAGCAAAAGCTGGAAGGGCCGCGCGCTGGCCGCTCTGGGCCCGCTGATTCCGTTGCTGTTCGGGTTCGTGATTCCGGCCGGCATAAAGGGCGTGCTCTCAATTTCGCTCGTTGGTCTCTTCATCGTCACGGTTCTGGGTCTTCCGATATTCGCCGTATTCGGCGGGCTCTCGCTCCTGCTTTTCTGGAATGCCGGCACGCCAGCCGCTTCCGTGCCCGTGGAAATGTACCGGCTGGTGGCATCGCCACTGCTGCCATCCATTCCGCTGTTCACGCTCGCCGGTTATTTCATGGTTCAAGGCGGCGCTACCAAGCGCCTGCTGCGCGTTTTCACCGCCCTCTTCAGTTGGATCCCCGGCGGGCTGGCAATCGCTACGGTAGCCATTTGTACGGTGTTCACCTTCGCTGGTTCCGGGCTCACCATCCTATCCCTTGGTGGACTCCTGGTCCCGATGCTCATCAAGACTCGCTATCCCGAAAACTTCTCCATCGGATTGCTGACTGCTTCCGGATCGCTGGGATTGCTGTTCCCTACCAGCGTGCCCGCAATTCTATATTGCGTGTATTCGCAAACTCCGCTGCCGCGCCTGTTCACCGGCGCGATTCTGCCCGAATTGGTGATGGTGGGATGCGTGGCGTCCGTCGGCATTTATATGGGATTGAAGCACAACGCCGTGCGCGAGCCGTTTGCACCGCGTGAGGCGGCCGCCGCCCTCTGGCACGCCAAGTGGGAACTCATGCTGCCGGTGATCATGGTGATCGGGCTGTTCGGCGGATTTGGAACACTCACCGAAGCGGCGGCGCTGACGGCATTCTGTGCCTTCATCGTCGAAGTCTTCATTTATCGCGACCTGAAGCTGACCCGCGATTACAAAGAAGTTTTTGTCGAGTGCGCCACCATCGTAGGCGGCATTTTGCTGATCCTGGGCGTGGCGCTCGGGTTCACGAATTACCTGATCGACGCCGAGGTTCCGTCGAAACTGATCGACTGGGTTCAGACGCACGTGCAGTCCAAATACCTGTTCCTCCTGCTGCTGAATCTCGCGCTGCTGGTGGTAGGCGCGCTGATGGACATCTTCGCAGCCATCCTGGTGGTGGTGCCGCTGATTAAGCCGCTGGCGGCGGTGTATGGCATCGATCCGGTTCAAATGGGCGTAATTTTCATCGCAAATCTGGAACTAGGCTACCTGCATCCGCCTGTGGGCATCAACCTGTTTCTTTCCGCTTATCGCTTCAAAAAGCCGATGGGGACGATTATCTGGGCGACGCTGCCGTTTCTGTTTATCCTGATGGGGACGGTGTTGTTGATCACGTATGTGCCGTGGTTGACAACGGCGCCGCTGCGGTGGTTGAGCCCGTGAACTAATTCGGCATTCGTCGGATTCCCCGCATTTGCGAAAAATGTTGGTCAAAGGCGAACGCGGCGGAAATTCGCAGGCGTTGCATCAGGGCGAAGCTGGTGCAGTCGGTGAAGCTCCATCCCTTGTCCCGATGAGTCTGAAAGATTTTCCAGGCGCGTTCCAGGTCATCCTGCGCGAGATAGACAAGTGTGGAGTGGCGCTCGCCGAACAGCGACTGGCCGGCGCGAATCGCGGCCTGGGTGCTGAACCTCGTTTTCAGAAGCGTCAGGACTTCGTCCACCACGTAGTCGCTCGTGATCAGGCGGTCACGTTTGTCTTGAAACCAGGAGCGAGCCGCCGCATGCATTGGATCTGCTGGAACAAACAGTGCAGTCCACGCGCCAGTGTCAACGAAGGTCATTCCGGCTGACCACCATAAAGTACCAGGTCATGTTCTGCCTGGGAGATCCACTTCTTGCCTTTATCCGGCTTGATCTTCCAGATTCGCGCGAGCAGTCGCAAAGACTCTTGTCGCTGTCTGTCGTCGGCATAACCGCGGCGGCGAATCCCCGGACGGACCGACAAATCCCCCGGCTGGAGACCGATCAGACAAGCCACTGGCCGCCCGCGGGAGGTGATGATCACGTCTTCGCTGGCAGCCTGACGCAGCAACCGGGATGCCTGATTCTTCAGTTCGCGCACAGTTGCAGATTTCATAAGTGTACTGGTAGCCACATCCGTAGCTACATTGTAGCAGGATTGGAATGACGAACCGTCTGTGGAAGCCGACACCCTAAGCAGCCATCATTGTGCTAAGATCCCCTTTTGACACCCCTCCTGGAGCAAAAAACACAGTGAAAGTATACGAAGGCACGGACGTCAGAAATGTTGCGCTGATTGGTCATGGACACAGCGGGAAGACGTCGCTAACCGCGGGATTTCTGTACGCGGCCGGCGCCACCAATCGCCTGACGCGCGTTGACGAAGGCAACACAATTACTGACTTTGACGATGACGAGATCCAGCGCAAGCTGACTATCTCCACGGCTCTGGCGTTCGCCGAATGGGCCAAGAAGAAAATCAACCTGATCGACACGCCCGGCTTCAACATCTTCATCAACGATACGAAGGCCGCGATGCGCGCCGCCGATTGCGCGCTGGTGCTGGTGGACGGAGTAGCCGGCGTCGAGGTCCAGACCGAAAAAGTGTGGAGCTTCGCAGAAGAATTCCAGTTGCCCCGCGCCATCGTCATCAATAAGCTGGACCGCGAGCGCTCCAGCTTCGATCGCGCGTTAACCAGCGTCCAGGAGATCTTCGGAAGGTTGGCAGTGCCGATTCAGTTGCCCATCGGAGCGGAGAAGGATTTCAAGGGCGTCGTGGATCTGATCCGCATGAAAGCCTGTACCTACACGAGCGACGGCGACGGCAAAGGCAAGGAAGCCGATATCCCATCCGATCTTGCGGAGGCAGCGCAAAAAGGCCACGAAGCGCTCGTCGAAATGGTGGCCGAGGGCAACGACGCCCTGATGGAGGCGTTCTTCGACAAGGGAACGCTCGCGCCCGAGCAAATGCTGGAGGGTTTACGCCAGGCGGTCCGCGAGCGGCGCATCTATCCGGTCCTGTGTGCGTCGGGGCTGCATAGTATCGCGATCGATCTGCTGATGAACTTCGTCGTGGAGTACTTCCCGGCGCCGACCGATAACGGGCCAGTCGAAGGAAAAGTCAACGATAAAGAAATCCAGCGTGCCATCAAGGACAGCGAGCCGGCCTCGGCCTATGTCTTCAAAACCGTTGCCGATCCGTTTGCCGGGCGATTGACGTACTTCAAAGTGATGTCCGGCATTGTCAAGAACGACGCCAATCTGGTGAATGCGCGCAACGGGTCCGGCGAACGGCTGGCGCACATCGGTTGCCTGATGGGTAAGACCATTCAGCCCGTCACGGAGCTGCATGCCGGCGACATCGGCGCGGTGGCCAAACTAAAGGAAACCCTCACGGGCGACACGCTGTGCGACAAGAGTTCGGTCATCAGTTATCCAGTGGTTCAATTGCCCGAACCTTCCATTGCTTTCGCGATCTCCGCTAAGAGCCGGCAGGATGAGGACCGGTTGAGCAATGCGATCCAGAGGATCCTCGAGGAAGACCAGTCGCTGCGATTCTATCGCGATCCCCAAACCAAAGAGTTTCTGCTCGCCGGAAGCGGCCAGCAGCATGTCGAGGTGATCGTCAGCCGTTTGAAGAAACGCTACGGCGTGGATGTCGAACTCAAGGCTCCGAAAATTCCGTATCGCGAAACCATTCGCGGCAAGGCTGACGTTCAGGGCCGTCACAAGAAACAGACCGGCGGGCACGGGCAGTTCGGCGATTGCTGGATCAAGATGGAGCCGTTGCCACGCGGCGGGAAGTTCGAATTCGAGAACGACGTATTCGGCGGCGCGATCCCGCGCAACTTCATTCCAGCGGTGGAAAAGGGAATCGTGGAGGCGGCGTCGAAGGGTTTTCTAGCCGGGTTCCCGGTTGTGGACTTCAAGGTCACCGTGTATGACGGTTCGTATCATGACGTCGACTCGTCGGAAATGGCGTTCAAGCTCGCGGCGCGCAAAGCGTTCAAGGCAGCCATGCAGGAAGCCAAGCCGGCCATATTGGAGCCGATCATGAACGTCGAGGTGCAGGCGCCGGTTGAGTACGCAGGCGACCTGATGGGCGACCTCAACGGCCGCCGTGGGCGCATTCAGGGCATGGACACAAAAGGCAGCACCCAGATCGTCAAGGCCCAAGTACCCATGGCCGAAATGCTCAGCTATCAGAATGATCTGATTTCGATGACGCAGGGGCGCGCGTCGTTCCAGATGGAGTTCGACCACTACGATTACGTTCCCGCGCTGCAGGCTGAGAAGATCATAGCGGCGGCCAACCGGGACAAGACGGGCGAGGAAGAAGAAGAGGAATAAGAAAAACCGTTCCTTGGTTCTTTAGTTCCTTGGTTTCTTTCGCGGAATTATGGAACCTGGCGCCTCGGCCGTACGTTTCATTTCTTCAGGAGGAGGATTCCGTGCCATTAGTGTCCTCTAACGCGTCACCTGACCTCGCGAGCGTCAGCCGCCCCATGATCAAGACTCTCTTCGTCGCGAGCTGCTTTCTGGCTATTGTTTCCTGGTACACCACCTTCGAAGGCATGAGCCTGTACCTGTCCGTCTGGTTTTCCGCGCTGGCATCCATCGGACTACAAACCGCGCTCGTACTGGTTGCCTGGCTGATCGGCTTCAGCTCTTCGGGCCGGCACGTCGGCCGCCGCTCCATGCTGATCGCCGTCTACGTTGTCACGGCAATTGTCTCGATCGCATTTTCCTACACCAGCCTGTACACCTGGTTCAGCGCCCGCGAGCGGCCGGCGACCATCGAGCGCAGGCTATACGATACGTTGAACGACTCGGCGGGGCAGTCGCAGAAGCTGCT
>Ga0209648_10002934_pt1 | contig 14201 bp, 10 predicted proteins | sample GraSoi2013_115cm_FD_185830 | JGI IMG/M metagenome (GOLD analysis project Ga0209648, IMG submission 185830) | Grasslands soil microbial communities from the Angelo Coastal Reserve, California, USA - Sample 9_17_2013_115cm (SPAdes) (version 2) | ecosystem: Environmental > Terrestrial > Soil >...
AGGAATTTTTTCCGTTCATCGAACGCCGCTACCGCGTCCGTCCCGGCCGCGCCAATCGCGCGATTTCCGGCATTTCCATGGGCGGCTACGGCGCCTTCCATCTCGCCTTCGCTCATCCCGAATTGTTCTCTTCCGTCAGCGCCCACAGCGCGGCTCTCATCGAAAAACTGCCCATCTTTCTCTTCGGCAATGGCAGCGTCCCCGCTCCCGGCCGTTCCCGCCTCCTCGGCGGCGTCTTCGGCATGCCTCCAGACCCTTCCTTCTGGGACAGCAACAGCCCACTCACTCTCGCCCGCAGCGCTTCTCTTTCGGGCTTGAGTGTCTATTTCGACTGCGGTTCCGAAGACGATTTCGGATTCGACGCCGGCGCTGTTGCTCTCGACAAAATCCTTACCTCCCGCAAAATTCCTCACGAATTCCATCTTTATCCTGGCCGCCACGATTGGTCCTACTTCGCCTCGCATATCGAATCCTCTTTCTCTTTCCACTCGGCGCGGTTTGATCTGCAATCCACCGCGGTCTCATCATCCAGTTTGCGGCCACATATCAGCCAGTTGGGCAAACCACAGTGGGGCTTTTTTTCGGTTGGTCTAAGCGGAAATCGTAGGCTTCATACCCGGGGTTGGTGTTCCAGCGCGCCACGAACCATCTGACTAAGACTCGTAAGACTGTATGGCTTTTGCAGGATCGCCGCGCCCCTTTCCACCAACGAAATCAGGGACGCTGCTTCAGCCGTGTAGCCAGTCGTGAAGATCACACTGATTCCGGGTCGCAAGGCGGACATCTCCAAAAAGGCTTCCGGACCATTCAGCAAAGGCATCACCACATCCATAATAATCAAATCGATCTGCTCGGAATTCGTTTTGAAGAGCTCGAGAGCTTTCCTGCCATCGCACGCGACAATGGTTCGATAGCCGAGCGCCTCCAACATTTCTTGTGCCGAATCTCGAAGCCCCTCGTGGTCTTCCGCCAACAGGATTGTTTCGGTTCCCCTTAGTGGCTTTTCGTCACGCCTTGTCTCGTGCGGCTCGTGATCTCCGCTGTCGGCGCGGAGGTACACCTTGAACGAGGTCCCTTTTCCCGGTTCACTGTAGACGTAGATAAACCCGCCGTGCTGTTTCACAATGCCGTATACCGTTGCCAAACCCAGTCCAGTTCCCCGGCCCAGTTCCTTGGTCGTAAAAAAGGGTTCAAAGATGCGCTCCATCGTTGCGGCGTCCATCCCGCTGCCGGTGTCGGATACCGCGAGCAAGACATAACTCCCCGGCCGGCCATAGGCATGATGGCTGCAATATTCCTCCCCGATTTCGACGTTTTGCGTCTCAATGAGCAGTTGTCCTCCCCCTGCCATGGCATCCCGCGCATTCAGGCAAAGATTCATGATCACCTGCTCCACTTGGGTGGGATCCGCCAGCGTAACTCGGAGGGCTTGCGCCGCCAGAATCCGGACCTCGATATCCTCTCCGATGACCCGCCGGAGGAGATTCATTTCTTCCTCGACGAGAACGTTCAAGTTCACCTTTCGGCGTTGCAGGATTTGTTTTCGCCCAAACGCCAGGAGTTGTGAGGTCAATTTCACAGCCCGCTGAGATTGCTCTCGGATCCTCTGAAAACGTTCGCGTAAGCGACTGTTCGGTTCTGCTTCCTCATAGCCCATTTCTGCCCAGCCCAAGATTGCGCCGATGATGTTGTTGAAGTCATGCGCTACCCCGCCAGCGAGCCTTCCGATCGCCTCAAATCTCTGCAATTGATACACATGCTGTTCCAGGCGTTTGCGTTCCCTGCGATCCTCAGCCTCCCGCAGCTCGCGCTGCACGGCCGGAACCAGGCGCTGCAGATTCGTCTTCATGACGTAATCCTGAGCTCCGACCTTCATCGCGGCTACCGCGGCATCTTCGCCAACGGTGCCGGAAACGAAAATGAAAGGAACTTCTTCATCTCTTGCTCTTACAATTTTCAGCGCCTCGTTCCCGCTGAAATGCGGTATGGAGTGGTCCGAAATGATGATGTCCCATTTCTTATCGAGGGCCCGCGATAGACCTCCAGCCGAGTCCACGCGTTCAAACTCGACTTCATACCCGGCCTGGCGGAGCATCCTCACTTGCAGTGCGGCATCGTCTTCTAAATCCTCAACCATCAAAACTCGAACTGGGACCCCCATTTACGTTCTCCTTGGCGGCGCCTCGTTCAGAACCAGCCAATACAGGCCCAGCTGCGCGGACGCGGCGACGAACTGATCGAAGTCTACCGGCTTGCGCACATAACTATTCGCGCCCAAACCATAACTGTTCATGCGATCCTGGTCTTCGTTCGAGGAGGTCAGGATGACGACGGGAAGTAGTTTGGTACGTTGATCGGCGCGCAGGCGGCGAAGTACCTCCAGGCCGTCTAGTTTGGGGAGCTTCAAATCGAGGAGAACGACCTGGGGCATGATATTCACATCCCGACCCAAGTACGGTCCCCGGCAGAACAAGTAGTTAAGGGCCTCGACACCGTCACGAGCAACCACGACTTCATTTCTGATATTGCTCTTTTTCAGCGCCAGGAGGGCGAGCTTCTCGTCATCGGCGTTATCTTCCACGAGTAGAATGATCTTGTCGTCCATGAATCAGGCTCCTTCCTGCCTTGCCTCCAACAGCGTAAAATAGAATGTCGCACCCCCCTCGACCGCGCTTTCCGCCCAGATGCGGCCTCCATGCCGATGAATGATCCGTTGAACGGTCGCCAATCCCACCCCCGTTCCGGGGAATTCGTTCGTGTCATGGAGCCGCTGGAAGGCGCCAAAGAGCCGTCCGGCGTGGGCTGGGTCGAATCCAGCGCCATTGTCACGAACGAAATAGGCGAGGCTCCCGTTGCAGCGTGTCTTCCCAAACTCGATAGAAGCCGATTCACGCTTCGAGGTGAATTTCCAGGCATTCCCGAGCAGATTCTCAAGCGCAATCCTTACCAGATGGGAATCCGCAAATGCCTCGAGGCCCTCTCGAATTCGGAGCTCGCTCTTGCGTTCAGGTTGGCTCTTCGCCAGTTCGCCAGCAATCGATCGCGCCATGGCGCTCAAGTCCACGCTTTGAAGTTTCATCTCTGTGCGTGTGATTCGGGCAAGGTTCAGAAGATCGTCGATGAGCACCCCCATTCGTTGTGTGGCTGCACGCACGCGATGCAGGCTGTCCTTCCCGCCGGCGTCAAGCTTTTCCTCATAATCTTCCAGCAACGCTAAACTGAATCCGTCAATGCTTCGCAACGGCGCGCGCAAATCATGCGAGACCGAGTACGAGAACGCTTCCAGTTCCTGGTTGACAGCCTTGAGCTCGGCGTTTCCCCGCAGGATCTCCGCCTCGGCTCGCTTCCGCTCGGTGATGTCGCTCAAGATGCCCGTGAAGAACACCCCTTCGCGGGTTCTCCAGCTGGAAAGGGAGATTTCGATAGGGAATTCCGTGCCATCCTTTTTTACCCCATCCATTTCCACAGTCCTGCCGATGACCCGGGCCTCGCCCGTGCTCAGGAACCGGTCAAATCCTTTTGTATGGGCTTCACGATACCTTCCCGGCATCAGGAATGTGAGTGATCGGCCGATCGCCTCACTTGAGGAATAATGGAAAAGTCTCTCGGCGGCCGGATTGAAGTAAACGATGTTGCCGTGGTTGTCGGCCGACAGGATTGCGTCGTTCGCCGTTTCGGCAAGACTCCGAAACTTCTCCTCGCTTTCCTGCCGTGCCTGTTCGGCCTTCTTCCGTTCGGTAATGTCCGTGGCGACCACCAGGCGGGCGTCTCTGCCCTCGAACACTACCGCTCCAGAGGTGATCTCAACGTCGATCAAATCTCCGTTCTTCTTCCGATGCCTCCAGCTTTGTGCTGTTTCTGCGCCCTCCGGCGTTTTCTTGACATTTTCCAGGAGTCTGGGGATGTCTTCCGCCGGGCGCAAATCCTTGATCGTAAGAGACAGAAACTCTTCGCGCGTGTATCCGTAGCTCCGGATGGCTGACTCATTCACCTCCGTAATGGCGAGTGTGTTTAATTCATAGACCCACACCGGGTACGGAACACGGTCGAAAAGGAGTCGCTGCTGCTCGTGAAATTGCTGGAGTGCCTTGTTCGCGGATGCCAGTTCCGCATTGGCGCGCCCCAGTTCCTCCGTGCGGTCCACTAGATGTTGATTCACCGCTTTGAGCTCATCGGGGCTTGGGAGAGCGAGCGCCTTGGGCACCAGCTGAACGAGGAGAATGGCAGTGGGAATTGAGGCAACCGCCGTGATCGCCTTTATGATTCCCGCCATCCAGTATTGCGCGTGCCACAGATTCCACACTTCCATGACGTGCGTCGTGCCGCAGGCAATAATGAACACCCCGAAGAGCCCGAACATCCAGCTAAAAGGAAGGTCGCGGCGCTTGCGGATAAACCACAGAAGAGTGAAAGGGATTGTGAAATACGCCAGCGCAATCAGCGCGTCCGAAAGGACATTCAGCCACACCAGGCCCGAATTCCACCGGTAGCAGAAGCCGTGAGGCTGAAAATCGCCGGACATCAACAATTGTCTGAAAAAATCCATAGCTCCCCCCAGCGCGGGCACACAGCATCGCTAAGCCATCGCATCAATTGCTGTTCGAGGAGAAGGGGAGAGGACCTCTTCCGCTACAAAAACTTCGGCCAAAATCGGCAAGGAGATGCCAGAGTCAAAAAATCGGAATTTCTGGAAGGGACTTCCATTCTGACCCAAAGGACCACCATGTCAAGGTCGGCGTCGGTGGTGACGGCGTTACGGTTATCCTCTGACGCCATCTGTTCTGCATAAAAACGAATGCCGATGGGGGGAGTGTACCCCTCCCGCCTCCGATGTTCGTACGTTCAGACCTGCGGACGTTTCAACGTGTTTTCGACCTATCCCCTTTATTTTCTGCATCCTATATACTTTCTTGCGCCACGGGGTCCCCTCAACTCTATTGCAATCAATGCGTTACGCCCTCTTTTCATCGTGACGGAGGTGTACCCTCTCACTCTGCTGTCGCCTCGCCTCGCGCGCGGACGGCGAGAAACCCCGTCCGGCCGATCCTCATTTCGTTACTTCATTACATCTTTGCTTCATTACTTCCTTCTCTCCAGTACAATCTCTCCGCTTCCACCGGGGGAGAAATGAGTTTCAGCCAGCGTCTCGACGAGATACGAACCGGCTTCGAGCGCCCTTTCTGGGTCGCCAACATTACCGAAATCTTCGAGCGCCTCTCCTATTACGGTGCCTTCGCCTCCCTCGCCAACTATCTCCACGAAAAGCTGAATTTCCCCACCGAGCAGACCGGCACGCTCACCGGAATCTTCGGCGGCATGGTTTGGTTCCTCGCGATTTTCGGCGGCGCGATCGCCGATCGCCTCGGTTTCCGCCGCGCTCTTTCGTTGGCCTATCTGATTCTCGCCGCAGCCTATTTTCTCCTCGGCTCGCTCGGCGCGCCGTGGTTCGCTCCAGTGAGGGCTTTCGTTCCACCCGTACTTTTTGTGGGATTCATCCTGATTTTGCCCGCGCTGGGCATTTCGATGGTGAAGCCTTGCGTCGTCGGCACAACGGCACGCGCTTCCAAGGAAAACGTCCGCTCCATCGGCTACTCCATCTACTACACCATGGTGAACATCGGCGGCGCCGCCGGTCCCTACGTCGCTTCCTGGGCACACCGCCATCTTGGTGTCGAAAACGTCTTCCGCGTCGCGGCGCTCAGCGTTTTCGCCATGTTCTTTGCTGTTCTTCTTTTCTTTCGCGAGCCGAAGCGCACCGGCGACGCTCCCCCGCCGAGCATTGCCGAAACGCTGCGGAACTTCCTCACTGTTCTCTCCAACCCCAGGTTCATGCTCTTCTTGCTGATCTTCACCGGCTACTGGATCGTCTTCTGGCAGCAATACATCACGCTTCCCGGTTACATTCACGGCTACATCAGCGCCGATGCCGACGTCGAGCTCGTCCTGATTACCGACGGTCTCGCCGTCATCTGTCTCACACTGCTCATCAACTACCTCATCCGCAGAATACCCGCATTCCAATGCGTCATCCTGGGCACGCTCATCACTTCTCTCTCCTGGCTGATCCTCGCTTTTCAGCCCACCGTCCTCGGCGCGGTCTTCTCTATTTTCGTCCTCGCACTCGGCGAAATGATCCAGGCTCCCCGCTACTACGAATACATCTCTCGCCTCGCGCCTCCCGGACAGCAAGGCACCTACATGGGCTTCGCATTTCTCCCCATCGGCATCGGCTCGCTCGTCGGCGGATGGTTTGGCGGCCGCGTCATGCACCACTTTGGCGAAGTCGCGCACCAGCCCCAGCGCGTCTGGTGGGTAATTTCCAGCGTCGGTATCCTCACCGCTCTGCTGCTCTGGATTTACGATCGCGTCGTCAAACCATCCGGGCAGGAGGTGCCCTCGTGAATTCGGCAGATCTTGGAAAGCGGGGGATGATTTTTGTGAACTGAAAACTGATTACTTTTTTCAGTTGACCATGCGGCGGAGAGAAGCCAGCGCCTGCCGCGCCAGCGAATACCGCGGCTCGATCTCCAGCGCTTCCTGGAAGCAGCGCATGGCGTGGCTGTACATCTCTTGTCCCAGATACGCGCGGCCCAGGTTGTAGTGCGGAAAGTGGCGCGGCTCGTAGCGGCGCGCTTCCGTGGCCCGTTCGAGCCAGGGAATGGCTTCCTCGAACCGGCCCAGCTCGATCAGATACGCGCCGATATCGTTGTAAGGATTGCCGAACTCCGGATCGAGCTCGATGGCGCGCTTGCATTCCGCAATGGCTTCTTCAATGCGTCCCTGGAAATGATACGTCCAGCCCAGGAACGTATGGGCCTCGGCGGTCGGATGCAGTTCCAGCGACGATTGATACAGCTCGACGGCGTGATCGTAGTCGCCTTCCATCTGCGCCTGATATGCGTCCTGCAGAACTTCCCATGCTCGCGTGAGGGTCTCCATGCTCATGGACACATAGTTAGCACAGCGTCTTGCCAGGGTCAAAAGTACGAAAGTCCCAGGCGTGCAGGAGATGAACCTGTACTTTGTGACGGGTAAGGAGTGGAAATTGGAACCGCAAACGGAGAGAATAGTTGGGTGCCAGCGGGGCTTCATCACTCAGCGATAACGGCGATTTAGACGAGGGGGCATCGTGAAGCGGAATGTATTGATTCTAGGAATTGCAATTTTCTCGGTGGCCGGAGCGCTTTTGGCGCAGGATTCACCCACAAAAAAGAGTTCAAAAAAAACGGCGAGTCACGCTGCCGCGGGCTCCGCGACGCGGGGCAAGGAAGTGTTCGAAAAGAAATGCGCCATGTGCCATTTCGCGGACAGCGACGCGAAGAAAATCGGTCCGGGACTCAAAGGCATTTCCAAGCGCGGGACTTTCACCGTGAACAGCAACAAAGTCACAACCGAAGCCCTGACGACGTGGATCGAAAACGGCGACGCCTTGATGCCCGGCATGAAGGACTCACTCGAGCCCGCCCAAATCAAGGACGTCGTCGCCTACGTTAAAACGCTCTAGGCGTGATACAAAAGAGAAAAGCCCCCGAACGCCTGATTGCTCAAGCCGCCGGGGGCCAAACTCAATAAAAAGTGCGCCTACTTCAGGACGGCGTCTTTAAACGCCTTCGACGGACGCAGGCGAACTACGGTCTTCGCCTTGATCTTAATCGCCTCGCCGGTTTGTGGGTTGCGGCCCATGCGCGCCTTGCGGTGCGCTTTCACAACGCGGCCGATTCCCGGGATAACGAACTTGCCCGCCCCGCCCTTGGCTTCCTTCACGGCGAGCTTGAAAAGCTCATCAAAGAAGAGAGCGGCGGTTTTCTTCGGTGTGCCGACTTTCTCGGCGATGTGTCCCACAACCTTGGTCTTGCTCAGTGGCTTGGCTGCCATCTAGTCTGCTTATCCTCCTGATTTTTCTTTCCACTCCGATACGATCGAAGCAGGCCGCGAGTTGACTACCCCTGTTATTCACCGAAAAATCTCGGGCCGCAACGGACTATAGCCAAGGGAAGCGCAGAACGCAAGGAATAATCGCACAAAAGGCTGGAAAAATGCGACTTTCTTTCAGGACGTGTGGAAATCGCCGCTGAAAATGCGGCTCCGGGGCTTGGCGCTGGCCGTTCCAACGGCTTTCGAATGCGCATATCAGGCCGGCGGACACGGCAATGGGCGAATTTGCAAGAGCCGAAGGGCGGCACAATCCGCGAATTTGTGAGAGGCGGACCGGCGCACCAATCGGCCAATTTGCGAAAGCCCAACGGCAGCAAGTCGCGATGATTTGGAGAAAAGATCAAAGAATCAAAAGCCTGAGTGGCGGAAAAAGGGGCGCCCCGCGCCGCGGCGGGCGCCCCTGCGAGGAGAATGTGAGAATCGCTTAGACCGCGCCTAGATCCGCGTAGAAGTGCGCGATGGCCTTGATGCCCCCGAAGTAGTTTTCGAGGGCAATGTGCTCATCGGGGGCGTGCGCGTTTTCGTCGGGCAGGCCGAAGCCGATCAAGACGCACGGCACTTTGAAGGTGTCGTGCATTTGCGTTACGAACGGGATGGAACCGCCCTCACGAATGAAAACGGCCTTTTTGCCGAAGCCCTTTTCCAGTGCGCTTTGTGCTTTCTTGAAAATGGGATCGTGGTACGGAGCCACCCACGGTTTTCCAGTGCTCAACACTTCGAACTTGCAATGAACCGTTTTCGGAAGAAGCTTTCGAATGTGTTTCTCCACGAGTTTGGCGATCTTGTGGGGATCCTGGTTGGGTACGAGGCGCGTCGAGAATTTAGCAAAGGCCTTTGACGGAATGACCGTCTTGGCGCCCTCTCCTTGATAGCCGCCCCAGACGCCGTTCAATTCGAACGTCGGGCGGGTCCAGAGGCGCTCGACGGTGGTAAATCCTTTCTCTCCGAAATAACCTGGTGCGCCAACGGCTTTCTCGAAATCTTTCTTCTTCCAAGGCAGCGCATTCAGCGACTTGCGCTCGGCGTTCGAAACCTTCGCGACCGAGTCATAGAAGCCGGGGACGGTGACGCGGAAATTCTTGTCGTGAAGTTTCGCGAACAGCTCCGTCAAGATCGTGAGGGGATTCGGCACCGCGCCGCCATAAACACCGGAATGCAGGTCGCGTTCCGGACCGGTCAATTCAATCTGGTAGTAGTTCAAGCCTCGCAAACCGTAGGTGATAGAGGGAACACCCTTCCCGAGCATCGAAGTATCGGAGACGATGAGCGCGTCGGCCTTCAGCTTTTCCTTATTTTTCTGGACGTAATCCCAGAGGCTGACGCTCCCGACTTCTTCTTCTCCTTCGATCAAGACCTTTACGTTGATGGGAAGCTTGCCGTCTACTTTCTGCAGGGATTCGAACGCTTTCAGGTGGATGTGGACCTGGCCTTTGTCGTCAGCGGTACCGCGTCCAAAGAGATTGCCGTTCCGCACCGTGGGTTCGAATGCCGGAGATGTCCAGAGGTCGAGCGGTTCGGGCGGCTGGACGTCGTAGTGCCCGTAGAAGAGGATAGTTGGCTTGCCGGGAGCTTCCAAGGATTCCGCGTAGACGAGCGGGTGGAGACCCGTCGGAACGATCTCAACATTTTTGAATCCTGCGGCACGGAGATTGCCTGCAACCCAGTTCGCACCGCGCTCGATATCCGGTTTGTGCTCGCTCTTGGCGCTGACGCTGGGGATGCGCAGAAACTCGCACAACTCCGCCAGATGCTGGTCGCGCTGACGATCAATAAACTCAGCAAGATTCATAAGGGGCCCTCGGGGACATGAGTCCTTTCAAATATCAGTACGCAAAACTTGATGCAAATGTTTGCGGCAGCGGAATGAAGGCGGAGTTCCGCATGATGCGCCGTGGCCGCTGCTTACTATTCTAAGACTGCCTACTCCCCGGTACAAGCGAACGGGGCGCCCGGTGGTGATTTAGATGAACGGATCGCACACGGAAGAAAAGGATAACGGATCTCGCTAACGCCAGAGCGCGTCTCCGCGAAATCGATCTTAACTGGTAAACGGAAGAAGAAATCCTTTGGATAAATTCTTTGCTTGTTGAGCGAAGCATTCGCGCTTGACAAGGGCCTCCAGCGGGCTATACGCTCGCCCGAGTTTCATCTGCCCAACTCCCCCTTGGCGCTTGGGGTTTGAAAAACAATTCGGATTGCGAGGGAATTGACATGCCTCGGAGTACGCCTTCTGTTTTCTTTATATGTCTGTCTCGCGGACCACGGTTCGCCGCCTGCGCGCTTATTCTTCTATTGATCACGGCAACTGCCTCTGCTTCGCCCACCGGAAGCATCGCCGGATCGGTGAAAGACCCAAGTGGCTCGGCGATTTCGGGCGCCAGGTTAACGCTTACCAATCCCGCCACCAACGCCAAGGTGGAAGCGGTGAGCGATACCAACGGCGGTTTCCAGTTTCTGCAATTAGCTCCCGCGGAGTACGGTCTTGTGGTGGAATCCCCGGGCTTCAAGAAAGTCACGGAGAATCGGATCCTCGTCCAGGTGGACCAGATCACCCACGTGGACATCGCTCTGCAGGTGGGCAGCGTTACTGACGTAATAGAAGTCACTTCCGAGGCGATTCCGCTGCTGGAAGCAGAAAGAAGTACGCTCAGCAATGTGGTGGACAGCAAAGTCATATCCAACATGCCGCTAAACGCGCGCCAGTATCTGGACTTGGCTCTGTTAACGCCGGGCGTCGTGCCGTCCGCGACGGGCACACAGGGTGGCGGCTTCAATGTGGCCGGGGCCCGGTCCCAGTCCAACGTGTTCCTGCTCGACGGCGTCAGCATCATCGATACGCAAATCAACTCCGCGCTGGGTAATTTCCGCATCACCGACGCGGTACAGGAGTTCGCAGTGCAAACCAGCGTGGCAACCGCGGAGTTCGGGCGCGGCACGGGCGGACAGGTCAGCATTGTGACCAAGAGCGGCACCAACAAGTTTCATGGCTCGGCCTTCGAGTATTTGCGCAATGATATGCTGGATGCCGCCGACTTTTTCACCAACAAGAATCACGGTACGAAGAACCCGCTGCACCGCAATCAATATGGGGGAACGATCAATGGGCCTATCATTCGAGATAAACTATTCTTCTTCGGGTCTTACGAAGGCTTTCGCCAGGTAGCTCCCACGGTGAGCGTTACGCGCGTGCCTACGGCTGCCGAGCGCGCCAGTGTCACCGACCCCATCTCGAAATCATTGTTACAACTCTGGCCGGCACCGAACATCCCTAATGCGCCACCGAACTCCAACAACTTCATCGCCAACGTCGGGTCCAAAACTTTTGACCAGACCGGCCTCGTGAAGGTGGATTACAACCTCAGCGAAAAGGATCACCTCACCGCGCGGTGGGCCGAGTATAGCGGCCGTAGCGTTACGCCGGGCAGGCTGCCGCTCTTGGGCGGCAATGCCAACCTGCCGGTTAGTCACTCGGACGTGCTGAACTATACGCACACGTTTTCGCCGCGGCTGCTGAATGAATTGCGCTTGGGCTTCTCCCGCAACCAGACCCTCATCACGGTGCAGGACTCCGGTTTCAACGCCGCGAAGATCTTCGTCGATTCGAGTGGAAACCCGCTTCCCGGAGTGGTCGATGGCAGTAAGAATCAACTCGACTCCGGGTTGCCTACGATTGGTATTGCCGGTTTTGCGCCCCTGGGCAGTACCAGCAATCTGCCGCAAGGCCGGGTCACGAATACCTACGAGCTCTTCGACAACGTGTCGTTGATTGCGCCATTTGGCGCCTCCAGGCACTCGTGGCGCTGGGGCTTCCATGTGCGGCGTGAAGATGCCCGGCGATTCCTGGATGGATCCGCCCGCGGCAGCTTCAGCTTCTCCAAGTTCGAGGATTTTGCTGGCTTTAAAAATGTCCCAAGCGGGCTAGCTCAAGTTACAACCGCTACGTTGCGTTTTGGCTCGACGATACGTTACTGGCGGCGGTATCCCTGGGATGTCTACTGGCAGGACACCTATAAGGTCAGGGACAATTTCACGCTCAACTATGGCGTCCGGTACGAATATCCTTCGGCCATCTACCAAACTCGCGAGCAGGCAACCAACTTTATTCCGGGCGTGGGACCGGTGGTATTAGGAACGAATAAAGTTCTGGCGATTGACCCAACCATGAAGGGACCGGGATCTTTCTTCTTTAGGCAGGCGCCCTTCACACTTTCGGGTAGCGGTGTGAACTCCGACAAGAACAATTTCGCGCCTGTGCTGGGGTTCGCTTACACGCCACGCTTTGCCAAATGGCTAGTCGGGAGCGACGACACGGTAATTCGCGGTGGATTCCGCGTGGGTTACGATGAGATCTTCAATAACATCCCGGCCAACATGGGACTGAACGCGCCATTCACCTTGACGACGACGCAGAACAACGCCACTCAAGGCGGCAAATTCCCCTGGGCTGTCGGTTTCGATCAAAACGTGAGCCTCGTCAAGAACTTTGGCAACCAAGGCCCCGGAACTCCGACGGTAGGATTGGTTGGCATCAACGCCGAAGATCGTAACATTCGCAGTAGCTATATTTACCAATACAGCTTAGGAATCCAGCGAAGACTAGGGGCGGCTTTCTCGCTGGAGGTGGACTATCAAGGGTCGAACGCGCACAAGCTGGGCTTGTTCGTGGACCAGAACCAGCCGGTCGTAATCGTGCGGGACGCCACCAGACACTTTGAAAAGGGCTCCCCAAACGAGCAAGTGTTCCCGAATCCTTTCTTCGGCTCGGTCGGGACTGGCAAGGATCTCGGCAACTCGAACTACAACGGCATGGTGGTGACGGCCAGATACCAGGGACGCCATGGCATCTTTTTTGAAGGCTCCTACACGCTTGGCAAGTCGCTCGATTACGGCTCAGCGTTCTTTGGGTCGAGCGGCGAGGCGGGCGGCGTGGCCGACGCCAACAACATTCGCGCCGATCGTGGACCATCCTCGTTCGACGTTCGGCACCATGCGGTGTTCACGTACGTGATCGATTTACCGGTCGGGCCGGGCCATCGCCTGCTGAGCTGGAATAATGGCGTGAATCGGCAAGTGTTCGGCGGCTGGCAGATCTCCGGCATCACCACGCTGCAAACTGGGACGCCCTTCACAATTTTCAACGATTCGTCCGACTTCAGCGGGTTTAATCAGTTCAACGACAGGCCTGACCTCGTCGGAACCGGAGCACTGCAGCAGGACAACCGGAATCCGGATGCGGCGTTCGACTACACGCGCTTCGGCTGCGTTTTGCCAGCGTCATTGAAACTTGACTGCACCAAAGGTGTGCCGCCAGTCGGGCGGGTCGGTACCTCCGGGCGCAACCAGTATTACGGCCCCGGGTTAGCCAACTACAACTTTGCGGTTTCCAAGAGTTTTCCGTTGGGTACCGAAAGAGTCCATCTGCGGTTCCGCGCCGACTTTTTCAATCTCTTCAACCACACGAACTTTGCTAACCCGGTTGCCAACCAAGGCAGCGGGAACTTTGGCAAGATCACGGCGACTGTCGGCAGCGCAACGGCTACAGCAGTTGGCACGACGGCCGGCGCGGTCGGCGGCGGACCGCGCGTGATCCAAGGGGCCTTGCGGGTGGAGTTCTGATTACGGAACACCTGTCCGTAGGGACAGATTGACGGTGTAGCCGGGGCGGTCGAAGATGGGGCTATGAGCGAAGTCACCGCAGCGTCCCCCCGGCGAAGCTCGCGCGTGTTTCATAAGATGCAGGTGCAGGCGCAGGGCCGCGGTCACAATGGAAAAAAATTCCGGGAGACTTGCGAAACCGTGGTGGTCAACGGCCATGGCGGGCTGTTGTTTCTCAAACACGAGATCGACGACGGCGAGATGCTGGTGATTACGAATCCGGAGACGCAGGAAGAACTGGAGTGCCGCGTCGTTTATTTAGGTGAGCCCGGGGACAGAGGGCAGCGGGTCGGAGTGGAGTTTCTAACGCCCGCGCCGCGCTTCTGGGGCGTGGACTTCAAGGAAGCCGCGCCGGCAGAAAATTCTTCAGCCATTCATTGAGACGCTTGGAGCTGACGCGCGCACGGGCGCCTGGCTCCTCCGTCGGAAAAACCAACCGGCCAACCTCCACAAAAGAAGAATGGCAACAAGCGCGCCGTAAAAGAGCGGCTTGCGCACATCGGATTTCACCAGCCAGTAGTAGTGAATGACGCCGCAAACAGCAGCAAAATAGATGGAGCGATGGAGCATTTGCCAGCGCTTGCCCCCGAGACGCCGAATCCAGCCCGCCG
>Ga0209648_10002935_pt1 | contig 14201 bp, 10 predicted proteins | sample GraSoi2013_115cm_FD_185830 | JGI IMG/M metagenome (GOLD analysis project Ga0209648, IMG submission 185830) | Grasslands soil microbial communities from the Angelo Coastal Reserve, California, USA - Sample 9_17_2013_115cm (SPAdes) (version 2) | ecosystem: Environmental > Terrestrial > Soil >...
CGAGTCGACGCCCTTCTTGCGGTCACGCTGGAATTTGCGAATCCACATGGTTAGCGTCCTTTTTTAGGGGGCAATTTGCGGCCAACAGTGTATACCAGGCCGGGACAACTATGAATAGTTTTCATTCCAGAGGGTGGAGCGAGCCTTCGAAATGTGCTGAAAACTCACAAAATTCCCGGCTTCTTAGAGGTCGTCATCCCGACGGCCGTAAAGCGAGCGCGCGCTTTCTTCAGCGCTCGAGTAGGCCGGAGGGACCTTGTGGTCTTCAAGACCTTGATTCCTTTGGGCAAAACACAAGGTCCCTCACTCCTATTCGGACGCTGAAGAAAGCGCGTCCTCATGACGGAGCTCGGGATGACGTCCTTTTTTGGTTGAGATGAATAAGTCTCACGGACATACTGAAAGACTCCTTCACCCTCCAGTCGTCGACAAACTTCCTAGTTGGTCTCGGATCATGCCTTCCCAGCCTGGTATGCCTGCAAACGTCCCAAGCTGGTCAAGAACGCCTTCAAGCATGTCCACAGCAGCCCGGCCGCGAGAATGCAAGCCGCCACAGAAACGATCAACATGGAGTAGCGAAGGGCATCGTCGCGATGAAAGACGTGTTGTGTGAACCACGCGACCGCTGTTGGTCCCAAACCAAGGCCGATTAGATTGAGGATAAACAAGTAGACGGCAGACGCCTGGCCGCGCATGTTGGGCGGCATCATTTGCTGGATGGCGGCCGGCGCGACACCGAAAGGAGCCGCGGCCAGCATGCACGCAGGTACTAACCAGACCGTTGCCCAGAAGCCCGACGGCGCGAGCAACATCAGAAAGTGGATGGGCGTCCAGATGAGTCCGATCCACATGCCGACGTAGATGTTGGCGTTGGCTCGGCCGCGAGCGCGCAGATAGTCGGCCACGCGACCTGCGCCGATGATGCCTAGCGATCCAAACACCATCACGACGCAGCCGTAGGCTAGACCGACGTCCCCGATGTTCCAATGATAGGTGCGCACATAAAACGTGGGGACCCACGCCGCGCTGGCGTAGGAGACCAGCGAGAGCAACCCAAAGCCGACGTTGTGCAACAAGAACGTTCCGCCGTTCGCGAAGATGTAAGAAAACACCTGGCCTATCGGGACGGTGGGACGAACGCTTCCACCACGAGTCTTGGGTTCGCGAATGGTATAAAGCAGCGGCGCCAACAAGATTCCCGGCAAGCCAACCACGAAGAACAGAAGCTGCCAAGGATGAATCGCCCCCACCAGAGGCAGACTCAGGGCGCTTTTCGTGGACGCGTATTTTTGGATCTGCCCGCCGAGCAGGAACGACAATCCGGAGCCGATATAGATTCCGGCGGAGTAGATGCTGATGGCAACCGACATTCGCCGCGCCGGAACATAGTCGGCGACCAGCGAGTAGGCAGCTGGAGAGAGCGCAGCTTCGCCCACGCCTACGCCCATGCGCAGCATCAGCATCTGGGGAAACGTCGTCGCGATCCCGCAAGCCGTGGTGAAGAGGCTCCACAGAATCAAGCCGATGGTAATGATCGTCCGACGGCTATAGACATCGACTAGACGGCCAATCAAGATGCCGAAGAACGTGTAGAACACCGCGAAGACCAAGCCTTGCAAGTAGCTGACCTGAACGTCAGTAATGTGCAGGTCACGGCGCAGTGGGCCCACGACCATGCTGAAGATCTGGCGGTCGATGAAGGAGAACACGTAGGCCACCATGAGCACGCCGACCACATACCAGATGTAGAGCGTGGAGTTTTGTGATGGGGCCTCTATCGTTTCAGTGGTGGCGGAGCGAGGTTGTGTGGCCAAAAGTTCCTCCGTTTTTCAGTATTCCGAGCGTAGCGAGGAATCCCTATTCGCTCTCCGACTCTCTTCGCTCACATCAACACTTCTTTGTAAGACACTGAGAGCTGTTTATTCAAATCTTCCCAGCGGGGATTTGTCTCGGCAAACAGCGCGATCTTTTTTTCTCGTCTAAAGTTCTTAATCTGGCGCTCACGGCTTGCCGCAGTTTCTGCATCCCGATAGACTTCGAAACACACTAGGCGATTGACTTTGTATTTCTTGGTGAAGCTGTCCACCAAGCCCAACCCGTGCTCTTCCACGCGTCGTCGCGGGTCATCTGTCAAGCCGACCTACAGAGTGCCGCTGAGGCTTGCCAGAATGTACACGTAAAACATGGTGTTCCTCAGTGGTCTCCATGCAAAAGGGTTCCCTCGCTGCGCTCGGGAAAGAAATCAAACTCTTTCAAACAACCCTGCGGCGCCTTGTCCACCACCGATGCACATCGTCACCACGCCGTAACGAGCTTTGCGGCGGGCCATCTCGTTGGCCATGGTCCCGACTATGCGCGAGCCGGTCATGCCAAAGGGATGCCCGATGGCGATCGATCCTCCGTTGACGTTCAGTTTCGCGGGGTCGATCCCCAAACGATCGCGGCAGTAGACGACCTGCACGGCGAAGGCTTCGTTGAGCTCCCACACGTCGATGTCATTCATCTTCACGCCCGTGCGTTGCAGTAATTTTGGAACCGCGAACACCGGTCCGATGCCCATTTCGTCTGGATCGCAGCCGGCGACCTGGAAACCGCGAAAGATCAGTTTGTACGGAATGCCCAACTGATCGGCCCGCTCGCGTGACATCAATAGAGTTGCCGAAGCGCCGTCGGAGAGCTGCGATGCGTTGCCCGCAGTCACTGACCCTTGGCCGCTGGTCTGGTCGAAGTGGGGCTTGAGGGCCAGCAGGCCTTCGAGCGTTGTGTCAGGACGATTGCATTCGTCGCGATCACAACAAACTTCTTTTTCGCCGATCTTTTCCCCGGTCTTTTTGTCGAGCACCGCCATGGTGGTCTTCATGGGCGCGATCTCGTCCTTGAAGAAGCCTTCTTGCTGAGCTCGGGCGGTGCGCTGCTGGCTGAGCAGGGAATACTCGTCCTGCACTTGGCGGCTGACCTTGTAGCGTTTGGCAACGACTTCCGCGGTATCGCCCATGACCATGTACAGGCCGGGCATGCGTTTCTCGAGATCAGGATTAGGACTCCAGTCGCGACTAATCACGCTGATGCTTTCCACACCGCCGGCAACCGCCGCGTCCACGCCCTCGTTCATGATCTGGTGAGCGGCGAGTGCGATAGCTTGCAGGCCGGAAGAGCAGAATCGATTGATGGTGGTGCCGGCAACGGTGGTCGGCAACCCCGCGAGCATCGCGGCGATACGCGCGATGTTGTGCCCCTGAGGCCCGTGCGGTTGCGCGCATCCCAAGACGACGTCTTCAATCTGGTTGGGATCGAGCTCGGGTGTCTTGCCAAGGACATCCTGAATGCAATGCGCGGCCAGAACTTCAGGGCGAGTCATATTAAACGAGCCGCGAAACGACTTGGCCAGGCCGGTCCGGGAACTTGCAACAACAACTGCTTCTCTCATGCTTTCTCCGTGCACAGAAGACTTATTGTAACGGGTGATGCGCCGCGGCTGCGGCCATCACTATAGGTAGATGAAGATGCCTTCGTCAATCGGACATTTCACTCGACTTAGCCACCGGAACAATTCATACGCGATCTCTGGGCAAGGCCTAAATTGGATTGCCTTTTGTCGGTCGCATGACTAACATACTGCCCGTCCATCGGCCCCTTTACAGAAGGAGAACCAGTGAAAACCACAAAAATTATTGTCCTTTCTCTGTTTTTGAGCCTGCCGTTTTCGTTGATTTCACAGCTTCAGAATACTACCGGGTTACCTGATCTGGTTGTAAACAGCAAGCTCTTGGGTGACCAGTGGGTGGTGCGCGACGAAGAGTTTGATCCCACAGCCTGCAGCGTGCTGGAGGGCGGCGTTACACCAGGAATACGAACCATCATCCGCTTTACGGTGGAGACCCCGAACATTGGGAACGCCGACATCAACATCGGTGACCCGAATGCGCACATCGCTGCCAACGATGGCTTGTTCGAGTTTGCGACGTGCCATCACCATTACCATTTCCGCCACTACGCGCTGTATCAACTGGTTGATCCACAAACCGGCTTTGTCTGGAAAGCGGCGAAGAGGGGTTTTTGCATGCTGGATACCGATCCCGCCCCCACCGCCAGCGAGCAGCCGCCCAAGGACCCGCAATTCAGAACCTGTGGAGCCGTTGGGATTCCCGGCAATCAAGGAATCAGCCACGGATGGTCGGACACCTACCGTTTCTTTCTGGGTGGGCAATATTTTGTCCTGGACGGAGGTGATGGGCAGCCGCCGGTTCCTCCCGGCCAGTACATTATCCGGATCACCGTCAATCCAGGGTTTAAGCCGGCTCCGGGGGAGCCATGCCGGTTCTTAGAAAGGATTGATACCGACGGGCAGCCGATTTGCCACCAATTGCCGGAATCGAACTTTAGCAATAACGTCGGTGAGGCTCTCATTACGATTCCGGATCATCCTGGTAAATCAGGCGTTGGACCTGGGGCGAACACGGCAGCTCAGGAAGACAAGGATGAACACGGGAATCCGATCTAGAATCAGAAACCACAAGATGGACATGGGTGGAAAGGCGATGTGCTCGGGCATCTCGCCTTTTCTTGGCTCGAGCCAAGCTTGCTTTTTCTCTCGGTCGCTGCTATGTTGCCCCCGTGAAAAAACTCTCCATAGCTTTGGCAATTGTTCTGCTAGCGGCTGTAACTGCTCACGCAGCGAGCCTTACTGGAACCTGGAACGCAAAGGTCGATCTCGGCGGCCAGGGCGGCACACCCACCTTTGTCCTGAAACAGGACGGCGACAAACTGACCGGTACTTATGCCGGCGCGCTGGGTGATGCGCCGGTTACAGGAACCGTGAAGGGCAGCGACGTGAGCTTCGACTTCGAAGTCCAGGGCGCGAAGGTCCACTATGCCGGCAAGCTGAATCCCGACGGCACTCAGATCGAAGGCACCTGCGACTACGGCGGCCAGGCCAGCGGAACATTTACCGCGACCAAGCAGGCGGAAAAGAAGTAGCCCGGCGCAGCCACAGTGGCAGGCGTTTAGCCGGCTGCGGTCTTCGCTCGGCTGATCATCGCGGCGCCTCGACGCTTGAGATCGGCGATCTCGGCTTCGCTATAACCGAGCCCATGTAGCACTTCTTCTTTATGCTCGCCCACCTGCGGCGCCATGGTGGGCTTTGTCTTCTCCACACCATCCACGACGAACGGACTGCTCACCGTGCGCATGCCCGGCGCGAGCTCGTCGAAAACACCGTTGGCTTGCATCTGCCGGTCTCGCGCCGTCTCTTCGTTGGTCTGCATCAGCGCAAAAGTGATTTCGTATTTGCGAAAAAGCTTGGACCACTCGGCCATGTCTTTGGTGGCAACGATTTCGTCGATTACGTTGACTAGCGCCGTGGAGTTTGCCTGGCGCAAGCCTGGAATGCGAAAGCGCTCGTCTTCAATCAGGTCTTCGCGGCCGAGCGCGCGGCACAAGTTAGGCCAGTCTTTCGCGGGCGCCAGGCAGCAGGTCAGAAACCGGCGTTGGTCGCGTGTGACGTAGTGGCACACCAGCGGGTTGGAGACAGTGGTCCGTTTGGTACGCGGCGCGAACTGAGCTCCGAGCAGCGCAGCCTGCACGAAGTTAGCATTCGACCACACGCCGTTGGCCATCAGCGATGTTGCAACCTTGATGCCTTTTCCCGATGTCTGTCGTTGAAAGAGGCCGAGCATGATGCTGGCGAACAAGGTCATGGCTGTGGGATGGTCGCCGAAGCCGGTGGGAGCGCGACAGGGTTCACCATCTGCGTTGTACATGGTGTACATCAGGCCAGAGCGCGCCCAATAAGCGGTCTGATCGTAGCCAGGCTCGTCCACGTCATCGCCGGTTGCGCCGTATCCGGTGACATGAGCGTAGATCAGGCGGTCGTTCAGCGGTTGCAGCTCGTCATAGCCAAGACGAAATTTTCGGACCAGGGCCGGCTGATAGTTGGTGATGAACACGTCAGAGGTGCGCACCAGCTTCAACAAGACGTCCCGAGCCGCGTCATCTTCCAAGTTCAAGGCCACGCTCTTGCGATTGCGACCGTCCAGAATCCAGCAGAAGAGGTGATCAGTGAGGGGCATGCCGGGAAGCTTCGACAGATAACGGTAAGGATCGCCGTGCGGAGGCCGTTCAATCTTGATCACCTCGGCGCCGAAGTCGGCCATGATCGAAGCCGCCGCGGGCCCGGCAATGTACGTCCCGCAGTCGATCACACGTATTCCGGAGAGAAGGTTGGTCTGTGGGCTCAAAGCAGAGGGATGATACTACAGCCCGCCTGTGGACGCGCTCGTGGCTAGTATCGTAAACAAGGGAATCGGGCTACTGCGCAAGGCCACCAAACATGCCTTTGACGATGGTAACATCTGTGTTACCATTAGAACGTGATCCAAGTTCGCGAATATCTTGAGAGGAGTGGGCGGAGTCCTTTTGCGGCTTGGTTCAATGTTCTCAACAGGCAGGCAGCAGCTAAGGTTGCCGTGGCCCTCGCGAGAATGGAACAAGGCAATTTGGGAAACGCGAAAGCAGTGGGAGGCGGAGTCCACGAATATCGCATCGATTTCGGCCCGGGTTACCGCCTCTACTTTGGTAAGGATGGGATCATGTGGTGATCCTTCTCGGCGGAGGAACGAAAAAGCGACAGCGGCACGATATCGCCGCAGCTCTGGCCAGGTGGAATGACTACAAACAGCGAAAGGAAGTCGCGAGGTAAAAAAGGATCATGGCTTTGACAAGAGATTTCAAGGAGACAATCCGCGCGCGCGTGAAGCGAGACCCTGCTTTCCGCAGGGCACTTCTCCGCGAGGGGATCGAGCATTTTCTCGCTGGCGACGTTGAAACCGGAAAGACCATACTGCGGGATTTCATCAATGCCACGGTTGGATTCAACAAACTTGGGACAGCTACAAAGCGCTCTCCCAAAAGCCTGATGCGGATGCTTGGTCCTGGCGGGAATCCCCAGGCCCGAAACCTGTTTGAGATCGTGGCCTATTTGCAGAACGTTGAGCGAGTACGGTTCCAACTCAGGGCGGCGCCTAGATGAAGTCGCATCCAGACGACTACGTCTCCGGGCAAGGCCCGGATGAAACGTAATTAGCCGAACCACGGCAACCGACCATTCAATCGGCCGCGATTCGTGCCGCGGACTTTTCGTATTTTCGCAGCTCCAGTTTGGCGATGGCGGCGGTGTGAACTTCATCGGGTCCATCGGCCAGCCGCAGAGTGCGGACGCTGGCCCAGGCAGCGGCGAGAAAAGTGTCCTGCGAAACTCCGGCGCCGCCGTGAGCTTGGATGGCGCGATCGAGAACACGCAGCGTCATGTTCGGTGCCACGACCTTGATCATCGCGATTTCGCCTTGCGCAACTTTGTTCCCGACCGTATCCATCAGATGAGCCGCCTGCAGAGTGAGCAGGCGAGCCTGTTCGATTTCCATGCGCGAATGGGCGATGTCGGCGCGGATGGTCCCTTGATCGGCGATGGGCCTGCCGAAAGCCACGCGGCTTCGCACGCGCTGGCACATGAGTTCCAGTGCGCGCTCGGCTACGCCGATGCAGCGCATGCAGTGGTGGATGCGTCCGGGGCCAAGACGTCCTTGTGCGATCTCAAATCCGCGGCCTTCACCGAGCAGCATGTTGGAGGCAGGCACGCGAACGTTGGTGTAAGTAACTTCGGCGTGGCCATGGGGCGCGTGATCATAACCAAAGACCGTCAGCAGGCGCTCAACTTTCACGCCGGGTATGTCCATGGGCACCAGGATCATCGATTGCTGAGTGTGCTTCGGCGCGGAGGGATTGGTCTTGCCCATGAAGATGGCGATCTTGCAGCGCGGATCGCCGGCGCCGGAAGACCACCACTTGCGTCCGTTGATGACGTATTCGCTGCCTTCGCGACGAATGCTGGCTTCAATGTTGGTTGCGTCTGACGAAGCCACGGCCGGTTCGGTCATGGCAAAGCAGGAGCGGATCTCTCCCGCGAGCAGGGGTTTCAGCCAGCGTTCTTTTTGTTCCGGCGTGCCATAACGCTCCAGCACTTCCATGTTGCCGGTGTCGGGCGCGGAGCAGTTGAACACTTCCGGCGCCATGTGGCTGCGGCCCATGATCTCGCACAGCGGCGCGTAATCCAGGTTGCTCAAACCGGCGCCCAGCTCGCTTGCCGGCAGAAACATGTTCCAAAGACCGGCAGCGCGGGCCTTGGGCTTGAGCTCCTCGATGACGCGCGTCGGCACCCAGCGATTCTTTTCGATCTCCCCATGAAAGCGAGCTTCGTTGGGGTAGATATGTTCGTCCATGAACGCCAGCAGGCGCTCTTGAAGATCTTTGCTCTTTTGGGAGAATTCGAAGGACATGGCGGCCTCCTCTGCAACGAGAGTCAACTGTGATTGTTACGCGGAACTGCCGAAATTGCCAGGATTGCCAAGATTGCCAGGATTGACGATTGCTGCTGACTTCACGTCAATCATCAATTTTGGCAATCCTGGCAATCCTGGCAATTTCTCAAGTTGCCTCTAGTTCTTCGCCGTGGTTGAGGCGTATGCCTTGGTCTCCTGACCGACGATCTCGATCAAATTGCCGATGGCCAAGTTGGCGTCGATCAAATGCAGTCCCCAATCGGCCTGGACCTGGCCTCCCACGATCACATCACCCACGATGTCTTTTGCGCGAGGGCTAGCTGGGTCGCTGTGTACAGTGACGGCGAGATACGATCCGCTATCGTTGGACACGCATTCGGCCGTGAGCATGCCCGGAACGCTGACGAATGGAGTGTCGATGGGTTGCGGTGGAGTTGGCGTTACCCAAGGACCGGGCTCGGCCTCAACGCCGCGTACGACCCCGCTGCCATGAGTTCCCAGATAGGAGTGCAGAGCTCCACTACCGCCGGCCAGCGACGCGGGATTGGTGCACGCTGAAACCATGTTCTCGCCCTGCACTTTGCCAAAGCGGCCGTTCGCCGGAGGCGGCACGTTCGAACGGAACGAAGCATAAGTAATCACGCAGCCAGTCTGGATGGCGGAGTGGCAGAGCGGCATATGCTGGAACGCGCCACCCACGTCTTTGCCCTTCGGCACCGGCAGGTTTGTGCCCAGCAGCAACGCGGAAATGATCCGCGATTGTATGGGCTTGCCATCGATTTCGCTACGGATGAGCTGGGTGAGCACAGCGGAGCCTTGCGAGTGGCCGATCAACACCACGCCGCGACCTTTATTATCGTGCTCCAGGTAATAGTTCCAGGCATCGAGAACGTCGTTGTAGGCCAAGGCGCGATCCGCCGCCATGGGAGTGCCCGCCAGCATAGCGCGCAGAGCTGTGAGCGTGATCTGGCGATACATCGGTGCGAAAGGCCGGCATTGCGAAGCAAAGCGAGCAAACTGCGCCCGTACCACGCCTTTCTCTTCCGGCCCGGGAATCATATCGCTATTGGGTGTTGGATCGTTCGAGACCGTGGGATACACGTAGAAACAATCGATCGTTGCATTTGAGTTGGCCGCCCAGGTTTCGCGCTTCAGTTTGCCATCCGCCGCTACGATGGTGGTTGACAGGTCAACAGCGCAGGCGTCTTGCCGGCCGGGACGGCATAACCAGGAGTCGTCTTTGCTGTAGTCGTTCTTGGCGGGGGGCGTCGCAGGCGCCGCCGGTTTGGCCGGCGCTTGGGCCGGAGGTGTGGCGGTGGTTTGGGCTTGAACCAATTGCGCGCCGTCGCAAATCACTAAGAGCGTCAAGGCCGTAACAAGGCGTACGAGCATGTTGTCCTCTTTTCGAAAAAGCATTCGTTAGGTGTGCAAGAACCCTACGGGAAAATCGCCTGTTGTCTCAGGAGGTTCTGGTTGTGACTCATCGCGCAGTCACCAGCAGAGCCGACTTTTCTTGCACTGAACGGCCGCTCATTCTAGCTTGCCGACCCAGGCCTGGCAACGACTTTTGTAACCCAGTAGTCAAGGTCAGAATGTTCACCTTTGATCTCTATTTCTTAGGTCAGAGCTGGTTCCGTGGAGGGCGGACAAGGGTTGGGACATCGGGACGACTTGCGTGAACGATCTACGTAATTTGGAGACTCGTCTACGAAAAACCACATATGTAAAGCCGGGAGGGCTCCACGCGACTTTGTTTAATTTTTTTGTGCAAATCCATTAAAAATCAGCTATAGTCTGGCCCGCCTACGAATTTGCGCCCGGCCGAGGTCAAGATTTTGTGTGACGTTTTCCGAGGAGATTCGGAAGTTGGAGCGCGGGACAGCGAAAACGCCAATGAATGAGCCGCCATTCAAGAAGGCGGGTCAAGCGTTTGTTCTATCAGCTCAGCAAGAGCTTCGCAGATGACAATCGTCAAAGATCAGCAAGGGCCAGTGGGAAAGGAGGACAAGGAACGCTCGCCGTTCTAATTGCGGCGTGATCGAGATCAAGAAACAGAACTGTGCTGAAGGGCTCCGAAAAAGATTTTCTCCTGCCATTTTTTATTTTGCTGTAGGGCCTTTTTAAATTCTTCGGAGGGGGCACAATGAAAAGACTGAATCGGTTCTGTTTCTTGCTCGGGCTACTGGCGATCTTCGTCGCGTTCCTCCCAGTGTTCGCGCAAGTCGATACGTCAACGGCAACGGTCAAGGGAACAGTGCTAGATCCGCAAGGCGCTGTGATCTCGGGTGCAACCGTCACGGCACTCAGTGCTGGGACTGGAGTCAGCCGGGTAGTGAAATCGGCCTCCGACGGCCGTTATCAGATTCCGGCATTGCCACCCGGCGTGTATCAAATCACTGTTACCGCTCAGGGCTTTGCGAAAGAAGTCGCCAAGGGTATTGAACTCACCGTTGGTCAGAATCAGGTTTACGACGTTCACATGAAAGTTGGCGCGGCGACTGAGACGGTTGAGGTTTCAGCGGACGCGGTTCCGTTGATCCAAACGGAACAAACCCAGCAGGCCAACACCATCAATCAGCTCCAGGTTCAAGAGCTTCCCAACATCGCCCACAATATTACCCAACAGGTGTACACGCTGCCGGGGGTGGCCAACGCGGAAGCGCCGCGCAGCCAGCAGCCGGGCTTTACCGGTTTCGGGACCACCGGGTTTTCCATCGGCGGGAGCAACGGACGCAATAATCTCTCCACTATCGATGGCGGCGAGAACGAGTACGGAACAGGACAGTACCGCGTCACCACCATCCCTCAGGATACGATTCAGGAATACCAGGTCAACCGCAACGCTTTTGCCGCCGAATTCGGCTTCACCAACGGCAGCGCCATCAACCTGGTCACCAAGAGCGGCGGAAACAGGCTCCATGGCAGCGTCTACGGATATTTCCAGGACCACAATACGTCGGCGCAGAATTTCTTCAACGGAATCGAGGGTCTGCCTAAGGCTTACAGCCAGAACGTTTATACGGGATTCACGGTGGGGGGTCCGCTTAAGCAAGACAAGCTGTTCTTCTTCCTGGCCTACGAATATCGGGACTTGAATAGTCCGGATTACACCAATTCAAACATCCTTAGCGCGCCCACGGTGCTGGGTATAGCCGCGCCCGGACTCTCGGCAGGCTGCACCTCTCCAGCGAGCATCAAAACCAACCAATTGTGCTACGTAGGCGCACTGGCCGCTTCCGGGATACCCGGCGCACTCCAGGCCGCCGCGGACTTAAAGCAGTCATTGGCTCCGCTGACGAACCCTTTTCTCAACAAGATTCTTACCGGCGAAAACGGACTCTTTAATAACCCCTTCCGTTATCACAACACCAACCTGCGTTTCGACGCGCAGCCGAACGCGAGCAACGCCGTCAATTTACGCCTGCAGTATTCGCACGACGATAGCAGTGCCGGCAATCCCGATGCCAGCGGACTCTTTACCCGGGATTTCAGCATTCTCTCGACCTGGAACCACACCTTTACGCCCTCACTTCTCAATTCGGTCCTTGTCCAGGTTGTGCCAAAGAATGTGGCCAACAATTTGCCCAACCCCTTCCAGGGCGTGAATTTCAGTCTGGGCACCTTGAATGCCGGGAACCTGGGTGGCACTTCATCCTTCGGAAGCCCCTCGCTGGTTCCCTACAAGGCCCACCAGAGACGTTACCAATTTGAGGACAACTTGACCTGGATCCGTGGGGCGCACACCTTCAAGCTGGGAGCCTCCATGCGGCTGGCGGACTATCATGTGGAAGACGACTTGTGGTTCAACAACGAGTTTGACTTCAAGGACGCTACCTTTCCCATCCTTTTGAGTCCAAGCGCGATCTTGTTTCCGACGAGATCAACGGCTGATATAACAGCCATTGCCACGTTCAACGCGGGCGCACAGGCCGGGGGAGGAGGGAACTTCGGATGCACCCTCAATCCCAACGGCACGATAAATTTCGCATTTCCTTGCGTTGGGCCTCCCCGACTAAATCTGAGCGCGCCTCAAACCTTTAACTCCGGGCTTCCTGCAGACGTTTTGGCTGGAAATCTTCCATTCGCGACAGGGCCCAGTAATCCCGCGTGGGAGGGTTGGGGGAAATATTTCGGCAGCTACATCCAAGATACCTGGAAACTCAGCTCGCGGCTGACCATGAATGCCGGCGTGCGTTTCGATGTAGATAGCGAGCCTCCTCCACTGACCAACAGCTTCTATGCTTCGCCGCGCTTGGGCTTTGCCTGGGACGTGTTCGGCGACCAGAAAACCTTGCTCCGCGCCGGCGGCGGCGTTTATGTGGCGCCGGTCGACGTGCTCATTCCATCCTACGGTTCTCTACTGAACGGGACCCCTCAATACATCAATGAAGTGCTCGCCATCAACAGCGCGCCAAAATTTCCCCTGGAGCAGTTGTGGGGCCTGGGACTGCTGAAAGGCGAGCTGCCTTTCGGACATCTCACTCCGGCTGACTTCGCTGCGGTTGGAATCCCGTTCTCGACGCCAGGCGCGCTGGTCCAGTACGGAGTTGCGTCGAACTATAAGAACCCTTACTCGGTGCAAGCCAGCCTAAGCATCGATCGGCAACTGAGCAAGAGCATGTCTCTGGAAGTCGGGTACAACATGTACCATGGCGTCCACCTCCAGATGCCTCTGGAAACGGGGTACACCCAGATCAGCCCCGGAAATCCACTCTGCGCAAAGTTTGCGTCGCTGGGGACAAACTGCACTGACTTAACTGGTGGCCCACTCTACATACCTAATTCCACTCAGCTTCAGCACACCACCTATGAACCCATAGGCAGCTCGATCTACCATGGCCTGACAACCTCGCTCACCAAGCGCTACACGCATGGCCTGCAGTTCCAGATCAACTACACCTGGAGCAAGACCATCGACAACGTGATTGACTTTGCCAGCTTCCAAAATTGGTTCCGACCGAGCCGGCTGGATCTGTTCCGGGCGGTTTCGGTGTTCGACATACCGCACACCCTGGTGGCCAATGCCGTCTACACCACACCGTTCAAGTCGGGCACGGGGAATGCGTTCAATACCATCTTGGCGGACATCTCTCTAGCCCCAATCGTGACGGTTCGCAGCGGGCTGCCCTTCTCGTTCCGGACGCCAAGTCTCGTAAACGGCATCGCGCTGGACAGCAACTATGCCATGCCGTTCCATTCTTCGCGTGACGCCAACCGGGGTGCAAACTATGCCACCACGGACCTCACCTTCAAGAAGGCCTTCTACATCAACCGGGACCGCGGGCTTCATTTGGACCTCAGCGCAACCGGAACCAACATTTTCAATCGAGTCAACTTCAATAAGGTCAGCGACCAGTTCGATAACGGACTTCCGTTGGCCGGCACCAACACACTTCCCGACTTGATCAACGGACCGTTCAAAGGGCTGCATGGAGTAAAGCCCACCAGTCCGAACCAAATTACACAGCCGCTGTCGTATTCTTCGGCTGACCTGCCACGTCAAATCCAGTTTGGGATGAAGTTCGTCTTCTAAGTCATCTCACAGGGTACAAACAAACAGCCACCAAGCAAGCACACCTGGTGGCTGTTTTTGTGGATTGACGGCATTGCCTGGAATTTCGCTAGTGATACCAGCTTCCAATTCGCGCGAATGAAAAGGAGGAACCCTTGTCATTCTGAACCCGCTTCAGCGGGTGAAGTTGAGCCGGTTTGCGGGCGTCCGAGCCCGCAGGCGAAATCCTGAGCGCAGCGAGGGAACTCTATTCGCTAAGAGACTGCGGGTTCCTTCCCCTTCGGCAAGCTCAGGGTCAGGATTTCGGCAGCAGGCTCTCGCTTCGCTAACGCCTGCTAGGCGCCTCAACTTCGCGC
>Ga0209648_10002936_pt1 | contig 14201 bp, 11 predicted proteins | sample GraSoi2013_115cm_FD_185830 | JGI IMG/M metagenome (GOLD analysis project Ga0209648, IMG submission 185830) | Grasslands soil microbial communities from the Angelo Coastal Reserve, California, USA - Sample 9_17_2013_115cm (SPAdes) (version 2) | ecosystem: Environmental > Terrestrial > Soil >...
TCGAACGTGAAATTGAGCTGCTTGCGGTAAGGAACGCTGGCGAGAGCAAACCGTAGCGCCGAGGGCTTATAACCTTTCGCAAACAAATCGCGCAACGTGAAGAAGTTCCCCAGCGACTTGGACATCTTCTCGCCTTCGACAAGCAGGTGCTCCGCATGCAGCCAGTAGCGCACGAAAGGCTTGCCGGTGGCGCCTTCGCTCTGAGCGATTTCGTTCTCGTGATGCGGAAATGCCAGGTCGACTCCACCGGTGTGAATATCCAGGGTCTCTCCGAGATACTTCATGGCCATTGCGGAGCACTCAATGTGCCAGCCCGGTCGGCCGGGTCCGATCGCAGTCTCCCAGAAGTGCTCTCCCGGTTTCGGGGCTTTCCACAGCGCGAAATCCCGCGCGCTCTCCTTTTCGTAGCGGTCGTTGTCGACGCGTGCGCCAGCCTGAATGCCGGCCAGATCAATCTTCGAGAGCTTTCCATATCGTGGGAATTTCGCGATGCGGTAATAAATCGAACCTTCGCCCGGATACGTGAACGATTTTTCCTGGAGGCGCTGGATCAGCTTCACCATCTCTTCGATATGGTCCGTGGCACGGATCCAGCGTTCGGGTGTTTCGATGCTAAGCGTCTTGCAATCGTCGAAAAACGCCTGCACGAACTTTTCCGTGTATTCGCGGATGCTTTTCCCCGCTGCCGCCGCGTGTGCGATGATGCGATCGTCCACATCGGTCAGGTTCATCACATGCTGGAGCTTGAATCCGCGCAGCTTTAAGAAACGCCGCAGAATATCCTGAAACACAAACGTTCGGTAATTCCCGATGTGCGCGTAGTCGTAGACCGTCGGCCCGCACGTATACATGCGCACTTCGCCCGCTTTTTGTGGAACGAAATTCTCGATTTTCCCGCTCAGTGTATTGTGCAGCTGAATCTCAGCCATGGGCTGTAGATGATCTCTTTCCGCAAAGGAATAAGCGCTCGATTGTAGCCGAGCCGTTTGAAACCTAGCAATGTCGAAGCTGCTTGAGGTTGCGCGAAACGAGACGCAATGGGACCTGATTAGTCCTAATTGACGCTGGCTGCCCGGGCGGTTAGAGTCCTCCTTCTCATCTAGTCAAGGAGTTATCGATGGATCGCTCCCTTTCGGCTGGCGTTCTGTTTGTTTTCACGGCTTTCGCCGCTCCCATCCTTGCTCAGGAACAGACCAAGTCCAACGCGCTCAAACCGCTTACGCCCGAAGCATCATTGAGCCTGCGCAGTATTTCCGATTTGCAATTCTCTGCCGATGGCAATCATCTGGCGTTTGTGGTCACCGAGCCACCGAAGGGAGAGCGGCGCGCACGGCACGTTTGGGTTTACGAGAAGCAGTCCGGCTCAATCCGGCAATTCACCTATTCAGGGAAGTTCGAGTCCAACCCACGATGGTCGCCCGACGGCAAACAGCTCGCTTTCCTTTCCGATCGCGACGAACAGCTGCAGGTCTACGCCATCCGTGCGGATGGCGGCGAGGCCAGTGCCTTGACCAAAGGAAAGCGCGGCGTGAAGAATTTTGCCTGGTCGCCCGACGGCAAGCAGATTGCTTTTCTAGCCCCCGACGCAAAAACGGAACCGGAAGAAAAGAAGGAAAAAGACAAAGACGACGCGCACGTGGTGGACAAAGAGGACAAGCACGCTCGCCTCTGGTTGCTTACTCTCGACACGGGAGAAGCCAAGGCCCTCACCGAGCCCAAATGGGATATCCGGGAGGCCGTTTGGCACCCTTCAGGCACCGGGCTGATGCTCAGCGCCACGGATCACCCTGAATCTGATCAGAACACCGCGCGCATTTTTTTCTTTCGCCTCTGGGACGCCGTTAATGGCGCCCGCAAAGAGATCGACTCCATGACGCAGCTTCTTGCGCCCCGTGGACCCTTCGGCAATATCCGCATCGCCGCCGATGGCCACCGATGGCCTTCGTCGGTTGCCGCGAGGACGGCCCTTCGCCGCACGACCTTATGCTTGTCCATCACGGCGAAAAGGGCATGCAGAACCTCACTGGAGCTAGCGTGGACCGGCCCGTCCTTGACTTCCGCTGGTCCAAGGACGGCGGGCTGCTCACCCTTGTCGAGGATGGCTTCCATACGAAGTTCGTCGCATTCACCGCGGAAGGCGCGCTCAAGGATGTCCCCCCGATTGCAGGCAATCCAAATGCTGTCAGCGTCTCCGATTCCGGCGAAGTCGCTTTTGCCGGGCAAACCGCGATGACTCCCCAGGAATTGTGGCTATGGGACCAAAAGAGCTCGCCGAAGCAAATCTCCCACTTGAATGATTCCTGGAAGCAGTACTCGCTCAGCGTTCCGGAATTCTACAAATACAAGTCCTTCGACGGTTTGGAAATCGAGGCAAGCCTCCTGAAACCCCCGGCTTCGGACAGCAAGTCGAAGCTGCCGCTCATCGCCTTGATTCACGGCGGCCCCACGGGTGCCTGGCAGGACTCTATCGAAACCTGGGGACAGCTCCTTGCAGCGCGTGGCTACGCTGTCTTCTATCCGAACATTCGCGGCTCGAGCGGTTACGGCCAGAAATTCATTGAAAAGAATCGCGGCGACTGGGGCGGCGGGGATTACCGGGATGTGGTCGCCGGCGTGAAAGACTTGGTCGATCGTGGTATCGCCGATCCCAGGCGGCTCGGCATCGGCGGTTGGTCTTACGGCGGATATATGTCCGAGTGGGCGATCACGCAGACCGATATGTTCAAGGCGGCAGTCTCCGGCGCAGGATTGTCCAATCTCATCTCCGAATACGGCACCGAGCAAGGTCCTTCCTACGACGAGTGGTTTTACGGGCTCCCGTACGAACCGGAGAAGGTCACCGGCTTTCTGAACAGTTCGCCCTTCATCCATCTCAAGAATGTGAAAACGCCGACCCTGATTCTTCAAGGCGACGCCGACCCGGTCGATCCTCCGGGTCAAAGCCAGGAACTCTACCGCGGCCTCAAACGCTACGGCGTCGAAACCGAGTTGGTGCTCTACCCTCGCGAACCCCACGGCTTCCACGAAGAAAAACATTTGCTTGACCGTCTGAACCGCATCCTCGCCTGGTACGACAAGCATTTGAAGGAAGGTTCGCCAACCACCAAGTAAGCCTATTGGGGAAATCAGGCTTGTAGCGCTAACAATTTGTCTACAACTTGTAGCGGAGGGCTTTACACGCACCCCCCATCATGTTACTGTTTTCTCCCGTACCGCCATCCTTGCGCCAGGCGGCTGGGCCTCTGACTGAGAACCTGCCAAACGTTTTGACAGGCGACCCGTGTAGGGTTGGCCTATCGAACCAAAGACCCTCCCCCGAGGAATACAACGTCGTCTCTCCTCGCGTTCCATTGCCACGGCCCCCGGGTGAACAGAGTAACTGCTGTCGGCATCAGACTTGTTTTAGCGCGATTTGAGGGACAAAGGGGACATCTTGCTGAAGCTGCGAAAAGTCGAAATCGTTGGCTTTAAGTCGTTCTGCGAACGCACTGTGGTTACGTTCAGCGGGTCCGGCACTACCTGCATTGTGGGACCGAACGGCTGCGGCAAGTCCAATGTGGTTGACGCCATTTCCTGGGTTCTGGGCGAGCAGAGCCACAAATCACTCCGCGCCGAGCGCATGGCCGATTGCATTTTCAACGGCACCACCAAGCGTCCGCCCCTGGGGCTCGCCGAAGTCACTATCACCATGGAAGATCCCGAGCTCGCCGAGGCTGCCCGCTTCGTGATGGAAAGCGCGGCGTCAGACACCGCGACGGATTCTGAGTCTTTGCTCAGCGAAAGCAGCGAGCCCCTTGGCTTGACCAGTACTGCGACCGAAATTCTCTCTCTCGACCCCGCGCAGCCCCCTGAAACGCAAGAGGCTTCTACTGGCGGTTCAGCTTCAGTTGCAGCTGAACCCGGTGGCAAGTTCAAACGCAAGAAAAAGCAGGCAGACAAGCCAGTTCTCGCGATGAAACCGGGCGAAGTCGTCGTCAGCCGCCGCCTCTATCGTTCCGGCCAAAGCGAATATCTGATCAATGGCCGCGTCGGAAGGCTGCGCGACATCCAGGAAATGTTCATGGGCGTCGGCCTCGGCCCGGACTCCTATGCCATCATCGAGCAGGGCCGTATCGGCTTGATTCTCTCCACCAAGCCGATGGAGCGCCGCGCCATCATCGAAGAAGCCGCTGGCGTCACCAAGTTCAAGACCAAGAAGCGGCTCGCCGAAGCCAAGCTGGAATCCTCGAAAGTAAATCTTTCGCGCGTCAACGACATCGTGGTGGAAGTTGAAAAACAGCTTGGCTCCCTGAAGCGCCAGGCCGCCAAAGCGCGCCGCTATTCTGAAATCCGCGACCAGATGCGTGGCATCGTGCGCCAGATGCTTGCAGGCAAGGCGCGCGAACTGGATGCCGAAGCCGAGCGCGTCTCCAAGCAGCTCGATGAATTGAGCGTCGCTGAGTCGCAACGCGCCACCGCCATTCAACAGCAGGAAGGCGAGCAGGACCGGTTGAACCAGCGGATTTATGAATTGGATGCCGAGATCCGCCAGAATCAGAATGTCTTGAATCTTACGGCCCTCGAAGTCGATCGCAGCGAGAATCGCATTGCCTTCAACCGCCAGCGGGCCGAGGAGCTCGTCGGGCGTCATGCTCAGGTGGATGCGGAGCTGGCGCAAGCCACTGCGAAGGCCGTGGAATGGGAATCGCGGAGCGCTTTGCAGATTCAGGCGGTCACATTGCTGCGCGAAGAATCGGGCATTTTGACCGCTCGCGTGGAAGAGCTCGCAAACCGTGCCGAGTCTCGCGCTGCGCAGATTTCCGAATCCGAAACACGAATCGAGGCGCTGCGCCGCTCGTCATCGGAAGCCGGCGAAAGTCTTCTGCGGCTGCATGGCGAGCAGAAGCAAGCCGAAGAAGCGCTCGTACACCAGGCCGAAGCACTGCGAAAGCTGGAAGCAAGCGAGCAAGACTTGTTGGAAACTTCCATGCGCGCGCGTGATGATGCCGAACGCGCCGCTTTCGAGCACGAATCCGCTACCAGTCAACTCAATGCGCTGAAACAAAACGCGGCAAAGCTGCAGGTCAAGATTGCCGGATTCCGAGAGCAGCGCGATGCTTTGTCGAGGGAGTCCGCAGCCCTCCGCGATTCGCTTGCGGGCGTTCGCGCGCGCCATTCCACCCTCACGCAGATCCTGAACGACCGCTCGTACACCGCGGACGCCGTTCAGAAGCTTTTTGCCGCCAACGAGCGCGGCGGCGGCCAGGATTTTCGCGCCGTCGGCGTGCTTGCCGATTACGCCGAAGTCGTAGAGCGGCACGAAGCCGCCATCGAGCAGTACCTGCGCGACGAACTGGAATATGTCGTCGTCGAAACTTACGACCACGCGCGCGCCGGTGTCTCCATGCTCCGCGATGAAGTGGGTGGCCGCGCGACTTTCTTCGTCGACTCGCTCCGGAACCTGCGTCTTTCCTCCGAATACGAGCCGATCGTGAATTTCCGCCCGGAAGACGGCGTCATCTCCCGGCTCGACAAGCTAGTGGAGTTCCGCGATCCGCTCGGCGCGGCGGCAAAACAATTCCTGCCAAGGTTGCGCTCCGCGTATTTGACGGACAGCGCGACTGCGGCGGAAAAACTGTCGAAGGAAAATTCGCAATATGCCTTCGTGACGCCCGACGGCACCTGCTACCAGGGCCGCATGGTCACCGGCGGCCGCCCCGACGAAGTCGGTCCTTTGGGCATGAAGCGCGAATTGCGGGCCCTGGACGCGGAAGTACTACAGCTCGAACATAAAACGCAGGAGAAACAGGCCGCTCTTGAATTGGTCGACACTGAACTCCGTTCGACGGAGCAGGCGCTCACCGAAATCGATGAAAAACAGCGCGAGGCAGATCGCCAAGCCATTTCCGCAATGCATCGCCACGGTCAAATGCAGAGCGAACTTGCCCGCCTCGGGCTGGAACTCACCGTCTGCCAGAACGAGCTCGCGCGCATCCGCCTGGAAGTGGAAAGTGCCCGGCAGCGTGCCGAGCGCGCCAAGAACCAGCATGCCGCCGCTGCGCTGAGCCGTGCCGAAGCCGATGCCGAAAGCGCCCGGCTTGCGGAAGTGCTCGTTCAGCTTCGCGGCTCTATCCAGTCGGAGCAGGATGAACTTGGCGCAGCCCGCGCCAAATTCGCCGCTCTGAATGAGCGGCTTATGGCCGCCGAAGCCCTGTCCATGCGCCTGAACGAGGAGCGCGCCGAACTCGGCCGCCGTGAAACCGCACTTCAGCAACAAGCGACATCCATCGGTGACGAGAAAACTGCTCTTGCCAAACAAAGCGAAGACCTCGCCCTCCAGCTCGAAGGTCTGCGGGGCGAAAAGCTGCGCTTGGAAATCCGCCAGCGGGAACTTGAGCAGGAATGGGACGCCGCTCGCACGCGCGTCACGCAAATGGAAGACCACTTGCGTATGCGCCGCCAGTCATTGCAGGAACTTCGCGAGCAGCGCGGCCACGCGGAAGTCGGCCGCGCTAAGAACGACTCCGACCGTCAGCACCTCCGCGAAACGTGCATGAGCGAAGTAAACGCGCAGCCCGAGGACCTGATCGCCGCCGAGGCCGCTTTCATGTCCGGCGAAGAGCTGGCCATCGCGGAAGCAAATTATCGCGAGATGAAACAGCGCATCGAATCCATGGGTCCGGTCAACATGATGGCGCTTGAAGAGTTCAACGAGTGCGACCAGCGCTTCACATTCCTCACGCGCGAGCGCGACGACCTGTTGCAGTCCATTGCGGACACTCAGCAGGCTATCGCGGAGCTCGACCTCGCCACCAAAGAAAAGTTTGAACACGCCTTCCACGCCATCAACAAGAGTTTCTCTGAAGCTTTCCACACCATTTTCGGCGGCGGTATGGCGGAGATGCGCTTGACGGAGCCGGACAGCTCCGGCGACGCGGGCATTGACATCGTCGCTTCACCTCCAGGTAAGCGCCTGCAAAACGTGCTGCTGCTCTCCGGCGGCGAAAAGGCCATGACCGCGCTCGCGCTGCTCATCGCTATCTTCCGCTACCAGCCCAGCCCCTTCTGCATCCTTGACGAGGTCGACGCCCCGCTCGATGAAGCCAACGTCGGCCGCTTCACCCGCCTGATCAGCGAGATGAGCGGCCAGACGCAGTTCATCATCGTTACGCACAACCGTAAGACCATGGAGATGGGCAGCGTGCTCTATGGAGTCACCATGCAGGAGCCCGGAGTCTCCAAGGTCGTCAGCGTCCGCTGGGAAGAATCGGAATCGCCGGATCTTAAACAGAAAGCGGCTGCCGCCTCCGCTGCGTAAACTCATTCACCGTTTAGCAAATAACCCGCCTCAGCCACTTCCAAAAAATCCATGTGGCTTTCGCCGCCACAGCATAATTTTTTCTTATGTTTGCTTTGCAAAGATTTCCACCGCGTGTGCCTTTGACTTCGCGTTGCGCTGCGCTAGAATGCTTCTCACTTTGTCGGGGGAACTCGCTCTGTGTCATCTGTTCCTGCCATGAAAGTCATCCGGGAGACGCAATTCGCGGGCTTGACCCCCGCCGCGCGCGGTAAGGTCCGTGACATTTATGATCTCGGCGACAAGCTGCTGATCGTCGCTACGGACCGGCTCTCCGCTTTCGACGTAATTCTTCCCACTCCTATCCCTGACAAAGGCCGCGTCCTCACGCAACTCTCTTTCTTCTGGTTTAATTTGTTGCGGGACATTATTCCAAACCACGTCCTCAGCGCGACCGATTTTCCGCCGCCCTTCGACAACTTTACGGACGAACTCGCAGGCCGTTCCATGGTCGTGCGCAAGACGCAGCCACTGCCCGTTGAATGCGTTGTGCGCGGCTACGTTTCTGGCTCGGGCTGGAAAGACTATCGCGTCACTGGAAAAATCTGCGGCATTCAGTTGCCCACGGGATTGTGCGAATCCGATCGCTTGCCGGAACCTATTTTTACGCCTGCAACCAAGGCCGCCTCCGGCCATGACGAAAACATTCCTTTCGAACATGCTGCATCACTCATCGGCAAAGAACTCGCCGAGAAAGTCCGCGCCGTTAGCCTGGAAATCTACCGTCACGCTGCTGCCTATGCGGAACCGCGTGGCATCATCCTCGCCGACACGAAATTCGAATTTGGCCTGCTCAACAATGAATTGATCTGGATCGACGAAGCCCTCACGCCTGATTCTTCGCGCTTCTGGCCCGCCGCCCACTACAGCCCCGGCGGTCCGCAGGCTTCTTTTGACAAACAGTTTGTTCGCGACTACCTCGAGCGAATGCAGTGGCCGAAAACCCCGCCCGGCCCGGAGCTTCCTCCCGAGGTCGTTGAAGCTACTCGCGCCAAATACCGGGAAGCCTATCGCATCCTGGCCGGGCGCGAGTTGGATTAGCAAGCCCGGCCCTCACACCGTAAGTTCTTTAGCGGAGCGTGCCATCGTGAAAGATCAATTGGAAGGGCTCGTCAACCAGATGGTGGAGCGCGGGATTCTGTTCGACGAAGCTGTTGGCGAATTTGAGAAGCGCTTTATCAAGCGCGTGCTGGACCGCACTAACGGCAACCAATCTAAAGCGGCTGAGCTTCTCGGCATCCACCGCAATACCTTGAGCCGCAAGATTGATGCGTACAAGCTCGATTCCAACGGCCACCGCCGGCCGGCGCGCTAAGAAATCTCAAATCTAGCTGTAAAAATGAAAACGGCTCCACCGGTTTACCGGGGAGCCGTTTTTCCCAACTGTGTCGCAGACAGACAAGCCTACGGTCTTGCTGCCGGCCTTCTCGCTGCTGGCTTCCGTACGGGCTTCTTCGGCGTTCCCTTCTCCTTGGGGATGTCCTCTTCCTTCACTTTGGCCTTGTCCCAATGCAAGAAAAATGTCGGATCGGGATCGTAGGACGTTAGAGTCCCGGTAAAGTGGACCGCGCTGTCTTTTTCAACGCGTGCCGCCGCGGGCTGACCGACCACCTTCACGTCCATGTTGGGTGTCGTAGCGGCGTCGAACTCCGCATCACTCGTGACAAACGCGATCTTCAGAACGATGGCGTCATTGCCGGGCACGACTGCGATTACCTTGCCAGGCACCTCCGGAAACTCCAAACCGCAAGACGCCAGCCAGGTCAACTTGCCCTTGTCGCCCCCCGCCTTCAGGTCTGTCACTACCGAGGCAATCGTCATATCCTTCTGCGCCGCAGCGAGGTCCGTCGTGCCAGGTAACGAGTAACTGGCCGGGCGCTCCGCCGAACTCCCCGCAAGTTGCAGGAGTTCGTTCAGTTCCGCATCCGTCAAGCTGTCGCATACCGTTCCGCCCTGATAATTAATGATCAGCTTTCGCAGGTAGTCCTTCACCTTAGCCGCCTGAGCCTGGGTCGCGCCTTTGGTGGTCACGGCGCGCGCGATGGACCAGAAGGCGTCCATCTGTTGTGGCGGCGTCGTGCACAAGTAGGCCTGTCCCAACTTGTAGTTGAAGGTGAGATCGTCGGGATTCAGCGCCAGCGCTGCCTTGTACGATGCCACTGCCCCGGAACAATCTTTGGCGTTCATGGCGGCTTGGGCCGCGATACCGTTCAGCGTCAGTTGAGACTTCGTCATCTGTTCTTTCCAGACGGCATCAGTCACATTCTCCGGTTTCTTCACCTCGTCCAGCGTTTTCAATGCCGAAGCGGCGGCAGCCTGGGCCGCCTTCGCTTGTGCGACGTCTTTCGAGGCGTTGGGACCAGCCACGGGATCGGAAACCATCGCATAGTAAGCGGTGGCATGCGTGAAGTAGGCGTTGAAGCGCGTGAGTGCATCTATCTTATCGCCGAGGCCAGCCAGCTTATCGGCGCTCTCAATCATCTTCGCGTAATTCTTCTGCGCGCTGTACGCCTGGTAGTAAAGCGGATAGATATAGGAGAGCAGATCGGAATTCGGATACTTCGAGACAAAATCATCCAGGCACTTGAGCAGGGGTGCGGGAGTCCTCTCTGCCGCGCAGGCTTGCTCGGCGTTGTATTCCGCCTGCGTGTACTTCGGCCCCTTGGCCGCTCCCGTGTCCTGACCCGCTGCCGGTGCTTGCGCCGACGCACTCAGCCCGATCCCTGCCACCAGGAAAAGGGTTGCGACTATCGCGAGCCCGGTCAATCTTCGTGTTGCGTTCATTCCCATGTCTCCTCGCTCAAACTCCAAGCCTGAGTTTTCTGCTTCCTGTGCACCCCAGAATGCTTCTGCCGGGAATCGCATTGTTTCGGAAAACCTTGGGATTATAGGGAAGTCCGCACCCTATCTGCAAGACGTTCCCTTTCACTGACTTCATGACCTGAGGAAATTTCTTCATGAAGAAGGCAGCGTCTTTCTTTTTCCCTCTCGGCCAACAGGGGATCCCAAGTGCCGCGGAAAACTCTAATGATAGGATGAGTGTCGCACAAAAAGAGTGGCCCGTACGAGGAAGATTTCTCATGGCGCGAATAAGCAAAACAAATGAACGTCCTCTCGAAAAGAAACCGCTGGCGGGAGGTGTGGCGCTCGTCACCGGCGGGAACCGCGGTATCGGCCTGGCGATCGCACAGCAGTTGGCAATTCTGGGAGCATCCATTTCGATTTGCGGGCGGGATCGCACCGCACTCGAGGATTCCGCGCGGGGGCTGGCCAAACTCGGTGCGCCCGTGCACAGCCAAATTGCCGACGTCACAAATCCAGCCGAAATTGCCGATCTGGTTGCCAAAACAGAAGCGGCGCTGGGCCCCATCACCGTTCTCGTCAACAACGCCGGCCTCGGTCTCTTTGGACCAGCCCACGAGAAATCCGAAGCCGACTGGGACCGCGTGCTCGATACCAATCTCAAGAGTGTTTTCCTCGTTTCCCGCGCGGTGGCGCCTTCCATGATCCGCCGCGGCTCGGGCGACATCATCAATATCAGTTCTCTCGCCGGCAAGAACACGTTCGCCGGCGGCGGCATCTATTGCGCGTCCAAGTGGGGTGTTGTCGGTCTTTCCGGCTGCATGGGCGAAGATCTCCGCGAATTCGGCATCCGCGTCAGTGTGATTTGCCCAGGAAGTGTCGCCACGGAATTCTCGGGGCGCACAACAAAGGACCCTTTGAAGGTCTTGCGCCCGGAAGATGTGGCCCACGCCGTGAAGGCCATCGTTACCCAAGGCCCGCAAAGTTTTCTGAGCGAAATTCATCTTCGGCCTCTGCGGAAACCGTAGGACGACCGCTCCGCCACTAGTCCAAAACTTTTCCTCTTGACACTAGTCGTTATAACGACTATACTCTCATCATGAAGTCGCGCCCCAAACGCGCCAAGCCGGCCCTCTCCCAGGAAAACCGCATCTTCGTCGCGCTCCTGCAGGCCGCCGACACTCTCGGCCAGGAAGCGGAACAGCTTCTGAAAGCCTCGGGGCTTACGGGCGCGCAATACAATGTCCTTCGCATCCTCCGGGGGGCCGAACCAGAAGGTTTGCCTTGCCGCGGCATCGGGGACCGCATGATCTCCCACGACCCGGACATGACCCGCCTCCTCGACCGCCTGGAAAAGCGCGGGCTGATTACACGGGCACGCCAGACCGACGACCGCCGCGTCGTGAAGACGCGCATCACCCCGCAAGCTCTCAGCCTTCTAAAAACGCTCGACCGTCCAATTCGCGAACTTCACAAACGCCAGTTCCGGCACATGTCTGCCGCACGTCTCAAGATTCTTTCCGATCTGTTGGAGGAAGTCCGCGTCCGTAAGCCTGCCTAGCAGGTCTTGCGGCACGAGTTTGAATATTCCATCAAGAACGAACAGGAGAAAACATGGGCCACTATCTATCTCGAATCGCAGTAACCGCCGGGCTCGCAGCCGTCCTTTCGCTGCCTGCCGTCGCGGCCACTTCCGAGTGGAAGATCGATCCGCAGCACTCGTCCGCGCAGTTTTCCGTCCGTCACATGGCTATTTCCACTGTGCGAGGCGCTTTCAGCAAGGTCAACGGCATGATCGTGCTGGATGACAAGGACATCACCAAATCCACCGTCGACGTCACCATTGACGTCTCCACCGTGGATACTCGCGAGCCCGCTCGTGACAACGATCTGCGCAGCGACAAGTTCTTTGACGTGGCGCACTTCCCCACTATGACTTTCAAATCCAAGAGAGTCGACCAAATCGCGCCTGGAAAGCTCAAAGTTATCGGCGATCTCACCATCCGCGGCACCACCAAGGAAGTCGTGCTCGAAGTGGAAGGCCCGACTGCTCCCGTAAAGGATCCCTGGGGCAATCAACGCGTCGCGGCAAGCGCCTCCTCAAAGATCAATCGCCAGGACTATGGCGTGAAGTGGAACGCCACCATGGACAACGGCGGTGTTGTCGTCGGTGATGATGTGAATATCACCATCGATGCGGAAATGGTCAAACAGGCGCCGAAACCCAACAATTGACGGGCCCTGCAAGGAAGATTAGGGTGAAGACTGGTCGGTGTGTATGCACCTTCCGCTCTGCCCGAATCATCAAATCAATAGGTTGCAAGCGAAAGGGATCGATCCCATGCAGAAACCGGCGCCAAGCGATTTTCCAGTTCACGAACTAATCCGCGAGCGTTGGAGCCCGCGGGCTTTTGCCGAGAAGCCTGTTCCGCAAGACGTTTTACGCAGCATTTTCGAAGCTGCGCGCTGGGCACCCTCCAGCAACAACGAGCAGCCTTGGGCTTATTTGGTGGCCACAAGAGACGACAAAGAAAGCTTTGAAAAAGCTCTGAGCGTGCTCGTGGAATTCAACGCCAATTGGGCCAGGAGCGCTCCCGTCCTGGCGATCGCCGTGTCAAAACTTACATTTGCAAAACAAAACGTCCCCAATCGCAACGCCCAATATGACACCGGTGCGGCATCTGCCTTGCTCTCCGTGGAAGCAACCGCACGCGGCTTAGCCGTCCATCAGATGGCCGGATTTGATCCAGAAAAAGCACGCCAGGTCTTTGGGATTCCCGCGGGATGGGAGGCCATCGCCGCGATCGCCATCGGTTACCCGGGAGACCCGGCTTCCTTGCCTCCGCCCTTAAAAGATCGCGAGATGGCGCCCAGAACACGCAAACCCATTACAGAATTTGTCATGACAGGTCACTGGGGGCATACTGCTCCTTTCGCAACCAGATAACCGGAGATCGCTGACCCAGCCCTGCCATGCACCGCACACTCGAATTTCTCCTCCATCATGGTTACGTGGTTTTGCTCGGATGGGTTTTCGTCGAGCAGATAGGTCTGCCGCTCCCCTCAATGCCGCTCTTGCTCGCAGCGGGTGCGCTCGCTGGGACCGGTCGCCTGAGTTTTTTCAGCTCGCTCTTCTACGTCATTCTCGCGGCGGTGGCGGCGGATTTCATCTGGTATCAGCTTGGCCGCCGCAAGGGCATCAGGATTCTCCAGCTTCTTTGTAAGATTTCACTTGAGCCGGATTCCTGCGTTCGCCGCACCGAGGGCATTTTTTCGAGGCAAGGCGCGCGTTCGCTTCTGCTGGCAAAGTTCCTCCCCGGCCTAGGCACGGTTGCGCCTCCCCTTGCTGGCATCTTTCACATGCGGCTGCGGCGTTTCCTCCTCTTTGATGGCCTGGGATCGCTGCTCTGGGCCGGCGCCTTCCTCGGCCTTGGTTACATCTTCAGTGGTCAGATCGAGCTCGTGGCGGAGCATCTCGCTTTTCTCGGCGGCTGGCTGCTGGTCCTTCTCCTTGCTGCCTTCGCGGCATACCTCACCAATAAGTTTGTCGCGCGCCGGCGCTTTCTTCGTGATTTGCGCATCTCTCGCATCACCGTGGATGAATTGAAAGAGAAGCTCGACTCCGGCGAAGAACTAGTCATCGTTGACTTACGCCACTCGGTGGACTTCGAAGCGGACCCGGAAACCATTCCAGGCGCTTTCCGTATAGATTCAAAGGAGTTGGAGGAAAAGGACGACCGTTTGCCGCGCGACCACGAAATCATCCTCTACTGTACTTGACCAAACGAAGCCACCAGTGCCCGTGTGGCGCTGCTCCTCAGGAAGAAAGGCATCACGCGCATTCGCCCGCTGCAGGGTGGCCTGGATGCCTGGCGCGAACGCGGCTACCCGATGGATGCTCCCACGCCCGCTTCATCATGAAAACAGATGCGTTCTGACTCTCCCAGAGCCCGCCATACCAGAAACAATTTAAGCAGCGTGGTCATCCTGAGCGAAGCGCGTCGGCTGCGCTCCGGGCGCGTCTTCCGGAGCGCAGGATCTCAGCCAATCCGCACTGCATGCC
>Ga0209648_10002937_pt1 | contig 14198 bp, 7 predicted proteins | sample GraSoi2013_115cm_FD_185830 | JGI IMG/M metagenome (GOLD analysis project Ga0209648, IMG submission 185830) | Grasslands soil microbial communities from the Angelo Coastal Reserve, California, USA - Sample 9_17_2013_115cm (SPAdes) (version 2) | ecosystem: Environmental > Terrestrial > Soil >...
TCCCACACACGCGGCAGAGGCGCGCGATCCTGCGGGCGCTTGGGTCCCGCCAAGCTGGGCTCGACTTTCGTGAGGTCCAGCTCCAGCAGCTCCGAGAATTTCGGCGTCGCGCTGCCATCGACCCGGAAGAGTCCTTGCTCCTTCGTGTAGCGCTCGACGAGCTCGATCTGCTCGCGGGGACGACCGGTGACTTCGAGGTAGCGAAGTGTCTGCGCGTCGACGGGGAATAATGCCGACGTGGCGCCGTACTCAGGGCACATATTGCTGAGGGTCGCGCGATCGGGTACGGAGAGGCTCGAGAGCCCGTCTCCGCAGAACTCCACGAACTTGTCCACGACACCGTGCTTGCGGAGCATCTCGGTGAGGGTCAGCACGAGGTCGGTGGCTGTCGATCCGGCTGGCAGCGCTCCGTGGAAGCGGACACCGACGATGACCGGCGTCGCGAGGTAGGCGGGCTGCCCAAGCATCGCGGCCTCGGCCTCGATACCACCGACTCCCCAGCCGAGCACACCGAGACCGTTGACCATCGTTGTGTGCGAGTCGGTGCCCATCAGGGTGTCGGGGATCGCGACCTTGCGGCCCTTGATTTCGCGTACCTGCACCACCTTGGCGACGTATTCGAGGTTCACCTGGTGGCAGATGCCCATGCCCGGCGGCACGAGCGAGAAGTTGTGAAAGGCCTGCTGCGCCCAGCGCAGCAGCGAGTACCGCTCGCGATTGCGCTCGATCTCTATTTCGATGTTGCGCGTGTACGCATCGCGGAAGCCGAAGGCATCGACCTGAACCGAGTGGTCGATGATGAGATCGACAGGCACGAGCGGGTCGACCTTGCCGGCGTCCTTGCCGGCACGCTTCATCGCCGATCGCATCGCGGCGAGGTCCACCACCGCGGGCACGCCGGTGAAGTCCTGCATCAAGACTCGCGCCGGGAGGAAAGGAAGCTCGGCGTCGCTCGGCGGCTTCGCTGGCCAGGCCGCCAGCGCGCGCACGCTCTTTTCATTCGTGGTCCCGACCTCGCTCAACCGGAGCATGCCTTCGAGGAGGACCTTGACCGTCATCGGCAGGCCCGAGGTCTCCGGCAGGGAAGTAATGGGATAGAAGTCGAGGTCGGTGCCTGAGAGTCGTGAGCGGTCCGCGATCATGATCGAATCGTACTAGCCTCACTCACGGCCGATCCCAACGGCGCCAGCTCGACGCGTTCGGCGAACCCACTCAGCTCGCGGAGCTGGGGCTGATCGCTGAAGTTGACCGCGACGACGACCCTCTCGTCGCCGGCAACCCTCTCGAAGGCGAACACATCTTTGTCGGCGTGAATGGTTGCCCTTATGCCACGACGCAGTGGCACCGATCCACGTCGCAAACGACCCAGTCCCTGGAAGTGCTCGAGCACGTCTTGGTGCTGGTCCGCGCCCCAAAGCATCGGCAGCCGCGCCTCGGCGTTCTCGATCTCGCCGTCATGGCGCTGGCTCAGACCGACCTCGGTGCCGTAGTAGATCACCGGCATTCCCGGCAGCGTCATGAGCAGTGTGGCCGCCAGCTTCAGGCGTGCGGCGTTTCCATTCGCCATCCAGAGGAAGCGGTTCATGTCGTGGTTGTCGAGGACCATGGCTAGGGCGAGCCCGGGGTACGCGTCGTCGTGCTCGTCGAGCCAGCTAGCGAAGGCGGTGGCGTCCATCCGGCCTCTCGCCAACGCCTGCCGCACGTAGTAGGCGAGGTCGAAGTCGAAGATGGCGTCGAGGCGGCCGGCGTAGCGGGCGAGCCAATCAGCCGTCCCCGTGGCCTCGCCAAGAATGAGCGCGTCGGGCTTGACCTCGCGCAGGCCGCGTCGCAACTCGACCCAGAACGCGGGGTCGACTCCGGTGACGTGGTCGCAGCGGATGCCATCGGCGCCGTATGCGGTCAGCCAGTGCTGTGCGGCGCGCACGAGGTGGTCCTGGACGATGCGGTTGCCGGTGTCGAGCTCGGGCAGCGCAATCACATCCGTGAAGCTGCGGTAGTAATGAGGCCACTGCCAGAACCGGTAGTACGCGGCCGCGTCGCCGTTCTTTTCGATCGCGTCGCGGAACAGATGGTGGCCACGACCCGTGTGATTGGGCACGAAGTCAAGCAGCACCCGAATGCCTCGACTGTGAGCCGTCTTGACCAGCCGGACCAGCGCTTCGTCTCCACCGTAGCGCGGCTCGACCTCCAGAAAGTCTTCGTGGTCGTAGCCGTGATGCGAGGGGCTCTTGTGCACCGGACTCAGCCAGAGGACGTTGCAGCCCAACCCTTCGATGTGGTCGATGTGCTCGCGGATTCCGTCCAGTGTTCCGCCGTAAAGCGCGGTCGAATCGCCCGGCTGCGGCAGGCTCTCGCCCGGCCGCGCGAAACGGTCGACCATGACGTGGTAGCACAGCGCGTCATGCACCCAATCGGGCGGCGGGGGCGGTGCTGATTCGAAAGCGAATTCCTGGCCGCCCGGCAGCGGATCTGACCCGGATGCCCAGATGGAGCCTGCGTCCGGATCGCGGAGATGGACTTTGATCCGGTAGCGGCCGATCTCGCCCGCTTCGACCGCCGGCACCTGCCCGCTCCAGCCAGCGGGATGGCCAGCCCTTTCGGGCATCGCCTCCATTTCCTGGGGCGAGCGGTCCTGAACCTCCACGGTGACGGCTGAGACCTCGAGGTCGGAGCGCACCTCGGCCACGATTTGTTCGGCGTTTCCCGGTTCGGGCATTCCGGTGTGGAAGGCGCCGCCGTACAGTGCCCGGCCCTGGCGCGCGCTCTGCACGCTGGCCTGGTGCTCAAAGAACCCATCCTCGGCAGCGCCTCGCGCTGGGATCAGGGCGTGAACCGTCAGCAGCAGCAAAGCATGAGCGCGGAGGTCGACACCTCCACCGCCGATGAAGAGTCGCAGCGACGATCGCTTGAGCGCTGCCGCCTGCAGGGCTGCGATCGCGCCCTCGCGGCGGCCTTCGACCGCATCCTGCCACGCGCCCCAAAGGGTGGCGGCAGTCCCTGGGCCAGGCGGCGAAGGTGGCTCGACGCCACCATGGGCCTGGATCTCGGCGAGCCGCGCGCGCAGCGAAGCGCTTTGCGACCAGCGCAGATGGCGATCGAGCGCCCATGCGACCTGCGGGTCGACATGTTCGTTGCCGAGAGCCCACTCGAAGAAGGCGCGCGCGGCGCCCCGCTCGCCGCATACGTCCAGCGCGTGAGCGATGAGTGCGCCGTCAACCGGGCTGGCGGCAAACGCGCCCGAGCGATCGTGGTGCTGGGCGATGGCGAGCACGCTGCGTGCGTAAAGACCGGCGATCGCGGCGCGTTCGGAGAGGTGCGGCACGCGCGCCACCACTGATGAGCGCGTGGCGCCGGCGAGCGGTGGGGGGTCGAAACCTGGCGGCCACGCCCCGTCGTAGCGAACGCCGGGCCGGGCCAAAGCGGGTTCGAGCCCATGCTCCCAGCTCACGTCGGCTTCACCATCGAATCGGAACCCGAGAGCCAGCGCCTCATCGATGGCGGCAATGCGCCGCTCGACCTTGATGCCGCCGGCGTGGCGCGACAGAACCCGCAGCACGTTGGTGCCCCTCACATACTCGCGGCGGTGCTTCCACCCGCGGCCGCCAACGCGGCGCTTGCGGCCGGACCCAAGCTCGATCGTCGCGTGCACCGGCCTCTGCAGCAGCTCGTTGTCGAGGTGAGGAGCGCAAAGGCTCAGCAGGCTGCCATCGGCGCCGATCTTCGCGAGGAGCCTCCCGTTTCCGACGGTGGCGACAAATCGCGCGCTCATATCGAGTGTCCTCGTCCTGCGCGCCGCATGACGGTGGCAATGCGCCGTGCGCCCCGTGACTTCTCGATCTCGTCGCGCGATTGGGGTAGCGCCAGTCGCCAGTTCGGGAATTCGGTGGTGGTGCCGGGCACGTTGGGCCGCTCCTCGACGCCGAGGGCATCCTCCAGCTGGGCGAGCACGATTCGCGAGCGCGCACGCGACAGCGCCCGATACGCGGCGACCGCGACGTCGAGGGCGGCGGCTGTGTCCGGCAGACGAGTCACGTCCTGCAACGGCCGGCGCAGTCGGTGCAAGCGGTGGTCGGGCTCGGTGAGTTTCCAGATCCCGGCCACCGTCGGGAGATCGTGCGTTCCAACGGCTCCGACCGACTCGCGGGGCCACCTTCCGGGCGCCGCGCCTTCGAACCAGAGCAGGCGGTACGAGAGGGCGCCGCGCTTGCGCAGTCGGCGCCTCACGGACGCCTCGACCAGGCCAAGGTCTTCGCCGATGACGAAGGCGTTGGCGCGCCGGCTCTCATCGGCCAGCCGCGCCAGGAGCTCTTTATGTGGGTAGCGGACGTACAGGCCTTGTGACGCGGTCATGCCGGCTGGGATCCAGAAGAGCCGGAACAGACTCATCACGTGGTCGAGCCGGACGCCTTTTGCGTGCCGGGCGGCGCTGCTGATCGCCTCGACGAACGGCTCGCAGCCGGCCGCCAGCAGCTTCCAGGGATCGAAAGCCGGCACGCCCCAATCCTGCCCGTCCGCGAAGAACTCGTCGGGCGGCGCCCCGACTCGCATGCCTGGGGCAAGCAGGTGCTGCCATCTCCATGCGTCGAAGCCGTCGGCAGCGAACCCCAGGGGCACGTCGGTGATGAGGTCGATCTCGGCCGCCGCGATCTCTAGCTGGCGGTCAAGGTGGAACTGCAGCCATTGATTGAACGCGACGCGCTCTTGCAGTTGCGCTCGACCCCTCGCGACCTCGTCGCCATCGGGATCTCGAAGTCCCCCAGGCCAATCGCGCCAGGCCGGGCCCATCGTTTCCGCCAGTGCGTTGAAACCGGCGAAGTCGATGAGGGCGTCCCCTTCACCCCTTGCCCACGCCACGAGCCCACGGGGCATGGGGGCCGATCGAAAGATCAGCTTGAGCGCCTTCGACTTGAGCTCGAATACCCGGTTGTAATCGATGAGACGGTTTGTGTTGAGCGCCTGCGCCGCAGCACGTAGGGGTTCGAGGTCGACTGCGCAGCGCTCGGCTCCGGGCACATCCTCGATGCGGATGTACGCGGCGTTCAGGAAGCGACGCGACGAAGAGTAATAAGGAGAGGGTTGGTAGGGGAGGGTTGGCGTCTGTGCGCCGAGAGGGTTGAGCAGCAAGACCGACGCACCCTGGCGTCGCGCCCAGCGCCCGAACCTGCGGAGGTCGCCGAAGTCGCCGACGCCCCAGCTGTCCTTCGACCGCAGCGCGTACAGCTGCACGGCCCAACCCCATTCGCGATCGGGCGCCGGCGCGCATGGCCCTTCAGGCGGATCGGGCGGCTTTGCTCGTGGCGGATTTGGCCGGGTGGCGTCGAGGCTTTTGAGGACGGCGGCCACCGCATCGTCGCCGGCAATGATGCGTTGGCCTGTGTAGCCGAAGTACTCGGGCACCACACCCCAACGAAGCCCGCGCTCATCCATCTCCTGGCCAAGTATCGTTGCTGCCGTGGGACGGCTCTATCACGTGCCCTCCGAGGAGCGCACGACATCGACGGCGCAAACGCCGGGGATGACGCGCACGGCCGCGCTGTCCGGCGACACTGTCGGCAGCCGCGCGATGTGGATGGGCGAGACGCGCGTGGCTCCCGGCGTGTCGTCGGGACCGCATCATCACGGCGAGAGCGAGACGGGCATCTACGTGGTTTCCGGCAACCCCGAGTTCATCTATTCGGAGGACGGGCACGAGGTGCGCCTGATCACCAAGCCTGGCGACTACATCTACGTGCCGCCGTTCGTGCACCACATCGAGTCCAACGCCAACTCGGACCAGGAGGCGGTGGTCGTCATCGCCCGCACGACTCAAGAAGCGATCGTCGAGAACCTGGAAGAGCTCTAGCTCATCGTGGCTGTAAGGTCCGCGCTCGGAGGCGCAGTCCGCAGGCGCGAGGACCCGCGCCTCATCACCGGCGCCGGGCTCTACACGGATGATGTGCGCCTCGATCGGTGCCTGCACGCCGTGTTCGTGCGGTCGTCGATGGCACATGCGCGCTTGAAAAGAGTTGATGTCACGGTTGCGGCCGCGATGCCCGGCGTGGTCCGGATTTTCGGAGCGGGTGACCTCGAGTTCGCGAGCGCGACAGCACGTCCGCAGCTGGCCTCCGATGTCGTCCTCTTCGTGGGCGATGCGATCGCGGTCGCCGTCGCTGAGACGCGAGACCAGGCTGTGGATGCGGCGGCGGCGGTCATCGTCGATTACGACGCGCTGCCGGTTGTGGTCGACAGCCTCAAGGCGCTCGAGCCGAACGCGGACCTCGTGCAGGCGGACCGTGAGGACAACCTCATCGTCGACTTCGAGGTGGGCGAGCCGGGCGCCCTCGACGGCGCCGAGGCCTCCATCACGGCTCGCTTCGTCAACCAGCGCCTGGCTGCGGTGCCGATCGAGGCCAACGCGGTCGTGGCAGAGCCCGATGGCGAGGGCGGGATTCGGATGTGGGCTTCGACTCAGGTGCCGTTCCGCGTCCGCACGCAGGTGGCGGACGCGCTGGGCCTCCCGGAGGCGAAGGTGCACGTTATCGCGCCGGACGTCGGCGGCGCGTTCGGGGCCAAGCTGATGACTTATCCCGAGCAGAGCGTGCTGGCTGCCGTCGCGCTGAAGCTCGACCGGCCGGTGCGCTGGTTCGAATACCGCTCGGAGAACATGGTCGCGATGAGCCACGGCCGAGCGCAGGTCCAGGACGTGGCGCTCGGAGCCACGCGCGACGGCAAGCTCGTGGGCCTTGACCTCGAGATCGTGGCCGACTGCGGCGCGGACGCCGGCCTGGGGGCGGCCCTCCCGGGATTCACGATGCTGCTCTCTTCGGGCGTTTACGACATTCCGAAAATCCGCGTACGCACGCGCACCGCGCTGACCAACACGACCATCGTGTCCGCCTACCGCGGTGCGGGACGCCCTGAGGCGATCGCGATGATCGAGCGCGCGATGGACATGCTGGCCGCGGAGCTTGGTCGTGATCCCGCCGAGCTGCGGCGGCGCAATTTCATTCGCGGCGAATTTCCATTCACGACGGCGGCAGGGGCTACCTACGACTCCGGCGACTATCCGCGTGCGCTCGACGTCGCGCTCGAAGCAGTGGGCTATGACGAACTGCGACGTGAGCAGAAGGCGCGGCGCGAGCGTGGCGATCGGGTCCTGCTCGGGGTCGGCATCAGCAGCTACGTTGAGATGACCGCGGTCCAGCTCACGTCAGAGTTTGGATTTGCGCGGGTGTCCGCGGACGGATCGTTCACCGTCGGCGTTGGCACCAGCTCGAGCGGCCAAGGCCACGAGACTGCGTACGCGCAGCTGGCCGCGTCGCTCCTGGGCGTGCCGATGGGCCGCGTTTCCGTCGTGCAGGCGGACACGAATCTGCTGCGGCGCGGAGATGGGACCTATGGATCTCGGTCGCTGCAGCTCGGCGGGAGCGCAGTGCGGGGGGCGTGCATCGCACTGGTCGAAAAGGCTCGCGTGGAAGCGGCACGACGTCTCGAGGCGAGCGTCGAAGACATCGAGCGGACGGCCGATGGCGGGTTCGGTGTTCGCGGCGTGCCAGGTTCTTCACTGAGCTGGGTCGAGCTTGCGGCGGAGGCGATGCTTATCGCAGAAGACGAGTTCGAACAGGATGGGCAGACCTTTCCATTCGGCTGCCACGTTGCTGTGGTTGAGGTCGACGTCGAAACGGGTGAGGCGCGATTGATCCGCCATGTCGCGGTCGACGATTGCGGGACGATCTTGAATCCGACGCTGGTCGAAGGACAAGTTCACGGCGGCGTCGCGCAGGGTGCCGCGCAGGCCCTGTACGAAGAGTTCGTGTACGACGTGGACGGCAATCCGCTGACGACGAGCCTGGTCGACTATGCGATTCCCACCATCGGTGAGATTCCTTTCATCGAAACGCTGCACACGGAGACTCCCTCGCCGCTCAATCCGTTAGGGGTGAAGGGGGTCGGGGAATCGGGGACGATCGGATCGACGCCGGCGGTGCAGAACGCGGTCATAGACGCCGTTTCTCATCTCGGCGTGCGTCACATCGACATGCCGCTGCACCCGATGCGAGTTTGGGAGGCGATCCAGGCGGCTCAGACCTCCTGACTTCGGCGGCGCATGACGATGACGGTGTCGACGACGCTCACAGCCGCCAGGACCAAGGCGCTCACAAGGAAGATCCACTCTGGCGCTCTTGTCGATGGGTTCGCCGGTAGGTCGAGGTGGCCCGATATGGGCACAAAGATGGCGGCGATCGGGGAGGCAACCGATGAGAGGAAGACCGCCGTGGCTACGAGCACCGCCCAGATGACGCCCCGCGCGGTGCGGCCGATGCGCATGAGCCCCATGCCGGGCACCGCGGCAAGAAGCAAGACGTCGCGACCTGGCGGAACCTCTTGTGCGTGGAGGCGGCGGGCGACGATCGCCGCCACGGCGAACAGACCGAGCGCGGCTTCGAACCAGCCGGCTCCGATGAGGTCGATCCCTATGAATTTGAAGTCGACCCCTGAGTACTGGGCGGTGGTCGCCAGCCACATGACCCAGGCGAACCAGCCGACGAGGACGACCTCGGCGGCGAGGATCGCAGCGAGGCGGATGGCGGTGCTGGTAGCCAGCACGGACGCCGTCAGCGCGAGGACGACCACCCAGCAGGCCGGGTTCTGGAAGCCGAAGTTGACGTCGGTGTGGACCTGGGAGATGCCGGCGAGCCAGGGTGAGATGAGGGCGAGGAACAGGTTGATGACGACGAGGACCCCGAGGGGTGAGGCGAAGGCGCGGCGCGGGTCGGTCACTGGGACGAGAGCGCTGGGAAGAGGGTGTGGGCGCTGGGCCTGGAGTTGGCGAAGTTTGCTGGAGTCGGGGTCACGGTGGAGGCTATTTTCGCATGAAATTTACTTGACATCGAACAGATATTCGATAGAATACAAACATGCGTTCCGTGGGTGGGGAGAGGGGGAATTGGACCTCGGAGGATGCGTTCCAGCAGATCAATTCGATCCTCGATTGGCTCGCTGACGAGGACATCACAGCCACACCGGCGGAGACGATGGGCGAGGACCAGATCGCACTGCGGCGAATCGAGAGTCGAGTTCAAGCCGAGGTCTTGCGCCGGCTCCGCCGCTTCGACAGCGGCCAGGGCTTCACATCTTCCGGCGCACTGAGCGCCAAGGCGTGGCTGCGCTGGCAGTGCAACGTGCTCGACAACACGGCCTCGGACCAGGTCAACGTGGCCCGACTGCTGGATTCGTTGCCCCAGACCGCCGAGGCGTTTGCGAATGGGGATTTCAGCTACCGACACGCGGCCCTGATAGCTCACACCGCCGAGAAGCTGAGCGGCAAGATGGATCCGCACGCGGAGGAGATCCTCGTCAAGGCGGCGAAAGAGATGGACCCGCGACGGCTGAGGATCGCGGTCTGGCACTTGCGCCATTGCCTGGAGCCGGATGGCGTCCAGCGTGACACTGAGGCGCAGTACGACAAGCGCTACCTGTACATGAGCCAGACCCTCGATGGCGTCTTCTACCTCAACGGTCGTCTCGACGCTGAAGGCGGCGCGGTGGTGCGCACGGTGTTGGATTCGGTGATGAAGCCACCGGCGCCGGACGACGATCGGACAGCCTGGCAGCGCCGAGCGGACGCAATGGTCGAGGTGATGCGGCGGCAGCTCGACGGCGGTCAGCTGCCCGAGGTCGGAGGCCAGAAGCCCCACTTGATGGTGACGGTAGACATGGCAACGCTGACCAAAGCAGACGGGTCCCGTGGGGCTGAGTTGGAGTGGGCGCCGCCGATCGCTGCCGAGACCGCCCGCCGCCTGGCCTGCGACTGCACCATCACGCCGGTCTTGTTCGCTGGCGAGTCACACCAGGTCGAGGTTGGGCCCGTGAGCCGAAAGATTCCAGCGCCGATGAAGCGGGCGCTGATCGCTCGCGACAAAGGGTGCAGGTTTCCAGGCTGCGACATGCCGGCCGCTTGGACCGACGGCCATCACGTCAAGCACTGGCCTGATGGCGGGCCGACGGAACTCTCGAACCTTCTCCTCTTTTGCCGCCGTCACCATCGCCTCTTTCACGAAGGCGGGTGGACGTTGCAAAAAGTCGAGGGCGGACTCAACGCGATCCCGCCTTAGCAGGCGTAGTCCGTGTCAAGACCCGAAGTTATGGTCTGAAGGAGCCAGACGGGTGAGGCAGTGAACGGCGTGGTGCACGATCCGCCAGAGGCCTCCCAGTCTGCGGCGATGTTGGTTGGGGTGAAATTGTTACTGCCGGTGATGGTGCGCCACATCGAGGCGCTCGAGTAAACACCGACGGCCAGTCCGGTCTGTTCGAGCCGCGATGCGGCGCCATTGATGGCGTATTGGTTCAAAGTCAGGTTGCTCGACGACCAGCTGTTGCCGACCTCGACGTCGAGCCACCACATGGCGATATTCGTTACGCCCGCATAGTTGATAGACGCCTGCGCCTCGCTGCAGCCGATCGCCCATGCCTGCTTCTGGCCGTTGGTGCCGGCGATGGAAGCCGATTGGGACGAGCAGCCAGGCGTGATTTGCTTGCGATACGCGGTTGAAAACGCCGTGTTGATATAGAGCGACGGGAGAGTTGTGGTCGGAGCTAGCGAGACCTCGCCCGCCAGGCAAGGATTGCGCGTAAACGGTCGCCCGTCATTCACGCCGATGATGGCGAAATCACCGGCGGTCGGCTTCGGCGGGCACTGCGGGTAGGAGATGTCGTAGCCGGTGCTGCCGGTCGGATACGGATCGGTCGCCGCCCAGGCGTTCGCGGAGGCAAAGATCGCTGGCAAAGCCAAAAGGCCCAGTAGGGGGAGGCGTCTCATTTGTCGTCCTCTTCGTAGCCAAGGATCGGGCGCAGCCAGCGCTCCGCGTCTGCGAGCGGCATCGACGTCCGGCGCGCGTAGTCGGTGACCTGGTCCCGGCCGACTTTGCCGACCATGAAGTACCTCGAGTCGGGGTGCGCAAAGTAAAGGCCCGCGACGGCCGCGGTGGGGGTCATGGCGAACGACTCGGTCAGCTCCATGCCGATCGACGGGGCGTCGAGCAGGTCGAAAAGAGTGCGCTTCGGTGTGTGGTCGGGGCATGCGGGGTAGCCGAACGCCGGGCGGATGCCGCGGTACTTCTCGCCGATCAGGTCCTCGTTGGAGAGCTTCGGCCCTTTCTCATACCAAGAGCGGCGGACCAGTTCGTGAAGGTACTCAGCGAACGCTTCCGCCATCCGGTCGGCGAGCGCCTTGACCATGATCGCGTGGTAGTCGTCGTGCTCCGCTTCATAACGTGCAGCCAGCTCGTCCACGCCCAGGCCAGCCGTCACCGCAAACGCGCCGATGTAGTCGCCACCGTCCGGTGACACGAAATCGGCCAGCGAGTAGTAAGGCTTCTCGTCGCCGTGGTCGACCTGCTGGCGCAGCATCGGGAAGCGAACTCCGTTGTCGAGAACGATGTCGTCGCAATCCGCGTTCGCGGGCCAGAACCCGTAAACGCCCTTGGCGCGGAGCAAGCCTTTGCTCTCGATCTCATTCAGCAACTCTTGTGCATTGCTGTACAGGTCCCGCGCTGACGCGCCGTACGTGGGGCTGTCCAGGATGGCTGGGAACTTGCCTTTCAGGTCCCACGCGTGGAAGAAGAACGTCCAGTCGATGTACTCGCGGAGCTCCGCAAGCTTCGGCTCGATGACGCGTGGTCCGGTGAATGGCGGCGTGGAAAGGTCGCTGAAGTCGAGCCGCGCCCGCTTCGCCCGTGCTTCTCCCAGCGTCAGCAGGGGCCGCTTCGACGTCGTGTGCTGCGCCCGGAGCTTCTCCTGCAGTACGCGGTTGTCGCGATCGAAAACCACGCGCCGTTCGTCGTCGAAAAGGTCCGAGACCACCCCGATCACGCGCGATGCATCGAGCACGTGCACCGTCGAACCGCTGTACGCGGGCGCGATGCGCACGGCCGTGTGCTGCTTCGAAGTGGTGGCACCGCCGATCAGCAACGGAATCGTGAACTGGCGGCGAGTCATCTCCTTGGCGACGGTGACCATCTCGTCGAGCGACGGCGTGATGAGACCGGACAGCCCGATCGCGTCGGCCCCGAGCTCGATGGCGGTATCCAGGATCTTCTCTGCAGGCACCATGACCCCGAGGTCGTGGACCTCGTAGTTGTTGCAGCCGAGCACGACCCCGACGATGTTCTTGCCGATGTCGTGGACATCGCCCTTGACCGTCGCCATCACCAGCCTGCCCCGAACCGTCTGGCTCCCGGAGGCCTCTTTCTCAGCCTCCATGAACGGCTGGAGGTAGGCGACCGCGCGCTTCATCGCGCGTGCGCTCTTCACCACCTGCGGAAGGAACATCTTGCCCGCACCGAACAGGTCGCCCACCACCTTCATCCCGTCCATCAGCGGACCTTCGATGACGAGAAGCGGCTTGCCGTACTTCAGGCGGGCCTCTTCGGCATCGGCCTCGATGAACGCGACCTCACCGTGAAGGACCGCGAACGCGAGTCGGTCCTCGACCGGCTTCTCGCGCCACGAAAGGTCCACCTCTCGCTTCGTACCGGCGCCGTGCACGCTCTTCGCGAACTCCACCAGGCGCTCGGTGGCGTCGGGCCGCCGGTCGAAGATGACGTCTTCGACGAGCTCCAGCAGATCCTTCGGGATGTCCTCGTACACGGCCAGCTGGCCCGCGTTGACGATGCCCATGTCAAGGCCGGCGCGGATCGCGTGATAAAGGAATGCGGAGTGCATGGCCTCGCGCACGCGGTCGTTGCCGCGGAACGAGAACGACAGGTTGGAGACCCCGCCCGAGATGTGAACTCCCGGGCAGCGCTTCTTGATCTCCGTCGTGGCCTTGATGAACGCCTTCGCGTAGCCGGCGTGCTCCTCGATCCCGGTCGCGATGGCCAGGATGTTGGGGTCGAAGATGATGTCTGCCGGGTGATAGCCCGCCTTCTCGGTGAGCAGCTTGTAAGCGCGCTCGCAGATGCCGACCTTTCGCTCCAGCGTCTCCGCCTGGCCCTTCTCGTCGAATGCCATCACGACCACGGCTGCGCCGTACTCGCGAACGACGCGAGCCTTTTCGAGGAAGGCTTCCTCGCCCTCCTTGAGGCTGATCGAGTTGCAGACGCCCTTGCCCTGCAGGCATTTCAGCCCCGCTTCGAGGACGGTCCACTTGGAGCTGTCGACCATGATCGGGATGCGCGCGATCTCGGGCTCGGTCGCGATGAGGTTGAGGAAGCGGGTCATCGCCGCCTCGGAGTCGAGGAGGTCGGCGTCCATGTTCACGTCGAGCAGGTTGGCGCCGCCCCGCACCTGGTCGAGCGCGACCTGGACCGCGCCTGTGAAGTCGCCCGACTCGATCAGGCGGCGGAACTTTATCGAGCCGGTGACGTTGGTCCGCTCGCCGATGACGACGAACCTGGTGTCGGGTCCGATCTCGAACGGCTCCAGCCCGCTGAACTTCGCGCGCTCGGCTCGTTCTGGGATCTGTCGTGGCGGAAGGCCCGCGACCGCCTTGCGGATCTGGCGGATGTGCTCGGGCGTTGTGCCGCAGCAGCCGCCGGCGGCGTTGAGGAAACCGCTCGCGGCAAAATCTCGCAGCAGGCGGCTCGTGATCGGCGGCTCCTCGTCATAGCCACCGAACGAGTTGGGCAGGCCGGCGTTTGGGTAGCAGGTGACGTAGACCGGCGCCACACGCGACAGCGCCTCGATGTACGGCCTCATCTCGGTGGCGCCCAGCGAGCAGTTGATGCCCGCGGCGAAGGGGTCGGCGTGCTCGATCGAGTTCCACCACGCTTCGACGGTCTGGCCGGAGAGGTTCCTCCCGCTGCGATCGACGATCGTGACCGAGATGAAGAGCGGCAGCTCCGGGGCGACCTCTTTGACGGCCGCGATCGCAGCCTTGGAGTTGAGCGTGTCGAAGATGGTTTCGATGAGCAGGAAGTCGACGCCGCCGTCACGCAGCCCCCGCACGGCCACGGCGTAGCCATCGCGGAGCTGGTCGAACGTCACGTCGCGATATGAGGGGTCCTCGACCTTCGGCGATAGTGAAAGGGTGACGTTGGTGGGCCCTAGCGACCCGGCGACGAACCTGTTCTCGTAATCGTCAGCCGCCGCTCGCGCGAGTCGCGCACCGGCGACGTTGATCTCGTAGGTCAGGTCCTCGAGTCCGTAGTCGGCCTGCGACACCGGGGTCGCGGTGAAGGTATTCGTGGTGATGAGGTCCGCGCCCGCCTCCAGGTACT
>Ga0209648_10002938_pt1 | contig 14196 bp, 17 predicted proteins | sample GraSoi2013_115cm_FD_185830 | JGI IMG/M metagenome (GOLD analysis project Ga0209648, IMG submission 185830) | Grasslands soil microbial communities from the Angelo Coastal Reserve, California, USA - Sample 9_17_2013_115cm (SPAdes) (version 2) | ecosystem: Environmental > Terrestrial > Soil >...
TCGGAGCTTGTGCATGCCTGAGGCGAGAGTTTTCAGGAGAGCCGGACGCGGGAAATCTGCACCTCCGGTTCGACGAGGGGAGAGTGGGTCGTGCCTCGCATCGCCCTCTCTCCTACTCTACCGGCTCGGTTTGGGTCCGGCTCGGTTTGGAGTCCGGCTAACCGCTCTTCCGGCTCGAATACTTGTTCAATATGGAAAGCAACCGGGAAGCCGCTGCCGGGGGTTTCGTGTCGCCCAGGACGATCGTTTGATTGCTGGTCTCGCCGCCGTACAACTCTTTGTTCCAGTCGTCATCCGGCCGGAGCGTCGCGCCTTCCAGCGATACGCCCGCGAAAAGTCCGCGAGCCCGCGAATAGGTGAGGATCTCGGCATGCATCTGCGCATCGGTGGCGGCCGACGAAGTTCGGCCCACCGGACCCGCCGCCGCGGACGCATCGCCGCCCACCGTGAACTTGCTCGAGAGCAGTTTCTTCACGCCGTTCTGATTCATCACCAGCAGCACCACGTCGGTTTCCGAGCCGCCGAACTGGAGTCCGACGCTGCCGCCTTCCACGCGGATGGAACCGGGCGCCGACCAGCCCGCACCGCCCTTGCGGCACAGCATGAAACCCTTGCCGTACTTGCCTCCGATAATGAACGCGCCTTTCTTCAGTCCCGGCACGATCACGACGCATTCCGCCTTGCCGAGCAAGTCCTGCGGGATCCCTTTATCGGGAGCGGCCATGATCTCGGTGAGTACATCGGCCGCCGCGTCCAGCCGTTTCGGAGCATCGCTGGCTCCGTACAACAGGCCCGCCGTTGCCGCAAGAAAAGCAATCTGCGCTACTTTCATGGGTTCTCCTCCCTCGCTGATTCTAGCAAGTTGCCAACCGCTTGCGATATACTACCAGACTTGGCAGAGTGGACTTACGCACAGAATGATCCGTCCGAAGAATTGTGCATGCTGCATCATTTCGCGGTGAAGCGGCAGCAGGCCTCGGGCGCAATCGAGTTCGTGATTACGGTGCGCGAGTACATCTCGCCTCCGGATCCGGCGCTCAAGTTCTTCGCCCAAACCGACAAACAGACCAACCAGAAGACGGCCCCCTTCACGCCGTGCGGCTGGGGTTCCTCGTTGGTGCAGGCGCTGGCGGAGTGCATCAAAGCGATCCATCGTTTTCCGTACGAGGCCTAGGCGTTGGCTCGGGGCGCTATCCTCCTGGCTCTTTTCGCCGCGGCCGCATGGACCGCGCCGATGGATCCGCTGGCCGCGAGCGTCACTCGCAAGCTCGACGTAATTCAGAGCGGCAAAGCCAAGCCGGGCGCGGTGTTCGTGTTCACTTCGGCGGAGTTGAACGCCTGGGTGCGCGTCAAGGCGCCGGAGATCGTGCCGAAGGGCCTGCGCCAGCCGCGGCTGGAGCTGGGCACGAACAGCGCCACGGGCTACGCGCTGATCGATTTCCTGAAGGTGCGCGAAGGCGCCGGGATCGACACGAATTGGCTGATCGCGAAACTGATCAAAGGCGAGAAGCCGGTGAAGGCGAGCGCACGTTTTCAATCGGCGAACGGCTGGGCGACGGTTTACCTGCAACGCGTCGAGATCGGCGGGCTGGCCGTGAGCGGCACGACGCTCGACTTTTTGATCAAGACCTTCTTCCTGCCGCTCTATCCGAACGCGAAGATCGACGAACCGTTCGAGCTGGCGGACCGCATGGACCGCATCGAGGTGACGCCCGCAGGTGTTAGGATCTTTATCAAGAAGTGAAGGCTTCCCGGTAGCCAACGGTATTTCCGCGATCACGTGATCGCGCCCACATTGAAGCCCCGCAGAACCTTGAAAGAGCGCCTCGACTTCCAGCATTTCCGCGATCGAGAGAACCAGATCGGTTCTGAGGAGGATGGCGAGCGCCAAGGCTGCTTGGATGGGTGAGCGGGAAGTTGCTGGAACAAGCTTCGTGGGCCCTGCCGAACGTGCCGTATGATGAATGGAGGAGATTACGGAAACCGTTTCTGAGTACGGCGCCGGAATGGAGCAAGAATATGGTCATTACAGTCGAGATTCCCGAAGAACTTGCCAAGCGATTTGGCAGTGATCCGGCTCAACTGCCCCGCCATGCCGTGGAGGCCCTGGTTTTGGAAGCGCACCGGCAAAGTAAGCTCACGGAGGCCGAAATCGGCCATCTGCTCGGCATGGAATCGCGCTTCCAGATCGAACGTTTTCTGAAGGACCACGGCGTGGAACTCGCGTACTCGCGGGACGATCTCGAGTACGAACGCCAAGTGCATCGGGAATTGGGAATCGGCCGCCGCCGATGATGGCCGTTGTCGCCGACACATCGCCGCTAAACTACCTGGTCCTGATCGAAGCGGTTGAGATTCTACCGTTACTCTATAAGCGGATATGCGTGCCGGAAGCCGTGATTGCGGAGTTGCGCTCTCCCGATGCTCCATTACCGGTGCGGCAGTGGGCGGTGGCAACCGCTGCACGCGGGCGAGCAAGCGGCCTTGGCGCTGGCCATCCTCCTGAAAGCCGATCTGGTTCTCATGGACGAACGAACGGGAGTTGGCTTGGCGCGCAAGAACGGGTTTCGTGTGATCGGCACTTTGGGAATACTCGACGAGGCCGCGAGGCAAGAACTAGTCGACTTCGCAACTGTGATGGAGAAGCTGAAGGCAACGACCTCTCGCTATCCGCAGTCCTTGGTGGCTGAGCTGTTGGCTGAAGGCCGGGAACGGAGAAAGGACTAGCCCAACAGGGGCGAGTTGCTCTACACTCAACCGGTGATCTCGATCTTCGTGATTTCGTGCTAGCGGAACCGGCCAGGATCGGCGGGTGGGCTCCCGAAGAATGGGGCTCTGAGCCTGGCCCCCTGTCCCCACCTTTACGTGATCGCGGCCCCATTGATCTCGGCGGCGGCGTCTTTGCCGGTCTTGATGCAGTCCGGGATGCCGATTCCGTGGTAGGCGTTGCCCGCCAGGTGGAGTCCTGGGATGGTCTTGAGGATGGATTGGATTTGCTGCATGCGCTGCTCGTGGCCGACTACGTATTGCGCCATCGCGTGTGGCCAGCGGGCGATGTTGTGAAAGACTGGCTTCGCTTCGAGGCCCATGATGGTCCGTAACTCGCGGCTGGCGGCTTCCACGAGCGCTTCGTCCGATTCCTTCAGCGCGTCGCCGCCCATGAAGCAGCGCAGCAGCACCATGTCGTCCGGTACGCGATGGCTGAACTTGTTGCCCACCCACGTGCACGCCGCCAGGTACTTGCGCTCGCGCTTGGGAACCAGGAATCCGAAGCCTTTCAATGGATGATCGAACGCTTCCCTCCGATAGCCGAGCGAAAGCGTGATGGACGAGTTGTAGGGGATGCGAGCAAGCAGATCCGCCAATTCCGCGTTCCACGGTTGCAGCAGTTTTCCGGCATCACCGGCGTGTGCGGCGAGCACGACGTTGTCGGCTTCGAGCCAATCCCCGTTGACGTGCGCGCGGAAGCCTCCTGAGCTGGTTCGCTCCAGGCTGTCCACTTGGCCGTGCACGACGTCCGCGCTGGGACGCAATGCATCGACGAGTTGCGCGAGTCCGTTTTTGAGCGTGCGGAAGAGCGAACCGGAGTTTGGTGGGCGAGGGATCGCAAGCACGCCACGGGTCAGGCTGCCGTACTTGGTTTCGATTTCGACGAAGCGCGCTAGGACGCTGTTTACGCTCATCTCGCGCGGATCGCCGCCGTACACGCCCGCCAGCAGCGGCTCTGCGAGGTAATCGATGGATTCCTGGCCGTAGTGGTCCAGCAGAAAATCGTACACCGAGCGATCCGGTTGCGGACCTTTGGGCCGTCGCATGTACTCGAGGCCCATCCGAATCTTCGTGCTCCAACTGAGCAGGCTGGTTCCGACGAACGGAAGGATTTTGGTGGGCACCATCATCATCAGGCCGTCGGGCAGCGGCACGAGCTGGCCGTTTTTCAGAATGTAGGTGACGCGGAGATGGTCGTTGGAACCGATCACCTGATCGGCCAAGCCAAGCTCGCGAATCAGATCCATGGCCCAGGGTTTGGCGGCCATGAAACTATCGGGGCCGGCTTCGAGAACGCAGCCCTGCTGGACCGTTGTGCGGATGACGCCGCCGAGCTGCGGAGCCCTTTCGATTAGAGTGGGGCGGATGCCTGCCTTGTTGAGGTAATACGCGGCGGAGAGGCCGGAGATTCCGCCGCCGACGATCAGCGCTTTGCGGGGCACGGCTACATTTTGTACTCGCGAACGAAATCCACCACGGCCTTGACGTTTTCCACAGGCGTCTCGGGCAGGATGCCGTGGCCCAGGTTGAAAATGTGGCCGGGCCGCGTGCCGGTGCGTTTCAGCAACTCATGCACGCGCATCTTGAGTTCGGGCAGCGGGGCAAAGAGCACCGTCGGATCGAGATTCCCCTGCACGGCGGAGCGATAGCTGATGTCCATCCACGCCTGATCGATATTGATGCGCCAGTCGACGCCCATCACGTCGCCACCGGCGGCGTGCAACTCGCGGAAGAATCCGGCGGCGCCGGTACCGAAGTGGATGACGGGGACGCTCGCGGTGCGAATGCGCTCGATGAGCGCGCGCGAATAAGGCGCAACGTAGCGCACATAATCGTCGGGGCCGAGAGCGCCCACCCAACTGTCGAAAACTTGAATCGCGCGCGCGCCGGCGGTGACCTGGCCGATCGCGAACGGGCCCAGAACATCCACCAGCTTGCCCATCAGCCTGCGCCAGAGCGTCTCGTCGCGGTACATCATGGTCTTGGTGCGCAGGAAGGTGCGCGATGGGCCACCCTCGATCATGTAACTGGCCAGCGTGAAGGGCGCGCCACAGAATCCGATCACGGGCACGCGCCCGGCCAACTGGCGGATGACAAGTTGGATGGCTTCGCCGACGTAGCCGAGGTCGTCCGTGTTGGAGATCGACAGCGAGTCGACATCATCGTTGGTTCGGACTGGATTGTCGATCACCGGACCTTCGCCCGTGACGAACTTCAGCTTCAGGCCCATGGGCTCGACGGGAAGCAGCAGGTCGGCGAAGATGATCGCGGCGTCGACGTCCAGAATTTCGACGGGCTGCAGGGTCACCTGCGCGGCCAGGTCAGGCCGTTTGCAAATATCCAGGATGCCGACCTTGGCGCGAATGTCCCGGTACTGTTTGAGGTAACGCCCGGCCTGCCGCATAAACCAGACCGGCCGTACATCGGTCGGCCGTCGGCGGCAAGCATCTAGGAATCTACTGTTCATTGAAGCCATGCGCATGATTTACCTGGTTTCGCCTCGCAAAAGAAGAAGCGAAACTCTTTCCGCTGGTGTTTGGCTGCCCACTGGGCCCCTAAGATATAGTAGGGCTTGGTCCAAGCCTCACTGTCAAGCGTTTTGGGCGCAATTACTGAAGTAGATAGCATTCCCTGCGCCGGATAGCCGGTTCGGGGGTCCATGATATGGCTATAGATGCGGCCCTCGGCATGGAAGAACTTCTCGTAACTGCCTGATGTGGACATAGATTCGTCCTTGAGGTAGACGGATTCAACGGATTTCGACGTATCGTAGGGGTCCTTGATATCCAGTTTCCACCCTTTTTCGCCGGGGGGAGCGCCGATGGCGTAGATGCTGGAGCCACCGCCCGAGACGAGGGCGCTCTGGATTCCGTTGTCTTTTAGAATCTGTGCGATACGGTCGACGGCGTAGCCCTTGCCGATGCCGCCGGGATCGAGCTCTACGCCCTTTTTGGCAAAACGAACCGACTGGGTGGCAGGGTCGAGCAGGATGTTACGGTAACCGACCAGATCCATGGCGCCGCGGATCTCAGCGCGGTGCGGCAGGTGGCCGGAGCCCTTGTAGAAGCCCCAGACCTTCATCAGCGGCCCGACGGTGATGTCGAACGCTCCGTCGCTCTCCCGGCTGTATTCGATGCAGGCTGCAAGCAATTGAAAAAGCTCGGGTGTGATGCGGACGGGGCCGCCGGCGGCGAGCCGGTTCACGCGGCTCCATTCGCTGTCGGGCTTGTAGTTTGAGAGCATCTCATCGAGGCGGCGGGCTTCTTCGAGGCCCTGCGCGACGGCTGATTCCAGGCGGGCGCGGTCCTCGCCGTAGACGGCGATGGAAAAGGCTGTGCCCATGGCGGGGATGCTGCCTTCGACGCGAAGGAAGTCGGGTTTTTTGGGCGGAGGTGCGGCCAGGAGCAGGCCGGTGGCGGCCAACAAGCCGCCCAGTTTTTTCAAGTCGACATGCCTCTCTCTTCAGGATACAGGGTGGCCGGTTTTCTGGCTACTTTCGGTCGCAAAATTCGGCCGTCGATTGCGATTCGAGCGGGGGCTCGGCTCGACGGCTCAGCTAGATCGGATTCAGGATGCTATGGTAATCGACATGGGTGTTGATTCGCTGCTCCCGGTTGAGGAGTACCTGAACACGTCTTATTCTCCCGATAAGGAATATCGCGAAGGCGAGCTCGTGGAGCGGAATGTGGGGGAAAAGGTACACGCGCGATTACCAGCGCTGCTTGCGGCATACCTGCAGCGACGGGAAAAGCAGTGGAATATTGAAGTCTACACGGAATTGCGTGTGAGAGTCCGGGAGAGGTAGTGGCTGAAATGCACATTTCAGCCAGTACCCCGGGAGAAGTGGTATCCGATTCCGGATGTCTGCGTGTATGAGCGGCCGAGTTTCGAAGGCCGCTATCCTTCGCGGCCGCCGCTGCTGTGGATCGAGATCCTGTCGCACGACGACCGCATGATGGATGTCTGGGCCAAGGCGAGCGAACTGGTGGAGAATGGCGTACCTTATGTTTGGATCGTCAACCCAAACACGCTCGAGAGCGAGTTGAGGACGGCCGCTGGAATCGAGCCGGTCACCGACAAGACACTTCGAATTCCGAATTCTCCGATCATCATTCCCCTGGCGGATGTCATGGAAGAGTAGTGCTGTTTCCTAGCCGCGAATGCGGATGGAATTAGCCGTGTGATCGTGTGCTGGCGGGCTCGTTGCGCTCTCTCTCAGCCGGGCGGCTTGCGTGAGGAGATAATTCCGTTCCGGCAGGCTCGTCGTCCGACCGGCGGCAGTCTGGTAGTTTTTGATGGCGGCTTGATGGTCTCCGGCCAACTCCAGCAGATGGGCACGAACGGCATCGAGACGATGATGACCGGCCAGCCGTCCATCGGCGTCGAGCGCGTTCAGCAGCTCGAGTCCCGCGGACGGGCCGTGCACCATCGCCGCTGCGATAGCATGATTGAGCATCACTATCGGATTGTCGGACATGCGTTTCAGGAGATCGTACAGCGCCAGGATCTGCGGCCAGTCGGTATCTTCGGCTCGGGCCGCTTCGTCGTGAACGGCGGCGATGGCCGCCTGCAACTGGTACGCGCCTATCGACCCCTTCGACAGCGCCGCGCTGATGAGCGCGACGCCCTCGGAGATCTCCTCTTGATCCCAGAGAGCTCGATCCTGTTTCGTGAGCTGGATCAGCTCGCCGTCGGGTCCGGTTCGCGCCGCGCGGCGCGCATCGGTTAACAACATGAGTGCGAGCAATCCTGCGACTTCGCCATCGTCCGGGAGCAGCACGTGAACGGCTCGCGTCAGCCGGATCGCCTCACTGGATAGCTCCGGCCGCTGCAGTTGTGGACCGATGCTGCTGGTGTAGCCTTCGTTGAAAATCAGGTAGAGCACGTGCAGCACTTCGCGGAGGCGTTGGGCCCGCTCTTTGTTAGTCGGCAGGCGGAATGGCACACCGGATGACTTTATGCTTTGCTTGGCGCGGCTGATGCGCTGCGCCATGGTCGCTTCGGGCACCAGGAACGCGTTGGCGATTTCGGCCGTGGTCAAGCCGCCCACAGCTCGCAACGTCAGGGCGATTGCCGATGACGAAGTCAGCGCGGGATGACAGCACATGAAGAGCAGGATGAGCGTGTCGTCTTTTTCGGTGGGCGCCAGTTGCTCGATTTGCATAACGGCGGCGGTTTCGCGGCGGCGGCGAGCGCTCTCGCTGCGGACGTGATCGGTCATGCGCCGGCCAGCGACCTGAATCAGCCAGGCGCGAGGATTGTCGGGCATGCCTTCGCGCGGCCACTGAATGGCCGCCGCGAGCAAGGCCTCCTGCACGGCGTCCTCGGAGGCGGCGAAGTCGCGAAAACGGCGGATGACCGCGCCGAGCACCTGCGGCGCAAGTTCGCGCAACAGGTGCTCAGAAGCGACATCCAACTTCGCCGTCACAGGAATTCTTCGGGCGGGCCGCTCATCACCTGCCGCACTTCGATGGGCATGTCTGTCGATGCTCCGCCAGGGGCCGGCCCCGCCGAGAGCCGGGCGGCGATCTCATAGGCCCGTTCCGGAGTCTCGACGTCGACCATCCAGTAACCCAGAAGAAACTCTTTGGCTTCCGGAAACACGCCGTCCGTGATCGGCGCACCGTTCTGCCCGGCTCGCACAATCTTAGCCTGATTAGGCGGGCCCAAGCCTTGAGTGGCCACGAACTCACCGGATTCGCTCAGCTCCTGGTTGAGACGCTTCAGGAATGCAAAATGCGCCTGGATGTCCTGCTTGGGCCATGCGGTGTAGGCATCGACGCCCGCCTTCGTGCCGTTCATCAGCAAAATGTACTTCATGTTTTTTCGCTCCTTCCATTTTCGCGCGGTTTCTTGCGCGTTCATAGGTGAGTCGGAGCAGGCCGCGCATTCTCGACATGGCGGACAACCTTAGTTCAAGGAAAGTTGACATGTCGATTTTCTCGAGTGTGGATCGACGTACATGCAGAGGTTCGATGATATGGCGATTGCAACGTTGGTAGCGGAAGATACTCGGGAGTGGGCAACGGCGTGTGCTATACAGCAGCGGTTTATGCAGCACGCGGTTCCGGCCATCGACACTCTGGATTACAGCGCCAAATGCCGGCAGGTGCACGAACTGGGTGGTGATTTCTACGATTTCATGCCACTCGCGGATGGCTGCTTGGCACTGGCCGTTAGCGACGCGTCGGGCAAGGGTGTCGCGGCGGCGCTGATGATATCGAACGTCCATTCGTCGCTCCGCACAGCGGCGTTATTCAGTGGAGACAACGGCGCCGCGGCGCTCGGGGCGGTGAATCGTCACGTGTACGCAACATCACTCGCGGATCGTTACGCCACATTATTCTATGGCGTTTTCGATCGAACGTCGCGCACGCTGCGGTATGTCAACGCGGGCCACAATCCGCCCATGATCCTGCGGCGGGACGGGTCCGTGGATTGGCTTGAGACCGGCGGTGCACCGGTGGGACTGTTTCCCGATTGGAGCTATGAGGAAGGCGTGGTTCAGCTTGACTCTGGTGACATCCTGGTCGCCTACAGTGATGGTGTGACCGAAGCGGTGGATCCGTTTGAAGAGGAGTGGGGTGTGGAGGGTCTCAGAGGGGCAGCGGCCGAGAGCCGAGCACGATGCGCTGGCGACCTGGTTCGAGCGATCTTCACATCGATGGATGAGTTTTCACATGGATGCCAGACGGATGATGCGACCGTTGTGGTGTTACGAGTGCAGTGAGTTTCGGAGGGAGACGAGGGTCGAGACGAGTCTCGACCCGGCAGGCAGGAGTGCCCGCGCCACGTCGGCGTTACAGGAATTCTTCGGGCGGGCCGCTCATAACTTGGCGCACTTCGATGGACATGTTCATCGGCGCTCCGCCAGGGCCTGGCGCCGCTGATGCACGGGCGGCGAGCTCATAGGCTCGCTCGGGACTTTCCACGTCAACGATCCAGTAACCGGCAAGGAACTCCTTCGACTCCGGGAACACGCCGTCCGTGGCCGGCGTCCCGTCCTTACCAGCTCGGACGACCTTGGCCAGCTTCGGGTCGGCCAAGCCTTCGCCGGACACCCACTCCCCAGATTCGCGGAGAGCCTTATTGAAACTATGCATGAACGCGATGTGCGCCTGAATGTCTTTCTTCGGCCAGGCGCCAAAGGTGTCGTAACCGGTCCTCGGGCAGTTCATCATCAAAATGTACTTCATGTCCTTCTCCTTCATTTTCGCACTGGCGTGTGCGTTTTCATGAGTTAGTCGGAGCACGCGGGGCGGTCTCGACATCCGGGACAGCGATTGGTGTTTTAATATGTAGAAGTGCGAGGTATACGACAATGAATGCGAAATCCGATCTGCCGCAAGGCACGCTGGATCTGTTGATTCTAAAGATTGTTGCGCTCGGTCCGGTGCATGGGTACGCGATTGCGCAAAGACTGCAGCAGGTATCGCGCGATGTGGTCCAGGTACCGCAGGGCTCGCTCTATCCGGCCTTGCACCGTTTGGAAAACCGTGGCCTTCTGGCGGCGGACTGGAAAGAGACCGAGACCGGGCGCGAGGCCAAGTTCTATCGGCTGACGCGGAAAGGGCGGGCGCAGCTCGAAACGGAAGCCGCGAGCTGGCAGCGATTGACTGAAGCCGTCGGCCTCATCCTCGAGATGTCCGAGGGAGGTGCGGAATGACCTGGTGGCAGCGCCTCTGGCGCCGAAAGCAGATGGAAGAACAACTCGAAAAGGAACTGCGTTTCCATATCGAGCAACACGCGGCCGATTTGACGGCGCGCGGTGTCGATCCCGTGGAAGCACGGCGGCAGGCGCGGCTTGCGCTGGGCGGGCCGGAGCAAGTGAAAGAACAGTGCCGGGATGCGCGCGGAACGCGCTGGCTGGAGGACCTGTGGCAGGACTTCCGCTATGCGCTGCGCACTTTGCGTCAGCGGCCAGGTTTTGCGGCGGTGGCGCTTTTGACTCTCGCGCTCGGCAGCGGCGCGACGACGGTAATGTTCACGGTGATCAACGGAGTGCTGCTCAAGCCGCTGCCTTATCCGGCGCCAGACAGGCTGGTGAAAGTGGAGGAGCAGACCAAGGCGATCATCGACTACCGCTGGGGTGATCGATGGGCATTCTCTTATCCGAATTTTCTGGATTGCGCAAGCGAGGTCCACTCTCTCGACTGGGCGGCGGGACGCTACGGCGGCGGCACGGTCAGCGGTTCGGGGGAACCGGAGTACGTGGATGGTTTCGAGATTTCGTCGGGACTCTTTTCGGTTTTGGGCGTGAAGCCGTTGCTCGGGCGCGCCTTCTCGCGGGAGGAGGACAAGCCTGGCGCCGAGCCGGTGATCATCATCAGCCACGCCTTGTGGCAGCGCCGTTTCGGCGGAAGCCCGTCCGCGGTCGGAATGCCGCTTTTCTTCGAAGGCAAGCCTTATACGATCGTCGGCATCACGCGCGCGGACTTTGGCTTCCGGGAAGTGGATGTGTTTACGCCCATGGGTCAGAATACGGGACGATTCATGCAGCTTCGCGAAGCGCATCCCGGAATTACAGTGTGGGCACGCCTGCGGCCGGGTGTATCGCTCCCGCAGGCTCAAGCCGAGTTGGACGTGGTTGGCCGCCGGCTGGAGGCGCAGTATCCGAAATCCAATGCAGGCCGGGGATTCATCGCGGAGCGGCTTCGACCGGATGTTGGAAATGTCCGGTCGACGCTCTGGCTGCTGCTGGGCGCGGTCGGGTTGGTGTTGTTGATCGCATGCGTCAACGTAGCTAGCCTGCTGCTGGCGCGCGCAATTTCGCGCGAGCGTGAACTTGCGATGCGCGTGGCGCTGGGGGCGGGCCGCGGCAGGTTGGCGCGGCAGTGTCTGACGGAGAGCGTGGTGCTGGCGCTTTCGGGATGCGCGCTCGGCATCCTGCTCGCAGCGATCGGGATTCGCCCGTTCGTGGCATTGTGGCCCGGCAGCCTACCGCGCGCCGAGGAGGTCCAGTTGGATTGGCGCGTGCTGGCGTTTGCGCTAGCCGTTTCGCTGGCGAGCGGTCTGCTTTTCGGGCTGGCTCCGGCGCTGCGCGCGCCAGCGAGAGAACTCGAGCAGGCTTTGCGCGCGGGAGCCCGGACGATAGCGGGAAGGTCGCGGCGTCTGCACAGCGCCTTCGTCATTTCCGAGATCGCGCTGGCGGTGGTGCTGTTGATCTCGGCCGGGATGCTGGGGCGCACGCTGTTGCGGCTGTCGTCTCTCGATCCGGGCGTGAACGTACGGAACGTGCTGACCACGCGGATGGCGCTTTCGCCGGGGGTGATCCGAGACACGGCGCGGATCCGCGCCGCTTGGGGCGACGTGCTGGATCGCGCGCGGCGGGTGCCGGGTGTCGAGTCGATTGCGATGGTGGATACGGTGCCAATGCGCGAGGGAAACAATCAGCTCGGCTATTGGACCGCTCCGCCTGAGCCGCCGCGCATGAAGAAGCCGCTCGCTCTGGCAAACAGCGTGACGCCGGACTATCTGAAGGTGATGGGCATTCCGCTGCGGCGCGGCCGGTTTTTCGATGAACACGATCGCGTGGGCAGTGAGCCGGTGGCGGTAGTTGACGAGGTGATGGCGCAACGCGTTTTCGGCGGCGAGGATCCGGTAGGGAAGCGCATGTGGACGGATTTGGCGCCGGAGCCCTTGCGCATCGTTGGCGTGGTGGGCCATGTCCGCTATTGGGGGCTGGCCGGCGACGATCAAGCGCATGTTCGCGATCAGTTTTATTATCCGTTCGCGCAGGTTCCCGACAGTTACTTGCGCCGCTGGTCGGAGCTGATGTCGATTGCGGTTCGTACCAGCATCGCGCCGTTGAGTGTCGTCGAACCATTGCGGCACGACCTTCGCGGAGCCGGAGGCGATCAGGTTCTCTATCAGGTGCGCACCTTGGAGCAGCTCGCCAGCAGGACGCTGGCGCGGCAACGCTTCCTGCTGGTGTTGTTCGGCGTGTTCGCGGGCCTGGCATTGTTGCTCGCCTGCATCGGCATTTATGGAGTGCTGGCGTACCTGACCAGCCAGCGCGTGCCGGAGATCGGCGTACGCATGGCGCTGGGGGCGAGCGCCGGCGAGGTCATGCGGATGGTGCTGCGGCAGAGTCTCGGGATGATTTTCCTGGGCGTCGGCGCCGGGACGGCTGCCGCTTTGGCCGCGGGGAGCATGCTAGTGCGCCTGGTGGAAGGCGTGCGGTCCACCGAGCCGATCACCTTCGCGCTGATGATTTCCGTGCTGGTGGCAGCGGCGTTGTTCGCGAGCTTTCTGCCGGCGCGGCGGGCGAGCCGCGTGGATCCGGTGAAGGCGCTGCGGCAGGAATAGTGTAGTCCCGATAAAGGAATCCCCTGGAGAGCGAGTTGAGGACGTCCGCTGGAATCGCGCCGTCCACCGACGAGACGCGCCGGATTCCGAATTCTCCGATCGTCACTTCCTGGCGGGTGTCATGGAAGAGTAGCTAGTGCCGCTTCGCCGCAAACCACAGGTTGAAGCCTGTACTACTCAAGCTTTGTTTCTTCGCGCGCCGCGACGACTTCGCGAACCCGTGTACGCCGGCTTGAAAGCCGGCGGCAGGCAAGAATGCCTGCCCCACAAGACAAGACCATGAATATCCAACGTCAGTTTGCGGCCAAGCTGCGCTGTCCCACCTGGCTTCAACCGCCGGATCAGAGGCCGGCCCAAATGTCCGTCAGATCGAGCTCGAAACCGGCCACGGGGCCTTCTCCTGCAATCTTGAGAATGCCGGTTCGCGTCTCGGCTCCATCCTGACCAGCCCTGTACACCAAGACTGTCTTCTCGTCACCATGAATTAACCAAGCCAACTCGACGCCTGCGCGCATCCATTCTTCCATCTTTTCCATAGCGGCTCGTATCCGGTCGCTGGGCGACATTACTTCAATGACGAACTCGGGACATATGTGCGGGAATTTCCGCCGTTGTTCCTTGGGAACCGCGGAGATCCGGCGATTCGAAACCCAGGCGGCATCGGGAGATAGGGCTGCGCCGGTCGGCAGGATGAACTCTGCACTTGCCTCAAACGCCTTGCCCCGGCCGTCTCGTTTTGCCCAGGCATCTAACTGTGCAAAGGCTTGCCCGCTCTGATAACTCGATTCCCATCCCGCTGGCGGCACGATGATGATCTCTCCTTTCGCTGTTCGTTCGAAGAGCAGATTCCGATTAGCCATGCAGAACGCGTAATACTCGTCGTCGGTCATCGCGAGTTCCGGATTCAATGTAAGTTTGGCTGGGAGCGCCTGCTCCGGAAGAAGGACCTGCATATCCCTAGCATACAGGACTCGGCGCAACTTACAGGCTTCAGACGTTGCTGAAAAAGTAAGTTGTGGTGTATCCCTAGAACATTTCTGGTCGTCTTTGTAGTATGCGCGGAACTGATCAAGATCAAAGCCGAATGTTCACGTATTTATCGCCGGAGGAAGTGGTTCC
>Ga0209648_10002940_pt1 | contig 14192 bp, 10 predicted proteins | sample GraSoi2013_115cm_FD_185830 | JGI IMG/M metagenome (GOLD analysis project Ga0209648, IMG submission 185830) | Grasslands soil microbial communities from the Angelo Coastal Reserve, California, USA - Sample 9_17_2013_115cm (SPAdes) (version 2) | ecosystem: Environmental > Terrestrial > Soil >...
GCGTCGCCGCGCATTGCCGCAGCCGCGGCATCGGCGGGCAGATGGTGCAATGGGCCGTCGCCGAAGCGCGCGCCAGGGGTTGCAAGCTGGTCGAGCTGTTGACACATCGCAGCCGCGTCGATGCGCAACGGTTCTACGCGCGGCTGGGATTTCAGCCGAGCCATGTCGGGATGACGCTGCGATTTTGATACAGCCAGCTTGTTCGGTGCCAATCGGGGTGGCCTTGCGACCATTGCGAAACGCGTTTTGCCATTCGATCCGGTTAACACGCGATAAACTACCCAGCCCTTCGTAATTTTCTTCGCGGACCGATCCGTGACATCATGACGTGTCCCGTCGGGCCCGGGCAGCTTGGGGATTACATAATGAAAAATAATTATTCGATCATCAGGATCGGCAATGAGTACATTGTTCAGGCGAACGAAAAGAGCGTGTTGAAAATCGCGAGCAGGCGAAAAGCCGCCAGACTTGTCAGCGATGCGGCGGAACTGCTGGATTCGCAACCGGCCCCGGAATTGTCGCCGCAAGCGCACGCCGAGCCATCAATCGCCCGTGATCCCAGGGTCATACCTGATCCCAGCGAAGTTCCTTGACGATTCAGGGCGTTTCCCTTATGCACCGCGGCGGGACACCTCCCCCCAACGGGAGGCTTACTATCTGGAAGGATAGATCATGACTGCAGCGAAGCCCGCATTGCGGCCGAACGTGCCGCATTTTTCCTCCGGCCCCTGTGCCAAGCGCCCCGGCTGGAACCCGCAAAATCTCAAGGATGCCGCGCTCGGCCGTTCGCATCGCGCGAAAATCGGCAAGGCCAAGCTCAAGCTCGCGATCGAGTTGACGCGCGAAGTGCTTGAAGTACCGGCCGGTTACAGGATCGGCATCGTGCCGGCCTCCGATACCGGCGCGGTCGAAATGGCGCTGTGGTCGCTGCTCGGCGCGCGGCCGGTGACCACGATTGCCTGGGAATCCTTCGGCGAAGGCTGGGTCAGCGATATCGTCAAGGAATTGAAGCTCAAGGACGTCACCAAGCTGCATGCGGGCTATGGCGAAATCCCGGATTTGAGCCAGGCCGACCCGGCTTCCGACATCGTCTTCACCTGGAACGGCACCACCTCGGGCGTCCGCGTCCCCAATGCCGACTGGATCAGCGCTGACCGTGAAGGCCTCACCATCTGCGATGCGACCTCGGCGGCGTTCGCGCAGCAGCTCGACTGGGCCAAGCTCGATGTGGTGACGTTCTCCTGGCAAAAGGCGCTGGGCGGCGAGGCCGCGCATGGCATGCTGGTGCTCTCGCCCCGCGCGGTAGCGCGGCTCGAGAGCTACAAGCCGGCGTGGCCGCTGCCCAAGATCTTCCGTATGACCAAGGGCGGCAAGCTCAACGAAGGCATTTTCGAGGGCGAGACCATCAACACGCCGTCGATGCTGTGCGTCGAGGATTACCTCGACGCGTTGAATTGGGCGAAGTCGGTCGGCGGCCTTAAAGCGCTGATCGCGCGCGCGGACGCCAACACCAAGGTGCTCGCCGACTGGAAGGCGAAGACGCCGTGGATCGATTTCCTGGCCAAGGATCCGGCGATCCGTTCCAATACCTCGGTGTGCCTGAAGGTGGTCGATCCCGCGATTACGTCGCTCAGCGCGGATGCGCAGGCCGACTTTGCCAAGAAGCTCGTGGCCTTGGTGGAGAAGGAAGGCGCCGGCTACGATTTCGCGCATTATCGCGACGCGCCGGCGGGCCTGCGCATCTGGTGCGGCGCCACGGTGGAAGCAAGGGACGTCGCGGCTTTGACGCAGTGGATCGACTGGGCGTTCGCCGAGACTAAATCCACGCTCGCGCAGGCGGCGTAAGTTCATCTCAATCGTCGTCCCGGCAAGCGGCCCTTCGCCGCGCGACCCGGGATCCATAACCACCGTCACGGCGTATGGGTCCCGGCTCTTCGTGCCAAGTGGCGCTTCGGCCGGGACGACGCTTCATTTCTTCAAAGGATCACCCAATGCCCAAACCCAAAGTTCTTATTTCCGACGCCTTGTCGCCCGCCGCCGTGCAGATTTTCAGGGATCGCGGCATCGACGTCGATTTCCAGCCCAATCTTGGCAAGGACAAGGACAAGCTCGCCGAGATCATCGGCAACTACGACGGCCTCGCGATCCGTTCCGCCACCAAGGCCACCGCGAAGATCCTCGAGAAGGCGAAGCGGCTGAAGGTGATCGGCCGCGCCGGAATCGGCGTCGACAATGTCGAGATACCGGCCGCCACGGCGAAGGGCATCATCGTGATGAACACGCCGTTCGGCAATTCGATCACCACCGCCGAACACGCCATCACCTTGATGCTGGCGCTGGCGCGCGAAATTCCGCAGGCCGATGCCTCGACCCAGGCCGGCAAGTGGGAGAAGAACCGCTTCATGGGGGTCGAGATCACCGCGAAGACGCTGGGCGTGATCGGCTGCGGCAATATCGGTTCGATCGTCGCCGACCGCGCGCTCGGGCTGCGCATGAAGGTCGTTGCGTTCGATCCGTTCCTGTCGCCGGAACGCGCCAAGGACATCGGCGTCGAGAAGGTCGATCTCGACGATCTGCTCAAGCGCGCCGATTTCATCACGCTGCATACGCCGCTGACCGAGAAGACCCGGAACATCATCGATGGGGTCGCGCTGGCAAAGATGAAAAAGGGCGTGCGCATCATCAATTGCGCGCGCGGCGGCCTGGTCGACGAGCAGGCGCTGGTCGATGCGCTTAATTCCAAGCATGTCGCGGGCGCGGCGTTCGACGTGTTCGTCGAGGAGCCGGCCACCAGCAATGTGCTGTTCGGCCATCCCAACGTGATCTGCACCCCGCATCTTGGCGCGGCCACCACCGCGGCGCAGGAGAACGTCGCGCTCCAGGTCGCCGAACAGATGTCGGACTATCTCCTGAGCGGCGCGATTTCCAACGCGGTCAACTTCCCGTCGATCACGGCGGAAGAGGCGCCGAAGCTGAAGCCGTTCATCGAGCTTGCCGAAAAGCTTGGCTCGTTCGCAGGCCAGCTCACCGAGACCGGCATTCTGAAGGTGCAGATCACCTTTGAGGGTCACGTCGCCGAAATGAAAATCAAGGCGCTGACCTCGGCGGCGCTGTCGGGCCTGCTGCGGCCGATGCTGGGCGACGTCAACGTGGTTTCGGCGCCGGTTGTTGCCAAGGAGCGCGGCATGGTGGTCGACGAGATCGTGCGCGCGGCGCAGAGCGATTACGAAAGCCTGATCACGGTTACCATTACCACCGAGCGGCAGGAGCGCTCGGTATCGGGCACGGTCTATGCCGACGGCAAGCCGCGGCTGGTCGATATCAAGGGCATCCGCGTCGACGCCGAATTCGGCAAGTCGATGATCTACGTCACCAACGAGGACAAGCCGGGATTCATCGGCCACTTCGCCGGCCTGCTCGGCGATGCCAAGATCAACATCGCAACCTTCCATCTCGGCCGCAACAAGCCGGGCGGCGACGCCATTGCGCTGGTCGAGGTTGACGGCGCGGTGCCGGCCGACGTCCTCGCCAAGGTGCAGGCGCTGCCGCAGGTGAAGCAGGCCAAGGCCCTGGTATTTTAGTCCGCTGAGGCCCTCAATCCGGTGTCGCGGACGGCCGCAAGGCTTGAGCGAGCGCTATTTTCTTGCCTCCGGTGAAAATAATGTGCGACTACCATTTTTATGATCCATAATCGGCCACTTCAAAGGGAGGTAAGAAAATGCGTGAAGCCGTGATTGTTTCCTATGCGCGTACCGGACTGGCAAAGTCCGGTCGCGGCGGGTTCAATATCACCCCACCGATGTCGATGGCGGCTCACGCCATCAAGCACGCCGTCGAGCGCGCCGGCGTAGACAAGGATTACGTCGAGGATTGCTATCTCGGCAATTGCGCGCATGGCGCGCCCAACATCGGCCGTCAGGCCGCGCTGCTCGCCGGCATGCCGAAGTCGACGGCGGGCGTGTCGGTGAACCGGTTCTGCTCGTCGGGACTGCAGACCATCGCGATGGCTGCAAACAGCATCCGCTCGGATGGCGCCGATTGTATCGTTGCCGGCGGCGTGGAAAGCATCTCGGTCCCCGGCGGCGGATCGCCGAAGGAATCGATCGATCCAGACCTGTTGAAGGTGGCGCCCGACATTTTCATGGCCATGATCGATACCGCCGATATCGTCGCCGAGCGTTACAAGCTTAGCCGCGAATACCAGGACGAGTATTCGCTGGAATCGCAGCGCCGCATGGCCGCAGCCCAGCAAGCCAACAAGTTCAAGAACGAAATCGTCCCGATGAAGACCAGGATGAAGGTGGTCGACAAGGCGACGAAGGCCGAGAGCATCGTCGACTATGTCGTCGACCGCGACGAGTGCAACCGGCCCGACACCACCATGGAAGGCCTCGCCAAGCTCGAGCCGGTGAAGGGCCCCGGCAAGTATGTCACCGCCGGCAACGCCAGCCAGCTGTCGGATGGCGCGGCCGCCGTGGTTTTGATGGAAGCCAAGGACGCGGAAAAACGCGGCCTTGAACCGCTCGGCCGCTTTGTCGCCTGGGCGGCGGCGGGCTGCGAACCGGACGAGATGGGCATCGGTCCGGTCTTCGCGGTGCCGAAGCTGTTGAAGCGCCATGGTCTGAAGGTCGACGATATCGATCTTTGGGAGCTCAACGAGGCGTTTGCCAGCCAGTGTCTCTATTCCCGTGACCAGCTCGGCATCGATCCCGAGAAGTACAATGTCAACGGCGGCTCGATCGCGATCGGCCACCCGTTCGGAATGACCGGCGCGCGGTTGACAGGCCACCTCCTGCAGGAGGGCCGTCGGCGCAAGGCCAAGTGGGGCGTCGTGACGATGTGCATCGGTGGCGGCCAGGGCGGCGCGGGCTTGTTCGAAATCTATAGCTGAGCTTCGGCCCCGTTCGGCATGCCGGCACGGAAATGTGCCCGTGCAAATGATCAAGACATCAGCAGCGCGGCGGAGCCATCGCCGCGCTGCTTTTTTGAATCATGCTCCGCGGCCGATGACTTCGTCTCCGATCTCAGGCATTAAATGTGCCAAGGACGAAGATCGGGAGGAGCAAGCCGATGCCCTATCAGCATATTCTCGTCGATGATCCCCGGCCGCGGGTTCGTCGCATCACGCTGAACCGGCCGGAAAAGCGCAACGCGCTCAACAACCGGCTGCGCACTGAGGTGTTCGAGGTGCTGGAAGCGGCCGATCGCGATCCCGAAATCTCGATCTCGATCCTGCGCGGCGCCGGCCCGTGCTTTTCCGCAGGCTACGATCTGTCATCGGACAATTCGGTCGATCAGCCCTATCACTCGGCGGCGGGACCGGGCCAATGGTCCCGGCACGTTGTCGAGGGCTGGTTCTCGATCTGGGATTTGGCAAAACCGGTGATCGCACAAGTGCACGGCTATTGCCTTGCCGGTGGCACCGAACTCGCGACCGCCTGCGATATCGTCTATGTCGCCGACGACGCCCAGATCGGATATCCGCCGGTGCGGCTGATGAGCCCGCCGGACATGCAATATCATCCGTGGCTTCTCGGCATGCGGCGTGCCATGGAGCTGATGCTGACCGGCGACGCCATGTCCGGACGCGAAGCCGCGGAATGGGGCTTTGCCACGCGTTCATTTCCGCTTGAAGAACTCGACCAGCGCACCCTCGATTTCGCCGAACGCGCCGCCAAGGTGCCGGTGGAATTGCAGCAGCTCAACAAGCGTTCGGTGCACCGCGCGATGGAGATTATGGGCGCGCGCGCAGCGATGCGCGCCGGCACCGAAATCCAGGCGCTGGCGTTCACGACCGAAGCCAGCCGCGCCTACATGTCGACGTTCCGGCGCGACGGCGGCAGCGTCAAGGCGCAGCTCGACCAGCGCGATACCACATTCGGGGATTATCGCACGCGCAAGCCGTGAGCTTAGCTGTTCGGGCCGCGCTCCATGCTGACGGGTTGCCAGCGGCGAAGCGAGGTGTTTTGCAGCACCGACGGGTTGACGCAGCTTACCGGCCACATGCCGGAGAGGACCAGTGACAATTCGTAGCCGACGCGGCGCTTGCGCGCTTCGTCGAAACGTGCCGAAGCCGAGGCGACGTGGGCCGTCAACGTCACGTTCTCCATGCCCAGCATCGGATTGTTGTGCGACGGCGGCTCCTTCTCCAGGACGTCGAGGGCGGCGTGCGCGATCCAGCCTTCCTGCAAGGCCTTGATCAGCGCCTCTTCATTCACGGTCGCGCCGCGCCCGGTATTGATGAAGATGGCGCTCGGCTTCATTTGCCTGAAGTGCTTTTCTCCGAGCATGTGGTGGACCTCGGGGCGGGCCGGCGCATGCATCGACACGAAATCGGACTGCGACAGCACTTCCGACAGCGTGGCCGGGAGTACGCCATGATCGGAAATCAGCGTCTCGGCAAGGAAGGGATCGTAAGCCATCAGCCGCAGCCCGAACGGCGCCGCGCGCTTGGCAACGGCGCGCGCCACGCGCCCGAACGATATGAAGCCCAGCGTCTGCCCCATCAACCTCGGTATCTTGAGCAGCGCCGGGCGGCCCTCCGACCATCGCCCTTGCCGAACCATCTTGTCCTGCTCGACCAGCCGGCGGAAGCCCGCCAGCAGCAGCATCATCGCGTGGTCGGCGACCTCCTCGATGAAGGTGTCGGGGATGTTGGTGACGGGAATGCCGCGCGCGGTAGCGGCCTTGACGTCGACGCTGTCGACGCCGACGCTGCCGAGCGTGATGACCTTGCAGTTTTCAAGGGCATCGATGATCGTCTTCGAGATCGGCATGCCCTTGGCGTAGATGGCATCGGCCGTGCGGGCGGCGGCGATGAATTCCGCCTCGTTGGCCGGCGCCTCGACGATCTCGGCGCCGATCGGGTCGAGCGCTTCCTTTTCAAACGCATAACCGCCACCGGCGACCGTGAAGCTCGCGCCTTTCGGCGTCACCACCTTGAATTTCGACATTATCTGCTCCCGATTGATCTTCGGTCTTGTTATCAACGCGATGTTGCTACTGCTTTTCGATGCCGACGTTCTTGATCAGTTTCTCCCACAGCACCGACGGCTTCTTTGCCGCACAGGCTAGCCTGCCGTAGAGCAAAGCGGAAGCCGGTACAAGGCCGTGGCCGAGAGTTCATGCGGCCGATGCCGGCCGCGACGCGATCACCACGCCCGCCAGCACCAGCGCATAGCCGACCAGATGAAACAGCCGCGGCTGCTCGCCGAGCAGCAGGATCGCCATCGCCGAGCCGAACACCGGCACCAGATGAAAGAACGGCGCGGCGCGGTTGGGGCCGATCAGCGCGATGCCGCGGTTGAAAAACAGGTACGCCAGCGTGGAGGGAAAGACCACGACATAGACCAGCGTCGCCAGCGTCAACGCGTCGAACTTCAGCGTAAAGCCGGTCGAGAATTCCCAGATCGAGAACGGCAACAGCAAGAGCGCGCCGCAGCCGGTAGTGAAGGCAATCAGCGACAGCTGATGCGTCTTCGGCCGCCGCGGCATCAGCGCCGAATACAGCCCGAACAACAGCAGCGCGCCGGCGAACATCACGTCGCCCTTGTTGAACTGGATGCCGGCGAGCGCGCCGAGGTCGCCGCGCAGGATGATGGTCAGCACGCCCGCAAGCGAAATAGCGATGCCGGCAAGCTGCGCCCAGGTCAGCCGCACGCCGAACAGCAATAGCGACCACAACGCCACGAACAGCGGTCCGGACGACTGGATCAACAGTGCATTCAGCGCCTGGGTGTATTGCAGCGCCCAGTAGGACAGCGCGTTGTTGATGGCAAATCCCGTCGCCGACAGCAGCACCATCAGCGGCAGCCGCGCCCGCATCGTCGGCCAGTCGCGCTTGAGATGCGGCCATGCGAACGGCAGCAGCAAAAAAAGCGCGCCGATCCACCTGATGCAGGATAGCGTCATCGGCGGCACGTGGCCGGCGACGTAACGCGCCAGCACGATATTGCCGGCCCAGAACAGCGCGGTCAGGCTCAAGAGCAGATAGGGCTGGTTGTTAAGCCATCTGACCGGATCGGAGGCAGGTGGCGCTGGCGCGGGAATCGTCATTGCTGCAACGGAAGTTGTGCCGGATTCACGCCAGACGACAAGTCCCGCGCCCGCAATGCTACAATGTCCTGACCTTGTTGAGGGCAGAAGGAGACGGCCGTGGGCGTGGATCTACTGAATATCGAAGGGCTAAAGGAGCTCGAGCATCAGGGGCCGATCGTCATGGTGAACCTGATGCGGTTCCATGATCGCTCGCTCGATGGCGAAGGCAGCGGCTGGGATGCTTACTTACGGTACAGCGCGCTCACCGTGCCGATGATCAAGGCGCGCGGCGGAACCTTGCTGTGGACCGGCAACGCCAAGGCGGTCGCGCTCGGACCCTTGGACGGCAATCAATGGGACTATGTGGCGCTGGTGTATTATCCATCTGTCGCCGCATTCACCGACATGATGACATCGCCGGACTACGAAAATCTGTCCGATCCGCATCGCCGCAACGGATGCGCCGAGCATGTGATCATCTGCACGAGCGAGGCGTACAGCAAGTTCAAGATCGGCTAGATTCGGTCCGTCATTGCGAGCCAACTGGTGGCGCGAATGCGCGCCCGATGACAGGCCCCGCGAAGCAATCCATCGTACAGAAAGTGACTGTGGATTGCTTCGTCGCGTTGCTCCTCGCAATGACGCGTTGAAACGTCGGGCTAAATCCGGCGAACCAGATCCGACGAAATCTCGCTGATGCTTCGGATGCCCATCAGCGCCAGGTCGCGATCGATCTCGTTGCGCAGCAGTGTGATCGCGCGCTCCACGCCAGCCTGGCCGCCGGCGATAGCCGCATAGAGAAACGGCCGCCCGACAAAGACAAACTGCGCGCCCAGCGCCAGCGCCTTGATCACATCGGTGCCACGCCTGATGCCGCCGTCCAGCATCACCGTCATGCCGTTGGCTTCGGCTGCGATCTCGGGCAGGGTGCGCAAGGCCGAGACGGTATGGTCGAGCTGCCTGCCGCCGTGATTGGAGACGATCACGCCGTCGACGCCGGACTCGCGCGCGATGCGGGCATCCGCCGGCGCGATCAAGCCCTTGACGACAAGCTTGCCTTTCCAGCGGCGGCGGATCAGCTCGACATGCTTCCAGGCGAGCTGGTCACGCTTGCCGATGTTGCGCATCAGGTTTTTGGCAAGCACCGGCGGGCCGCGCACCGCGTCCATATTCTCGAAATGCGGCATGCCGTAATTCATCAGCGTGCGCGCCCAGGTGCCGAACAGCCAATCCGGATGGGTGACGATGTCCCAGGCGACACGCGGCGTGATCGCGAGCGGGACCTGGAAGCCGTTGCGGATATTGTTCTCGCGGTTGGGCGGGACCGGCACGTCGGCGGTCACGACGAAGGTGTCGTAGCCGGCGGCGGCGACCCGGTCGACCAGGGGCTCAATGCGGGAAGGCTCGCCGGCCAGATAGGCCTGATACCAGGCTGCCGGATTTTCCCGCCGGACATCCTCCAACGTGATCAGGGAGGACGCGCTGAGACACATCGGCACGTTGATCGCGGCAGCCGCGCGCGCCAGCACGACATCGCCGCGGTAGGCGCACAGCGCCGCCGAGCCCATCGGCGGAATGCCAAACGGTGCTGCGTAGGTCTTGCCGAACAGTTTTGTGGTCTGCTCGCGGTTCGAGACGTCGTTGAGCACGCGTGGAACGAAACCGTATTCCTCGAAGGCCCGGCGATTGTCGGCAACCGCGGCGTCGCTCTCGGCGCCGCCGGAGATATAGCCATAGAGAAACTTCGGCAGGCGGGCCCTGGCGGTTGCTTCAAAATCGTCGAGCGAAAGGTAGCGTCGGAGCGCGCGCGGAACCGCGCTGGTGGAGCGTTCAACCGTCGACGGCGGGGCGTTCAAGTTTGCGGTTCTATCGTGCATGTCGGCGAATAATCCGTGTTGTGTCGGTAATGGTCTGATAGTGGAGAATGGCGGTCAACCTCTGCCGCGGCTTGATAGCAACTGCCTTGCGTTCGCCTGCTTCCGCGACGCGACGAAAACGCCGGTCAGCACCAGCGCGAAGCCTATGATATGGAACAGCTGCGGGCGCTCGCCGAGAAAGACGATCGCCATCGCGGAGCCGAACACCGGCACCACATGAAAGAACGGCGCGGCGCGGTTGGCGCCGATCAACTGCACGCCGCGATTGAAGCACAGGTACGCTAGCGTCGAGGGAAACACCGCGACGTAAAACAGGCTCAGCAGGTTCGCCGTGTCCAGCTGCATCACCGGGCGCGAGAACAGTTCCCAGATCCACAGCGGGATCAGGCATGCCGCGCCGCAGCCGAAGGTAAAGCCGACAAACGACAGGCCGTGGATGTTGGGACGCTTCAGCGTCAGCACCGAATACAGCCCGAAGATCAGCAGCGCCACGGTGAAGATGATATCGCCCTTGTTGAACGCGATGCTCGCAAGCGCGGTGAGGTCGCCGTGCAGCAGGATCACCAGCACGCCCGTCATTGACAGCACGATCCCGCCGGCCTGCGCCGGCGTCAACCGGACCCCGAGCAGGATCAGCGACCATATCGCGACGAACAGCGGCCCCGCCGACTGCAGCAGCAGCGTGTTGAGCGCCTGGGTATGTTCGAGCGCCCAATATTGCAGGGTGTTGAAGGCGCCGATGCCGGTGACGGAGAGCGCGATCATGGTGCCGAGGTGGCTGCGGATCGCGCCCCAGTCGCGCTTGAGATGTTTCCAGGCGAACGGGAGAATAATGAGAAACGCGAACGTCCAACGCAGGAACGACAGCGTTACCGGCGGAATATGCCCCGCGGCGAGGCGGCCGACGATGGCGTTGCCGGCCCAGCACAGCGCGGTGATGGAGAGCAGCAGATAGGGCTGGTTGGCGAGCCAGCTGCCGGGGGAGGCGGCGCGCGAGGTTTGACCGGAAGCAGACATAAGGCAGACGTTCTTGGCCCGGGTTCAATGACGCCGCGGCCCCGCCCGGTGTACGGCACCGGGCCGGAAGTCTGGCCCGGCCTGCTCACAGACACGGATTTTCACCGCGCAGCAATGGCACAAGATGCATCGCGACCATGCGCGGGGTGAATCGATCTCGCCGCCACGCCGGAATAAGACGCTGGGAACCTCCGCAGCCATCCGATAAATTCAGCCGCGCGCCTTGCTGCTCATCCCGTCAACGCCTGCACGATCGCATCGAGTGCCCTGACGGCATCGTCGGGATCGAGTTCGATCTGTAACCCGCGCTGTCCGCCATTGAGATAGACGCTTGTCTCGGCCAACGCCGCCTAGTCGACCGCGACCGGAGCCCGCTTCTTCTGGGCGAATGGGCTGATGCCGCCGACATGATATCCGGTCAGCCGTTCGGCGTCGGTCGGCCGCATCATGTTGGCGGCCTTGCTGCCAAACGCCGCCGCAAGCTTCTTCATGCTGACTTCGCGATCCGACGGCACCACGACGCAAACCGGTTTGCCGTCGACCTCCGCCATCAACGTCTTCAGCATCCGCCGCGGCTCGATGCCGAGCGCCTCGGCGGCCTGAAGGCCGATGCGGTCGGCGTCAGGATCATAGTCGTAAGTGTGCAGCGTGAATTTGACGCCCAGTCTGGTGAGCGCCAGCGTGGCGCGGGCGGTTTTCGACATGACGCCGCTGCCTTTCTCAATCAAACTTCAAGCGACCCCGCCACGCCTCGCTCCGGGAAACATGGATATTCGGAAAGGAAGGCCGGCGTTCGCCGCCGCCATCATGCGGACACAAATTTTCAGGGGATATCAATGGGTTGGAGGCACTATAACCCATCATCAAACGCCCCTTCTTGCTTGCGTCGAACACCCGCATCCTTTATCCGATTGTATGCCTCGCATGCGAGCGGCCCCGGCCGTAATTTAGCTGGGCGCATGATCCGCAAAAGCGCGCCCTCGGACTTGATCCGAGGGTGGGTACCGGTTTTCCGAACAGATCATGCTCGAACAATGAGAGTTGCAGAGGGAAAACTTACGAAATGGCCAATGTTGTCGTCGTCGGCGCCCAGTGGGGCGACGAAGGGAAGGGCAAGATCGTCGACTGGTTATCGGAGCAGGCCGACATCGTCGTGCGCTTCCAGGGCGGCCACAACGCCGGCCATACCCTCGTCATCAACGGCGAAACTTACAAGTTGGCGCTGTTGCCTTCGGGCGTGCTGCGGCCCTCAAAACTCGCGGTGATCGGCAATGGCGTGGTATTCGATCCGCAGGCGTTCCTCGATGAGGTGGCCAAACTGAAGGGCCAGGGCGTCGCCGTCAGCCCGGAAAATCTGCGCGTCGCTGAAAACGTCACGCTGATTCTGCCCTTGCATCGCGAACTCGATGCGCTCCGCGAAACCGGCAACGCGGTTACCGCGATCGGCACCACGCGGCGCGGCATCGGGCCCGCCTATGAGGACAAGGTCGGCCGCCGCGCGATCCGGCTGATGGACCTCGCCGATCTCGATACGCTGCCGCACAAGATCGACCGGCTTTTGGCGCATCACAACGCGCTGCGCCGCGGGCTCAATCTGGAAGAGATCGACGGCGGCGGAATTTTGCAGGAGTTGACCCGGCTGGCGCCGCAGCTTTTGCCTTACGCCGAAACGGTGTGGCGGCTGCTCGACCAAAAGCGCCGCGAGGGCAAGCGCATCCTGTTCGAGGGCGCGCAGGGTGCGCTGCTGGATGTGGACCATGGCACCTATCCTTATGTCACTTCATCCAATACCGTGGCGGCGCAGGCGGCGACCGGCACCGGCATGGGACCCAGCGCGGTCGGTTATGTCCTCGGCATCTGCAAGGCCTATACGACCCGGGTCGGGCAGGGGCCGTTTCCGACCGAACAGGACAACGAGATCGGCCGCAAAATCGGCGAGCGCGGCCGCGAGTTCGGCACCAATACCGGCCGCCCGCGCCGCTGCGGCTGGTTCGACGCCATGCTGGTGCGCCAGACCGTGCGGACCTGCGGCATCAACGGCCTGGCGCTGACCAAGCTCGATATTCTAGACGGTTTCGACACCATTGAGGTTTGTGTCGGTTACATGCTGGACGGCAAGGAAATCGACCATCTGCCGGCCGGCGAGGGCGCCCAGGCCCGGGTGGTGCCGGTCTACGAGACCATCGAGGGCTGGAAGGAGCCGACCGCCAATGCCCGCTCCTGGGCGGATCTGCCGGCGCAGGCCATTAAATATGTCCGCCGGGTCGAGGAACTGGTGGGTTGCCCAATCGCCTTGCTTTCCACCAGCCCGGAGCGCGAGGATACTATTCTGGTTCAGAACCCGTTCGAGGCTTAACGAGATGTTACCGGAAAGCCCGCATTGTTGAGTAGAAATGGCTGATTACTACCCGCTGATTGCCCGCGCCATTGCCGGACTGGACCCCAGTGCCCCCGGCGAGAGCCGCCGTGCGCTGTACGAGCGGGCGCGCGCCGCGCTGATCGCGCAGCTGCGCAGCGTGCAGCCGCCGTTGAGCGAATCCGAAATCACCCGCGAGCGGCTGTCGCTGGAAGAGGCCGTGCGCAAGGTCGAGTCCGAAGCCGCCCAGCGCGCCCGCGGCGGCGCGCGCGCCGGTGACGCGTTCCGCGCCACCACCCGCCCCACTGCGCGGCCCGGCGAACCGGCGCCGCCGCCTTCCGCGTCTCCCCGCCCGCCTGCGCCGCCGCAAGCGCGCAACGAGCGTCCGCCGCTCGGACAGGAAGAAAGGCAAGACCAGCGCCCGCAGCGCAACCTCCGCGCCGACGCGCCGCGGCCGCCGTCGTCATCCCAGCCGCAAGTCCCGATGCAGGACCCGCAGCTGCCGCCGACCCGGGAGCGATCGGGCGCGCCGCGCCGCGGCTCCGACAACAGCGCTCCGCAGGCGCCGGGCGCGCGCGGCTTCCGCGACATCGCCGCCGACGCCGACGATCTCGGCCGCGCCGCGGCGCAAGCCAGCCGCTCCGCGCGAAAGACCTATGCCAATGTGTCTTCGCCCTCGCCCGAGTTCGACCGGCTCGAGCCGAGCATGGAGAACCGCGGCGCCGATCCCGACGCGCCCTATTCCTATGACGAGTCGATCGAGGAGGCCGAGCGCTACGCGCCGCAGCAACAGCCCGCGCCGCGCCCGCGCCCCTCGCTGGACCGCCAGCAGAGGAAGCGTGCCCGAACCGGCACCGTATTTCCGTTCAAGAGCGCGATCGCGATCGGCATCGTGCTGATCCTGG
>Ga0209648_10002941_pt1 | contig 14190 bp, 13 predicted proteins | sample GraSoi2013_115cm_FD_185830 | JGI IMG/M metagenome (GOLD analysis project Ga0209648, IMG submission 185830) | Grasslands soil microbial communities from the Angelo Coastal Reserve, California, USA - Sample 9_17_2013_115cm (SPAdes) (version 2) | ecosystem: Environmental > Terrestrial > Soil >...
CGACTAGCGCCGGCCGCGCGCGCCACCGCGACGGACGCCGTCATCTCCTCGATGATCGCCGAGCGGTCCAGCCTGCCGCGGAACTTGTGCGCGATCATCTGGTCCGAGGTGGAGATGGACAGGTTGTAGTGTCGCAGTCCCGACCCGTCATCCGCCCCCGCCCGGACCGCCACGGCGGCCTCGACGTCCGCGGGCACGGCCCGGCACCAGCCGGACAGCCGCAGCCCGCCGAACGCGCCCGCCTCCGCCAGCGCCAGGCACGCCCGGACGTAGGGCACCTCGTGGAACAGGAAGGGGAACCCGATCTCGGACTGCGCCACCCCCAGCCGCCCGAGGTAGAAGTTGACCATCACCTTGCCGAACTTCGACAGGCCCGTCCGCGCGGTCTGCACCCCGTCCCGGTTGGTCACGTCAAGAAAGTGGATCGATGGCATACATCCAGATTGACGAGGCAATCAACTAGGGTCAATATTGATTAAATTCAATAGTCCGAACGAACCGCGGGTGGCGCGCATGGCCGACTTCCTGACCGCCGCCGAGGCCGCCCGGCGGCTCGGCGTCAAGCCCGCCACGCTCTACGCCTACGTCAGCCGCGGCGTGCTCAGCCGCGGCAAGGCCGCCGACGGCCGGGCCAGCCTCTTCGACGCGGGCGAGGTCGAACGGCTGGCCCGGCGGGGCCGCCCGCGCCGGCCCGCGGGGGCCGCGGACATCACGGTCGAGTCGGCCATCACCGAGATCAGCGGCGACAGCCTCCGTTTCCGCGGCCTGGACGCCACCAGGCTCGCGGTCAGCCGGACCTTCGAAGAGGTCGCCGAGCTGCTCTGGACCGGTGAGTTCCGGCCCGCGGGGGAACTGTGGCAGGCCAGGCCCGTGGCGCTGGCGGCGGGGCGGGCCGCGCAGGCCGCGCTGCCCGCCGGGACGCTCCCGCTCGAGCGGCTCCAGGTGATCGTCCCGGCGATGGCGGCGACCGATCCGCTCCGGCTGCAGCTGGACCAGGCCGCGGTGCTCGCGGCCGGGCGGAACATCATCGCCGGCATGGTGGACTGCCTGCCCGCGCCGGCCCCCGCTCGAGCCTCCGCTCCCGGCCCCGCGCCGGCCCCCGCTCCAGCCTCCGCTCCCGGCCCCGCTCCAGCTCCGGCTCCAGCTCCGGCGTCGGCCCCGGCGTCGGCCGACGCGGCCGCGCCTGTCGCCGAGCGACTGTGGTCACGGCTCTGCGAGCGCCGGGCCAGCCCCGGGCTGCTGCGCGCGGTGTCCGCCGCGCTGGTGCTGCTGGCCGATCACGAGCTGGCCGCCTCGACGCTGGCGGCCCGCGCCGCCGCCTCGGTGCGCGCCGATCCGTACGCCGTGGTCGGGACCGGCCTGGGCGCGGTGAGCGGCGCGCTGCACGGCGGGGCGTCGCTCGGCGCGGAGATCCTGATGGCCGCGGCCAGCAGACCCGATGACGTGCCCCGGGTGGTGGCCGAACTGCTGCGGCGGGGCGAGAAGGTACCCGGCTTCGGCCACTTCGTGTACCGCGGCGGCGACCCGCGCGCCGTGCTGCTGCTCGGCCTGGTGCGCCGCGCCGCGCCGAGGTCGGGCCAGCTCGCGGTGGCCGACGCCGTGCTCGCCGAGGTCAGGCAGAAATCCCTGCCCGAGCCGAACATCGACTTCGCGATCGCGACCCTGGCCCGGGTGGCGGGCATGGTCAGGGGCGCCGGGGAGGCGATGTTCGCGGTGGCCCGCACGGCCGGCTGGATCGCCCACGCCCTCGAGGCCTACGCCGGGGCCGCGCCGCTGCGCCCGCGGGCGGTCTACACCGGGCGTCCCGCGGCCGATTGATTCGGTCCGCGTCTACTCGCCGGTGACGCCGTCGATCCGCTCGCGCAGCAGGTCGGCGTGGCCCAGGTGCCGCGCGTACTCCTCGATCATGTGCAGGTAGATCATGCGCAGCGACATGAGCTCGTTGTTGTGGGTGAAGGTGTCGTCCAGGGACGCGTTGGCCACGGCCGAGTCGGCGAGCTTGAACTCCTCGGTCAGCCGGGCGTAGTCGGCGGCGGCCCGGGTGGGGTCGACCCGCTCGAAATCGGCCGTCTTGTCGCCGCCGAACGGGTGGTCGACGGGCTCGCCCGCGAACCGCTGGCGGAACCATACCCGCTCCACCTCGGTCATGTGCCGCACCAGCCCGAGCAACGACAGGCCTGACGGCGGCACGCTCCGGTCGGCGAGCTGCTCGCCGGTCAGCCCGGCGCACTTGTACAGCAGCGTCGCGCGATGCCAGTCGAGGAAGGCCTGCAGCATCGGGCGCTCGGGGCCAGTCAACGGCCCTCCGGGCCGCTCTACGTCAGGGGCTTTCCACGTCACGACGCCCATCATCGCACGGCCTCTCGGCTACCCGGGCAAGGCGGGACGCTCCGGCGGGCGGGTGGCGATCTCGACCGTGCCCTGTACGCGATGCCGCGCACGTGGATCACCGGCGCGTAACTCCGCCGGGTGGGTAATGTGCAGTCTGGACTGCTGATGTGGAATTTCTTCCCAGTCTGTCATGAATTGTCCGGTCAGGCCGTGCCGACCGGCCAGCGCCACCAGCGTCTCGGTCCGGTAGTAGAAGTCCTCGTGCAGCACCTGGTGCTCGGCACCCTCGGTCCGGTCGAAGGTGAAGTCGAAGAAGCCGTCCGGCTTCATGACCCGCCCGACGTGCGCCAGGCACTCCTCGATGACTCCTATCGGGGAGTGCGAGAACACGCTGTGCGCGTGGACCACGTCAAAGTGCCTGGCCGGCAGGAACGCCAGCGTCAGGTCCTGGACCAGAGTCAGGTGCGGCAGCTTGTCCTGCAGGCCGGCTTCGGTCAGCGTACGCTGCGCGGCCAGCAGGATATCGGGGGAGATGTCGATCCCGTAATAGTCGCCCGAGTCGAGGTAGTCGATGAACAGACGGCCGGCCCGCAGGTTGCCGCAGCCGATCTCGAGCATCCGCATGCCCGGCTTGAGGCCGTGCGAGACGAGGTAGTCGAACTGCATCTCGCCGAGTTTGAGCCAGGAGTCGTGCGTGTGGCTGCCGACCGCGCCCTCGTCGCTGCGAGCCGTGTCGGCCTTCATCACCGCGCGGTAGTAGCTCACGTGATCGCGGTTCCTCAGCCGCAGTACCGCATCGCGGGCCAGGCGGCGGGCGTGCGGCACGATGCGCTCAGGGTGACGCGCGGCATAACGGAGCATGAACGTCAGCCGTGAACGGTCGTTCGGATGCATGAGCCTAGTGAAGCAGAATCCGCGCCGCCCGGCCGGTAGCCAACTCCTAATCACGGCGGATCCCTTGTGAACGTGCCCCCCGAAACGGCATGAAACCGGGTCCCTGGTATTCAGCTAACCGGAGCAGGCTGACCTGACAGGAGCCGGGAATGACTCAATAAAGCTGATAACCAGAGAAATTTTCTTTTGCCAGCCTTTCATCGCCACGTTTTGCGGCCGATTTCCGTCCCCAGAGCCCACCGAACTGAGCCAGTTTAGCTCAACTTTATTGAGCACAACAGCTTGTGGGCGCCGAGAACCGGTGTCACGATCCGGTGCCATGGAGCGTGAGTGGCTGCACCGCCGGGTCGGCGTGCTGGCCGAGCCGAACTTCCGGCGGTTCTACGTCGGCTACGTGACCTCACTGCTCGGCTCGTGGATGTCCACGGTGGCGGTCGCCTGGGCGGTGCTGGAGAGCGGCGGCGGCGCGGCCGCGCTCGGCTATGTGATGGCGGCCAACGTCGTGCCCCAGGTGATCCTGCTGGCCTTCGCCGGCGCAGTCGCCGACCGGCTCGGCCGCCGCCGGGTCATGCTCGCCGCCGACACGCTCCGCTGCGGGGCGCAGGCCTCGCTGGCCGTGGCGCTGTTCGCGGGCCGCCCGGCGCTGTGGCTGTTCGTCTTGCTGGCCTGGCTGCGGGGAACGGGGGAGGCGTTCTTCGCGCCCGCCTTCGACGCGCTGACGGTCGAGATCGCGCCCAGGGACCAGCTCGGCAACGCGAACGCGTTCTACGGGCTGGCCACGTCGGCCACCAGGATCGCCGGTCCGGCCCTGGGCGGGGTGCTGGTCGCGGTGGCCGGGTCCGCGGTGGTGGTGGCCGCGGACGCGGCGTCGTTCGGGGCCAGCGTGCTCGCGCTTGGCCTGCTCCGGCTGCCCGCCGCCATCAACCCGCCGGTGCGCCGGAGCCTGTTCCGCGACATGGCCGAGGGCTGGGCGGACTTTAAGTCCCGGACCTGGCTGTGGGCGGTCACCGTGCAGTTCGCGTTCTTCAACCTGATCACCTGGGCGCCGTGGATGGTGCTCGGGCCGGTCCTCGGCCGCGCCTACCTGGGCGGCGCCGCCGTGTGGGGCGTGATCATGGCGGTGCAGGGCATGGGCGCGATCGCGGCCGGGCTGCTCGCGCTCGGCCGGCGCCCCCAGCGGCCGATGGTCGTCGCGACCATCGGATCGTTCTGCTACGCGCTGCCCGACATCCCGATGGCCTTGCACGCGCCGGCCGGATGGGTCGCTGGCGCCGCGTTCTCCTGCGGGGTGGGCTCGGCCGTCTTCGGCATCTTCTTCGACACCACCATGCAGCAGCAGGTGCCGCCGGACATGCTCGCCCGGGTCACCTCACTCACCATGTTCCCGGCCTACGGCATCGGCGTGATCGGGTACGCGATCGACGGGCCGCTGGCCGCCGCCTTCGGGCCGGCGGCGGTGTTCGGCGTGGGCGCCGTCTACGGCCTGCTGAGCAGCGCGGCCGCGCTGCTGTTGCGGCCCGTCCGCGCGGTCACCTGGCAGGATCAGGCGGGCGGCTAGTGCTTGCGCGCCGCCGCGCGGAGCGCGGCGAAGGCGGCCAGCCGTGCCGCCACGGTGATGACGACCGCGACCGGCAGGACCTGGGTCAGGTCGGTGGCCGGACTGAACGCGACCAGGCCGAACGCCACCGCCACCCCGCCCAGCGCCAGGGCCAGCGCCGCCGCGACCCGCGGGGCGCGCAGCGTCCGGCGCACCATCAGCCGCGCCTCGCGCGGCAGCCGCAGCACCATCCAGGCGAAGCTGGCCGCGGTGACCGCGGCCGCCATGCCGAGGGCGATCACGAACGGCAGCCGGTCCACCCGGGTGACCGCGGGAATCCAGATCAGGATCAGCGCGACCAGCGTGAACACGTAGATCGTCCGCGACACCGTGCGCAGCAGCACCACGTCGATGTTCCTGCTGTAGATGCGCTCGTCCGGCGTGGCCCGGGCGGCGCTGATGAAGTGCCTGATCGCGCCCGCCGTGTCGTGCCGCCTGAGCCTGATCCGGCCGAGTTCGTTCATCGCGCCGCTGTGCGCGGGGTCGAGGGCCAGGGCGCGTTCCTGGTGCTCGCGCGCGTCCGCCAGCCGGCCGCGGGTCAGACTGACCTTGCCGGAGAGGAAGTGCACGTCCGGCTCGTTCGAGGCCAGGGCGCGGGCCCGGGTCGCCGCCTCGCTGGCCACGTCGAGCCGCTGGGCGGCCAGCGCGGCCTGGGCCACGCACACGTGCGTCTGCCAGTAGCTGGGCGCGAGCCGGCACGCCTCGTACGCCGCCCGGAGCGCGTCCGCGTTGTTGCCCAGGTGGACCAGGGCGTTGCTGGCCAGCCGGTGCGGCCACTCGTCGGCCGGATCGAGGGTCACCGCCCGGTTGGCGGCGCTGATCGCCTCGGTGTAATGCTCCGCGCCCAGGTGCGCCCGGGCCATCAGGCACCAAGCCCGGCTGCTCTCCGGCTCGGCCGCGACCACCCGGGCCAGCAGCTCCGAGGCCTCAGTGAAGCGCCTGACGTCGAGCATCGCCGAAGCCCGCGCCAGTTCCTCCCGCAGCTCGATCACAGCTCGATCACAGTAGCCGACGTTTGCGCAGGTAGGCGGCCAGGTCGTCGTAGCTGCCGTTCTCGTTGGCGAACAGCGCGACGTTGCGGGCCGTGTCGAACCATGCGCCGAGCGACGGCTTGACCTCGCCGATCGCGGCCTCGAGGTCACCAGGGCCGATCATCCGCGGCTCGCCTCGGCGAACCGAATCCATCAGGGCCCGCTCAGCGGCCGTCTCGCAGATGTGCGCGATGTCGGCGCCGGAGTACCCGTCGGTCTGCCCCGCCAGCCTGGCCAGGTCGATGCCCGCGACCGGCCGGTCCTTCAGGTGGTAGCGGAACACGCCCTCGCGCGCGGCGGTATCGGGCGGCAGGACCAGCAGAGTCCGGTCGAACCGGCCTGGCCTGCGCAGCGCGCTGTCCACGTCCCACGGGTGGTTGGTGGCCGCCAGCAGGAAGACGCCCTCGTTGTTGCCCGAGACGTCGTCCAGCTCGAGGAGCAGCTGGTTGACGGCGCTGCGCATCGGGGTGTGCCGCAGCTGCGAGCGCTTCTGCCCGATCGCGTCCACCTCGTCGAGGAAAAGCACGCACGGGGCGTTCCGCCGGGCGATCTCGAAAAGCTCGTGGATGTTCCGCTCGCTCTGCCCGACGAACATGTCGATGATGTCGGCGAACGACACCGCGATGAACCTGGCGCCGAGCTCGCCCGCCACCGCCCGGGCGATGAAGGTCTTGCCGCAGCCGGGCGGCCCGTACAGCAGCAGCCCGCCGCGCAGCGACTTGCCGTAGAGGCGGCGCAGGTCCGGGTTGCGCATCGGGGCCAGGAAGGCGGCCTCCAGGCGCTGCTTCACCTCGGTCATGCCGGCCACGTCGGCGAGCGTGAGCCCGGCGTGCTCGGCGTCGTACGCGTCCGCCTCGTCGATGCCCGCGGAGGCCGAATCCGCCGCGTCCCCGTCGCCGACGAACATCGCGGGCAGCACGTCACGCAGCTCGTCCTCGCCCTGCGACCAGTCATACCGCGGCGTATCACGGGGTCCGGCGGCCGCCGCAGGAGCAGGAGACGGCGGAGGCGCGGGAGACGGCGGGGGAGCGGGGTCAGGCTCGCGGAGCAGGCCGAGCGCCCTTGCGTTTCCCGGGTCGCGCTGCAGGACGGCGCCGAGGTGCCTGACCGCCTCGTCGCGCTGGCCGGCCTGCAGCAGCATCGTCGCCAGGTGCAGGCGGAGCGGCAGGTCGTCGGGCATCGCCTCGACCGCCTTGCGCAGGCTGTCCAGCACGGTGGGTTCGGGTTCCATGCATCCGTCCGGTCCGTCGGAAGTCGCTTCGCTTGCTCCCCTTACAGGGTAGTGCGCCCGCCCGGCCTCAAGCCCACAGCTCGGTCACGCCGAACCCCAGATCGGCAAGCAGCCGCCGCAGCAGCGGCAGCGAGATGCCGAGCACGTTGCCGTGGTCGCCGTCGATCCCGTCCACGAACCAGCCGCCCCGGCCGTCCAGCGTGAACGCCCCCGCCACCGCGAGAGGCTCGCCGGAAGCCACGTACGCGGCGATCTCCTGCTCCGAAGGCGCGCCGAACCGCACCGTGGTCGCGGCCACCGCGGCGGCCCACTGGCCGGTGGCCGCGTTGATCACGCAGTGCCCGGTGACCAGGGTCCCGGTCCGGCCCGACATCTGCCGCCAGCGGGCGGCCGCCTCGGCCGCCGAGCCGGGCTTGCCCAGCGCCCGCCCGTCCAGGTCGAGCAGCGAGTCACAGCCGATCACCAGCCCGCGGTGCAGCCTCGACGCGACCGCGTGCGCCTTGGCCCCGGCGAGCCGCCCGGCCAGCTCGGCGGGCGTACCGGCCGTGAACCCGGTCTCGTCCACGCCGCTGATCATGACCTCGGGCTCGAGTCCGGCCGCGCGCAGCACCGCGAGCCGGGCCGGCGAGGCCGAGGCGAGAACGATGGCCGTCACGCCCCCCGACCCTACTGTCCCTCCTTGTCGGTTGCCCGCGGTGTGACCGCGATGGTTCCTGTTCAGGGCCCGGTAGACCGCCGCCTGCTCGGTAGAGAGTGCGGAGGGCCGGAGCCGGGGCAGCCGTATCGCCAGGAGCGCCGCGTCAGCCAGCGGGTGACCAGGGCCCCGAGGACGGCACCCGCCAGGACGGGCAGGGCCCGCCGGGCCAGGACCGGGGCGAGGATCCGCCCCAGGTCGAGGCTCGCCGCAGGCTGCTGGCCGCCTGCTGTCGCCGGGTCGGCGGTGGCCGGGCTCGCCGTACCCGGGACTGCTGTGGCCGGGCCCGCCGTTCCCGAGGTTGGCGTTCCCGAGGCGGCCGCGCTCGGCGCCTCGGCCAGCGCGGCATTGACGTTGCGGACGAACTCCGCCATCAGCCGCGCGCTCACATCGGCCAGCGCGCCGCGCCCGAACTGGGCCAGCCGGCCCGAGATGTGGATGTCGGAGTCGACCAGTACCCGGGTACCCGCCCCCTGCGGAGTGAGCCGGGCCGTGATCGTCGTGTGCACCTGCCCCTGGCCCACGTCGTCGGCGCCGCGCGCGGAGATGACCGCGCGGTAGCCGGTGGCGTCGAGGTCCTGAATGCGGGCGGCTCCCCGGTAGCGCACCATGATCGGGCCCACCTTGACCGACATGGTGCCGGTGAGGTCGTCGCCCTCCGCGCCATCCAGGGCGGCGCCGGGCATCAGGGCCGCGACGTGCTCCAGGTCCGTCAGCAGCGCCCAGGCCCGGTCGGCCGGGGCATCTATGAGCATCTCGTTACTGAGCTTCACCGGATGACTCCTTGGGGCGGGCTAGCGGATGGTGACATCCACGCCGCCGGTGTCGAAGAACGCCATGATCCGGCAGGGGCAGCCTTCCCCGCCCTCGATCTTCCAGGGGAACGCCCCGATGACGCAGCGCTGGTTGAGCACCTTGTCGATGTCGCCCCCGACGTTCTCGGCGTGCACGCATCCGTGCGGGAACGCGAGGTAGTGCATGGGGAACAGGTCTTCTTTGACCAGGCGCCCGGACAGATGGTGCGTGTATTCGTATTCACCGAAGTAGTCCAGGCAGGTCATGCCGACGTGGTCCTCGAACCGCTTGGCGATGTCGGGCCGCATGTGCCGGATCGTGGTGTTCATCGGATGGTCGCCCGAGCCTGCGTCAATTCCCCACCAGGCGATGTTCATCTCCAGCAGCCAGCGCGCCAGTTCGACGCCGCCTCCCGGGTGCATACAGAAGTAGCGCACCAGGTCCTGCTGGCCGCCCCCGGTGTAGTACTTGTGGTAGCCGGTGTGAATGATCAGGATGTCGCCGGGTTTGACCTCCACCTTGGCGGTGATGTGCTCGGGCTTGATCACATCCCAGTCGCCGACCACGTCGGAGACGTCCACGATCACGCCCTCGTGCACGAGCTTGTCGAGCGGCAGCGAGGCCATGTCCGCGCCGCCGTCGGCGGCGTGGATGGGGCCGTCCAGGTGGGTCCCGGTATGCAGGGAGGTCTCGATCCGCTGGGAGACGATGCGGTTGGTCTGCAGGGTCTGGGTGTAGTAGATCTTGCAGCCGGGGTACCCCACCCACCCGGGGGTGTGCATGCCCCAGCTATGCGTCAGGTCGACTAGCTCCACCGCGCTCGCTCCTCCTCGTGATCTCAGCACCCCGAAAGGCCTGTGGCCTCAGCCGGCGTGACCTGGGTCGTGCTGGCCACCTTGGCCGAAGCCGACGTTGATCCACACCGCGCGGGCCCTTTCCGGCCCGTGGTTGGTGAGTACATGGGGCGTTGCCGACTCGTAGGCGATGCCGTCGCCCGTGCCGAGCACGTAGTCGACCCCGCCGAGCCTGACCGTCAGGACACCGGAGATGACCAGCCCGAACTCCGAACCCTCGTGGTGCACGGGTGCAGGCGCGCTGGACGTGCCCGGCTCGTACTCGTTCACCACCATCTCTAGGTCGTTGTCCAGGTCGGTGTGCACCAGCCGGCGGCTCACTCCCTCGGCGGCCTGCACGGTGACCTGGTCGGCCAGCCGGCGCACCGGTGAAGGAGGCTGCGCGGACGGGTCCTGGAACAGCTGGGCCATGTGCAAACCCAGCGCGGAGGAGACCGAGACGAGGGTCCCGATCGACGGGCTCGCCACGCCCCGCTCCAGCATGCTCAGCATCGAGACGCTGACCCCGGTCCGCTCTCCCAGCTCCTGGAGCGTCAGCCGCCGCCGCTTGCGCGCCGCTCGGATCGACGCACCGACCGCCCGCACCATCTCATCGGCCTCTGGGTGGCCCGCTGCCGGTGCTTGGCTGGGGAGCATGCTGCCCAGCTGACCGCCCCCGCTGGTGTCCTGCTTCTGCCGCGCCATCAGGCGCCTCCTGGCTCACTCGCGCACCCTCGCCCGGCTGCCTTTACCAGGCGCAGTGCCGCCTCCGGGCGAACCGGCAGTTCGACGACTCCCAGCGCGACGCCCAGGGCCGCGTCGACCGCGGCCGCAATGGCCGCGCCCATGGCAGTCGTACCACCCTCCCCGGCGCCTTTCACCCCCAGCGGGTTCCGTGGGCTCGGCGCATCCTCGGTGACCAGGACGTCCACCGATGGCATTTCGGCCCGGGTGGGCAGCAAATAGTCCATAAAGGTGGCGCACAGGGGCTGTCCCGCGTCGTCGTAACGGAACTCCTCCAGGAGCGCGCCGCCTAGTCCCTGCGCGGCCCCCCCGACGATCTGCCCCTCGACCAGCATCGGGTTGATGGCCCGGCCGACGTCGTAGGCCACGAGCAGTTTCTCCACCACGACCTGACCGGTCTCGGTGTCGACCTGGACCACCGCGAGATGCAGGCCGTACGGGTAGCACATGTGGTCGCTGGTGTGCCACCCCTCGGCGGCCAGCGAGGGTTCCAGTCCCCACCGGGCGGCCTGGTCCGGGCGCAACCCGGCGGCGATCCGCGCCAGCGTGATGCTCACCCCGGGATCCCCGGCCACCCGGACCACGCCGCCGGACAGTTCGAGATCCCGGGGGCTGGCCTCGCCTCGGCGAACGCCGCCTCGACGTCCCCGTACCCGCCGTCGTGCAGCAGCGCCTCCGTGCCGTGCTCGTCATCGAACCTGGTCGGCTCGGCCAGCGGGTCGAGCACCGGCGGCAGGCTTTCGATGTCCAGCTCGACCAGTTCGGCCGCGTCCTCGGCGTGGTAGGCATCCTCGGCGAGGACGATCGCCACCGGCTCCCCGACGTAACGGATCCGCCCGGTGGCCAGCACCGGCTGGCGGTAGGGGAGCAGTTGCGGGAACGCCACCATGCGGAACCCGATGCAGCCGAGGTTCACCTCGGCCGCCGACCAGATCCCGAGCACGCCGGGGACGGCCAGCGCCGTGCGCGCGCCGACCCCGCGGAGCAGCCCGTGGGGCACGGGGGAGCGCACGACCCGCATGTGCGCCTCGCCTGCGAGCGAGATGTCGGCCGCGAACCTCCCGGTCCCGGTCAGCAGCGGCAGGTCCTCGACCCGGCGGAGCCGCTCGCCGATCACTGCCGCATCACCTCGGCGGCGGCGCGGACCGAGGCGGTGATGCTCTGGTAGCCGGTGCAGCGGCACAGGTTCGAGCTCAGGACGTGGTCGATCACCTCATCGGTGACCGGCTCATCCGATTCCAACAGCCCGGCGGCCAGCATCAGGAAACCGGGCGTGCAGAACCCGCACTGCAGCCCGTGGTTGTCCCAGAACGCCTGCTGTAGCGGGTGCAGCGTGCCGTCTTCGGCGGCAAGCCCCTCCACCGTGCGGATCGAGTGCCCGGCCCCTTGCACGGCCAGCATCAGGCACGCCCGGACCGGCTCGCCGTCCACCAGCACAGTGCAGGCGCCGCAGACGCCATGCTCGCAGCCCAGGTGCGTCCCGGTGAGATGGCAGTCCTCCCGGAGCGTGTCGGCCAGGCTCTTACGCGGCTCCACCGTGACGGTGAACCGGTCGCCGTTGACGTAGAGGGTGACGTCCCGCTTGGCTACGTTCACGTCCGGCCTCACTTCTCGCCCTTGTGCCCGCCGGAACCCGCGGCTCGCTCCGGGGCCGTTGCCTGCGCCCGGGCCGCGGCGATGCTGGCGTGCAGCCGGTGCGGAGACTGCGGCATGTGGAACACCTCGACGCCTAGGTGGTCCAGGGCGTCGGCGATGGCGCTGAGCACGGCGGCGGGCGCCCCCATCGTGCCACCTTCCCCGATGCCTTTGGCGCCGGTGAGCTCGGTGTCGGAGATCGTCTGCCGGTGCATGATCGTGATGGGCGGGATCTCCGCTGAGGTGGGGGGCAGGTAGTCCATCAGCGAGGCCGTGGTCAGGTTCCCGTCCTCGTCGTACACGAGCTCCTCGTACAGGGCGTTGGCGATGCCCTGGGCGACGCCGCCGCAGATCTGCCCGTCCGCGATCGCCGGGTTGATGACCCGGCCAGCGTCCTCGGCGACCAGAAAGCGCAGGATGCGCACGTGACCGGTCTCCGGGTCCACCTCGACCTCGGCGATGTGGCAGGCGTTGGAGAACGTGCCGCGCGGGTCGTACTCCGCGTCCGCGTACAGCCCGCTGCCCGCCTGGGCCTTGAGCTTTCCCACGTTGAGGTAGGCGAACCCGGCCACGTCGCCGAGGGTCACCTCGGCCTGGGTGCCGGGCCTGCTGATCCGGCCGTCACCGAAGACCAGGTCCCAGGGGTCGCAGTCCAGCAGCTCACCCGCGATGGCGGCGAGCTGTTCCCGCAGGCGGCGGGCGGCGATCAGGGTCGCACCACCGCAGATCACCATCGAGCGGCTGGCGAAGGTGCCCCAGCCGAACGGGGTGCTGTCGGTATCACCGTGCACCACCCGGACCCGCTCCGGGGCCACCCCCAGCTCGTCGGCGATGATCTGGCTGAGCGCGGTGGCCAGCCCCTGGCCATGCGGTGACGAGCCGATCCGCAGGACGACCCCGGCCGAGGGGTCCATCGACATCTCCACCCGCTCGTAGCCCGGCGTCATGAACAGGCGGCGCCTGCCGAAGGCCGGCGTGCCGTAGCCGGTGTGCTCGGCGAAAACGCTCAGCCCGATCCCCAGCAGGCGCCCCTGTGCCCGCCCGGCCCGCTGACGCGCCCGGAACTCGGGCAGGTCGGCCGCGGTCACCGCGTCCTGCATGGTTTCGGCGTAGCTGGCCTTGTCCAGGATCAGGCCCGTGGGCGTGGTGTGCGGGAACTCGCGGACGAGGTTGCGCAGCCGGATCTCCACCGGGCTGATCCGCAGCGTCTTGGCCGCGACATCCATGAGCCGTTCCAGGGCGAGCGTCATGGCGGGCCGGGACACGCCGCGGTACGGGGCGATGGGGCATTTGTTGGTGAGCACCGCGCGGGCGCGCACGTCGTAATGCTCCAGCGTGTAAGGACCGGGCAGCTCGGAGAGCGCCATCAGCGGTTCCACGCCGAAGGTGACCGGATAGCAGGAGTACGCGCCGACGTCGGCGATGATGTCGGCCCGCAGGGCCAGGAGCGTGCCGTCGGTGCCGAACGCGCCGGAGAGGGTGTACTGCTGCTCGCGGCTGTGCCAGGACGCCTTCAGGTTCTCCTCGCGGGTCTCCACCCAGGCCACCGCCCGGCGCAGCAGGCGTGCCGCGTACACCAGCGCGATGTCCTCCCGCGCCAGGCACATCTTCTGGCCGAAGGCCCCGCCCACGTCGGGTGCCACGACGCGGAGCAGGTCGGCCGGGATCCCCAGCGCGGCGCAGATGCCGGTCCTGGTCACGTGCGGCACCTGGGTGGAGGTGGTCAGGGTCACGCGCCCCGTGGCCCGCTCGTAGACGGCGAGTGAGCCCCGGGTCTCGATCGGCAGCGCGCTCTGCCGCGCGCACCGGCAGGAGACCGTCACGGTGGCCGGGGCTGACTCGAAGACCTCGGCGAACCCGGGTGTGGTCAGCTTCCCGTCGACGACGGTGTTGACGTCGCCGGGGAACGCGACGTCGTGCACCTGCGATGCGCCGGCCCGGATCGCGTCGGCCACGCTGAGGACCGGCTGGCCGCGGTCGATGTCCAGCCGGACCTGCTCCGCCGCGTCCAGGGCAGCGGCGGGGCTCGCGGCCAGCACCATCGCGACCGGTTCCCCCACGAACCTGACCGCGTCGCCGGCCAGCACCGGCATGGTGACCGGAACATAGTCCGGCCGGTCCATCGTGGGGCAGATGCCCGCCACCCCGGCGAGATCCGCCGCGGTCAGCGCCCACACTCCGGCCGCCACGTCCACGGCGCGCAGCACGCCCGCTGCCACCGGGCTCCGCACGAACACCGCGTGCAGGCAGTTCTGCTCCGCGATCGCGTCGGCGACGTAGTGGCCCTCGCCGCGCAGGATCGCCGCGTCGCCGGCCCGCCGGACGCTGCGGCCCACCCAGGCCGCGGCGGTCGTGGCGGCATCCGTTCCCGGGTCATGGCGCTCCCCAGCCTGGCGCTCCCCGGT
>Ga0209648_10002942_pt1 | contig 14190 bp, 10 predicted proteins | sample GraSoi2013_115cm_FD_185830 | JGI IMG/M metagenome (GOLD analysis project Ga0209648, IMG submission 185830) | Grasslands soil microbial communities from the Angelo Coastal Reserve, California, USA - Sample 9_17_2013_115cm (SPAdes) (version 2) | ecosystem: Environmental > Terrestrial > Soil >...
CTTCCTGAAGAAGTATGCCGACTACATCGCCGGCTCAGCCAGATTCCGGACACCTGGCGTCAGGCGTCGGAGCCTTTCTCTAAGATCGAAGAAGACCCCAACCACGGCTGGTTCCGCGAGCAGTTCTCCTTCATGACAGAGGTTCCGCGTTCTCGTTACGAGTTTGTGCTGGCACTTTACCGCGAAAATCTCCGCATCGAGAAGTCCGATCCGGAGAACGCCCGCCGCATGAACGTGCGCTGGACCGGTACGCTGCCGTATGCCGCCGCCGAGGTGTACGGCCACCTCGTCGCAGACATGCGATATCTGCGCAAAGCGCGCGCCGATGGCAAAGACACGGCCTTCCTGGAGCAGACCTGCGCGTTCTATGTGGCCTGGATGGGACATTACATCGGAGACGGATCACAGCCGCTGCACGACACGATTCATCACGATGGCTGGCAGGGGCCGAATCCGAACGGATACACCCGCGATCCTAAAGTCCACGGGCGCTTCGAGTCGCAATATGTGGATGCCATCTCTTTCTCAGAAGAGGATATTCTCTCCCGGATCGGGAAGCCGAGTCACCTGAAGGGAGACGTCTTCGATTTGGTCCTGGCTCATCTCGACGAAGCCGGCAGCAACGTCGAAATGATATACAAGCTCGACAAGCGCAATGCTTTCGCCGATGTCAACGATCAGGAGGCAAGGGAGATGGTCTATAGCCGCACGGCTGCCGGCGCACGCATGTTGCGCGATCTTGTCTATCGCGCCTGGCTAGAAAGCGCGATATCTGCAACTCCAGATAAGCCAAGCCCAATCAGAGAATTTCTCAGTCGATGAGATCTGGCTTTCCCGACAACCTCTTGCGCCCGAACCGAAAGTGAAGGTTGAACTTTCTGAAAGGCTTGCGGCCCAAGAAAAAGAGATGATTGAGGATGCCCTGCGAGAATGCGATCTTGAAAGCCACGTAGTTCCTCCCAGAGAAGTTGCCAGCAACACAGGCTCGGAGGGCAAGGAGATGTCGGCCACCTGATAATCCCGTGGAGTTGCGCGCACGTAGTTGTAGGGCTCATTCACCATTAAGCCAGTCTCACCAAGTGACTGTGTAGAGCCAAACTCAGATAGACCACTGATCATTCGCAACGACGGTGCCTTCACCTTGTGTAAATCGAGAAGAGCGACTCCCCTGTTGTCGCGGAATCGTACAAGTTCACCATGACCATCGAGCGGGCGAACGAAGTCGAATGCGCCAGCGTGATCGACCCTACCAACGTGATCTTGCTTGGGTCGTAACATCAAAGATTGTGAGACGCGCACCCTGCTGTTGCTCGATGTAAAGATAGGTGCCACCAGAACCGCCTGAATGTAGAAATAACGAATTGCCAGGTATCTGAGCCACTTCTGGCAGGTCGCGTGGCTGGACGACAATTAATTCCTGCGACTAATTCCTGCGAATGGATTTCTGCATGAAGGGTGAATGTCATGCCCGTCCGGTGAATGCAACAAAAGCCGACCTAACCAGCTGATGCAAGGTCGCTGCTTTCATGTGCGTCTCCTTTTCAATGCCGAGGAAGGGGCCGCTAATCGCGCCACGTCCAAACAGATATCCTTATCCCTCATAAGCCAATGACTAGCTTTATGGAGCCTGTTGAACGTTCCGCTCTTTTCAAAGCTCAACCCACAGTTCCTTCCCGCCGTCTCCGCTTCTCCGCAGTCGTCGACCAGGGCTCCCTGTTGGCCAAAATGAAAAGTCCAGCGCTGAACTGGACGCTTGCTACACCCGACAAAGGTAGGTGTGCGCCGAGCTTTAGGCGGAGAGACCAAACATCCCATCTGGACTGAGATGGCTCGTATCTTTGTAAGTAGAGTCTGCCGAACCGAACTTGCCTCCCGGAAGAAGATGATGCCCCCGGGAACAATAAGGTTTCATCTCGGTTCCGGAACTCGCCGACCTCGCGAGCGTAAGCTCCCTCCGAGGCAGATTATTATACGCGATGTAGTTGATGCGATCAAGGAAAAGATTTGAAGCGGGCGACGCCGGAGCGCAATAGTGCCGCCCCATTGCTACGATTCCCGCGTCGGCGTCAACGGCCTCTGCTGCCGGGGTGCATGGCCAACCGCCAATCCAAAGGTGGTCCGGAAACTCCGTTCGCGAGAATGGTGTATAGAGAGTCGGACCTGCGGGCGTCTGATGCAATTCGTAGCGGAGCTTTCGCCTTCGTTGCGCAGGCATACCAGTTGCGTGACTTGGACGGGCTAACCAGGAGCGAAGCAGCGCACATCTTGGGAGTAACAGAGGGAACCCTGAAAGCCCAGGTATCACGAGCACGCGCGGAACTCAGGCGACTGATGCACCTGGCGCTGGCTGAAGAGCCTCGTTCAGCTCTAACACACTGCTTTGCTAGTTGTCGCAAGAGGTAAGCAACCCAGTCGCGTCCCCCCGCGTCAAATGGGGCACCAAATTGCGACGGAGTCCCATAACCGACACAGCGGATTTTACTCAGGCATCGGAGAGGAACTCTAGGGGGCGGTCGAAGATGTGGACCGAGATAACGAGACCACGGACAGCAAACTGACGGCCGTCGGTAATTGATCAACAGGAACGAAATTCTATGTGGATCGTGCGACTCGCATTACGGCGGCCGTACACCTTCGTGGTGATGGCCATACTTATCCTCATTATGGGGATGCTGGCAATCGTTCGCACCCCGACGGATATTTTTCCGAACATCAACATTCCGGTTGTCAGCATCATCTGGACCTATAATGGTTTGGTTCCTGAAGACATGAGCGACCGCATCGTTAGCGTCACAGAGCGAGCGCTTACCACCACCGTTGATAACATCGAGCACGTCGAATCGCAGTCGCTGTATGGAATTGCTGTTGTTAAAGTGTTCCTGCAGCCGACTGCGAACATTCAACAGGGTATTGCACAGATTACGGCGATTTCTCAGACCCAACTTAAGCAGTTGCCTGCGGGGTCGACGCCACCGCTCGTTATTGCCTATAGCGCATCGAGTGTGCCCGTCCTCCAATTGGCCCTCTCGGGGCAAAATCTGTCAGAGCAAGAGCTAAACGACTATGGCCTGAATTTCATTCGGACGCAGCTGATCACAGTGCCCGGGGCGTCTGTGCCCTATCCCTATGGCGGAAAACAACGTCAGGTGCAGGTGGATCTGAATACAACAGCGTTGCAGTCGAAGGGGCTGTCCGCGCTGGATGTAGTCAATGCGATCAGCGTACAGAATCTGATCCTGCCGACAGGAACGTCCAAGATCGGTTCCAGGGAATACGATGTTTCCATTCTCAACGCAGCACCGCAGACGATAGCGGACCTAAACCGAATCCCCATCAAGACGATTGGCGGCACTACGATCTACATCAAAGATGTTGCCTGGGTACGCGATGGCTTTCCCCCGCAGACCAATATCGTGCGCGTCGACGGGCAACGCTCAGTACTGCTGACGGTCCAAAAGGCGGGGGATGCGTCAACGCTGAACGTGATCTCGGGCATCAAGGCCCTTCTGCCCCAAATTAAGACAACGGTTCCAGTCCAGCTACAGATCGGACTGCTGGCTGATCAGTCAATTTTTGTTCGTGGTGCGATCAGCGGAGTGGTCAGGGAGACACTGATTGCCGCGTGCCTGACCTCTTTGATGATTCTCACGTTTCTGGGCAGCTGGCGCAGCACCTTGATCATCGCGACCTCGATCCCCTTGGCCATCCTGACCTCCATCATTGTGTTCAGTGCTATCGGAGAGACGATCAATATCATGACGCTGGGTGGACTCGCTCTGGCGGTCGGCATCCTGGTGGACGATGCCACAGTCGAGGTCGAGAACATCAATCGCAACCGGGAGGCACAGCCAGAGAAGGACATGGACGAAGTTGTCCTGGAAAGCGCGGCACAAATTGCGACACCCGCCTTCGTGGCCACGCTTTCGATCTGCATTGTATTTGCTCCGATGTTCCTGCTCTCCGGCGTAGCGCGGTACCTCTTTGTGCCACTCGCCGAAGCAGTGGTTTTCGCTATGTTGGCCTCGTATTTCCTTTCCCGAACCATCGTTCCGACAATGGCCAAATACTTATTGAGAGGAGAAAAAAAAGAGGAGGGAGATACCGCCGTCCGCAATCCGCTGGTGCGGCTTCAGAAGCGCTTTGAGGAGGCCTTCGAGAGATTTCATGGCGGCTATCGCAGCCTGCTGGGATTTTGTCTCCATCACCGGAGTGTTTTCCTGATTGTGTTTTTCGCGAGTTGTCTCGGCTCTCTGGTAATTCTGATTCCATGGTTGGGCCGGGACTTCTTCCCCAGCGTTGACAGCGGCAGTTTCAAGCTTCATCTGCGTGCTCCCACTGGGATGCGCATTGAAGAAACGGCCAACCTTTGCGACCAGGTCGAACTGTGGATTCGACGGCAGATACCGGCAGGCGAAGTTCAGAACGTCATTGATAATATAGGGCTGCCCTACAGCGGCATCAATCTCTCCTACAGCAATTCGGCGCCGGTTGGAACATCGGATGCGGACATTCTTGTGACCCTTTCCGCCAATCACCATCCCACAGACAACTACATTCACCAACTTCGTCGGACACTTCCGAAACAGTTTCCGGGTGTTTCTTTCGCTTTCCTGCCAGCCGACATGGTCGGCCAGATTCTCAATTTTGGATTGCCAGCCCCAATCGATGTTCAGGTCGTAGGAAACGACCTGGAAGGGAACAGGCGCTACGCGAATGCAGTGCTCGCGAAGATGAGAAATGTTTCAGGAGCGGCAGATCTGCGCATCCAGCAACCCTTCGATGAACCCTATCTGCGCTTGAGGGTCGAACGTACGAAAGCTGAACAACTTGGTTTCACTGCCCACGATATTGCGCAGAATCTCCTGGTGTCCTTGAGTGGCAGCTTCCAGACTTCACCCACGTTCTGGGTTGACCCAACAGACCGAGTCAGTTACCAAATCGCGACCCAGACGCCGCAATACCGCACAGACACGTTACAGGAGTTAGAGAACATTCCGATCACAGGTACCGACCCGACCGCTCCTGCATCGATCATGGCCAGTCTGGTATCTGTGCAACGGGGATCGGGAATGGCGGTGGTCTCTCATTACAACGTTGCGCCTGTGATTGACATCTTTGGCGCTGTCGCGGGACGCGACCTGGGTGGCGTGGCGACCGACATTAACAAAATCATTGACGCCACACGCCAGCAATTACCCCGCGGTTCTCGAGTCGTTGTCCGTGGGCAGGTTCAGACGATGCGAGCATCTTACATTGGTCTCCTGAGCGGACTGGCGTTCTCGATCGTACTGGTGTACCTGCTGATCGTAGTCAACTTTCAGTCCTGGCTGGATCCATTCATCATGATTTCCGCACTGCCCGCAGCACTTGCCGGGATTTCCTGGTTCTTGTTTGTAACGCACACGACCCTGAGCGTACCCGCACTCATGGGAGCCATTATGTGCATGGGCGTCGCAACCTCAAACAGCATCCTGGTGGTGAGCTTCGCTACGGAAAAAATGATGGAAGGGAGTGATTCCGTCAGCGCCGCACTAGAGGCAGGCTTCACGCGTTTTCGCCCCGTCCTGATGACGGCTCTGGCCATGATCATCGGCATGGTGCCAATGGCTCTCGGACTAGGGGACGGCGGTGAACAAAATGCTCCCCTCGGACGGGCGGTCATCGGGGGACTCCTTTTCGCGACGGTTTCGACGTTGTTGTTTGTCCCCGCATTTTTCAGCGTTCTGCAGGGTTCGCGCAAGCATCCGGCCCAAACGGGACACGAGCAGTAGGCACCACGCCACTTGGAGTCATTATGTCGCCTCAAACTGAAGATACGAGACGGATCAACGGGCAAACACTCCCATCGAATGATGCGGGAGAAGAGAAACGTCCGCGCAAACCATGGCTTGTCCTGGGGATTGCGTTGATCGCAGTTGCGGCCGTCTTTGTCTGGGGCATATGGTCTCGTGTCAGGGCTCGCACGGCCCTGAGCGCAGAGACGGCTCAAGTGGCTCGCCCAGCGGTGTCGGTCGTATCGCCAAAACGAAGCGCGCCCGCTCAAGAGATCATTCTCCCTGGAAATGTACAGTCATTCATCTCCTCACCGATCTATGCCCGCACCAATGGGTATCTGAGGAAGTGGTACTTCGACATTGGAGCGCACGTCAAGCAAGGACAACTGCTTGCCGTGATCGAAACTCCTGAAGTCGACCAGCAACTGGAGCAATCACTCAGCAACCTCAATACCGCAAAAGCGAACCTCGCGCTTGCCGAGACCACAAAGAATCGCTACCAGGGGCTACTGAAGGACAATGCCGTTTCGCAGCAAGACGTGGATAACGCTGTTGGCACCTACAACGCCAACAAGGCCACCGTCGAAGCCAATCAGGCGAACGTCAGGCAACTGCAGGCCCTGCAGTCTTTCGAGAAGATCTACGCTCCGTACGACGGAGTTATCACGGCTCGAAATATCGATACTGGCGACCTCATCAATTCTGGTAGCAGCGGCGGTGTGAAGACCGATCTCTTTCACATCTCTCAACCTGGAACGTTGCGCGTCTATGTAAACGTCCCAGAGGAATACTCACAAGGCGTGAAAACTGGCATGACCGCAGACCTCAGTCTGGCCGAGTTTCCTGGGCGCAGGTTTCAGGGAAAGTTGGTACGGACAGCCGATGCCATCAATATGACGACCCGTACCTTGCTGATCGAGATAGATGTGGACAATCCTGCGGGCACGCTGCTCACAGGTTCTTACGCAGAGGTCCACTTGGCGGTCCCGGCTCAGTCCTCCACTTACCTCCTTCCAGTCAATACTCTAATATTCCGCTCGGAGGGTTTGCGGATCGGCATTGTGAAAGACGGAAAAGTCGTGCTTTCTGCTGTAACTCCCGGCCATGATTTCGGCAATGAGATAGAGATCGTCGCCGGCCTCAAGCCAGAGGATCAGGTCATTGTCAACCCACCCGACTCAATCGTTTCGGGACAGGATGCCCAAATTGTTCAGGCAGCATTGCCAGGGGATATCAAGTGAAACGCCCTCGAAAGATGATTTCGGTAGAAAACCCGCGGCAAGCACCTTGGCTGGAAGTCCTGCTCGCGATAGTGGTGTTCCAGTTGTGTGGATGCGAGGTCGGACCCAAATACCACCCTCCTGTGGTACAGGCTCCTCCGGCCTATAGAGAGGTAGGGAACTGGAAGCCCGCCCAACCCAATGACCAGAATCTTGGCGGTACATGGTGGACGATATTTCAAGATCCGCAGCTTGACGCGCTAGAACTCCAGGTCAACGTATCGAATCAGAATCTGAAGGCCGCAGAGGCGCAGTATCGGCAAGCGCGAGCCGTCCTGCGCTATTATCGGGCCGACTATTATCCGACCGGGACGGCGGGCCCGGCGGCGACTCGGACGCGGGTGTCTGCCCACCGCCCGCCCCCTAATTCGATCTTTAATGGCGTCACCTACAACGACTTCGTGCTGCCGTTCAACTTTTCCTACCAGGCCGACGTCTGGGGACGAGTTCGACGCACGGTGGAGTCTTTTCGAGAACAGGCGCAAGCGAGTGCGGCAGACCTGGCTACGGTCAATCTGAGCATGCACGCTGATTTGGCCATCGATTACTTTCAGGCCCGCAGCCTCGATGCCCAGGAACAGCTCTTGAAATCTACGGTCAACCAATACGAGCAGGCTCTGGCATTGACTCAAAGCCGTTTCAGGGGAGGGATCGCTTCGGATGTGGAAGTTCAGCAGGCGGAGACTCAAGTGCAAACTACCCGGGCGGCAGCGATTGACGTGGGCGTGCTGCGAGCGCAATACGAACACGCAGTTGCAATTCTTATTGGGAAACCTCCAGCGGAGTTCAGCCTTCCTCCACTGCCTCTCACCACACCACCTCCGCACATTCCTGTCAGCGTGCCCTCGGAACTGCTGGAACGACGACCGGATATCGCAGCTGCGGAGAGGAGGGTGGCGGCCGCCAATGCCCAGATCGGAGTAGCGAAATCGGCCTACTACCCGCTGATCAATCTGGGTGCTTCGGGAGGATTTGAAAGTTCCAGCATCACGACTTTGCTCACTGGACCGAGTGGTCTATGGTCTGTTGGTGCATCGGCTGTGACGACTGTCTTTGACGTCGGAAGACGCCGCTCCCTCACCGACCAGGCGCTTGCGGCTTATGACTATCAAGTCGCTGTCTATCGAGAGAACGTGTTGACTGGATTCCAACAGGTGGAAGATAATCTGGCGGCTGTGAGAATTCTGGAAGACGAGGCCAAGGTCCAGGATGAAGCTGTCGTGGCTGCCCAGCGTTCGTTAGCCCTTTCGATCAAACGCTACAAGGGAGGAGTCACGAGCTATCTTGAGGTAATCACAGCTCAAAATGCGGCTCTCACGGATGAGGTCACGGCGGTCAATATTCTGGGACGGCGGATGGCGAATACGGTCTTACTGATCCAGGCGCTTGGTGGCGGATGGAACCGTTCGAGTCTGCCGGAGCGGCCGGAATGCTGCGGCAAGCTTGTGAGCAGCGATTCCAAATGACTGGTCCAGTTCTGTTCTATGAGCGTATCGGAGAGGCTAATCCAAGCCGGGGCGGGATCCAATGAGAGTCGTCCTCACAAGGTTCTGGCCGATCGGACATCAGAGGAGTCTGCAAAACAGATCGCAGGCAGCCGCTATCTGACAGTGTCAGGACCAAACCTCTGACTGGTGCAGCTCTTCTCAGCCCGTTAGACTGACTGCCCCCTTGAAAGCGGAGAAGATGACTTGCAGGTCAGGCGTGATGATTCGCGAACATTGTTCGCCAAGCCCCCACGGCCTCTACGGGTTGATCGCAGGGATTGTGGGTGTTTGCCAGACGTTCGAGTGCCAATTCGCGCGCAATTATGACATCCCGCCGCGAGCATCTCAGGAGAGTCGAGCAATCGTCATCGGACTGTCTTTCGAGAACCGACATCACATAGACAAAACGCTCGAACGCATTGAGTCCGACAATCGCGTCAAAAAGGTTGGTCTTTCCGGATGCTGCCGACCCTTCCAGAAGGGCGAACGAGAAGTCATCCGTGTGCTCTGGCGCTGGCATGATCGTCCGGATCGCATGCTTGAGAATCGTGCGTCGGGCCCATGCTTGCGCCCACTCCATGAAAACACCGATTTCTTCCTTGCATTCTCCCATGCTACTGACAAAACACTGCTCAGCTTTATCAAGGTCAGCGGTTAGCAGGAACGACAACAGGTACAAACTGTGCATCTCGTCGGTCAAGATATTCAGAAGTTGGTGCCGGTTGCGTAGGTTGTGGCTCTCTCGTCAAAGATGTGTGTAGGCTCCAGCATATTTCACCTCTTTCGTTCTCTCAGCTTGCGCGGCGCAATGGAATAGCTGCCAGTTGCGACATATATCGCACGATTGCTATTGGGTTGGCACGACTGAAGTGCACAAATACATCGTTCGTCGTGTCCTGGATGCGAGTATGTGGTCTGTGGAATTTGCGGGTTGCCTTCGAGGCAAGCTTCGTAAGTAGAAAACGGTTTGAAATGTGCGCCATTGCGCCGAAGACCAGCTCAGAACGCATTGTGTCCTCCTGGGGCCTTGAAGGCTGACTTTGCTCTTCAATAGCCTGAAAGCATTCGCAATGCCAGAACTGGGCAAATGAACATCTTGCGATGTGTCTCAATTTAGATGGGGTTGTCCTGTGGACGTTTTAGACCGCATGAAAACCTCAGGAGTCCCTGTCGACATCTCGACAGAAACCGAACGTTTTCGACACATCACTCTTGTCATCGAGCAGCTGCTACGGCTGGCGATTGCTCAGATCCAGCTGCGCTCCATGGCGTATCTGCGAACTAAACTGCGCAAGATCATCTTCCGATATGGTGAAGACAACCGTGATCGGTTGCAGTTGCGTGACGACCACCAGTGTTGTGCTGCCGCCCGCCGTCACCAGGTTCCCAGGATCGACCAGCCGCAAGCCAACCCGGCCCGTGATGGGCGACGTGATATGGCAGTAGCTCAGCAGCACCGTGTCATACTGCACCGTTCCCTGATCGTTATTCACCGTACCTTGCTCCTGCAGTACAAGCTTCTCCTGATCCTCGAATTGCTGCCGCGCGATGGCGTTGCGGTTCCAGGCCACCAGATAGCGCTCCAGATCCATCTTGGCTTGTTCCAGCACCTGTGTGTCGTGTTCAAGCGAGCCCTGCGCTTGCACCAGTTGCGCCTGGTACTCGCGCGGATCGATCTGGATTAGAGGATCGCCTTTGCGAACAAACTGCCCCTCGCGATACTGTACGGCTGTTACTAAACCCGTCACCTGGCTCGTGATCGATGCCGTATGCACCGGCGTGACCGTGCCGAGCGCGTCCAGATAGATATTGATGTCGCCCCGCTTCGCCGTAGCGGGCACGATCGTTACTGGACCTGCAGAAGGCCGGTGCCCGCCACCGGGCGCGCTCTTCCGTCGGTCGTCCTCATACCGCACCGTATATAAATACAACAGCGCGAAACTAAACAAAAGGCCCATCCCCAACCACCGCAGGCGCTGTGTGCGCGACGGAGCTTCAGAATGTGATCGCGATCGATGATCGTACCCGTGACGCAGGCTGCTGCGGTTCCATATTTTGTACCCGTGCCGTAGGTTCCTTACGCGGCTGTGAATGTCAAAAATAAGATTGTGGGTCTGATTGGCGTTGGGGGTGGAGAGCAAGACGTGCCTCTCCACGTATCTCTATAACCTCCAAAACCTGGATGCTTTAGCGGCCGTGTCCACCTCCACCTGCGTGTCCGCCTCCACCCGCGTGTCCACCTCCGCCGACATGCTGGCTACCTTCGCTAAAGTGCTGGCCACCGGATGTGTGGTTTATTCGCGCAGGGCTGGATTCAAGACTTTGGCTCCTGGAGCTCTGTCTTGGACGCTGTGTCCCCAGGTGGCTGGAACCTTGACTAGGCCGATTGCTCCCTCTCGCCGTTCGGCTGTAAGCGCCACGCACACTAGCGCCGCGCGGTGGGCCGCCTGGGCGATTGAAACCGCGGTTGATGACAGTGGTGCTGCGTGTGATGTAGGTGTTGTGGTTGTAAAACACCGCGTGGCTATGCCAACCACAATTCCAGTTGTGCCAACCCCAGCCCCAGTGTCCGAACGCGCCAATGCCGATGCCGATGCCAAAACCAATTGCTATTCCCTCGCCGAGGAAAACACCCGGCGAGGGCGCGTAGTAAAAGCCTGGGTAGACCACCAACGGCGCGCCGTAAACTCCCCATGGATTGTAGACGGGAACATAAACGACATTCGGATTCGCAGGCTCGATCACAATGCTGCCGCTATTATCTGAGACGGTTTGCTGTTGGGTGGACTGCAGAGCGCCGCTGGACTGCGCTCGTTGGCGCATTGTCTGCACGGCATCGATGACGTCGTGCGGTTGGTTGTAATAGGCATTCCCGAGGTCGGTAGTCCAGGCGAGATTCTTGTCCATCTGGGCCAGCACCGTCGGGAAGGCGGTCAGAGCCTTTACGCTCGGATCCCAATTCTCACCATTTGCTCCCGTGGCGATCTGCTCGGCGGAGGCGCTACCTTGCGCCTGTCTCCAGCGATCTGCTTCTACCACCTGCGTTGGATAAGTGGAAGCTGCTAATACTTGCGCAACGAGAGCGTCAGGGTAGAGCGCGATGGGTGCTACCAATTGGTCCAGTTGATCCGCAGCTAAGGGCTGGCCCTGCCCCTGTGCTGGCAGGTTCGGACCTGTCGCCGGTACTGATTGTGCTGATCCAGTATTGAAGGGAGACTGTTGTGCGTACAGATCACCCTGGGCCGTGGTAATTAAGAGAGCACAGAGGCTTGCTGCAAGCATTTGTCTGCCAAGTTCCGCTATGGCACGAAGTCTTTTTTTGCTGGATATGCGACAACGGGGCTGCGCCGCAGAAACCTTCCGCTGTCAATGCTGTCCAAGATTGATCCACGATAATATCCATGCTTTTCGCCATCTTCCTTTCAGAGCAGTCAGGCTGGTCGTGCGGAAGAGCAAGCAGCCTGCTGAGAGAGTGCTATTTCGGAGTGACGTCGTTGACTGAACAGAAGAAACCACGGCTCCAGCATTCGCAGGCTGAACGAACCGGACGGCGTGTGATGATGTAGCACGCAATATAAAAGGCGCCCACTTTGCTGTAGGTTGTGGTTATTCGTATCACCACCTACCGAAAGGAGCGCCGTTATGAGCCAAGAGAAATATATCGGCATGGACGTCCACCAAGCAACGATCTCGGTTGCAGTCACGGATTCCCGGGGCAAGTTGATCATGGAAAGTATTCTGGAGACGAAAGCGGCCACGATCCTTGAGTTCCTCCAGGGGCTGCACGGAAGTTTATCGGTGACCTTCGAAGAAGGGACCTCTGCGGCCTGGTTACATGACCTGCTGAAACCTCACGTCACCCGTCTCGTGGTCTGCGATCCACGCAAGAACGCCCTATTGAAAGACGGCAGCAAGAGTGACCGGATCGATGCGCGAAAGCTGGCTGAGCTGCTGCGTGGCAACCAGCTCACGTCGGTCTACCACGGCGAGCACGGGATGCGCACCTTAAAGGAATTAGGTCGCAGCTACGTAACCATTACGAAGGATCTCGCCCGGGTCATGAGTCGAATCAAAGCACTCTACCGAAGCTGGGCCATTGCCTGTAGCGGTACCAGCGTCTATGCACCGCGGCATCGCGCAGAATGGTTAGGCAAGATCCCGGAACCCGGAGTTCGTCTCCGGGCCGAACGGTTCTTTCAGCAACTGGATCTGCTGCAGCCGGTGCGTCAGCAAGCGCGACGCGACTTGCTGAGCGAGAGCCGCAAGCATCATGCCGTGAAATTGCTTCGCCAGATTCCTTCGATCGGTCCGATTCGTGCAGCCTTGCTGGTCGCGCAGCTGCAGACGCCACACCGTTTCCGTACCAAGCGCCAGCTGTGGGCTTACAGTGGTTTCGCGCTGGAGACCCACGACAGCGGTGAGTACCGCTATGTCAGAGGGAAACTGCAACGAAACCGGGAGCGCATGACCGTGCGCGGCCTGAGCGACAACCATAATCCCGATGTGAAGAATCTCTTCAAAGGGGCTGCGATCTCCGCCAGCACTCACCCTGGCCCTCTGTACGATTTCTATGTTGCTCTTCTTGAGAAAGGGATGCGACCGACGATGGCGCGTCTCACCCTGGCACGAAAGATTGCCAGCATCACTTTAACGATTTGGAAGAAAGGAGTGGATTTCGACGCCACACAATTGCATCGGCAAGAAGCTTGAGCGTCTCTGATGAAGAGGCCTTTCCATCTCCGGCGATTCCCTCTGGTGGTCGGTCGGGTTCTCGAGACGCTCAGTTCGAGGTGAGTATCAGTCAATGAGTTTGGCCCTGTGTGCTTCGGCACCGAGTCACTAATGCACGCTATGCCTCCTCGGATAACCAGAAATAGCGATAGGCCAGGAGCCTCTAATAGAACCATGGTTGACACTCAAATACCAGATACGCTTGCCAAGTTTCAAGACTCGATCGGCGTCGTCACCACCGGAAGATGAAAGCCACGGAAATGGCAAACAAGCCACAAAGGAACCTCTCGAGCGAATCGAGGGGCACACTCACAGGCAGTGGGCTGGATCTCGAGACAACAATCTTCTCGGCGTCCGGTCGAGGGAGAGACTTTTTTCTTGACATCCCTTTTTATAGAACTCATCGAGCAATTCAGATCGGTCACTGCGTTCAGCAAGTTGGCGAATAACCGGCTATTGTCCGAAATGGCGACTATCCGCTCAGGTAGATTGCCGTAAGTGCGGAAAGGGAGACCGATGGCATCCGTGGATACTTCCCCGTTTCTCGGAACGAATCCCTAAGGAAGCCAACTTTTGTATTGTTCGTCGCTCGGGAAAGGTCCCCGAGGCTTCTGGAATGGCGGGTTTCCGGCTTCCGATCAAACCCAACTGTCAAGTGCCAGGACTCGCTAGAGCGAATGAAACTTCACGCCGGGTCCCAGTCCCGCGATGAAACCTATCGCCAGGACCACGGCGGCGATGATCCATCCCCGGCTGCGTTCGATTTCGGGCATCTGGAATTCACTGCTGGGGATACGCGGGCCATGGAGCAGATTCCACATCCATGCCAGCCCGGAGTTGCCACCAAATGACGCAGCTGCAGCGGAGATCAGAATCAACAGCGGCCCCACCGGATTCAGCGCGCCCGCAACGCAGGCG
>Ga0209648_10002943_pt1 | contig 14189 bp, 9 predicted proteins | sample GraSoi2013_115cm_FD_185830 | JGI IMG/M metagenome (GOLD analysis project Ga0209648, IMG submission 185830) | Grasslands soil microbial communities from the Angelo Coastal Reserve, California, USA - Sample 9_17_2013_115cm (SPAdes) (version 2) | ecosystem: Environmental > Terrestrial > Soil >...
GCAAAGCGCAAACGCTGTGGCTGATTGCGACAATGCTGTGCGGGATAGGATTCATCGTTCTTCACGGGCGGGAATGGAGCAATTTGATCTCAAGAGGGCTGTCTCTCTCGATGTTTTCCGCAGTCCCGGGCAGCGTGGCCGACCCCGAGTTCGTTAAGGTCTCCAAAACCGTGCCGCAGTTCGCGTCCACTTTCTTCACCCTGACCGGTATGCACATGCTTCACGTGACGCTAGGAGTGGTTTACCTTGGCGTGGTTGCGCTGCGGCGCAAGTTCATCCCCATTTTGCTGGTGCTATGGCTGGTGGCCTGGCTGGCAACGCCGGCCTACAGCCCGTTCCACTATGGCGCGCATGTCCTTTTGATCGCGGCGATCGTGTGCGGGATCATCTTGTGGCTGAAACCGAAGGTTTACGATTCGTCGGACGTGGAAGTGGCCGGACTCTACTGGCACTTCGTGGATCTCGTGTGGATGTTCATTTTTCCGTTGGTTTATCTGATGTCGGCGAAGATTCTCTAGGAGCGCGAGAGTTATGGAACCAGATCAAATCGCCATCGCTGAGCGGGTTGCGGAAGAGCATCGCCATCACAAGAAAGCGCAATTCTTCTGGGTGTGGGGCGCGCTGCTGGTGATGACTGCCATTGAGGTCTATCTGACCTATCAGAACATGGAGCCGATCAAGATGCTGACGATTCTGATGGGCTTATCGTTGATCAAGGCGGCGCTCATCATCGGATTCTTCATGCACTTGAGATACGAAGTTTCGCGGATGAAGTGGCTGACGATGTGCTCGGTAGTGGCGTGCCTGATCCTGATGACCATCTTCTTTTTTCCGGACGCCAAGCGTATTATCGAACTGGGAGTGAAATGAAACTTCGCGCCGCACTTTTAGTTTTGCTGTTTGCCATTTCGGCTGCGCCTGCGTTCAGCCAGGGCTGCGCGATGTGCTTCAGTACAGCTGCGGCGGCTTCCAAGGACGGACAGAAGGCGATCAGCAAAGCCGTCCTCGTGCTGGTTCTGCCGCCGGCGGGTTTTATGACGCTGGGAGTGGCGCTGGCGTTCTACTACGGGAAAAAACGGGATTTGGAGAACGGCTAAGCTAGCCGCGTCCGGTTGAGCATTTTGAAAATTTGGCCGATTGACTGCCACGCGTTCGTAGTCAAAATCGAGTAGTGCGCGGTGCAACAAAGTGTGCGGTCCCCCCACCTCCCTATGAATTTGCATGAATGTCAAAACAAAGGGCTTACAAAAAAAGCATTCTAAAGGGCTCGATTTTGGTTGTTTTGGATCGGTAAGGCCGAAATAGCCACCTGGGAAAGAAAAAGCGGACGCCCTTCCGCTCCGCTCACGGTAAACAAGCTCCCGCACTCCAAAACGTGGTTTTCTACAAAGTTAAGTATAGCATGGAATAGCAGAAAGTCAAGGAAAACATGGGCAGCGGATCAGTTTCCGATTCTGAATCCTGTCTTTCGCCTGCGAAAAGAGCGGTGGCCACTGCTCTCGAGGTCCCTCAAGCCGGCTGGAATTCACATGGAAAGGCTTTAGTATCGGGTTTACACCTCTAGCCAGATTGGGGGCTTTTCCCTATTGCGGGCCCACTCTCTCCGTGTAAGCCTGCGCACCCTAAGAGTTCCATAATGCGGGAAAAGCACTCGTTTCCGGTTAACCCTGACTGCAGGAGCAGAGGGCCCGGAAGAGTCTTGGTCATTGCGGAAGATCCGTGGGCACGCGACACCATACGTGTCTTGTTGGGTAGCATGGGTTGTCACTGTGTCATGGCATGCAACGCGGAGCAGGCGCGGGCCAAACTTCGGCAAGAAAACCCTGACGCCGCCATTGCGGACACGTATCGCACAACGGCGGCAACTTCGCCGGGACTTTCCGGACTTGATGAAATTTGTCTTCGCCTGCGCGGCCGCATCATTATCGTCACAGGCGAGGATCACGACCCGGAAGTTGCCGCGTTGATTCAGAAATACCGTCTCCCCCAAATTTTGCGGGAACGGTTGCTTCAGGACCTCTGGAGCACCCTCAATTCATTGCCCAAGCAGAGTTCGGTATTTCGCCGGGTCATCTCTGCCCGCCTCATCTTTGACAGCTTTCTGCAACCCGCGCCCGCCGGCATCCGGAGTTCGCAACTTGCCGGCCGGCGGGTCGTGTACCAGGCCGATGGCTTAATGGTTGATCTTCTCCTCGAGCAGCCCCAGACCGACTCCCGTCGCATCTCGCTCGTTGGCCAACTGTTGGACTCCGCCAAGCCGGAACGCCAGTTAGATATTCTTTCGGTCGCACTGCAGGGTCGCAAGGGGCCAATCGCTGTGGCATCAACCAACAAGTTCGGGGAATTCCATTTCGAGTTCGGCCTGGAGCGGAACGTCAACCTGGAGATCGAAACCACGGCAGACCAATGGATATCCGTCGTTTTGCCGCGTCTGGAGTGGGTCCAACAAGGAGTTGCAGGAGCTGTATAGCACACCCCAGAAGGGTTTCTTAAGGTCACAAATCCTCAGTTCCGAACGCTTAGGAAATGAGGAGAGGAGCAGTACATGAAATGCAGGATTTTGTGCCTCTGCCTATTCTCCTGTGCATTGTTGCCGACGAGAGCCGCGCCGCAGAGCATACCGGCAGTTCCAACTACACCCACCAGCCTCCCAGCGACGGCCCCGGCCGCCACGTCAACCCGGTTCATCGTCCGGAATCCCGCCGGGCTCGCTTCCATCCAACGACTCTGCCTTACGCTTGGTTGCAATGTGACTGGCGGCATCGATGGCAGCCTCGGCAAGCTCTTTCTTGTTACTGCCCCGTCAGGGATCGATTCCAACGCGTTCCTACAAACGCTTCGCAGCCAGCCAGGAGTCACAAACGCGGAACTCGATGCCCTGCTGAAAGTCATGCAGTCTACGGCTTCTGCCGCGCCTAGCGGACTCTGGGACTCAACGCCCGTGAATTATTTTGGCACGACCGTGTGGCACGGCTACGTCGCGCAGCCCGCAGGCACAATCGTACGTCTCCCTGACACGCAATCTGCTTTCAACGCAACCGGCGCCGGTATCGTTGCAGACATCGACACAGGAGTAGACCCGAATCATCCCGTTCTCCAACCCGTTTTGCTGCCCGGTTACGATTTCATCCGGAATCAGCCCATTGGTTCGGAGATGACTGACTTCGCTGGAGCGCCCCCACCGCCCAACTCGACGAATATCGCCAATGTGAACCAATCCACTGCCGCAGTGTTGGACCAATCTACGGCCGCGGTGCTCGATGGAGGCCAGCAGTATGCTGCATTCGGTCATGGGACTATGGTTGCAGGTGTCATCCATCTCGTCGCGCCTACGGCGCAAATCATGCCACTGAAGGCATTCCAAGCCGACGGCACCGGCTACTTGTCGGACATCCTGCGCGCCGTTTACTTTGCTGTCCAAAATGGCGCTAATGTGATCAACATGAGTTTCAGCCTCCCAACCTACTCTTGGGAAATGGCCCAAGCCGCGAAGTTTGCCGTTCACCATCAGGTGATCTGCGTTGCTTCTGCAGGCAACGACGGGAAGGAAGAGATGGTCTATCCGGCCGGGCTCGCCAGTGTCATGGGTGTGGGCTCCACCGCCAACGATGACACGCGCTCAACGTTCTCCAATTACGGCGAGGACCTTGTTTGGGTCGCGGCCCCAGGTGAAGGCGTCATCACCACGTATCCCTTCGGCACTTACGCGGCTGGCTGGGGAACATCGTTTAGCACGCCCATGGTTTCAGGCGCGGCCGCCCTCTTGTTAAGTATCAGCGCCAACTGTAACGAGTCCTGCGCCGAAAAATCTGTGGCCAACGCCGTGCCCCTCTCCTCCGATTTGGGCAACGGCCGCCTCGACCTCTATCAAGCCGTCTCCTATGCCCGACGCTCCCTCAGTTCACCCTGAGCCTATTAGCCCGCCAGGGTGTCCTAAACAAATGGCCCGTAGACGAGAGGCGCAATTGTGGATGGGTGCCGGGCTAACCGGAAACTACCAAAACTAGGGGGAAATGTCCGGCCGAGCGACGGGGTAACTGCAATCTACTGAAGAGGCTTCACTTTAGCTGATGGGTGAACTGCTTGGAAGTTGGTAGTACGCATGGCCACGAAAGCGCCTCTCGGCGGGTAGAGAAGGGAGTAAACCTCAACGGAGGCGGCGCAGGACCGGTTGCTGCGGCAGGAACTAAGTTGAGCCAGCCTCTAGATGCTCCGGAAAGACCACCCTCATGGCCGTTCCCGGAAGGCGTCTAGCAAAACCGAAGTGCTATCACGCGACGCGAGAGCAGGGGAAACGCTCGCCGATTTTCGAGTGATAGTATCCCTCTTTGGAAGGGGCGCTCATGAATTCGTCGAACACACTTGAAGGCACATTGAAAAACTGATAGACGCCGCCCTTCACAAACTGGATCTCGAGTGTCTCCGAATCTTCCTGGTAACCTACCTGGGTGATTTCCTTCGAGGGAACGGGGAACCGATTCATTTTTGAGAGCCCCCTTTCTGGTGAGAGACGCTTCCGTACGATGGCGCAGGGATAGACCATCGTGTCACGGCCTTAGGTGGAATCCGGTCTATGGTCTAGTCTAATTTAGTCTAGTCGGTCTTTCCCCCGGCCGTGGCCCTGGATGTCCCTCTGGTAGTGGCTCAACGGCGGGATTCTAGCATAAAGAAAACGGATACAAAGCACGTTTTCTTTCCATAGAAGGGGAAGCAATGACTGCCGGCGTAAGCAGGCTGCCGTCAAACTGATCTCAGGAGAGCGCCGCTTGCTTCGCGGAATGCTGCAAGGCCTGAGGGCGAGATTCGGATGATTCCCGGCCGGTCCAGGAACTCCGCAACTCTTCGGCGCAGCGCACCACACGGTCAATCACATCCTTGGATGTCAGCGACTTACCGGATCCAGCGGACTTGGCGCTCGTTGGAAAGATTTCCAGGAGCTCCAGTTTTTCAAAAACAGGTTTCATGGCCCGATCGGGATTGCGGAAAAACTCCGTGGCCCGGATGCGCGTGAAAATCCAGCCCATGCGCTCGAGAATGGATTGGCGCTCCATGTCCTCGGCGAGCCTCTCCAGGGGATGATAGCGGTCGCCATCGCATTCGATGGCGAGGCGCTTGTCCTCGCCTTCGACGACGAGATCGATACGGAAGGCTCCGACTCGCCACTGCGAGGCGACCTGATAGCCAGCCGTAGTGAGACGAGTCATGACTTCTCGTTCAAAGGCGGACTGGGTGCGTTTTTCTTTTTCTTCCAGCGCGCGCATGAGGCGGCTGGGGTCCTGAGCGTGTTCGATGAGCTGGCGGCGAAGGTCATCAGGTTTGAGATCGTCACGGGGGCTCAGGGAATGGACAATCCACATCTGGTCGCGGGCGCGGCTGGCGGCCACGTTGAAACGCTGCTTGAAGAGTTCCTGGTCGCGGAGAGACAGCGGGCCTCGCTGAGCGGTGTCGACGAGGGAAATAAAGATGACGTCGCGCTCATCGCCTTGGAACTGCGCAGCGTTGCCGCACAAAAGGTGGCGCTGCTCGTACCGATCCGGCGAGATGTGCTTGCGGAGAAGATTGTCGATTTCAATGGCCTGCTCGTCGCCCACCAGAGAGACGACACCGAAACTGAGCGGTTGACCGGCGTCATTTTTCTTATATTCAGGCTGCTCGATCGCGGCCGCAACCAGCGAGGCCACCGCGAGAGCTTCCTGGCGGTTAACTTTGCCGTCGCGGCTGGAGCCGGAAACACGGTGCGCGACGGTGTGCGGGCGAAGCTGGACGCGGCTGGCGTCCCGCAGAGGCTTGATGCGCCAATCGTAGGAAATCATATTACTGAACTGAATGATTTCTGGCACGCAGCGGAAATGCTCGACCAGGCACGTTGTGCCGCCGAAAGATTGCCGCGCCAGATCGTAGATGGAGATTTGACCGTCGTAGAGATCGGCGTTGGGGATGCCAGGGAGGTATTGGAAGATGAGGTTCTGAATAATGCCGAGATCCTGGCCAACGGCAGAGGGACTGACCTGTTCATGGTCACCGACGACGAGCACAGTCTTGCCCAGGTAGAGCGCGACGAGGGCCATGACGTCACTCTGGCTGGCTTCGTCGATGATGACGACGTCAAATCGAGTTGCGCGCGGATCAAAATTTTCGACAACGCGTGACAGCGGCATGACCCAAACGGGAACGGCGCTGCGGCACTCGCTCATCTTGCGGGCAGCTTCGGCGCGAAGCAGGGCGACGCGCGCGCCGTGCCCCTTGCCGATGCGGCGAATGGTGTCGAGCCAGCCTACGAGCGCCTGGCGCTGGCGAGGTGAGGTGCGGCGCGCTTGCGCGGACCATGCGCGCTTGTCGATGAGTTCGACCGTGGACCGGCGAAGCTGCTCGCGAAGTTTCTCGCTTTTAACCTGAAGAGCCTCGAGCGAAACGCTGGCGCGGCGATCGAGCTCATCATTGAGCTGGCGCCAAGTCCAGGCAGCCGCGGGATCGCGAGGCGGCTCACCCTTGCCGTGTACGCCAGTGCGATTGCGAATCGCGCCGGCCCACGCGGGTGCGGCGGTTTCCAGCTTGGCAATCAGTGTGCGCCGGAGATCGAGATCAGCCTGACGGCTCTTGAGTTCGAGAAGACGCTCGTAAGCGCCCCGGTAGGCGCCGGAGTCTTCCTCTTTTACGGCTTCGAGGAGCTTAGCGACCACCTTGGATGACTTGGCAAGGCGGGCGGCGAGCTTGAGGCGGTTTTTCAGCTCGCGGAGCTCCTCATTCAATTGGAGCAATTTCAGCTTCTTGAAACGCGAGTCCAGGATGGGAGAAAGGGAATCGGTTACCGCCAGGCCGATCCTGATCAGTTCGCCGTCGGAACCGACAACCGCGGGCTGCTCAGCAAGGAACTTTTCCCAACGGAAGCCAAGATCTTCGAGCTGTTGCTGGAGAGGGAGCCAAGTGCGCTCTTGCCATCGGAGACAGTCTTCGATGGGATCGCAGAACTGTATGAGCGTTTTTTCGACTTCCTCACCCATTTCATTGGAATGAGGAGCCCCGAGGGGAGCTACCTGGCGATCCCAGCGTGAGGAAAGATCCTGACGGAGGCTCTTCAACCGGGAAAGTTGGCGCAACGCATGAAAATGTTCGGGAAGCCGAGGGTGCGCGTTATTGACGGAAGTGTGGTCTATGAATTGGCTCCAAGATTTGTGGGTGAGAAGAGTGAAAGAACCAAGTTTGCCGCCATTTTCGAGATGACTCAGGATTTCAGTTGCAATGCGCTCCTGATCTTCCAGCGAAAAATCAGCCGCGATTTTCGGGCCGAATTTGACAAATGATTCCTGCGTGTTCGCAGCTTCCCGATGAACGCGGCGGACAAAGCCGACCAGCTGGTCCCAGGGCTGGCGGTAGACGTCGCCATATTTTCCCGCGTAGACGGCAGCCAGCTTCCACTTATCTTTGCCGGAAAGAGGCTCGACGGCATGCGCCAAATTGACGATAAGGGTTTGCAGTTCGTCCGCCGAACCTTGAGGACCCTGGGACTGCCAGAGATCAGAGCGAAAGTCCAGCTCCTCCATGCCCAAGCGATTCTGTTCGTTTACGGCAGCGTCGAACTCTTCAGGGCCGGGAAGATCGTGGAGCTCCGGGAGGTGGCCGGTGAGCTCGTTTTCGTCTTCACGCGAGATGGAGGAGTTGGTGCGGTAAAGATCGGCGAGTTCACCCGGGGAAAGCGGCAAAGGGGCCACGGCCGCGACAGGGCCGGGGATCCAACTGCAAGTGTCTTTTTCGCGAGCCGCTTTGCGAGCGGCGTCGGCGGGGGCCCAGGACTTTCCACCTAAAACGATGTCGCGATACTCATCCGCGCGAGCTTCGCTTAGTTGATTCCGAATTTCATCCAGCTTATGGAGAATTTCGAGGCGCTGACCTTCCAGTTTTTTTGCTTCCGACTCGAGCAAACCGGCGTCCACGCGGGAGAAGCGCTCCGCAATAGAGCCGACGGCGCTCTCCAATTGTTTGCGGCTGTCCAGGTCGCTTTCGAGGACGCTGACGCACAGTGGGCGCAGTTCAGGCACGATATGATGCCGCACCATGCGCAAGGCTTTCGTCGTGTGACTCGTGACCAAGACGCTCTTGCCGTGGGCGAGCAAATGGCCGACAAGATTGCCAATGGTGTGCGTCTTTCCAGTTCCCGGCGGGCCTTGCACAAGGACTCCACCGTGCTCTTCCAATTGCTTCGCGATCCGTATTTGCTCCGGATTTGCAGGTTTGCTCAGAAGGACGTCAGCATCGGTCTGGTCGGCGCCGCCTTCCGGCTGATCTGTTTGCAGGACATCTGGAATCGGAGATTCTTCTCCGACGATGTTTAGAAGAGACCAAGGCAAGTCTTCGCGCGTGCGGAGGTCCGCGAGGATTCCTTCGATTGCCGCCGCATAGCCCAGCGTTCGGGCGCGCAAGAAAATAACCGGGTCGCGGCCAATGCGAGGATCGCCGTGTTCGCCTTCGGGTGCGCTGTCCTCGATGAACTCTCCGCGCGGCGAGAGCTGCACGACCAGGCGCTTCAGGAATTCGGAAGCAGTGCCGTTAAAAAGAGGATGAAAACCCTCCCGTTCCAATTCTTCGCGACAGCGTCCGATGGCGCGGCCATCCACGTCGGTCATCGATTGGAACAAGGCGGAGTACAGCTCGGCGGGATGGTCGGCTTCGGAAAGCGTGAATTCGGGCACCGAAGCGTTGAACTGCAGTTGAAGGCGCTGGAGGAGAATGGGGTGGTAGATACCACCCTCGGGGCGGCTCCAACTCAAGATTCCGTCCCCCAGAACAAGCTCGACGCGTTCGGCCTCACGATCGATGCGGCCATACAGCGCGTAGAGCGTCTCAAAGATTTTCATGCAAGCGCGGGCGGGCTTTTCATTTTTTGCCCAGTCATCGCGGAGGGCCTTCCAGCGCTGAAATGCTGCGGATCTTGCGGTGCTATCGGAGAATTTCACAGATTGAGATTCGATCTGGCCCTCAGGCTCAGGCCAGGATTCGATGACGGAGATTTCATGCGAAGGGTCTTCCCAGCCGGGCTCCAGCCACTCGGCAATTTCTGCAGGAGGCGTGGGCGGAGACGTCAGCGCCGGGCGTTGGACCCGTAGAATAAAACTCGCGCCGGTCTCACCGTTCTGGTTCTCTGCGCTCGCGACTTTTGATGTCCTGGACTTGGCCCCGCCTCGCTTGACGGAGGGATGATCAGGAAGGTCGTGCAACCACAAGTTCCAGAGCTGCTCGCGAATCTGGCGTTTGGCCGGATTGCGGTGCTGGTTTAGAGCTTCAAGGTAACGGAAGACGCGCGTCAGCTTGTCACGGGCGCCCCGGAGTTTCTCGGCATCCATGTTAGTGGCCCTCTGAGGACACAAATAGAGGCTAGGCAGGCCGGGGAAGCATCAGAATATCAGGGTTCAGCCGACATTCACAGAGCCCCCTTGTGAAACACGGACGGCCGCATTTTAGTTGCGCGATAATTGGTAATTGATGTGGCCTGATTTGGTTGCATTAAGGATGACGAAATAGGGAGCCATTGGAGCCAGTGAAGATTTCGGCCAAGTTTTGCCTGCGCGGACTCGGCAGGCTTGAAAAATACTTGGGTTGCTGTAAAACCATTTGCAAGAATCCTGTGTCTAAGTATGATTAAGGACGCGAAGGCTGCTGGCTTCGCCTGACCCCGGTCCCTGGCCTTGCCCATTCGGTGATTCTTCACCCTACCTGCCTGTTGAAGAGGATGCCGAAAATCTGAAAAAACCTTCGAAAACCATGATGTGGGAACGTCGCCGACAAAAAAGAGGTCCTCTCGAAGAATTTGTTTTCATTCAAATCGGGCGGGACGATGGTGGAAGAGTACTAAACGTTTCTGAGGGGGGACTCAGTTTTGAAGTGTTCTCCCCAATCCCTCAGAATGGCCCGGTCTATTTCTGGTTTTCACCGAACCTACGGGAGCGAATCGAAGCGCTTGGCGAACTTGCATGGACCGATGCCGCCCGAAAAGTCGGAGGTCTGAAGTTTCTGAAGATCAGACCGCAGGATCGCGAGCGAATCGACGCCTGGGTCAGGCAATTCTCGAAGGCAGAAAGTCCCGAGCGTCAGCCAATCGCATTTGCAAAGCGGACTCCTGAAATTCCCGCCATTCAACCGCAGGAGCCAAGTCCTTCGTTGGCGTCCTTACGCGTTGGATCGTTTTCGGACCCCGCTCCGTTACGAAATAATGTTGCTTTCGAGGGAGCTGTGCCGGAAGTCCCCGAGTCCCGAAGATCCTTTTACAGTGCACGCCTCGTTCCACTGGAGCGTTTCCTTACTGCCACTCGGCGCCAATTTATCCTAGGGGTTCTGCTGGGAATATTGGTTTCCGCCGCCGTTGCCATACCTGCCTTTAAGATATCCGCCAACAAAAAGCAAATCATTGCGCCACAGACGGCGTCCAGTCAGGCTGTCGCAAGCAAAACCGATGCGCAGCCCGATCCACCGCGGACTGCTCCTTCGCCAGAGGCCGCGCACGCGCCTTTGACTGCCTTGACAAACCCTGCTGTGGGGAAAGTACAACACTCAGTGTCATCAGGCTCCGTCCCGGAGGACCTGTTTGGCTCGGCCTCGTCGCAGTCTCATGTGCAGTCACCACGGCAGTCCTCCGGAGGTCAGCTTACGGCGTCATCGGCGCAACCACCCGAGCCTGGAAATCCTAAGAGCTCCAGCGCAAAGAAAATGACAGCTACACCGCAACAGCTTTGGGCCTCCGTTCAGTCTGGAAATACGAAAGCCGCTGTGGCGCTTGCTGATCTTTACATACGGGGTGACGGAGTGCCGATGAATTGCAATCAAGCTCGCGTCCTATTGCTGGTGGCTTCCGAGAAGAGCAACGCAGACGCCATCCGGAAATTGCGCGAATTGGACAAGGCAGGTGGCTGCGGTCAGCCTTGATAAGCCCGGCCGCAGTCGAATGCAGGTTAGTGGTCGGGGCGCCGAGATTTGAACTCGGGACCTCCTGCGCCCAAGGCAGGCGCGCTACCAGGCTGCGCTACGCCCCGACATGAAGTGCATTATTGATTCTAAAGCAATCTCAAACACAACCGCCACTCCGATTCGTCGTTTTCAGAGCCCATGGTACAAGACTGTGGGGATTGATCCTTTCGCCGAGGTGACACTATGGATCGGCTTCTTTCATTCTGGAAGGATGATGGCGGTGAGAGGTACCCCGCGGGTTCAGAAAAGACCAAATTGGGCCATTTCGTTGGCTTAGGCAACTGCCTCGTTTTGCAAGGTCGGCGACTTCAGGGAGTAGGCAGGAGCATCCGCCGCGATGCCGGTCGGAACCGTAATTTCCACTTCCGTACCGGCTCCTCGCCTGCTCCATATGCGGAGTTGGGCGCCGATAGCGCCAGCTCGCTCGCGCATGCCTAGAAGACCCCTGTGCGAGTCGTGCTCCGACCGTAGTACCTGCGGATCGATCCCCCGGCCATTGTCCCGCACAACCACGCGCAACTGACGACGTTGGTACTCAACCTCAGCTTCGATGCTTGTCGCTTCGGAATGACGGAGTGCATTGAGTAGCGCCTCACGAAGGATCATATAAATTTGCTCCTGGATCACAGGCTTTAGTGCCTTCGGCTGCCCCATGACAAGTATTCGGAGGCCTGCGCCGCCATGCGTGAATTCGTCTCCGACGCCGCAAAGCCTCTGTTCAAGACATGTGGATGCCATGCCACGCGGGCGGAGTCCCTGCCCATTATTGAGGCGGCGGAACCATCCTTGAATTGGCTCGATTGTGAACGGTGTTACTTCAGGAGTTGGCGCCGCACCAACCGTTGCATTTGGGGATCGTTCAAGATTGTGGTTCATGACTCAGTCCCTCCCGGTTTCTATCCATTCCCGGACATAAGATGGGCAATTCCTCAGGCTGATACCTCGGGCTTCGCAGGCCGCGAGAAACCTTACAACTTCCCGATCCACAAGCCTCACTTCTTCCAAATCCAAGACTGCTTTTGTGACCTCCGCTTCGCCGGCGAGGAGTTCTTGCAGTTCCGACACATGCTGTTCCTCGATTCGGCCACTCAGACAGAAGATTGCGAGCCCGTCATTTTCGGATCTTCGAATCTTCAACATTCTCTTGCATGGTTGAGCAACATTGGTTCCATCATGAAACACTGATTCTGTGGGGCTTAGAGTAGTACTAAAACTAACGAAGTTCGTGAATTCGCGAGCTTCGTGACTGTCAATCGTGATGCGGAAGGACCCCTACGCGGTCTTGAAGCGGTGCTTGTTGATTTTGAAAGCTTTGATCTTCGAGTCAAGCGTGGAAGGAGGAATGCCCAGCTTAGCGGCAGCGCCTGTCGGCCCTGATATCCGTCCTTGGGTGTGAGCGAGCGCTGCCTCGATCGTCTCCTTCTCCTCGGAGGGGGGCATTTTCGAGAGCGGTCCTCCGACCTGGGTTGTTTCGTTAGTCGGCGTTCTTGAAAGCCAACTCTCATCGACCGTGAAGGTCTCTGTTTCACAAACGATGACAGACCGCTCGATCACGTTTTGAAGCTCACGAATGTTGCCCGGCCAGGAGTACGACTTGAGCCTTTCAAGCGTCGCTCTACTGATGCCCCGTATCTTCTTTCCCGCCTTACTGGCATAGCGGTCAATGAAATACTCGACCAGAAGCGGGATGTCTTCTCTTCTTTTCCGCAGGGGCGGCATCTCCATCGGAAAGACATTGAGCCGATAATACAGATCGCTGCGAAACGTGCCGGCATTAATGGAGACTTGCAAGTCGCGATTCGTGGCAGCAATCACGCGTACGTTCGCGCGAATCGCCTTGCCGCCGCCTACACGTTCAAACTCTCGTTCCTGCAGCACCCGTAGCAGCGCGATCTGCGTATCCAGGGGAAGCTCCCCGATTTCGTCGAGGAAAATCGTGCCCCCTTCGGCCAACTCGAAACGTCCGAGGCGGCGCTGAATCGCACCTGTAAACGCACCTTTCTCATGACCGAACAATTCCGACGCGATCAATGAAGGCGGGATGACGGCGCAATTAGTGCTCACGAAGGCCCGCGCGGCTCGCTGCGACCGTTTGTGAATTGCGCGGGCAATCAGCTCTTTGCCCGTTCCTGTCTCGCCGGTGATTAGGACAGTAGAATCGGTCGGCGCGACTTTGACCAGATATGCCAGGACGACTTGCAAGGCGGGCGACTCTCCAACGATTTCCTCAAACATCGAAGACCGGTCAATCTCTTCGCGCAACGCGATATTCTCACTGTACAGATGGTCCTTTAGCGCCTTTATTTGTTCAAACGCAGTCTCCAGAGCCGCTCTCGCTTCGTGTTGCTCGGTCACGTCCATGGTGGTGCCGACGACTTCGGTGATTTCGCCCGACTCATTCATCACCGGGTGAGCGATAGAGTGAAGATGCTTTATCGTTCCGTCCGAAAGAACGATTCGATAATCGCCCTCGGAGTCGACTCTCTCCTTCTGTGAGGACTCCATTTTCGCCCTGAGCTCGACCGAAGGCCGATCTTCGGGGTGAACCCTATCGAAAAAATGGGACAGAGTGGGCTTCATTCTCTCGGGATCGTAGTCGAAAATGCGATACATCTCTTGCGACCAAAAAACATCGCGGGTGCATACATCCCAAGCCCAGCTTCCGCTCTGGGTCATCCGTTGCGCTTCAGCCAAATAACCCTCGCTCCGGCGCAGGGCCTCCTCTCCGCGCTTGCGCTCAGTGATGTCCGTCGACGTGCCCACGAATTGCACCAAATCTCCGGATGCGTTCAAAACAGGATGGCCAACAGTGTGGATGTATTTGACCGTGCCGTCGGGAAGAAGGATCCGGAATTCTACATCGTAATGGGATTTTTCAAAGATCGCTCGCTCGATTGTCCCCTGCCACTTGGCTCGATCTGCCGGATGGACCCGCTCGAGACGCTTTTCCCAAACCGGCATGCCCTCTGCCGGATCGAACCCATAAATCCGGTACCATTCCTCGGACAGGTGAACTGTGTCCCTTCCCGCTATCTCCCAGACCCAACTGCTCGTATGAGCGATCCTCTGCGCTTCCGCCAGGTAACTCTCGCTTCGCCGCAACGCTTCTCCCGCCCGCTTGCTTTCGGTGATATCTGTAACCGCTCCCACGAACTCAAAGCAACCGTCCTCGTTCTCTGAAGGACTACCTATGACCCGTAGGTATCTGACGGATCCGTCTGCCATCAACAACC
>Ga0209648_10002947_pt1 | contig 14181 bp, 15 predicted proteins | sample GraSoi2013_115cm_FD_185830 | JGI IMG/M metagenome (GOLD analysis project Ga0209648, IMG submission 185830) | Grasslands soil microbial communities from the Angelo Coastal Reserve, California, USA - Sample 9_17_2013_115cm (SPAdes) (version 2) | ecosystem: Environmental > Terrestrial > Soil >...
AGATGGAGCTTGCCGACGCGGGGCGCGACTTGCGGGACGAACTGGATGGAGCTTGCGCCGGTGCCTACAACAGCGACATTTTTTCCAGCGAGATCAACGTTGTGATCCCACGTCGAGGAATGAAACGCCGGGCCTGAAAAGCGTTCGGCGCCCGGCAGTTCCGGATAGCACGGGACGTGAAGGGCACCCATGCCGGAAACCAACACGCGGGCGCGAATATGCAATCCGTCGCCCGCCGTTGCATTCCAGATGCCTTCGGATTCATCCCAAATGGCTTCTCGAAAACGGGTGTTGAGGTGAAGATACGGAGCGAGCCCGTAATGCTCGACACAACGCTTAAGGTAATCGTGGATTTCCTGCTGGCCCGGATACATGCGGGTCCATTCCGTCGAGGGAGCGAAGGAAAAAGAATAGAGGTGGGAAGGGATGTCGCAGGCGCAGCCGGGATAACGATTGTCCCACCAGGTGCCGCCGATGTTGGCGCTCTTTTCGATGATGAGAAAGGATTTCATGCCGGCTTCGAGAAGCTTGATGCCCATGCAAAGGCCGGAGAAACCCGCGCCGACGATGAGGACGTCGATATTCGTGATGGGAGAATTTGCGGAAGAAGCAGCGGCTGCGGTCATGCGGGGGCCATCACTTCCCTGTTCGATTCCCCGGCCGCAACGCGAGCGCGGAGAAATGCGGCGCTTTCCCATAGCGATTCACGCGCCATTTGATGATCCACACCGCAAGATGTGCCTGAAGGCTGGCCACGGCGTTTTTCGTTTCAGCCCTTACAAGCGTTACAGGACGAGAGAATATCAGATATTCGAGAAAACTAAACCTTGAGGACAACTTTGCCGAACTGCGAGCTGGATTCGAGATAAGCGTGGGCGGCGGCAGCTTCCGCGAGCGGGAAGACTCGGTCGACGATGGGCTTGAAGCGCCCTGAAGCCACCAAGCGCATGACACTGTGAAGCTCGGACTTGGTGCCCATGTAGGAGCCTAGCAGCGAAAGCTGGCGGCTGAAGAGGAAGCGCAGGTCGACCTTGGCGTCGAAGCCGGTGGTGGCGCCGCAGGTGACCAGGCGGCCTCCGATGGCGAGGCTCGCGAGGCTGTCGTCCCAAGTGGCCGTACCGACGTGTTCGAAGACGACATCGACGCCGCGTTTGTTGGTGATGCGGCGGACTTCTTCGCGGATTTTTTGCGTTTTGTGATTGATGAGATGGTCGGCACCGAGTTGTTTTGCTTTTTGCAGCTTTTCGTCGCTGCTGGCGGTGGCAAGCACGCGCGCGCCGAAGAATTTAGCGATTTGAATGGCGGCGCTGCCGACGCCGCTCCCGGCCCCGAGGACAAGAACATCCTCGCCGGGCTGCAATTCGGCTCGCGCAAGAAGCATGTGCCACGCGGTTTGGAAGACAAGCGGAATCGAAGCGGTTTCTTCGAAGCTAAGATTTTCCGGATAAGGCAAGCAATTCACTTCGGGGACGCGCACAAATTCAGCGCAGCCTCCGTCAATCATGTAGCCCAGGTTAGTGGCTTGACGGCAGTGGTTATCATGGCCGGCTACGCAGGCTGCGCACTTGCCACAACTAACCAATGGCGCGAGGACGACCTTCTGGCCAACGCGCACGGTCGTGACATCAGCGCCGACCTGGGCGATCTCACCGGAAACGTCGCTGCCCGGAATGTGCGGAAGCGGGATCGGCACGCCCGGGATGCCGCGGCGCACCCAAAGGTCGAGATGGTTCAGCGCGCAAGCCTTCACGCGAACGAGAACTTCATTCGGGCGAATGACAGGGTCGGGCGCGTCAGTGAGTTTCAATACCTCGGGCCCGCCGTGCTGCTGAAAGACGATGGCTTTCACGAGAGAACCTGTGTCAGAAGAAGCTTGGGTACCTTAGCACTGCGACAGAAGTGTGTCTAGAAAGCGGTGCGACAGAGAACAAGGAAACTGGCCACGAGAACCATAATAGGCATTCGGTCTCAGCACATCGGCCGCTTGAAACACTGGCGCAGCCGGAGTACGATTGCTTTTGCCTTGATCCAATCCCGCAGGAACGCGCCACTGCGTTCCTCATTAAAACCACAGGAGGTAATCGATCATGCCAACCACCAAGGAGTTCAGCATCCACATGGAAGACCGGCCGGGCACACTCGGCAAACTTTGCCGGGCGCTCGCCGATCGCAACGTGAACATCATTGCATTCCAGTCCGCGCCTTCCGGAGACAAGAGTCTGGTGCATCTCGTCGTGGACAATCACGCAACGGCGAAAACCGTACTGGATTCACAGCGGCTGTCTTACACTGAGACCGATGTGGCGCGCGTGGCGCTGCCCCACCGGGCCGGAGAACTCGCGCGAGCGGCAGAGCGCCTCGGCGATGCGAAAATCAACATCAACTTTGCGTATTCCGGTATGGAACCCGGGAAGAATGAGCCGGTTCTTTTCTTCGGCGTGGCAGATGCCAGCCGCGCCGCCACAATCCTCGACCAAGGGTCTGCAGCCGCGGCAGGCCGTTGACCTGCAACCCTCAGACAAACCATCACAGGAATTCCGAGAGGCCGCGTTCGGCGGCCTCTCGCTTTTTGCGGCAGCAGCAGGACCTCACTAGAGGCTGCAACCGAGACCTTGTGAATTGACAGGCCCATCGGCGCGGCGTAGCGTAATTCTCACGAGGCTTCATGGACCTGTTCGAAGAAATCGTGAGGATGAGGCGCGCCGGGCGGCGCGCGGCGCTGGCCACGATCGTGCACACCAACGGCTCGATCCCGAGCTATGAGAGCTCGCGGATGCTGGTGCGCGAGGATGGCTCGATCGCGGGCACGATTGGCGGCGGCTGCGTTGAGGCGGAAGTCTGGGCCGCTGCGAAAGAGGTGATGCAGACGGAAGCGCCGCGCAAAATGGTCTTCCATCTAAACAATGAAGCGAGCTACGACAACGGTTTGATTTGTGGCGGAACTCTGGAAATCTTTGTCGAGCCGATTTTGCCTCAGCCCATGCTCTACCTCTTTGGAGGCGGGCACGTTTCCATGGCGGTGGCAAAAGCCGCCGCGACGGCGGGCTTCGGCATCGGAGTGGTGGATGACCGCGAAGCCTTTGCCAACAAAGAGCGCTTCCCGATGGCGCAGGAGATTTACACCAGTTACGAGGATGCGTTTGTGAAAATTCATCCGAATGCCGCGACCTACCTGGTGATCGTGACGCGCGGCCACAAGGAAGACATGCGCGTGCTGGCCTGGGCGGTGCGCACCGATGCCCGTTACGTTGGAATGATCGGAAGCAAACGCAAAGTATTGTCCGTGTACAAGGCGCTGGAGACCGAAGGCTACAAGCCGGAAGAGTTCCAGCGCGTCTACGCGCCGATGGGGCTGGAGATCGGCGCCCTCTCGCCGGAAGAAATTGCCGTCAGCATCGCGGCGGAACTCGTCGCGGTGCGCCGGAATGCCGCGACCGCAGCGCACAAAAAATTGAAATACGAACCGCACCCAGCAGCGGTCCACTCCGTAAACGAGCGCTGAAGGGGGCACATGCTGGCCGCCGTTATCCTTTCCGGCGGGGTTTCGAGCCGAATGGGCTCGCCGAAAGCGCTGGTCCCCTACCAGGGCCGGCCTTTCCTCGAACATCTTCTGGAAGTGACTTCGCGCCCCGAGATTGGCGTGCGGAGAGTTGTTCTCGGCGCGCACGCCGAGCCCATCGCAAAAGCGATAAACCTCAAAGCCGATGAAATCGTAATCAATCACGAATGGGAAAAAGGACAGTTGAGTTCGATCCAAGCGGCGCTGCGAAGTCTCCCGCCGGGAACCGACGGCATGCTGCTCTGCTTGATCGATCATCCCCTCATCAGCGGCGCGCTGGTTCAGGAATTGATCGAACAGTTTTACGCTACGAAGAAACCCATCGTCCTGCCGGTCTATGAGGGACGCCGCGGCCATCCGGTCATTTTTTCCGCAACTTTGTATGACGAACTGCTTCGCGCGCCAATCGAAACGGGCGCACGCGCCGTGGTGTGGGCCCACCAGGGGGAAATCGAAGAGGTACGGACGAACGAAGAGGGCTGCGTGCTGAATCTGAATGATCCCGAAACGATGAACAAGGCCATCCAATAGAAAGATTAACGATTCGCCGAAGCCAGCTTCTCCCGGAGCGCGGCAAGCGCGTCGGCAGCGAGCTGTGCGCCGTGAAAGGTCGCGGGCGGAAGCCCGCCCAAGGCTGCAGAGAGAGACTCGGCCGTGATGGACCGGACCTCGGCAATCGTGCGCAGGCTGAGTTGCTCGGTCAGAACAGAAGCGCAAGCGATCGACGTGGTACAACCACGGCACAGGAAGCGTGCTTCCGCAATGTGGCCGTCCGCGATTCGCGCCGAGAGCTTCAGTATGTCACCGCAGACGGGATTGCTTACTTCGACGATGGCGGTGGCATCGGGAAGTTCGCCGGCATTGCGCGGGTTACAAAAGTGGTCGATAACAGCTTCGCTGAACATCTCTGAAAGTATCCCAAATGCAGTGCCAGAACTGCAACGTGGCATGAATCAAGAACAGTTAACGCAGAGACACAGAGTTCGGATGGAGCGGAAGGAACGGGTAGAAATGCCCCTTCAACAAGCAAATTTACTTCTTTGGAGGCAGATACTTTTTTTCGATGGAAGCAACCACGACGTAGTTTGGATCAACCATCTCGGTGAGATGGATTTTGCCGACTTTCGAAAGCAGCTCGTAGGCATCGAGTTCGGAGAGGCCGTAGTCGGCGTGAATCCAGCCCACTAGTTCTGTGAAAGCGATCCGCAGCGCGTCGTCGACGGGACGATAGATGCCCGCGGCCATGATTTCTTTTTCGTTTTCGAAGCGTGGCCAGCCCGTGTGCTTCCCTTTCACGACATCGATTTGCAAGCGCGCCTTCATGGGTACTTCAACGGCCGTGCCGGCAATTTCGCCGTCGCCCATCGCGGCGTGGCCGTCGCCGAAAAAAAGCAGGCCGCCAGAAACATTCACAGGAAGATAGAGAGTATTGCCAACGGATACTTCCGGTGCATCCATGTTTCCGCCGAATTCCGCGGGGACGACGGAGCTACGCGCTTCGCCATTGGCCGGTGCCACGCCGATGCAACCAAGAAATGGATGAAGAGGAATTTTCACCTTGTAGTTGGAATCGAGGGCTTGAAAGGTGGCCGTATTTCCGGCGTGATCGATGGGATAGAACCAGATTCTCTCCGGCAGCGGAGGGTGCAGCATCGGCGTGTAATTTGTCTCATTGAGAGCGCCGAAGCCGGGTGCGAATGCACCGAGGCCTTGATTGCCGTCCACCTGCAAGTCGAGAATGCGGACAACAAGGGTGTCGCCGGGTTCGGCACCTTCGATGAAAAAGGGGCCCGTAAGCGGATTGTCACCCTTGACGAGCGCCAGAGTGTCGCCGGGCTTCTTGATTGCGTTGCCGAAGCAATCGAGCGAGTTGGCGTCGAGAATATTCCCCGGACGCAACCGTGCTACCGGAGGGGCGACTCCGTAAACATATTTAACGGTGTCGATGGTAGCGTGATACTGGACGACTTCGGACTTGGACGACGCAGCTGGAGCCTGAGCTAGAGTGGAAAACGGTAAAACCAAGCCGAGTAGAACAAGATGGCCACGCAAGTTAGTCCTCCGGGAATTAAGAAACGCAGTTCAACACACTCGTGGAGCGGAGTCAATCCGTACTCGTGTGCGCGACCGGAAGCTTCGAGTTGGCCGCCACGAGGGGCTTCACCCCTCACGGCGTCATGCTACGGCACAACGGTATTTAAGCATCATAAAGCAAGCAATTTTTGCATAATTTCAGAACGGCAACCCATCCGATGCCATTCTCGAAGCGCGGCAACGCTGTGAGTTTGCCCAATTTCCTGAATCCCTTCGCTCGCAAGAGCATCCAAAGAGGAGGGTGGCGGTAGTATTCTATGCTGTGTGATACCTTCATACACGTGAAACCGGGGCTGTGGCCCCTGATCGGCTTGCCTAAACCATTGAACGCCACCAATCCCCGCCGTCTGCCTTCCACCGTTGCGCGCGATGACGAACACCTGCTGGTGGCCGCCGCCAAGCGTGGAGACACAGGTGCATTTGAAGAGCTGGTCAATCGCTACGAAGCGAAAATCTTCCGGCTGACCATGAACATCACGCGGAATCGGGAGGACGCCGAGGACGCCATGCAGGACGCCTTCCTTAAATCTTATGCGCCCCTGAAGGATTTCCAGGAAGACTCCCGTTTTTACACATGGCTCGTTCGCATCGCCGCGAATGAAGCGTTGATGCGGCTCCGCAAACGCCGCCCCAACCAGTTTTCGCTCGATGAGCCGGTGGAAGGCGAGGAAGACCTAATGCCCCGCGAGGTTGAGGATTGGGGCCCAAGTCCGGAGCAACGATTTGCCCAGACGGAAATGCACGAAATTCTGTCCGCGGTGATCGATAAGCTCGAGCCGGATTTCCGGATTGTTTTCGTGCTGCGCGACGTCGAAGAGCTTTCGACCGAGGAAACCGCCAAAATGCTGGGCATCTCGGTTCCCGCAGTAAAATCCCGGCTGCTGCGTGCCCGGCTCAAACTCCGTGAGAAACTGAATCGCTATTTTCGGCAAGGTGGCACAAATTGAATTGCAAAGGCGTGATTCTCGAAATTTCCAACTATGTCGACGGCGAGCTCGATCTATCAGTCAAGCAGGACCTCGAGCGCCATCTCGGGGAATGTATGGACTGCAAGATGGTGGTCGATCAAACCAAGTTGACGGTGGAGGTGTTCTGCGATTCGATGCCGGTCGAATTGCCCGCCGACGTGAAGTCCCGTTTGCATGATGCCCTGCGCCGCAAGCTTCATGAAAAAAGCAATTAGGCCGCTTTCCTAACTTTTCACACCTTCGCTCCAGAGCGGCAATTCCCTCCCGAGCCCTCTTTCCTGCGCCAGTGCGTAGACTTTCATTGCCGCGGCGAGATCCCAGGACGCAATCCCGTTCGACTTGAACAGTGTGACTTCCGTATCGCTGCTCCTGCCGCTGGCTTTCCCCGCGACAATTTCGGAAAGTTTCTTGACCCCGGTCCAACAAATCTCATCGCCATGAAACGCGATGATCAGATCGCCGGCTTCCTGCCGTGACTGTTCGACGGAATCCACGACAATAATATCCGCGCTGGCGACGGCTTCATCGTCCAGTTCGCGCTTGTGGGCGTGGTTGGCGCCAATGGCATTGATATGAGCCCCAGGCGCCAGATCCGCGCCACTCACCACCGGCTGCGAGGTAGTAGTGGCTGTACAGACAATGTCTGCACCGTACATCGCCTCCGCCGCGGATGCACACGGCTGCACGGAAATGCCCAGCCGGGCGGACATCTCTTCGCAGAATTTCTCGCGCCTCGCCGCATCGCGCCCGTAGGCGCGAGCGGATTGCAGTTTGCGCACCGCGGCAACCGCTTCGAGTTGCGTCTTCGCCTGGCCCCCGGTGCCGATGATTGCGGCGACACGAGAATTCTTGCGCGATAGGTATTTCGTGGCCACGCCAGAAGCCGCGCCGGTCCTCTGCTGCCCCATGTAATCCGCTTCAATCAGTGCCAGCAAGTCGCCCGTGGCCATCTCGTAGAGCGGAACAAGAAATCGCAGCTTGCCGCGCACGTAGGTGTACTGCTTCATCGCGAGGAAGCCCAGGGAGAAATCCGCCGCAGCCATGTAGTGAAAGAAACCGCCGCCGGGCACTTCGAATCGCCTGCGCGGGTGCACGACCACTTCTCCCGTCGCCTGTTTGCGCGAAATTTCTTCCACGGCTTCCAGCGCCAGCGGCATCGTTAGTACCGCCCGCACTTCTGCCTCGCTGATATGAAGCGTCATCGTTTCACTCTCCGCCGTAATTGGGAACTCAATATCCGAGCGACATTTCAACTACCACCCGGCTACCAAATCGAAGTCCTCAAGACCTCAAACCAAATGACTCACTTTGCCGCTGACTTTGCCCGTTTCGCCGAGACGTGTTTTCCCGAAGCTTCGCTTGTTTCTCGGATGCGCCGAACCACCGTCTGGATCAATCGGTAAACGCGTTCCTCCTTGCTCGCGTCCATCTCCACGAAACGAAATTCCGGTTCGCCCTTAGGCCCTTTGCTAAGGCGAACAGGTAACTGCCCACACAGATCATTCTCGATGAAAGCGGTCTCGTACCGGCTCTTCTTGACGTACCACGTGTAGACGCGCAGCGCCGTAAAATCGCAGACCTGGCCTTCCGGGCCGCGCGCTGCGGCTACAAGGTACTGTGGCTTCGCACCCGAGGGGTCGCTCACGCGATTCAGTTCAAACCAAGCCAGTGGGCGAATATTTGCGGACGCCGCTGCCTCACGCAAGGGTTCCGGCAGATCAAGCTCGACGAAACGCGCCACCACCCAGCCGGCGACGGGTGCGGTTTGATCTCCGGGTTGCGTGGTATTTGCGGCTTCGGCGGCGCGCGCAGAGGCTTCCCCAGGCGGCCGCGTTGCTACGCCGCGGACCAAAAACCAATCTTCCTTCTTCGTTTCCTGCGGCTCATTCGATGCGTCTTTCTCGTCCGTAACTTGGACCCAATCGGCCACTGCGCGGCCCACGATCTCCACGGCCGCGTTTCGTCCGAATTGATAGAGCCGGGGTTCGGTTCGCCCGGGCTGCAGGTGCAAATTGGTGGACTTCTTGGTACGCCCGCGCGACTGCACAGGCATTCCTCGTGTTTGATCCAGCAGCTTGCTGCTGCGCTGCCAAAGCGCCGGTTCCATCAATTGCCGGCTGTCCACCCAGCCAACCGCGCCTGCGCTGGTTCGCACTTTTACATAGTCGTTGCGCCTGCCGACCACGTCCACGCGCTCGCCGTAATGCAATATTCCCACTTGCTCGCGGACCTGTGCGATGCTGCTCAGGAGCGGCGCGGCTTTTTCGCTGACAAAGGCTTCGCCCAGCGTCTCATGCTTGGGCCGGAGCAGCCAGGCCACGAGCGCCACCAAGGCCAGCAGGGGCACCGCAATCAGGAGTTTCCTCCTCATGCCCGGCCCTCGGATGTTGCGCACTCGGCGCCCAGGTAGGGTGTGCTGATGGAAGGTCGGGCCATGACGCGAACGAAGCTGTTCAGTCTTCCGGCGTCACCTCCGCCGGCAACGACACCACTCGTTCCAACCTTCGCCATGATTCCCCGTCGTTCTTCGTGATTCGCCAAAGATTGTACCTGAAACCTCACTTACGCCGCGGGCGCCGGTGAGGGCTTGTTTTTCTGCTAAAATCCCGAAGCGTTCGAAACAATCTCTGTCAACAAATCGCGGAGGTTTTTTTCATGAAGTTTCTCAATACCCTTCAGCCCCTGGGGTTGCTAGTGCTCCGCATGTCGCTTGGGCTGATTTTCTTTTCTCACGGTTATCCGAAGCTGGCGCACTCCGGCGCGGGGATGCAGAGCTTCTTTGTAGAGCACGGCCTGCCGGGGTATTTCGTTTACATTTCCGGCGTGTTGGAAGTCTTCGGCGCCATTCTCATGGTATTAGGGTTATTTACGCGGGCAGCCGCGCTGCTCCTGGCCATCGAAATGGGAGTGGCCATCTGGAAGGTTCACAGCACCGCCAGCTATCTGGCGGTGCACAATTACGAATTCCCCCTCGCGATACTGGCGGGAAGCTTTGCACTCGCCACGGTCGGCGCAGGCTCATTTTCTCTCGACCGCCCCCTCTTCGAGCGTGGAGGCAGGTCACGGTTCGCCAGGAATTCGAAGCCAGCCAAGTAGATCCCGATTGGGTAAATCATCCGTAGGGGGCAGTTTGCGATAACGCGATGCAATAAGGCTCGACAGCTATGACGACGGACGGTTTGTCGGCGTCAGGCTTTGCGATCCCCGAAGAGGTCAAGCAGGCTCTGGTGGACGCGCTCGGCTGCTTGGAAGAATTCATCAATCCCCACAGTTTCGCGAGCCACTTCATGCGCGGCCAAGTCCGCGGTTATGGCGTCGCAGAGCTGAGTGGCGCGGCGGAGACGTTCAGCAGTCAGCAAAGGGAGCACGGTCTGTGGATCTTGCTGCCGCGATTGGCGCTCTTGCCACTCTTGAACGGCCCACGAGGTCTTGCGCACATTATCCACTGCATCGCGGAATTCCCCGAGGATGCGCGAATCTACCGGGCCGGAGCGCATGTCATACTCCAGCCTGACGAGATCGGCGCAGGTTTTCTTTAGCTGGAGATTCACGCCCCAGAAGGTCTCACTGGGGACGAAAAGCTCGATAGCAGCCCCTAACAAGCGGCCCTCGCTGTTACGTCGGACGCCGACGACACGAGCTTGCGAAGTTTCATGCGAAGCGAGATTAGTCAACTCAATCTGAGTGCCAACGGCAGGGTAAGTTTTCATCTCCAACAAACCTCCCTGAGCGTTCACTTCAGTGGCCTGCCCAGGTTCACGGAAAATTTTACCGTTAGCCTCCTGCCACGTCGCTTCCACCGGGGAGATGAAGGGGAAACGTCGGCTCCGCCGCTTTCCAGCTGTTGAAGAAGGTTGATTCGCGATTGGCTGTGCCATTGCAGCGCCTCCGTGGAGCTGATTCAGCGGAGCTATACCACTACGCAACTCTCTTTGCAAAGCTAAACGGGGGTTAGGCGGATTAAAGATGCATGAGGTTCGCGAATGAACCAGCCACCGTCAGGCTTCACGGTCCCGGAACAGATCCGCGACGCGCTGGTACAGGCTTTCGACGGTTCGAAAGAACTCGTCAATTCCTGTAGTTTCGCGGGTTACTTCGTGGGCGACCAAGTCCGTCGTTATTGCTTTGTTGAGCTGAGTGGCGCGGCGAATGCGCTCAATGGTGAGCAACGGGAGAACGGTCTGCGGATCGTGCTGTTGCAGTTGGCGCTCCTGCCACTCCTGAACGGCCCATGCGGTTGTGCGCACGTAATCCACCGCATCTCGGAAGTCTTTCAGTATGCGAGGCTCCACGCCGCCGGATTTGATCGCCTGCTCGATCTTGGCAAGCGCGGCGCTGGTCTTCCTGAGTTGGTAATTCACCCCCCAAAAAGTCTCGTTGGGGACCAGAAGCTCGACAGCAACCCCCAGGACAGTGCCATCTTTGGAACCGCGTTGAGCAACAACACGCGCCTCAGTTGCTTCGCCCGAAAGGAGATTGGTTAACTCGAGTTGGCGACCGACGCCAGGATAAGTTTTCATGTCCAGCAGACCACCCTGAGCGTTTACCTCCTTCGCTTGGGCGGCTTCTTTGACGGTCTTGCCGCTAGGCTCTTGCCACTTCACGTCTACTGGAACAACGACAGGAAAACGGCCGCCCCTCCGTTGTTCCGCTCTTAAAGCTGGTCGGTCCGCAGTCCGCTCATCCATTGCGAGAATCTCCGTCAAATCGATTGAAAGCTCTTATACCACTTCACTCATCGCTTTCTATCACGACGCCCCAGAAGTCCCGTTGTGGAAAGCAAGAGCACAATACCACCGCTTGCCATGACCGGCAAATCAGCCATCGCAGAGAATCGGCGCACTCCGAAATAATCCACGTGCCTGATAAACAGATATGCAGGGAATCGACGCACCACGGAAAGATCGGCGCGCCTGGTCTTTGCCAGCAGTCTAAGAAACCGCGGTCGCCGAGGTCGGTATCACCCCAGCCGGAGCCAGCGGCAGCACAATCCAAAGTATGAGGTATGCAAGACCGCCGGTACCCGCAAGGAGTACTGCCAGCAGCCACACAACCCGTACAATCGTAGGATCAAGGTCAAAATAGTCGGCCAAGCCGGCGCACACGCCCGCAATCTTTTTATCGGTGCTTGAGCGCATCAGTTTCTTTTTCCCGCCCGTTGCTGGCGAGAGGCCTGGCGCGGGAGTTTCCGGCTGCTTAGCGCCGCAGCTGTAGCAAAACCGCGAACCGACAGCGATGTCTTTTTGGCAGTTTACGCAAGTCATTGGATCACCCCCCACAGAGCGATTCTTTCTGGTGTCCCTACCCATAAGTACGCAAATACACCCGAAAAAGTTTCCTCGCGAAAGAGTCTAAAGTCAATCGGCTCAATACTCCAGAAGCTGCTTCACAGCCACTAGAATGTGGCTCGTCTGGGGGAGGATCACGTCCTCCAGCTTGGGCTGGTACGCGCAAAAGGTATCCATGGCCGCAACACGTCTCACCGGGGCATCCAGCTCCTCGAAGAGTTCGTCGGCAATACGCGCCGCGATTTCCGCGCCGTACCCCCAGCTCAACATGTCTTCGTAAGCCACAATCACTCGGTGCGTCTTTCGAACTGTGGCCGCAATAGCGTCCCAGTCGTAGGGCGAGAGCGACCGCAGGTCGATGATTTCCACGGAGACTCCTTCGCGCTCCAGTTGCGCCGCCGCCACTTCCGCACGATGGACCACCGCGCCGAAGGTGATGATGCTCAGGTCGCTGCCTTCTTTCACCGTGCGAGCCTTGCCGAACGGAATGGTGAACTCGGGCCCGGGATTCTCCGAGCGGTTGTACGGCTGGCGGTAGAGATGCTTGTGCTCTAGGAACATGACCGGGTCGTCGCAGCGGATGGCCGTGCGCAGAAGACCCGCGACGTCCAGCGCCGTGGAGGGCATCACCACGCGCAGTCCTGGGCAGTGTGTGAAAATCGATTCACCGCTCTGGCTGTGATACACCCCGCCGCCGGTCAGGTATCCGCCGATCGCCACGCGAAGGACCACCGGCGCCTTGAACGCCCCATCCGAACGCCAGCGCATCACGCACAACTCATCGCGAATCTGCATCATGGCCGGCCAGATGTAGTCGAAGAACTGGATTTCCGCGACCGGCTTCAACCCGCGCGTGGCCATGCCGATGGCGCGGCCCACGATGCTGGCTTCCGCCAGCGGCGTATTGAAAACTCGGTCGTGGCCGTACTTGCGCTGCAATCCCGCGGTGGCTTTGAATACGCCGCCTTTTCCCTTGACGTGCTTGAGGTTTTCCTCGCGGCTGGCGTCGGCCACGTCTTCGCCGAAAACGGTAATGCGCTCGTCGTGCGCCATCTCATCCGCGAGTGTCGATGCGACCATTTCAACCATGGTCTTTGGCGCGCCGTGCAACTGCGGTTCCGCAGCAAACGCCGCAGACGTCGGATCGACGTCCGGCGAATACACGTTCATTCGAATCGAATCGATGGACGGCTCTTCGGCGGCCAGCGCCTGGTCGGCGGCATCGCGAACTTCATTGTCGATTTCCGTTTCCAGGCTCTCGATCTGCTTCTGATCGAGGATGCCCTCCCGCACCAGAAAAAGCGCAAACTTGGAAATCGGATCGCGGCGCGCCTCTTCTTCGCGTTCCTCGGCGGACTTATAGAGTTTTTCGTCATCGGAAAGCGAATGCGAATACGGGCGAGTCACGTGCGCATGGATCAAAGCGGGGCCCCGGCGCTCACGGCAATACTGCACCGCTTCCTTGCAAACGGCATAGCTTTCGATTGTGTCGGTGCCGTCGCATTCCGCTACGTGCAGTCCCGGAAAATTCCGCACCAGTTTTGAAATGCTTCCGCCGGCCGTCTGAACTTCAACCGGCACGGAGATGGCATAGCCGTTGTCTTCCACCAGGTACAGCAGGGGAAGTTTATTGGCGCACGCAACGTTCAACGATTCCCAGAACTCGCCTTCGCTGGTCGCTCCGTCTCCGCCGGAAACATAAACAATTTCTTCGCGCGCGTGATTCACGAATTGGCCGAGCGGCGCTTTTTTCGCCTGGGCCAGCGCCTTGGGCCGTCCCTCGTAATAAAGCGTGGCTTCGGCGGCGCCCGCGGCCTGCAGGAATTGTGTGCCCGTGCAAGAGGACTTGCTCACGATGTTCAACTTGGGCTGGCCCCAATGCGAGGGCATCTGGCGGCCGCCCGAGCTGGGGTCGTCCTTCGCTCCTACTGCGGCAAGAAGGGTCTCCAGCGGAGTCACGCCGAGCATGAGGCAAAGCGCGCGGTCGCGGTAGTAAGGAAAAATCCAGTCGGCTCCTGGGCGCAGGAACAGCCCCATGGCGGCGCAAACCGCTTCGTGCCCCGCGCTGGAGATCTGGAAGTAGATTTTGTTCTGGCGTTTCAGCTGGATCTCGCGGTCGTCCAGCCGCCGTGAGAGGAACATCGTGCGGTAAATGCGAATCAGGGTTTCGTGATCGAGGCCGTGAACTTTGGGTGCGTCAAGCTTTGCCAACTTGACGCGCGTTTGTAACGCCATTCGCTGTGCCCTCGAGTTGGAATTCGGAATTATTCCT
>Ga0209648_10002949_pt1 | contig 14173 bp, 13 predicted proteins | sample GraSoi2013_115cm_FD_185830 | JGI IMG/M metagenome (GOLD analysis project Ga0209648, IMG submission 185830) | Grasslands soil microbial communities from the Angelo Coastal Reserve, California, USA - Sample 9_17_2013_115cm (SPAdes) (version 2) | ecosystem: Environmental > Terrestrial > Soil >...
TCCGTTTGGCCACACCGCGGATGGCTTCGAGACGCAGTTTGGCACCAACCATCTGGGCCACTTCGTTTTCGTCAATCGGATCGCGCCGCTTCTGCGGAAGGGTAGCCGGCTGATCAACCTTTCTTCCGCCGGCCATCGGTTTTCCAATGTCGACCTCGACGACACGAATTTTGAGCGGACGCCCTACGAACCGTTCGTCGCCTACGGCCGCTCAAAGACCGCGAACATTCTTTTCGCTGTCGCGTTTGACCGGCGCCACCGTGGACGCGGCGTGCGTGCTGCCGCTGTGCATCCGGGAGTGATTGAAACCGAGCTCGGGCGCCACATGGGCCCGAGCCAAATACAAGGCTTGATTCAACAGATCAACGACCAGCTCGCGGCGCAAGGTAAGGGCCCGTTCCAGTGGAAGAGCGTCGCGCAGGGAGCGGCAACGTCGATATGGGCCTGCGTAGTGGCGGAAGCTGAGGAAATCGGCGGCCGCTACTGCGAAAACTGTCACGTCGGCGAGATCTCGCCGGAAAACGTGCCCATCAGCGGCGCGAGCGAAGGCGTACGTGGCTATGCGCTCGATCCCAAGAACGCCGAAGCGCTTTGGAAGAAAAGCGAAGAAATGGTGGGAGAGAAGTTTTAGCACTCAGGAGAAAAAACTATGGATCTATCTATCACAGGAGCTACGGGATTTTTCAGTTCGCAAGTCACTCAAGAACGACACGGACGGGATATACGCGTCAACCCGGTGACTCCGGGGGCCGGGTCCATCGTCACTGCGATTTGGAACGCGCTCGGGCTCGCAAAGGAAGCCGTCGACGAATGGACGGAGCAACCCGCGACAGAAGTACCGCTGAAGCGCTTTGGGCAACCGCACGGAGTCGCGGCCATCGCGGCGTTCCTTGCCTCGCACGACGCCTCGTACATCACCGGTGTAGAGTTCAACGTGGATGGCGGGCTCGGGCAGTTCTGAGGGAGCTCCATCCGTGTTAGTTTCAAAGAGAAGGATGTAACCGGAGACAGGCTCCGATTATCTAGACATTTGGAGACACTCTCCGGTTGACAAAGATTCGAGAAGCAATGCAACTGATGAGGGGGAAGAAACAATGACGAAAGAAACCAAACTGGGCGGCACTTTCAAATTTCCTGACAGTTCCACAAACGTCTACCGCATGGGATACGGCGCGATGCAACTTGCCGGCCGCGATGGCAACAAGCTGGTATGGGGGCCTCCCAAAGATGTCGATGGAGGGATCGCGGTTCTGCGAGAGGCGATCGCCTCCGGCGTGAACCACATCGACACGAGCGACTACTACGGCCCGCATGTCACTAATCAGATCATCAAACGGGCGCTTCATCCCTACCCGAAAGGCCTGGTCATCGTAACCAAACTGGGTGCCCGTCGCGGCGCGGATGGATCATGGATTCCCGCCTTCTCATGCGAAGAGTTGACTGCGGGGGTTCACGACAATCTGCGCAGTCTGGGTCTGGAGCGGCTCGACGTGGTCAATCTGCGCGTCGGTGGCGTGATGGAGCCGACGGAGGGACCCATCGAGGAGCCCTTGACGGCGCTTGCTGAACTGAAGAGCCAGGGGCTGATTCGCCACATCGGCCTCAGCAACATCACCCCTCGGCAATTCAAGGAAGCACAGAAAATTACGGAGATCGTTTGCATCCAGAACTTCTACAACGTGGCACACCGGACTGACGACGCCTTCATCGATGCACTCGCGCCACAAGGCGTAGCGTACGTTCCCTTTTTCCCGTTGGGAGGATTCACGCCGTTGCAGTCCTCCGTGCTCGACGGGCTCGCGGCGTCGTTGCAAGCGACTCCAATGCAAGTCGCGCTGGCCTGGCTTCTGCAGCGTTCTCCCAACATTCTGCTGATACCCGGCACATCTTCGCTAAACCATCTTCGAGAAAATCTTGGCGCGGCAGCGTTGGAATTGCCTTCGGCCACGATCGCCGAACTCAACGCTATCGCCAAGAATGCCGCGCCGGCTGCGCGTCAGGCTGCGCACTGATTTTGCTTTCCGTAAGTCGAAATAAAGGAGCGATTTTTGAAGATATTCGTGACAGGAGCAACAGGATTCATCGGTTCTGCGCTCGTCCGAGAGTTGATCGACGCAAAGTGATCGATTCTGGTTTGTTTTGTTAGCGTTAGAAGCTCCTCAGTCACACCAAAACACCTCATTTGCAGTCAAATGCTTACCATGCGCTTACCAAGACTTTGAGCGATTTGGCGGCGGTTTCTAAGACCGCTCTCGAACACACCGTCGCCTTGCTTTAGGCGGTCTTTGACATGAGCCAGCGAAACAAAAAATGCGAAGCGTGCTCCTACGATTTGCGCGGCGCGAAAAGGCGGCACGTCCGTGGGCCGGATTCCCGCGAAGGTAGGTTCACTTTGGTCGCTCCGGGTGTGGGGGCTTCGACTCGAAATCAGTGGACAGGCTGAGTTCTTTCCAGGACCTTGCTTCTTCTAGGCGTGCGAGGTCGTTTTTCTCCGCCCCGTTATACGCATCGCTGCCGAGCAACAGTCGCAATGGAGGTTTCTGTTCTTGCGTCAGTCGCACGATCGCTTGAGCCGCCTTTTTCGGATCACCGGGCTGCTTACCGTTGTAGTCGCGTTGAAACTTGGCGGTTGCTCCAACAGTCGAGTCGTAGTCGGGATTTCCTTCGCTCAGTTTGGTGGAACTGCCGGCGAAGTCCGTGCGGAAGCCACCCGGCTCAACGATGGTGACCTTGATGCCTAGCGGCGCCACTTCGCGCGACAACACTTCTGAGAAACCCTCGACACCCCATTTCGCAGCCGAATAGGGCCCACGCCCTGGAGGCCCGATCCTGCCGCCCATCGACGAAAACTGAACAAAATGACCGGCTTTCCTTTGGCGAAAGTACGGAAGAGCGGCCTTCGTCACGATGATCGTCCCGAAGAGATTCGTTTCGATTTGTGCGCGAAAATCCGACATCGGCGTGTCTTCGACGGACGAGAGATTGCCGTATCCTGCGTTGTTGATAACAACCTCCAGCGAGCCAAAGGCACCGATCGCCGCCTTCACTGCGCTCGCTGCCGCGGACTCGTCGGTCACGTCCAGCGCGAAGAGCTTGATCTGGTCACCGTGGCGCTCCGATAGGTCATGTAGAGACTCGATGTCCCTAGCTGTCGCCAACACTTTATTACCCCCCGCAAGGCCCGCTTCGACAATCGCGCGACCCAGACCGCGAGAACTGCCCGTCACTAACCAAACTTGCGCCATTCATCCTCCTATTATTCGCAATCGGTTCCTCAGGATACCAACACGCGTATTAACAAAAAGCATTCTAGTTGCAAGCCTTGCAAAAGTCAGTGTGGAGCTACTCTTGCTGCCGGTATCACTCAAAGTATCTTTGTGGTTCAAAAGAATCGAAAATGTCGACTACTTCGACAAAGGAACGAACTTCAATCATTGAAATTCTGAAGAGAGCGCGTTTGTCGGTACTAACCCGACGGGCGAGCCGATAACTTCCGGGTTGTCGGACAACCGGAAGTATCCGTTTCATCCGTCAGACGGCCCGCCGACGGCGATTCTTCCGCTCCATTGGGCAAGCCCGCGCCTGCAACAATCGTGAGACGGTCCGGAGGGAGCCGAGCCGTGAAAATCGCGGAAGAGCCGCCGCGACCGACCGGAAGAAGCACGGGTCTTCAGTGAAGACCCGCCACTACAGGTGCTTGAAGAGGTGGGCAATTTTCTTGCCGGCCTCTTCGGTGTAGTAGACGGTGACGTGCTCGCCCTTTTTGGCGCCGATCGCGGTATAGCGGCCCACGGTCTTGCCGGTGTCCACGGTGGCATGCCCGGAAACTTCGAAGACTTCCTTTGTGCCATCGGCGGTTTTGACGGCGACGGTCTTGGTGCCTTTGCCGACATCTTCCACGGTGCCCTCGGTGGTGTGCACCGTTTTATCACCGACCCACTCAACGGAATGGGCGGTCTTGTCTGCGCCTTCGCCAGTGGCATGCACGATGACGTGCCCGCCTTCCTTGCCGGCGAGGTCGGCTCCCTTGGCGGCATCCTTCAGGCCTTGAACAGTGGTTTTGTCGGTGAACTTAACCGTTTCGACGGTGCCGTCGGCGGTCTTCACGGCAATCGTTTTTGCACCGGCATCGACTTTTTCGATGGTGCCGGAGACGACGTGGGTCACATCCTGTGCGCCTGCCACGGCGAAAGCGAAGAAGACCGCGAGGACCACGAGGACTGCCCGGAGTGAGGGTTGAATGAGACTGGTTCGCATAGATTCTCCTCGGAGGATAGGAGAGCTGGGAACAACACCTTGCCATTATAAGAGGATTGCGGAGTTTAAGTGCAGCATTCTTCAAAGTCGAGCACGAATTCCTGACGGCGGCTTGCCAGGGGCCGCTACAGAAGCCGCCGGGGGCGAAGATGTTTTGCGGGTCGAAGGCGGATTCGAGGGGGTGTGCGAGGGCGAGGTCGAGGCCGGGAGGGACTCAGATGCTGAAGCGCTGTTTGAAGACAGGGGCGCGCAGAACGCTAAGTTAGGCCGGGAGCGGGGCGTTGTGTTAGTGTAATTTTCCCAAAATTGCGAAGAGGGTGCGATGGCGAAACCGAAAGTGTTTGCGACCCACAGCTTGTTCGAGCCCGCCCGGGAAATTCTGCAGAAAAGCTGCGAGGTGGAATACTGGGCAAAATCGGCACGTCCGCCGCGGGAAGAAGTTTTGCAGCGCGTGAGGGACAAACAGGGGCTGGTTTGTCTGCTGACCGAGAAGGTAAACGAGGAATTGCTGAGCGTGGCGCCGAAGCTGCGCATCGCGGCAAACGTGGCAGTAGGATTTGACAATATCGACGTGGCGGCGTGCACGAAGCGCGGCGTGGCGGTAACGAATACGCCGGGAGTGCTGGATGAAACGACGGCGGATTTTGCGTGGACCCTGCTGATGGCGGTGGCGCGCCGGCTGAGCGAGGGCGAAGCGCTGGCACGCTCGGGGAAATGGAAAAACTGGGACCTGGATCAGCTCGTGGGGACAGACGTGTGGGGGAAAACGCTGGGGCTTGTGGGATTCGGGCGGATCGGGCGAGCGGTGGCGCGGCGCGCGAGCGGTTTTCAAATGAAGGTGATTTATACGGACGCGGTGCGCGCGGCGGAAGACGTGGAGAAAGAATTGAAGGCGGAGTTTCGGGAAATGAACGCGCTTCTTGGTGAGTCCGATTTTATCAGCGTGCACGTGCCGCTGCTGCCGGAGACGCGGCGATTGTTCGACGCGCCGAAATTCAGCCGGATGAAGCCGACGGCGTTCTTGATCAACACATCGCGTGGGCCGGTCGTGGATGAGGCGGCGCTGGTGGCGGCGCTGGAGGGCGGGATAATTGGAGGCGCGGGACTGGATGTTTACGAGAACGAGCCGTTGATTCATCCTGGGCTGAAACGCGCGAATGTGGTGCTCGCGCCGCACATTGCGTCGGCATCACTGGAGACGCGGACGAAAATGGCGTGCATCGCGGCGGAAAACGTCGTCGCGCTTCTCACGGGACAGCAGCCACCGAACATTTTGAATCCAGAAGTTCTGAAGGCATCGTAACGAATTTCCAGGCAACCTCTCATGCCGCACTTGAAGCAGCTGGCCCGGCAGATTTTCCACGAAACGCTGGCGGCGATCGATATTCCGGCGACGATGCAGCGGAAGCTGCGGCGCAAGGGCACGCTACTGGTGTGCGGGGAAACGAGAATCGATCTGCGGGATTTCGAAAAACTGCGCGTGGTGGCGATCGGGAAAGCGGCGCACGGGATGGTGGAGGGGCTGGCACAGGTGCTGGCGCCTTTTGTGCGACTGGAGGGAGTGGTATCCGCGCCGACGGCGGCGCGAAAGCCACGGGCCGGAATGAAGTACTTCGTGGCAGGGCATCCGGTGCCGAACGCCGAGAGCTGGAAGGCAGCGGAGGCGATACTAGCGCTGCTGAAAAAGTGCGATGAGAAGACGCTGGTTTTCTTTCTTCTTTCAGGAGGCGGTTCGGCGCTCGTAGAGTTGCCGCTGGATGCGGCGCAGACGCTCGAAGACGTACAAGGTATGCATCGCGCGCTGGTGAGTTGTGGGGCTTCGATCGACGCAATCAATACGGTCCGCAAACACATCTCCGCGCTGAAAGGCGGGCGGCTCGCGGTGGCGGCGCATAACGCAACGAAGGTCACGCTGGCGGTGAGCGATGTTCCGGCGGGAAAAGAGTCGGCGCTGGCGTCCGGGCCGACTCTGCCTGATCCGACCACGGTTGCGGACGCAAAGCGCATCATCGCCGAACATTCCTTGTACGGCAAATTTCCAACCGCATTGCGACGCTGGCTTGACGAAGGGAAAATGCCGGAGACACCGAAAGCCGATGCGGCCGCATTTCGAAACTCGCATTTTTTGCTGCTGCTGGGCATGGATGACCTGTTTCATCCGGCGCATCACGCGGCGGAAGCGAAAGGATTCATCGCCTGCTGCGACAACGCGACCGATGACTGGCCAGTGGAGCGAGCGGCGGAGTACTTGCTGGAGCAGTTGGAGGCGCTGCGAACGATGCACGCGGGGCAGCGGGTGGCGCTGATTGCGGATGGAGAGGTGAGTTCACCGGTGACCGGAAATGGAATCGGAGGGAGGAATTCGGCGTTTGTGCTGGCGTGCGTTGAGAAAATCGCGGGGAAAAGGATGGCGGTGCTTAGCGCGGGCACGGATGGAATTGACGGGAATAGTCCGGCGGCGGGCGCGGTGGCAGACGGGGAAACGCTAGAACTTGCACGCGCCATTGGACTCGACCCGACGGATGCGCTTCGTCGAAGCGACGCCTTCGCATTTTTTTCACGATTCGAGGACGTAATCGTCACCGGGCCGACGGGGCACAACCTGCGTGACCTGCGGATTTTGATTGCGGAACCTTAGAAAGACGAATTCGAAGCGAAGGATTTAACACAGAGAGCACGGAGGGCACAGAGGTCGCAGAGAAGAGAGGGCGGACTGAAGCCTGCCCCTACACCGGAACGGCAGCCGCTTACTGCTTCGGAGGCGGGAGGCGCTTTTCCAGGGACTTGAGCCGCTCGTTCATCTGCTGAAGCAGGTGCTCGAGTTTTTCGAGCCGTTGTTCGGTGGTGAACTTTTCATCGCCGGCCTCGGCGGATTCTTCGCCGGCATCGCCGGAACCGGGACGAGCACCTGGCTTTCCACCAGCGGGATTCTGCAGGCGCGCGATCTGCGCTTTGATCATCGGGGCCATTTCGATGCTGAGGTCGTCGCTCTTCAGCAGAGCTTCGAGCGCGGGAATGGCAGTGGCATCGCCACGCGCGCCGAGTGCATGAATGGCAGCCATGCGAACGGGAAAGTGCGGTTCGGCGAGATAAGCCGCAATCCGATTCGTGATCTCCTTGTTGTCCTTTTGCAGGCGCGCGAGGCTGTTGATCGCCGCGGTGCGCGAATTGATGGGCTTGCCGGCGGCTGACCACTGCAGAAGAAGCGGCACGGCCTTATCGTCTCCCAGCGAACCAAGAGAGCGAAGGGCGGCGTTACGAAGGAAGCCATCCGGCGAATCGGCGGCGACGGCGGCCTCGAGTGTCGCGAAAGCATTGGGCGCTTTAAGGTTGCCAAGCGCCTGCAACGCGGCGGCGCGAGCGCGATAGGAATCGTCCTGTTTGGCAATGGAATTGAGCTTCGCCGCAACGGCCGCGTCGTCTTTGAAATTGCCAAGGGCGCTGACGGCGCGGCTGCGGACCCAGGGCTTATCATTCGAATCCAGCGCGGCGAGGAGCAGCTTGGATGCGGAAGCGCTGTCGAGCCTGCCGAGCGTGTCGGCGGCGATGGCGCGAACTCCCCAGGCTTTGTCGTTGCGCAACGTCTCTCCAAGAGCAGCGACGGCCTCGTCGTCGTTCTTCATCTTGCCAAGCGCGACGACGGCATCTGCGCGATCGGCAAGATCCGCGGCGTTCTTCAATTGATAGAGCCATTCTTTCTTTTCTTTGTGGAACTCGGCGGACTTGAGGACGTGGCCGCCTTTATCGAATAAAACCATCAGCGGAGCAGACTCCGCGGGCAAGGGAAAAGTCTGTTTGTCTTTCGAAACGGTGACGTTATAGAGCTTGGGCCCGGACGCCGTGGTGATTTCGACCTCGACAGGGACGCGGAAGAGGCCCACACGGGCTTCGACCATTTGGGTTTGTTTGACGGTAAGCATCACTTGGTGTTTCTCGCCATCGTAGGTGTAGCTCAAGTCGAATTTCGGCGCGCCTGCACCGTACAACCATTGGCTGAAGAATCGGTCGACGTTGGTGTGCGTAGCCTCTTCGATGGCTTTGGCAAGATCGGACGTGACAACGTTTTTGCCGCGATTCACTTCGAGATAGTGCCTGATGCCGCGGTAAAAAGCGGCTTCGCCAATCTGGTGGCGAAGCATGTAGAGGACCCAGCCTCCTTTAGCGTAAGCATTGCCGTCGAATTCGCTCGAATCATCAAAGTCGTGGCGCACGATCGGCTTGTTCCAGAGATTGTTGCTTTCGAACCACTCGCGCGCGCTATTCCAGCGCTCGTAATCGGCCTGATCCTTGCCGAAATGCGCTTCGGTCCATACAGCTTCCAGGAACGTAGCGAAGCCTTCGTTGAGCCAGATGTCGCCCCAGTCCTTGGTGGTGACAAGATCGCCGAACCACTGGTGACCGAGCTCGTGAGAGATCAAGTCGTCTTCGCCGGTGAGATATTCGGTAGCGAGCCTGGGGTGAACGAGGGAAGTGCTGGTGTTCGTGGTGGCGCTGGAATTCTCCATGCCGCCGGCTACGAAATCGTCCACCATGGTCTGCGCGTATTTTTCCCAGGGGTAGTCGACGCCAAATTTTTTGCTGAAGAGCTCGATCATGGCCGGAGTGCGGCCATAGTTGATGGGCAGGCGGTCGCCCCGCCCTTTGGGCGCGTAATAGGTGACAGGGATGCCGCGCCAGGTGTCTTTCACTTCGTCGAATTCACCGGCAACAACGGTGAACAGGTAAGTGGAGCTGGGAACGGACTCTTTCCAAAACCAGGTTTTCAATCCCTTACCGGCGTCGCTGACGTTCATGAGTTTGCCGTTCGAAACGGTGATCCAGGAAGCGGGAACGGTGAGAATCGTTTCGGTCGTCAGGCGATCGTTGGGGTAGTCGTAGGTCGGGAGGTAGTAGCGCGTGTCTTCCGATTCGCCTTGGGTCCAAATCTGCTTCGGGCGATCCGGATAGTCCTTGTCCGGCAAGATGAAGTAGATGCCCTTGGAGGGTTTGCCCGCGTAACGGATGCTAATGTCGAATTTGTCTCCCGCTTTGGCGGCAGCCGGGAGAGGGACAATCAGTTTGTCGGCAGTGGTTTCGAATTTCGCGGGGGCTTTGTTAACGGTCACGCTTTGGATGGTGAGGCCGACGGAGTCGAAAGCGATTTTCGTGGTGCCGTCGCGAAAAATCGAGAGCGAGTGCGTGACTTCGCCGAGAATTATTTTCTGGTCGAGGTCGAAGCGCAGGGCAATCTTCGAATGCTGCAAATCATATTCGCGGCTGCGCGCGTAAGGCTCATCGGCGAGGAATTGCGGCGCGGCGATGAAAATCGCCAGCAGCGCCGCGAGCGCAATAAACGCGGGGCGACTGCGATGGTGATTGGTGTTGCCAAGGGTTTTCCTGCTCATTCAGCTTTGCTCCTGTAAACGATGTGCCCTGCCCGCTCGAGCGCGGCGATGCCGGCCGAAAGAGTTTCGGATGCGACGAGCAGATAATCGGTATCAAAAGTCGAAACGGCAAACAAGCTGATTTTTGCTTCGGCGAGAGGCGCGGTGAGTGCAGCCAGGACGCCAATTTCCGACAAAACGAAGGGCCCGTGAACTTTCAGGACTCGCCAGCCGGGCTGGGACTGGACACCCACGGGAACGCGAGAAATTTCAGTGACAATCGAAAGCTCATCGCCAGTGCGCGTGACGGAAAAGAATGGACCTTGGGTCGCCCACGCGGGAATGGGCGCATCGGCGGCGAGGCGGGAAATGGCGAAGCGCTCGGGCAGCAAACTGAGTTCAAGATGACGGGTCGCGGCGGCCATTGAGGGCTAGAGCAGGCTCCTCACAAGACCACCGTCGACGGCAATGACCGCAGACGATGTAATCGTAATCAGACGTCCCTTCTTGTTTTTCTGCATGCGCGGCAGAGTTTCTCTTGCAAAACAGATAGTGCTCATCAGAAGCTGGTCGAAGGCGGAGCGCCAATCTTCCGGCTTGGTGTTCTTAAACACATTAGACGGAGGGCCGCCGGAATTGGTAACGCAGATGTCGACGCGGCCGAAGGGCGCCTCGACTTCGGCGACGAAGGCGGCAACTGCCGTGGAATCAGTGACATCCATGGCTTCATGGAATACTTTGTGGCCCGTGGCTTTGTGGATGTGCGCGGCCGCCTCTTCGAAGGTGCTTGCCGTGCGAGCGCAAATCGCCACTTGGGCACCTTCGCGCTAGTTCCTCCGCGATGGCGCGGCCAAGTCCTTTGCTGGCCGCCGCGGCGATTACCTGGCGAAGGATTTCGTTTGCCTGGCGGGGAACGCGGCACTAAGATGCAATCAATTGCCAACGGTTGGAGGTGCCTATGCGCCAGACCAAGTGGTTGAGTCGTGCGCTATTTTTGCTGGGATGTTCGGCAGGTCCCGCATTCGGACAGCAGATCGGCAAGTTCGTTCCGATTCAGGCGGGGTCGGAGGTGGACCACGCGTTGACGGAGATCAACGCGGCGACGGACGCGGCCCAAAAGCTGGCGTTGCTCGAAAAGTTTGCTGCGGGGCCAGGCAGCGAGGGCGATTATCCACTGGTGGCGGATGGTCTCTTCGTGGACTACTACATCGGCCAGAAGAATTACGACAAGGCGTTTGAATACGGCGACAAACTTTTCACACTCGATCCGGATAATTTCCAGAATGCAATGAACATGATCCGCGCGGCTTCGGAAAAAGGCGACGCGGACCGGCTGATTTCGTATGGAGAGAAGACGCAAGGAATTTTGAAGCGATATAAGGATGCGCCTGCTCCGGCTGGGGCGGCCGCTTCCGACTGGGAACGGCAAAGGTCACAGACGCTGGAAAGCAACAAGGATGCCATAGCCTACATTCAACAAGCGGTTTTCAGTGGAGCCTATCAGGCCAAGGACGCGGCCAAGCGGGCGGCTCTTCTGACGCGGTTTGCGCAGATTTTTCCGGATTCATCGTACGCCAGTCAGGCGCTCGGCGTGGCCGCAACGTCTTATCAGCAGGCGCAGAATATCCCCAAGATGCAGGAAGTGGCGAACGGACTTCTGGCCAAGGATCCGAACAATCTGGGGATGTTGCTGCTGCTTTCCGATTATTACAGCGAGAAAGGCGAACAACTCGATAAAGCCGAGGCTTATGCGAGGAAAGCGGCCGCGGTTCTGCAAACCGCGCAGAAACCGGAAGGCGTGAGGGACGAACAGTGGGCGCTGCAGAAAGCTTTGCAAAAAGGCCTCGCGCTCAGTTCGCTGGGGCAAGTAAACATTCAGAAGAAAGACAACGCCCAGGCGGTGGAGAATCTGAAGACGGCAGCGCCGCTGCTGAAGCCGGATGACGGGAGCTACGCGCGAAACCAGTATCGTCTGGGATTTGCGCTGCTGAATCTGAAAAAAAACGCCGAGGCCAAGGAGGCATTCACACAAGCCGCTTCCGTGAACAGTCCCTACAAAGCGCTGGCGCAGGAGAAGCTAAAGGCCAGCGCGGGGGCCGCGCAGGCAAGGCGAAAATCGCCCTAGCTGCGCGATGAATCGCAGGCAATATTTCGAGCATCTAAGTGCTGTACACAGGATGCGACAAGAGTTTGAACCGGGGGTGATATCCATGACGGAGATTGCGACGTTCGGAGCAGGCTGCTTCTGGGGCGTGGAGGCTGCGTTTCAGCGCGTGCCTGGAGTGATTGATACGGCAGTAGGGTACAGCGGCGGAGAGACGCCGAATCCGACTTACAAAGACGTTTGCACGGACGAAACGGGACATGCGGAAGTGGTGCAGGTAACGTTCGATCCGGCAAAAGTGAGTTATGAACAGTTGCTCGACGTTTTCTGGCAGGCTCATGACCCGACGCAGTTAAACCGCCAGGGGCCGGACTTCGGCACCCAGTACCGCACTGCGATTTTCTTTCATTCGCCGGAGCAGGAATCGGCGGCCAAGAAGTCACTGGCAGCGCTGGACGCCAGCGGCAAACTCAAGCGGCCCATCGCAACGGAGATCACACCGGCAAGCACGTTTTATCGCGCCGAAGAGTACCACCAGAAGTATTTACAGAAGGGCGGCGTGGCGTCCTGCCACTTCTAATTTCAAGCGCGCGATTTCAAAACAGCAAAGGCCGGGCAGAAATGCCCGGCTTTTTCATTCAGAAGCCCGATTTGCTGCGACGGCAGAAATGGCGGAGAGGGTGGGATTCGAACCCACGGTACGGTTTCCCGTACGCTCGCTTTCGAGGCGAGTACTTTCAACCGCTCAGTCACCTCTCCGCGGTCGCTACAGGTTTAATCGTAGCAGAGCGTTGCGTTTTTCGGCAATCTGCGAGCGGACATTTTGCCAATGCATTCGGTAGCACGGACGTGGGTTCGTGAAATGCTTATTGAGCGGTGGCGTCGCCGAGAAAATCGCCTACTGCACGGGTTAAGGGATGCGCTACTCGCGGCGTGCAGCGAAGAAAGACTGAATGATGGCGGCGCACTCGGCGGCGAGGACGCCAGGGGTGACTGCTACCTGATGGTTGAGGCGCGGGTGGGAGAGGATTTCGAAGCAGGAGCGCACGGCGCCGCCCTTGGGATCGTCGGCGCCGTAGACGAGGCGCGGGACACGGGCCTGGATGATGGCGCCCGCGCACATGCTGCAGGGCTCGATCGTGACGTAGAGCGTGGTGTCGGCAAGGCGATAGTTGCCGAGAAGGCGGGCGGCTTCGCGAAGAGTGACAACTTCGGCGTGGGCAGTGGGGTCGCAATCGCGGATGGTGTGATTGCCAGCGCGGGCGAGGATTTTGCCCTCATGGACGAGCACGGCGCCGATGGGGACTTCGCCGGCTGCGGCCGCAGAACGAGCTTCGGCCAAGGCGTCCTGCATGAACTGGATATCAGCTTCCATGTTGGTCGAGAGAATAACATGCGGGAGGAGTAGAAAAGAGTTCAAACGCCGAGACACAGAGTGCAGAGTTCCGGTAGGGGGCAGGTTGAGCCGTGAATACGAACGAGCAAAATCACGGCCGCGATTATGAAACCCCACAGAACACAAAGCGTAATTAACTGCCACCGTTTTGGTCTTTTCCAGATGGCGCTATGCGCTCTCCTCAACGAGCCGTTGTACTCAAGGAAATACAATGTGGCAAGAAACATCGCTGCTAAGAAAACCACGACTTTGGCGAAAACCATCCAGTCTTGATGTGACATGCTCCTGCCATTTCCTCCGCCGCATTATGCTCCAACAGGCCTAACAATTCATCTAGAGCCCACACGCTGGAGTTTGCTTGACAATTGGGGAGGGGAGAAACACACTAGGCGCATGCGGGAACTCCTCGAACGACTGTTTCAAGTCGACTTTTTGAAGGGCCTCGCGGTCACATTTCGAACGCAGCATCCCAAGAACATTGTCACGGAGCAGTATCCGCTGGAGCGGCCGATGGTGGCGGAGCGGTATCGGGGCGCGCCACGGCTCAACAATAACCCCGAGACGGGCGAGACGCTGTGTATTGGCTGCAATTTGTGTGCATTGGCCTGCCCAGAGAACCTGATTGTGGTGGGCTGGGAACGTGACGACGCCACGCGAAGAAAAGTGCTGACGACCTTCACCTATGATACTTCGCGATGCATGTTTTGCGGACTCTGCGAAGATGCTTGCCCGGTGGATGCGCTGGAACTGACGCAGGATTTCGAAATGGCGTATTTCACACGCGAAGGCGCCATCTGGGACCGTCACCGCCTCGAACAGGGGCCGACGCCTGCCCGCTACACCCGCTAAAGATACCGAATGGAACTTCGTAAAGATCCCATCACACAAAGCTGGGTCATCCTAGGACAGAGAGAAGCACTTGGCGGTGCAGCGGAGGAATGTCCGCTGGAGCCAGCCAAGATCGAGAAGCTGCGATCCATTCTAACGTGGCCGGCGGAAGGGGCATGGCAGGTGCGCGTGCTGCCGCACCCGCATCCGCTGTACCACGTTGAG
>Ga0209648_10002951_pt1 | contig 14172 bp, 10 predicted proteins | sample GraSoi2013_115cm_FD_185830 | JGI IMG/M metagenome (GOLD analysis project Ga0209648, IMG submission 185830) | Grasslands soil microbial communities from the Angelo Coastal Reserve, California, USA - Sample 9_17_2013_115cm (SPAdes) (version 2) | ecosystem: Environmental > Terrestrial > Soil >...
CGTCAGGGAGTTCATCGTGGGGCGCGTGCGGCGCTGCACGGACGCGGGCATCCTGCGCGGTGACGACACCGATATCGCACACGTGCTCCTGGCGCAGGCGCAGGGCCTCGCGGCGCAGGAGACCGCCGGCTGGCTCGGCACGTCCACGGCATCCGTGGACCGCCGGTGGGAACTGGCCATCCGCGCCGTGCTCGACGGGCTGAACCCTTCGACAGCCCCCCGCGCCCGGCCACCTGCCCCGTCACCTGGCCCGTCGCCCGCCCCGTCACCTGGCCCGCGCAAGGTCCGGCCCTGACGCGAGGGCCGCCCGGGCGAGGGGCCGCCCGGGCGAGGGCCGCCCGGGCGAGGGCCGGTGTGGGTGTTCAGGTGGTTACCGCCGAATGTTCACCCGGCCGTAGTTTCACCGGGCTTTCTGGGATTCGTAGTCTCGATGGGCGATCTAGGGTACGCGCCAGCTAGCGGAAGGCTGCTGTCATGTCGTTACCGGCACGGAGTCTGCTCGCCCTTACTGTCGCCGCGGCCTGGGCGGTGAGCGCAGTGTCTCCGGCTGCCGCCGCGCCCGCCCCGGCGGCGCCCAGCCACTACGATCACGTGTTCGTCATCGTCGAGGAGAACCACGGCTTCACCGACGTGATCGGGAACCCGGCCGCTCCCAACCTCAACGCCCTCGCGTCCCAGTACGGCCTGGCGACCAGCTACTACGCGGTGTCGCATCCGAGCGAGCCGAACTACGTCGCGCTGCTGGGAGGCAGCACGTTCACCGTGTCCTCCGACAACGCGTACTACGTCAACCGGGTCGCCGAGCCGAGCCTGATCAGCGAGCTCGACCACGCCGGGATCAGCTGGAAGGCCTACCTCCAGGGGCTGCCGCACACGGGGTACGAGGGCATCTGCTACCCGGCGAACTGTAACGGCGCCCCGGACAAGGACCCGCTGTACGTGTCGAAGCACAACGCCATTCCCAACTTCACCACCTCGCTGAACGCCGCCGACTGGTCGCGCCAGCTGCCGATCGGGCGCCTCGCCGGCGACCTGCGCGGCGGGCACGTACCCGCGTTCAGCTGGGTGATCCCCGACGAGTGCCACGACCAGCACGGCGACCCGCCGTACTGCATCGACTCTGGCTCCACCGGCGGCAGGGATCCGCAGGACCAGCGCCTGGTGGCCATGGGTGACCAGTACCTGGGCCAGCTCGTGGCGGAGATTACCGGTGCCGGGTTCTGGGCCAGGGGCAACAACGCCATCGACATCGTCTACGACGAAGGCGACGACAACACCGGGGGCGGCGGCCGGGTCGCCAACGTCGTCGTCACCAGCCACGGCCCTCGGCACCTGCAGGATCCCGCGACCTACAGCCATTACTCGCTGCTGCAGACGATCCAGCGCAACTTCGGTCTCGCCTGCCTGCAGAACACCTGCCACACCGCGCAGGTCAAGCCGCTGACCCCGCTGTTGGCCGTCACCGGGTCCGCCGCGTCCGTGTTCAAGCCGGTGGGCGTGCCGGAGATCGCCGCGCTGTCGCCGACGCCGGCCGAGCCGGTCAGCTACGTCACCGACACATCGGCGAGCGGCGGATGGGCAGTCCAGCCCGCTCCAGCCTTGGCGCCGGTGACAACACATACGGTGCGGTCGCCGCGGTCTCACCGTCCGACGTCTGGGCGGTCGGCAACTTCCTGCCGGACACCCCGGCCAGCAACCAGGACGCCACGCTGGCCACCGCGGCGCACTTCGACGGAACCAGGTGGACGCAGACACCGGTCCCCGATTCCGGCCCGAACTACGACACGCTGTTCGGTGTCGCCGCCACGGCTGGCCGGGCGTGGGCCGTCGGCGTGGCGCTGAACGGCTCCTACCAGGCCCACACCCTGATAGAAGCCTGGGACGGCCGCGCGTGGCACATCGCCGCGGCGCCGAAACTCGCCGCGCTGCGCGACACCCTGTACTCGGCGGTCGCGGTGTCCGCTCGCGACGTCTGGGCCGTCGGCCACCAGCAGGGCAGGGACGGCAGATACGGCACGCTGATCGAGCACTGGAACGGCCGCGACTGGTCGGTCGTCCCGAGCCCGGACCCCGGCAGCTCGGGCAACCATCTCTACGGCGTGGCCGCCGCGGGAGCCGACGACGTCTGGGCCGTCGGGCAGCGCGACGGGAAGCTCTCCGACACTCCGCTGGCCGAGCACTGGAACGGCCACGACTGGGCAGCGGTCGACGTGCCGGCCGCCGGCGTGACCGCCGGCCTGCTGCAGGACGTCGCAGTCCACGGCGGCCAGGTCTGGGCGGTCGGCCAGAGCGACGACGCCACGCACCAGGCCCGGCCGCTCGTCGAGCACCTGCGCGGCGGCGTCTGGAGCGCCGAGCAGCCGGCCGGGCTCGGCTCCGGGTTCTCCAACGTCACCGGCGTCGCCTATGCCGACGGCACCGTCTGGGCGGTCGGTTCGGCCCTGGACCAGGCCAGCGGCAACCAGCTCACGCTGGTCGCACGCAACAGCGGTACCGGCTGGCAGCAGGTACCCGCGCCGAACCCGGGGACCGGGGACAAGGTGCTCGGCGGGATATCGGCCGCCGGCGACACCGCGTGGGCTGTCGGCTACTTCAAGACCGACACGGCGCGCAGTCCGCTGATCGAGCTGCATCGGTCGAGGTAGCCAAGCATGATCCCGAACGGTTGACACGGGCGACCTCGAGCCCTCACGGTGGCACGCCCGCGCGGCTGTCCGGTCCGCGGGCCAGGTGGCCGGCCCTAGTGGCCCTGGGCGGCCTGCCGGGCCAGCGCTGCGTTCATCGCGCGGAACTGGGGCAGGGTGTCGGCGTGCAGCCGGTGTTCGAAGAACGGGATGGCCACGCCGGTGAAGTCCTCCCGCTGGGTGAACAGCACGCGGCCGGGCCCGATCTGCTTGATCGTGAAGGTGTGTGTGCCGTCGAAGATGCCGCCCGGGCCGACCCGGCCGATCCAGCGCAGCTCGCGGCCGGGCGCAGCGATGAGGACCGTTGGGGTGAAGGTGGTGTCGCCGGTGGCGTCGTGCATCCGGTTGGTCAGAGCCGCGCCGACCCTGACGTCGCCGCGTGCGGAGACGATGAACGGGTTCCAGCGCGAGTAGCCGGGCAGGTCGGTGAGGACGGCCCAGACCTGCTGCGGCGTGGCGGCGATCTGGATCGAGGCTCTGGAGCACTTCCACGCGCGGGCGCGCCGGACGGCGCCGCGGATCACAGGGGTCATGGCACGTGTGATCCGCGGCGCCGATGGGCCGGCCGCGCTGGCGCCGCGCGGCTGGGGATTTCCAGACCGGGTTAGGGCGTGGCCGTCGGGGATGGGGCGGCGCTCGGCGACGGTGTCGACGACGACGTCGGCGTCGGGCTGGGCGTGGCGGACGGCGTCGGCGTCGGCGTGCTTGGCGAGACCGATGGGGTGGGCGACGCCGTGCTCGGCGACGGCGAAGGAGAGGCCGGCCGCGTGCTCTGGGCCGGCGCGACCAGCTGCGGGGTTTGCACCGGATGCGGGCTCGGCGTCAGCATCAGCGCGACGGCAGCGACGATCACGCCGACCACGGTGACCACTCCCCCGGCCGCGGCGCCGCGCACGAATGCCCGGCGCTGCCGCGTCCGCCTCCATTCTGTGGTGCGCCGCTCGACCAGGTCGGGCGGCAGTGCCGCCCGCTGCGCGGCCCAGCTGTTGAACGGCGCCGCGGCCATGCCGAGCGTCGGGAACAACAGCAGCGCCGCCAGCAGCGGCCCGCTGAGCTGTGTCGCCTTGGTCAGCGCGCCGGCGATGCCGAGCGTGCCGAGCAGCGCAAGCGACGACTCGGCCCAGTTCGCCCGGAGCGCTTCCCACCATTTCGCTTTCTCGCTGGTCTTCGGTGTGCGCAGGAAGGCGGCCTTGCGGGCGAACAGGCCGAGCACGGACGCCCGCGCCACGACCAGGGAGGTGGACTGCCAGATGAAGAACGCGCCGATCGCGTCCCGCCACGACGCGCCCGTACCGCGCCGAAGCAGGGCCACCGCCCGCACCAGCCCGAGCGCCACAAGCACCGGGACCGTGGCCACAAGGAACGCGCTGAGCTTGCGGAAAAGCTCACCGCCGCCAGTGGCCAGGTTGGCCGCCCCGGCCAGCAGGAAGACCAGGAACAGCAGGCCGAGCAGGTCGCCGTACCACTGCACGCCACCAGACAGGTACGACCACCGCTGGCCGAGGGTGAGCCGGTTCTGCTTCGAGGGGCGGCCGGGCAGCAGCGAGCGCCAGTGCATCCGCAGGATCTGGATGCCGCCGAAACACCACCGGTAGCGCTGGCCCTTGAGCGCCTCGAAGGTCAGCGGCATGATGCCCTTGCCCCACGACTCGTCGACGGTCAGCCCGGACCAGCCGGCCCGTAGCAGCCGCAGCGACAGTTCGGCGTCCTCGGTGATGCACCACTCGTCCCACCCGCCAAGCTGCTCGAGGGCGACCCGCCGGATCAGGCCCATCGTGCCGGCGAAGATCGCCCCATCCCGCTCGTTGCGCGACGGCTGGGAGACGGCGAAGAAGTACTTGTAGGAGTAGTACAACCGCCGGTAGTAGGGCGCGCGCGTCCAGCCGCGGTAATCCTGCGGCGCCTGGGTGAAACCGACCCAGGCCTCGGCGAACATCGGTGCGCAGCGGCGCAGGAACCCCGGCTCGATCTGGTAGTCGGAGTCGACCACCCCGACGATCTCGGCCCGGTCGTCGGTGAGCTCGCGCAGCGCGTAGTTGAGTGCCCCCGACTTGTAGCCCGGCCAGTCCTCCAGATGCGCGAACTTCACCCCGTGGCGGGCGCACCAGTCCTCGACCGGGCGCCACAGCCGTTCGTCGTCGGTGTTGTCGTCGATCAGGATGATCTCGTAGCCCGGGTAGTCAAGGCGCAGCAACGAGCGCAGCGTGTCGATGACCATGTCGGGCGGCTCGTTGTGCGCAGGGACGTGCAGGCTGACGAACGGGAGCTTGCCGCCGGCGGTCAGGGCCGGCGCTGCCGTGATGCGCCTGCGCCAGCGCTCCGACCCGAGGGCGTCGCAGATCTCCCACAGGTACGCGCAGGACAGAACCGCGGCGAAGACCTCAAGCAGCCACAGCAGCAGCCCGCCGGCGGTGCTCGCGGGCCCGAGGTCGCTGGCGAAGGTCCAGTCGAGCACGTACGCCAGGTAGACGACGAACAGGAAGATGCTCGACGCCCAGCACAGGTGGGCGCGGGCGTTCCAGCGGCGGGTGACAGGAAGCCAGATCAGGCTCGCGCCGGCGAGGGCCGCCACGGCCGCGATCGTGTTGTGCTCGGTCACACCGAGCAGCCGCATCGCCACCGCCGCGATCGCGGCCAGCACCGCGGTGCCGGCCACGGCGAACGCGAGCCGCCGGGCCGCCGGCCACGTGCCGGAGGTCCGCACGTGCGGCCGGGCCCGAACGAGCAGCGCGGCCGTGCCAAGCGGCGCCGCCAAGATCCCGGCCAGCACCAGCGCAGCGAGCACCGCCGCCTCCCAACGTCGTTTCCGCGGTGGCTAAACCGCAATCTAGGCGACTCAACGGGCGAACCTGACCGCTTCGGCCACGCCAGCGGAGCAACGACCGCGCGGCCGGGCCCCGCGGCGCCCCGCAGATCCGTGCCCGGGAGGCTCGCAGTCGTTAAGGATAAGGAGCGAAGCAGGTACCCAGCCCAATCCGATCATGAGAACTTCCTCATGCCGCCCGGAGTGGCTGCGGGCCAGCGGCCGGTGCTCCCCAGCGTGCGCCGCCTGACGTGCTGATCTGCCGCTTCTCCCGGTGATGAGAAACCTCTCATGGTGCTCGTAGCCGTCCGGGCGTGTGGAACGAGTAGAGGCCGGAGCCCTTCCGGAGCCTAAAGGGGGGACGGAAGGGCTCCGGACTCCCTGGCTGCGCCGGTTGACGGTGATCCAGATCTTGGGAGACAGTTACTCCCTGGACAGGTGGGATCGCGTCATATGGCGAGGGACTGTTGGCTGCACACCCTTATGGCGGGAAGGTAGCGACGGGCCTGGGCCACCTGCGGGCGCTGGCCACGGCCGTGCGGCCGGCGCCTGACGTCCGCGCCGGCGAGCCCGTGCGTGGCCACTTCCTTACGGCCGGCCAGCCGCAGGCTCCGCCGCCCAACGACGGGCCGCGGCATCGGCGCCGCCTCCATGGCCGCCTGGCCGCCGTGTTCTTTGCCGGATCCGGGCTACTCGGCCTGGTCACGCTCCCGCTTCCCGCGCCGGGATCCGACCCGATCGCGATGACGGGGGTCTACGCGGCCGCGCTTGCTTTCGGCGTCGCGGTCTGGTTCGCGCCGTGGGAGAACTGGCCCCGGGGGGCGAGCCTCGGTGTCGTCCTGCCCGCGTTCGCCCTTATCGCCCTGGGTAATACGTTCGGCGGGGCCGATCTGCACACGTACGGGGTTTTCTTCGTGGTCGCCTTCGTGTGGATCGGGATGGCCCATCCGCCGCGCACGTCCGTGGCCCTGGCCCCGCTGGCCGGCGCCGCCTATATTCTGCCGCTGTTCTTCTTGCCGGGAAATGTCGTGCCGGGACTGTCCTCCGCGGCGATCACGATTCCGGTCTGCGTGCTCGTGGGCGAGGGAATCGCATGGGGTGTCGGCAGGCTCGACCGGATCGAACTGGCGCTGCAGCGCGAACGAGACCGGGCGGAACACCTGCGCGAGCTCGACGAAATGAAGGACGCGTTTCTGTCGGCGGCGTCGCACGAGCTGCGGACCCCCATCACCATCTGCCGCGGCCATCTCGAGGTGCTCGAAGCTGGAGCGGGCGAGCGGGAAGTGCGGGCCGTCAAGGAGACACTCGTGGACGAACTCGGCCTCATGGGCCGGCTGGTGGAAGATCTGACCACTCTCGCCCGGGCGGACGACCCGGCCCTGCTCAGGTTCGAGGCGCTGCCGATGGACAGGTTCCTCACCGCCTTGACGGCGAAGGCACACACCATCCTCGGCGACCGGCTGCGCGTGGAGCCTGGCACCCACGGCGCGACGTTTCGGGCCGACCCCCAGCGGCTGACCCAGGCCCTGCTCAACCTGGTCAGGAACGCGGCGGAGCACGCCAAAGGGGATGAGCCCGTGCGCCTTCGGGTGACGGCCGAACCGTCGTACTGGCGTTTCGAGGTGGCCGACGCGGGAGGGGGCCTGCCGCCCGGCCTCGAACAGGCGGTCTTCGAGCCGTTCAGCACCGGGTCCGCCCGAACCGGGGGAACCGGCCTTGGACTGGCCATCGTCCGGGGGATCGCGAGAGCGCATGGCGGCCAGGCCGGCGTCGTCAACCGGCCGGGGCGGGGCGCCACCTTCTGGGTCAGGATCGCGCGGTGAAGCTCCTCGTCGTCGAAGACGAGGAGCGCGTCGCGTCGTTTCTCGCGAAAGGGCTCCGCGCGCACGGCTACAGCGTCGAGTGGGTGAGCACCGGCCGGGAAGCCCTCGAGCGCGCCATCCACCCGGACATCGCGCTCATGATCCTGGATCTCGGCCTGCCCGACCTGGACGGCCTTGAAGTGCTCGACGGCCTGCGGGCGCGCGGGGCCACGGTTCCCGTCCTGGTGCTGAGCGCCAGAGGACGAGTCAACGACCGGGTCAAGGGGCTCAACCTCGGCGCGGACGACTACCTCGCGAAGCCGTTCGCGTTCGAGGAACTCCTGGCCCGCGTACGGGCCAACCTGCGGCCCAGGGCCGGCGTGTCGCCTGGCGTGTTTGCCTTCGGCGCCATCCGCGTCGACGTGCCGCAACGCGAGGTGACGGTCGACGGGCGGATGGTGAACCTGTCGGCCCGCGAGTTCTCCCTGCTGCAGGCCTTCATCGGCCACCCCCGCCAGGTCCTGTCCCGGCAGGAGCTGTTGTCGATGGTCTGGGGCATGAACTTCGATCCGGGGACGAACCTCGTCGACGTGTACGTGGGCTACCTGCGCCGCAAGCTAGGTGAGCCCGTCATAGAGACGGTTCGGGGCGCGGGGTACTGTCTGCGCGCCGAGGGCCACGCGTCGCCAAGGGAATCGGCCGAGCGGCTCGGACCCGCGTGACAGCCAGGGCCCGTGGTCACGCTCAGGGCCCGGCGATCCGGTGGCGCAGATCTTGACGCGGCCGGGCGCGTCGCCTGGCGACCGGCAGGCGATCGCGGATCTGACGGCCAAGGGCCTGCTCGGCCGTCTGGTCTTTGCGACCGATGACTGCGACGCCGTCTTCGAGCACATCCGGCCGCGGGCGCCGAGGTGATGCAAGAGCCGATCGACCAGCCCTACGGCGTGCGCGACTGCGCCGACCTGTTCGGAACGCCGGACGTCACTTGCGGGCAAGGATGGTGCCGTTATCTCCCACCGCGTAACAGATGGCCGCGTCGACGCAGGTGATGCCCTGCAGGCTGCGAGATGTCGGGCGGCCGTCGGGAACGAAGGCGGTCCCGTTCGCCGTCCGGGTGATCGTTCCCTGGTCCCCGACCGTGTAACAGGTCAGCGCGGCCGGGCACGCAACGTCGTTGCGTGCGCTGCGGGACCCGCTCGGCCCGCCCAGCCACAGTTCCCCCCGATCGGCCGACCAATACACGCCGTTGCCGGGATCGAACGGGCTGGTGGTGTAGACGCCGTAGCAGCGATCGCTCGTGGGGCAGTCGGCATCGTCAGGCGAGAACGGCATGCCCCGGGGGAACGGATGAAGGGCCAGCAGGGCGCGCCAGCACGCCCGTATGCGGCCACCGCCGGGCGAAGGCGAGGGACAGGTGAGCATGGTCCAGGGCGCGCCCGGACGGACCGCCGCGATGACGGCGTACACGTATCCGCAATGCCCGCAGCCGCCGAAGTACCCTCCCCCGGCCCGGCACAGGCCGCTGCCCAGGCACGAGATCCATACCAGGGGATAGGGCGAGAGCGTTGCCGTGCAGTCGCCTTCCGTGCATGTCACTCCCGGTGGGACGGGCTGGCGCGCCCAACTCGCTCCCGCGTCACTGGTCGTCCAGACGGAACTCGGCGGCGTCGCGGCATGAGCCGAGCTTGGCAGGGACCCGTACGCCGGCGGCGCGGTGGCGACGGCGGAGCAGATGCGGGCGCTGACGCAGGCGATGTCCAGGAGGCCCAGCCGGCAGAGCGCGGGCCCGCGGAGCGAAGGTTCGTTACCGCTCAGGCACGCCTGGTCGGTGAGGTTCGCGCCGACCCCGGCGAGGGAAAGCACGTGGCTGCTCCAGGTGGCGCCGCCGTCGTGCGTCACGAGGATGGTGTCCGGCCGCGCGATGACATAGCAGGAGCCCGGCGGCACACAGGCGATCCGGTAGAGGATCTTCGTCGAGCCTTGCAGCGGGTTCGCCTGGGCCTGCCACGTGGTGCCGCCGTCCACGGTGGAAAGGATGGTGCCAGCCGCCCCCACCGCCTCGCACCGCAGCGCGCTCAGGCAGGCCACCGCGTAAAGCGGCTGCCGCGTGCCGCTGCTTTCCGCCCGCCACGCACCAAAGGTCAGGCGGGAGCCGCCCGTGCCTGACGCACCCGGCTTTGCCCCGGCCGAGTGGCCACACCCGGCCAGCACGACCGCGGCGGCGCACAGCCAGACCGGCGCCGCCCCGCGGCGGAACCAGCGGCGGCGGCGTACGAGGCGAGCCACGGGCATCTTACTCACGGTAGCCGGGAGGGAGCGGGCGAGCGCGACCCGTTATCCCATTGTTTCTTCCGCGCGGCAGCGCGGATGGCACACCGGCCGCACTCAGTGCGGGCAACGGGGATACCTGGGCGGTGAACCGCACCTCTCTCCTACCCGTGTTAGTGGATAACCGGCCACGCGCTCCCGGGTCCGGAGTCGTTTGATCCGTTGCTGACCTGCTCTGCTGTGTTTTGGTCAAGCCTCGGAACTTTTGAACCGGTTACATCTCCTATCCGTGTTAGTAGTGAGTGGCAACGCGACCGTATGTACCGCGGCGGCACCACACGCCACGGGCGACGGCCCACACAACAGGAGGTCACCAATGTTTGCTCGTCTCGGCCCGGCGCCGTCCGCGCCGGGCGCCGACCTGATCGCGCGCGCGGTGGGCGCGGTGGGGCTGGCCAGCCTGGCGATGATCCATGTGATCGACCTGCCGCCCACGCTCGGCTCGATCCCGCTGGTCGGTGCCGGGTACCTCGCGATAATCGCGACCGCGATCCTGGTCGGCGGGGTCATGATCGCCCGTTCGCACGTGCTTGTGTGGGCGGCGGCCGGCGGGCTGGCCGCTTCGGCCATGGCCGGCTACGTGCTGACCCGCACCGTGGGGGGATTCCTCGGCGATCACGGTGACGTCGGCAACTGGCGCTGCTCGCTCGGCATCGCCGCGCTCACCGTGGAGACGCTGCTCATCCTGCTCGCCGCGTGGCAGGCACGGATCCGCGCCACGAACCCGGCGCCGCGGCCCGGGTCCGCCGGGCGGCGCGCACCCGAATACAGCCACTCCGGCTGACAAACTCGCCACCCTGCGCGCCCACCGCCGGCCCCGGCCGACGGGCCGGGCCGAGCGGGGCCACAAAGCCAACGCAAAAGAGGACGGCCGACATGACCGACGGACACCCGCGCCCGCAGTGGCCATGGGGAGCAGCAGCGCGGAGCCTGGAACGACAGGTCCTGCCGACCGGCGCGCTCCGGCGGACGAGCAGGCTGGCCGCGGTGCCGCTGCGGCACGCCGCGCGGACGGCCGCGGCCGCCAGCCGACTCTCAAGGACCGCTAGTGATCAGGTCGCTGCCCGCACCGCCGAGCAGCTGTTCGCCACACTTGGTGAGCTCAAGGGCGGCGCGGCGAAGCTCGGGCAGGCGATGTCGGTGTTCGAGGCGGCGATGCCAGCGGAGGTCGCGGCGCCGTACCGGTCCGCGCTGCGGCGGCTCACCGACGCGCAGCCCGCCATGCCGGCCGCGGCCGCCCGCCGGGTGGTCGCGGCTGACCTCGCCGCCGCCTACGGGCCCGGCTGGCCCAAGCGGCTGGTCGCATTCGACGACACCCCTGCGGCGGCGGCCTCGATCGGCCAGGTGCACCGCGGACGATGGCGGACCGACGGTGGCCGGGTCATCGACGTCGCGGTCAAGGTGCAGTACCCAGGTGTGGGCAGGGCGCTGCGCTCGGACCTGCGCCAGGCCCGCCTGCTGGCCCGCGTGATCGGCCGGCTCACCCGGCTGAACGTGTCCGGGCTTGCGGACGAGCTCGCCAGCCGGATCGTCGAGGAACTGGACTACGTGCGCGAGGGGCGCGTCCAGACAGAGGTCGCCGCCGCGTTCGCGCGCCGCATCCCGGAGGCACTCGCCGTGGCCCGCGCCGCGGGGGTGCACGAGCCGCCGGGCCGGACGAGCGTAACGGTCCCCTCCGTATACGCCGCGACACCACGGGTGCTCGTCACCGGCTGGCTGGAGGGGACAAGCCTGTCCACGCTGCTCGCCGGGCGCCGGGATCTGCTTCCGCCGGGCTGGCGCGAACTCGACGGCGGCGACGCCGCCGACCTGGCCGCCCGGCTCCTCGGGCACGCCATCTACGCGCCCGCGGCGTGTACCGGCTGGATGCACGCGGACCTGCACCCGGGCAACTTCCTGCTGCTACCTGGCGGCCGGCTCGGCATGCTGGACTTCGGCGCGGTCGCGGCCACTCCCGGCGGCATCCCGGCGCCGTTCGGACAGCTCGCAGCCGCGGTGCTCGCGGGGGACGGGCCGGCCGCGCTGCGGCTGGCCCGGCAGGTCGGGGCGCTCGCCCCCGGCGCCAACGTCGATCCACGGCTGATCGTCGAGTTGCTGTACCCGATCGTGGCCACGGCGGCCGCCGACAGCTTCACCTACTCACGGCCCTGGCTGCGCGGGCTCATGGCCCACTTCACCGAGCCGCGCATCGCCCCGGCGTTGCGCAACCTGACGCCGCCGCCCGAATACGCCCTGGTCTGGCGGGCAACGCTCTCGGCCGCCGGGCTCTTCGCGCAGCTAGGCGCGACGGCGCCCACCCGCGGGTTCCACCTGGCCTACTCCCCAGGATTCCGCAGCGCAGCCCACCGGTACCCCGCAGGAACTGATGACGAGGCGTATCAGGGGGCTGTCTCGCCGCTCTTGTTAGTAGCCGTGCCGCGCGCTGGCAACGCTCTGCGCACCGGACGGTCAGTGTGAACGGCGGCGGTATCCGAGACCGCGGGAGACGGACGGGATCGCGGGCAGGCTACGGCGATGCCGTGGCCGGGCCGGCCAGGGTTCTCGCGGGCAGTCGCGCCGCTGCCGTGACCACCGCACGCAAGGAGGTCGGGGGATGTGTGACAACAACGCGCACGCACATTACAAATGCGTCGGTATCGGGGCGGGGCCGGCGAATCTGAGCCTGGCGTCGCTCCTGTACGGGCACGACGATATCTCCAATCTCTTCCTGGACAAGAAAGCCGCTTTCAGCTGGCACGACGGCCAGCAGCTGCCCGACACCACCCTGCAGGTATCAATGCTGAAGGATCTCGTCAGCCTGGCGGATCCGACGAACAGGTTCTCGTTCCTTTCGTACCTGCACGCCCGCGGCAGGATCTACCACTTCATCAACGCCCAGTTCGACGCGGTTCCGCGTCAGGAGTTCCGCAACTACCTGCAGTGGGCCTGTGAGCAGAACAAGAACATCCGGTTCGGTGAGAACGTTCGGTCGGTGGACTTCGACGGCACCTTCGTCGTGCGCACCGACCGCCGGACCGTGACCGCGGACAACCTCTCGGTAGGAATCGGCACGCGGCCGTGGGTGCCGCCGCTGGCCGCGGACCTGCCCGGGGACCACCAGTACCACGTGAGCGACATCGTGACGAGAGGCCGGGATCTCGGCGGCAAGCGGGTCTGCGTGGTAGGCGGCGGGCAGTCGGGCGCCGAGGCTTTCCTCGACCTGCTCTGCCGCCCGCCACACGAGCAACCCCGGCGGGTGTCGTGGGTGACCCGGCGCAGGAACTATTTCCCCATCGACGACTCACCGTTCACCAACGACTTCTATACGCCGAGCCACTCCGACTACTACTACGGGCTTGCCCCGGCGAAGCGCGAGGAATTCAACGCGCACCAGGTGCTCAGCAGCGACGGGATCTCCGAGGCGACGTTGCGCCAGATCTACCAGCGAATTTACGCGCACCGGTTCATGGACGGCAACGACGATCTGGTGGCATTGTGCCCCAATCGAGAGGTCGCGGCGATCAGCCAGACAAGCGGTGGCCTGGGCGTCCGCATGACGAACGGTAACCATCCCGGAGTTGTCGGGCAGATCGATACCGATGTCATCATCTGGGCCACCGGTTTCCGTCCAGCCCGCATGGATTTCCTCGACCCCGTCGCGCATCGGCTGCACCGAGCGGGTGACGAGTTCAAGATCGACCAGGACTTCGCGATCCACTGGGACGGGCCTGCTGACCACAACATCTTCGTGCACAACGCCGCCGAGCAGCAGCGTGGCCTGGCGGACCGGAACCTGAGCCTCATTGCCTGGCGAAGTCAGCGAATAGTGGACCGGCTTCGCGGGGTCTGCAGCGACGAGCAACTCGCGTCGTTCATCGACTGGTCGGCCAAGCTCAGCACGGAAGAAACCAGGGCGGGCAGGCTCCGATGACCGACGTCGACATCGCGGTCGTCGGCGCCGGGATCATCGGCTGCCTCGTCGCGCGTGAACTGGTCAGCCGTTCGCCGGCGTTGTCCATCGCCGTCCTCGATCGAGACATCGCAGGATGCGGCGCCAGCCGGCGCTCGGCCGGGCTGCACCTCCCGCGGGGCGCGACCCGGCGAGTACGGGACATGGCCGCCATCAGCCAGAGCTATTACGAGAATCTCCTGGCCGGCAACCCGGCGCTGCCGATCCATCCGCTGGCCATGTCGGTCCTTTCGTCCGAATCCGGCGACCGGCACATCCGCGAGGTCTATCTCGGCCACGCCAACCTGACATGCGCTCAAGACGCGGCGGAAAACGCCCCGTACGCCGCCGCCCGGGCCTGGCACGGCGAGGGTTGCCACTACACCGATGTCGGAGCGCTGGTGGCGGCGCTGACCCGCGAGTTGCGGCCGCGGGTGCGCCTGCGCGAAGGGTGCGGCGTGACGTCGGTTGAGCAGACCGACGCCGGCGTGATCGTCGGGCTGGGTACCGGTGGGTCGCTCAGCGCGGCGGCCGTGGTGCTTGCCCCTGGTCCCTGGCTGAACTCGGCCGCGTGGCGGGCCCTGCTCGCACCGCTCGGCGCGCGCGTGAAGAAGATCGTCGCGTTGC
>Ga0209648_10002953_pt1 | contig 14170 bp, 11 predicted proteins | sample GraSoi2013_115cm_FD_185830 | JGI IMG/M metagenome (GOLD analysis project Ga0209648, IMG submission 185830) | Grasslands soil microbial communities from the Angelo Coastal Reserve, California, USA - Sample 9_17_2013_115cm (SPAdes) (version 2) | ecosystem: Environmental > Terrestrial > Soil >...
GCGGCACGTTGGTGTAATCCGCATGCGAGAGGATGGCGCGGACGATCTCCTCGGAGTAACCCTGCTCGCGCAGGACTTTTGCGCCTTCGGAGGGATGCCCCTGATCGGCAACGTGCTCCTGATTGGGCCAGCGCTCGTAGTCGAAGTCGTGCAGCAGTGCCGCGATTCCCCAAACTTCTTCATCGGCGCCGTTTCTCCGTGCGTAGGCGCGAACGCACGCTTCGACCGCCAGCATGTGTTTGCGCAGGTTCTCGGACGCAGTGTATTCGCAGAGAAGTTTCCAGGCGTCCTCGCGGCTCGGCATTCGATTCCTCCTCGGAAAGGCGATAGCTTACCTTAAGCGTGGCTGTGCGGCAGGGCCATTCTGGCTGCCACGGTGGAAATGGCCACCGCGACGCGGAAGCGGCAAACAATACATCAAGGAAATACCAACTTGAGGATTCGGGTCAACGGCGCGCCGATCCGTAAACAGAGAAGATACCACAAGCGGTGTAGCGGGCTGCGCGGGCTACCACAGATTGTGGAAAGAGACAGAGTGAGAATTCGCTGCTGGCCGTCGGAACAGGCGAAAACCGGGCGTAGAATGGCGAAGCGCGGGAAGAGAACGTAAAAATAGTACAAAAATACCCTTGACAGAAAATCACGATTCACACGATACTCCCCGTGCGCCAGTAAGCTGCCTTCCCCGAGAACGTTCCGACGTTCCTCTCTTATATCCGCACGCCGGAAATACTGTCAGCGAGGAGTTCCGGTGTCGGCAAATTTAGATAAAGAAGCGATGAACTCGTTAGAGTTGGATCGGGAAGTCATCCGCTGCAAGACCTGCGGTTTGGTCCAATACCGTACGCGCACGGGAAATTGCCGCCGCTGCGTGCGGGCCCTGCCTCAGCGCCTGGAGTTCCTAATTCCTCCACCGGCACCCCCGGAGGAAACAGCCACCGAACCGGCGTCGGAAAAATTCATCAACCAGGAGACGGTCGAGAACATCGGCCAGCGCATTCGCCAGTTGCGTGAATCGCGCAGCATGACCCAGAGCCAACTGCAGTCGCGCTCGAAGGTCTCGCGCTCCTACCTCTCGCGCATCGAAAGCGGCCAGATGACGCCGAGCCTCGGCACACTGGAGAAAATTTCCGAGGCGCTCAACGTCGGGCTGAACCGTTTCTTCATCCCGGAATCCGACGGCGAAGCTTTGCTCGAGGATCCCTTCATCCAGGGACTGCGCCCGTTTCTGCGCCAACTGGATTGGGAACAGTGGCAGTCCATCCTCAAGAGGCTCCAGGCGATTAGCGACCACGTTCACGTGACGCCCGTCAATCTCCGCCCTATCGGTAATCCGGCGCGGCTGCCGCAGCCCGCGTCGGCGAATGGCAATGCCAACGGCCACATCGGCACCGGCCATTCGCATGGGTTTGCGCAATCGCACACCCATGGCCTTCCGCAGGGCTATCCGCTGCGGCGTCCGGTCGCGCCCTTTGGAGCTCAGGGCAAGCCGGTGTTTCAGAGGCCGCTCGCGCGATAAATTTGCTTTAATAGAGAGCACGAACGCGGTGCCCCGGCTCAATGGGGCGCCGCGTTTTTTTATTCGGAGAAGTGATCCAGATCGGCAGGGTCAGCGCTACTCGCGAATCACGGAAACTTTGGCCTCCGGGACTTCCAGCCGCATCAAGCGGTGATTGTTGTCGAGGAGAAGAAGGATCTCGAGGTCGGAGGTGTTTACCTTGAGCCCTTCGTAGGTCTTGCCGTCGGCACTGGCAGATCCCGTGGATTGCACCGTAATCGAACCGGGCGTCAGTTCCTGCGGAACAATCACGGGAAGAGTTTGCGCGCCGCGCTTCGACCAGTCGTAGATGCATGCAAGGACCGCATATTGATGGTAAAGATTGTTATCCAGGACGGCGATGAGCGGCGTGTTGAACGTCAGATCCTGTTCAAACGGGCGCGCGCCTTGCATCTGCAGTGTGATCTTGGCGATGCCATTGGCGAACAGAATGTGCGCCCCATTTGTTTTTTCCGCCTGTGAAGTCCAATCGTAGCTGACGGGCGCGCCATCGGCCTGCAGTGTTAGCGAGCCGGTGACTTTACTGGCTCTACCCTCCGGCGGCTTGAAGTCGGTCGTGCCCTTGGCCAGCCAGCCTCCGCCGGACGGCGCGATTTCAAATTCCTCATGGCCGACGGTTTGGCCATCGAGCTTGATGGCGAACTTGCCCTTGTCCTGCGCGAAGATACTCCCGCCGGACGATGCTGCACCCTTCTTTTGAGCCGCGAGAGTGAATGCGGCGCACGTCACAATTCCGAAAGCGATTCCAATCCATGCGGTTCTAAATTTCACGGTGCTTCTTACCCCCGTGACCATTCTCTCTCAGGGCAGGGGTTTCTCAACCATCAGATGCGGGGTATTTCCGCCGGACGCAACAATGCCTCGGCCCAGGATTTCCGCCACAACCTGCGCTGGTTCGCCGGAGCCGTCCACGCGGTAATCAGCAAGTTGATAAGAGGGAAGACGCTGCGCGTAAAGCGCGCGGAAGCTGGATTCGTCGCGAAACAGCGGCCGGCCGGTCATGGTCATACAGCGCGAGAGCAACACTTCTATCGGCGAATCCAGCCATAGAACTGCGGCGCCGGCAGCCCGCAGAAATTCCGGGCATCCCGCTTGCGCGTAAGTGCCGCCGCCAAGGGCGAGTACCGTTCCTTCTTTGAGCTCCGACGCGCGCCCCAGCGCCGCGCGCAGCTGATCCGCCTCGATCTGGCGGAAAGCCACTTCACCGAAGCGCTCGAATATCTGCGGAATCGTGAGGCCGGCAGATTCTTCGATCCGTTCATCAAGATCGACAAACCGCCACGCGAGCTGCCGCGCCAGCAGGCCGCCGATGGTCGTCTTGCCGGAACCCATGAAACCAGCGAGGCATAGAACCGGGACGCGAGCTTGCGGCCCGCGCGAAGGAAGCGTTGTCGTCACGCGATTCTGGCGCGAAAAACTAATCGCGCTTCAGGATGCGAATTGTACCACTGTAGGAAGAGAGTTCGACTTTTGCGAGGCCCTGTCCGACGGTTCCGAACAGGCCTTTCGTGAACTTCGATGCCAGGTGCCGGACGCCGTGCGAATCCGGCTTCAGGTACGCGGCTGCCTGATTGTCCACCGTTCCCAAGGTGGTTTGGGCGTTGAGGTCAAACGAATCGTTACCCGAGAAGCGAACTTCGACAAGGCCTTTGCCGCTCTTCATCGTATATAGCCCGGTGCGCACAAAATCCCCGTCAAAAAGAATGTTGCCCGACGTCGTGAACAGACTGACGTTGTTCAGCGCCGGCTGCAGAACTTGCGCTCCGCCGCTGATGGATTTGAAATCCAGTTTGCCGGCGCATTGTGTGCACACCAGCGAACCCCCGGTAGTCCGGACAATGATGTAACCCGACACTTCCCTTAGGTGCACGTCCCCGGCAATGCTCTCGAGCGTCATGTCCCCCATGACCTGCTCAACATAGATCAGGCCCGTCTCCGTCTTGAGTTGCAGTTCGGTTTCTTCCGGCACGGTGAGCTGCAAATTGGCTTCCAACTCCATGGGTTGCGCCGATGTATCCAGAATCGTGGCGATCACATCGACGCGGTCTCCCGCTTGCTCCACATCAAAGCCAATTTTGTTGGAGGCTTGATTGGCGACAACGTCAACCTCCGCGTTCTTCCAGGACTTCACTTCAATACGGCCGTTCGCAACGTTGTGGATCACGACCACCGGGCGTCCCTTCACCGCAAAATGCTTTTCCAGATGTTGTCCGGCAGCTTGAGTGGGCAAGCCAGCCAAGAAAAGCATTCCCGACCCGAGTACCGGCACGATGCTCCGTCTCATCATTTGAATACCCATGTCAGTTAACACTCCCTCCGCGATCCATCATCGCGGACAGTAATTCCGCCTTTTGCTGGTAGGCGTTTGTCAAATAGTCGCGCGCCAGATCGTCCTGCGGCGCTTCATTCACGCGGCGCTCGCAGTCCGCAATAAAATCGTCAACTTGTTGAAGATTCTCGCGCAACGATGCATCCACCGGGGCGGTGCTCGCGAGAATCATCCCTCTTGCCACTGGTTCCTGCTCGCTGAGCGCCAGCCGCGTTGCGCTAATGGATTCCCAGGCCGCTCCAGGTGTTGCAAGTGAAGGTGGCGCAGTCAAGCTGGTGTCTGTGCGGATCTGAAGAAAAGCAGCGAAGGCGATGAGCAAGCCCACGGTTGCGGTCGCAAGAGCCCGGCTACGGAAGAGATCGCCCCAGCCATGCCACCAGGACGAGGGTTCCGCGTCGGGAGTGGCCACAGGCTCCTTGATAATTTCTTCCGCTTCTAGTTGCGCCCGCAGGCGAACCCACACGCGCACGGGTGGCTCGACTTCGAGGGGCAATTCCTTCGCGACAGCAACAATGGCTGCGAAATCTTCGACCAATTCCCGGCAATGCCTGCATCCGGCCAAATGCGTGCGTGCCGCTTCCGGCAGCGGTGCCAGACCTTCCCGCTCCACTGCGATTTCTACGTCTTTACACTGCATAGCCCTTCACTCCAAGAGGACAACCCCTGGAAAGTTGTCCCGCTCGACTTCCTTCAACTCATTTCGGCGCAACTCCCTGATGTTTCGCCGTGAAGTCGCATGCACACCCGTCAGTTGCGCTCATCGCAGTTCAATCGTCGCTTGCCATCTGCGTTTTCGCGGCATGGCGTTCCTGTCGCGCCTGCTCGCGCACTTCTTCCTGGAGCAACTCGCGCAAACGCGTGCGCGCCTTGTGCAACTGCGACTTCGAATTTCCCACGGAACATCCCATAATGTCTGCTATCTCGTTGTGCTCGTACCCCTGGACGTCGTGCAGCACAAAAACCGTCCGGTAACCCGGCGGAAGCTTCTCAACCGATCGTTGCAAATTGACCCGGTCCACCGCGCCACTCAAGCGCAAATCCGGTGCGCCTACGTCTTTCCTTGGGCCGCCTGTCTCCTCGTCTGGCTCCGTCGTTTCTTCGAGCGAGGCCACAGGGAGCGACTTCTTGCGGAGTCGCATCAGCACCACGTTGACCGTCATTCTGTGCAACCAGGTCGAGAATGCCGACTCTCCTCGGAAGGTCCCGATCTTGCGGAAGAGCTGCAGAAAAGCTTCCTGCATCAAGTCTTCTGCGTCTGACGGGTTATTCACCATCCGCAGGCACAAGGCGTAGACACGGCGGTTGTGCAGCTGGTATAGAAACTCAAAAGCCGCAGCGTCCCCGGCCTGGGCGAGGTGGATGGCCTCCCCTTCAGTCACCGCCCTGGCGGCCTGACGGGAAGTCGACGCATTCGGATCGTTTGGTCGATTTCGGGCCAACGGTCCAATATCGGCGCATCCAGTCTTTCCGATGCGCCGGATACCCCCTTGAGTTGTCCTGGCTTTAGCCCTCATATATCTATACAACACGCTTTTGTTCGCCGGGTTTCTGTCCAGCGGGATTGCGGGCAAGCAGGCTACACTATTCTCCCGCGATCGCGGGCATTCGTCTATGGCGGATCACATGCTGACGGGTGGGGGCTTCCTCTACTCGGGGCTCCGACTGTTCACGCACGGTCGTCTCGAAAGCCCCCAGTTGGTCCTCGGGAAGGGCGATCAGGAACGATTTCAACAGGATAATGGCTTCTCTCAAGCACGTATTCAAGTCGTAGTGACTTGTGTCCACCTCATTCCACATCTCCTTAGGGTCCACCGAGACCCCAGCGGTGAGCTCATCCGCTGCTTGCCGAAAATCTTTCCCCAGGTCCTCGACCATCTCCCCCAGCGTGTTCACTTTATGGAGGAACTGCAGCCTGTGCGTGAACAGCACGCGATTCAGAAGCCCGCTCATGCGGGCCGATCGCTGGCCCCTTTGTCCTTGAAAATTTGCAGGATCGAGAGGCGCGGCATTTGGCATGGTGCCGTAATGCTTTGCATGCTGTTGCAGTGCGCGGAGCATGCCTGCGAGCGGTTCAGTCAACAGCCGGCAGAGCCCTGAGGAAACTCCGATCGCCTGGATGGATTTCCCCAGTCGTCCGTCCTCACGCAATTCGATGGCCTCATTGAGCGAAACGCTCCACATCGCGTAGCAGGATTCGAGTCGCTGGACGTGTTTGTGGAAAATCTGGGCTTTAACTTCAGGCAGCCAGGCACGCCAATCCTCATTGACGGACGTGCGGCGGTGGGAAGGGAAACCGCTGCTGTCTCGCACAAGAGTTCTCCGGGGGAACAGGAGCATGAGTATAACAAACAGCTTTTCACAATGGCACAGTTTTCTTCACACCTCCCAGGAGCTTCATCGGTTGCAATAGTCTTCTTACGTAGACCTTACGAATTGAAGGCAAGCGTTGCGGAAGTCCACTCCTTCCCGCACCTTAGACGGGACCTGCTTCCTTGCCCGGGGACGGTGTGCGCCGCTATACTCCCCTGCTACCGCGTCTGAAAGGATTCTCCCCTTGCAATTTGAGCCGCGCGACCAGTTTGAACAGCGCCACAGGAAACTTCAGCAGATCCAGGCACTGGGTTTTGATCCGTATCCTCGGGAATTCCGCTGGACCGATGCCCCCGCAACGCTTGTGGATAAATACGGTCAGACCCCGGGCGGGGAATTGGAGGCCCAAAAGCGCGAGGTGCGCGTGGCCGGTCGCATCGTCTCCTTGCGGTTGATGGGCAAAGCGGGCTTTGCCCACCTGCAAGGGGCCGGCAAGCGCCTGCAGATCTATGTGAAGAAGGATGTCGTCGGCGACCGCGGTTTCCAGTTGTTTCTCCTTCTGGATCTTGGCGATTCCGTCGGCGTGCGCGGCCACCTGTTTCGTACCAAGACTGGCGAGCTCTCCGTTTGGGTCGAGGAATTGTCCTTTCTTTCCAAGGCACTCCTGCCGCTGCCCGAAAAGTGGCATGGCCTGACCGATGTCGAGGTGCGCTATCGCCAGAGATACCTCGACCTGATCGCCAATGAAAAATCGCGCCAGGTCTTCGTGACCCGCGCGCGGATCATCCAGGAGTTGCGCCGCTTTTTTGACGCGCGGGGTTACATCGAAGTGGAAACGCCGATGATGCATCCCATCCCCGGCGGCGCGGCGGCCAGGCCGTTTACCACTCATCATTACGCCCTGGACATCGATTTGTATCTCCGCATCGCCCCGGAGCTTTACTTGAAGCGTTTGACCATCGGCGGTTTCGACCGCGTTTACGAAATCAACCGCAATTTCCGCAACGAAGGTATTTCCACCCAGCACAACCCGGAATTCACCATGCTGGAGTTTTACGAGGCTTACAGCAACTATCGCGACCTCATGGATATGAACGAACAGCTCTTCTCGCTGCTGGCAAAGAACATCACCGGTTCGACCTCCGTAAAGTATGGCGGCACCGAACTCGATTTTTCGAAGATGCAACGGCTCTCGATGCGCGAAGCGATTGTGAAACATTGGCCTGCGGGAGCCGGCGAGCCGGCCACATCTGCAAAATTAGCGTCTCCAGGAGGCGCCCGCGATTCTGCAGAACGCTATAACCTCTGGGCCCGGCGCAGCGGAGCACCCCAAGCCGCTGCGAAAGGCACTTTGGCGGATGGCGAGTGGACGGGACTCCTTTTCGAGGCCATAGTTGAAGACAAACTTGTCCAGCCAACGATTCTCTACGATTTTCCGACGGATATCTCGCCGCTTTCGAAACAGAAGCCGGAAGACCCTTCGCTCGCCGAGCGGTTTGAAATATTTGTCGCTGGCATGGAAGTGGCCAACGGCTTCTCCGAACTGAACGATCCTGCTGAGCAGGAACGCCGCTTCCTCGCGCAAATCGCCCAGGGTGGCGACGAGATGCCCAAGCAACTCGACGTCGACTACATCCGCGCGCTTTGCTATGGCATGCCTCCGGCTGCGGGCGAAGGCATCGGCATTGATCGCCTGACCATGATCCTCACTGACTCCCCGTCGATCCGTGACGTCATCCTCTTTCCCTTGCTGCGCCCTCAAGGCGGCGAATCATCTTCCGCTTCCGAAGCACACGGCGCGTAACGTATTCTTCCAACCGCCATGCGATTCGAATGGTTCGTCGCGCAGCGCTACCTGCGGTCGCCCCACCGGCCAGCGGTACTCCGGCTAGTCACGCTGTTTTCCATCATCGGCGTGGCCGCGGGCGTCGCTACCCTGGTGATTGCGTTGTCCATGAACACCGGTTTCCGCGAGACGCTTCAAGACCGCCTGCTCGGTGTGACCGCCCACGTTTCCCTCACCCGGCCGGGCTCCGGCGGCATTCGAAACTACGAGGAAATGGCCACGAAACTCGCGGCTGCGACGGGCGCGCGTTCCGTCACCCCAGCCGTCTACCAGACGGTGCTGCTTTCCTTCGCGGGACAAGCGCGTGGTGTGGTCACCAAAGGCATCGATCCGGAGCGAGAGCGGCGCAGCGACGAAGCGCTGCAGCGCATTGTTGCAGGCCGCCTCGATTTTTCTCCCGACCCCGACGGCATTGACGCCCTTCTCGTCGGCAAACAGCTGGCTGAGGAATGGCAGCTTTCTCCCGGCGATTACGTAACCCTCACAAGTCCCCAGGGAAGATTGACCCCGTTTGGATTGATGCCCCGCACCCGCAGGTTTCGCGTTGCCGGCGTATTCGATTCGGGCTTTTACGACTATGACGAAAACTGGTGCTTCCTGACCCTGTCCGCGGCACAAGCGCTCTCCGGCGCGGGTGATGTCGTCAACGTCCTCGAATTTCGTTTGAACCAGCCGGAACGCGCGGGCGAAATTGCACAAGAAATCAAGCGCTCCGCCGGTCAGGGATTTTCAGCGACGACTTGGATGGAAGAAAACCGCGCCCTATTCCGGGCGCTGCGTTTGGAAAAGCTGGTCACGGCCATTTTCATCGGTCTGATTACCTTCGTCGCCGGGCTCAACATTCTTGTGGTTCTTTCCATGACGGTCACCGACAAGGCCCGCGACATCGCCGTTCTACGGTCCGTAGGCGCGAGGCGCGAGCAGATTCGCAATATTTTTCTGTGCCAGGGAATCACCATCGGCGCAACGGGGACGCTTCTCGGCCTCCTCATCGGCTATGCTTTTTCGTTTGTCGCGGGGATCTACCATCTGATTCCTCTTGATCCGCAGGTTTACGCCGTTCCTTATGTGCCCTTCCACCCCAGTATCTTCGATGGTGTGTGGATTACAACAGTGGCCATGGGCATCTCAATCGCGGCAACAATTTTGCCGGCTCGCGCTGCCGTTCGGCTCATGCCCGTGGACATTCTGCGCTATGAGTGAAGGGTCGGCGATACCGTGCAAGCAAGAACCATATTCTTACGACGATTTGGTGTGCGATTTGCTCCTAGAATGCTGGAGAAGCAGGGGGTCAGGCCGAGTGCATCGCCGCACTTCGGTTGTCGGAATACCCGCTGCAAGGTGTTGAAAACAGAAAGATTAGGAATATTTCAGTTTGAGGCAAAACTGCCCTTTTCTTGGCATGCAAAGGACTGGCAGAAATGGGAACACTTTGGGTCTTGTGACGCACGCTGGTGGCATGCGGCCCAACACACGGAAATTGCTGGCGAAGCATCTAACTGAAGAGATGTAACGAGGCGTTCGAAAGCACATAGACGCACCAACTGCATGATTCAAGACACCCAAGTCGCCAATGCCGAGTCCTCAGGCGATCCACGCGACACGCGGGTGGTTCTGGAATCGCGCGGCTTGAAGAAGACATACGGTAGCGGAGAGAAGCGCGTCCAGGTTTTAGTCGATGCGAATTTGACCCTGCGGCAAGGAGAGATGATCGCGATTGTCGCTCCTTCCGGAGCTGGCAAGAGTACTCTTTTGCACCTGCTGGCTGCGCTAGACACACCAACGAGCGGTAAAGTATACTTCGATTCGAAAGCCATTGAATCGATTCATGACGCGGCGCTGGCGGAATTCCGGAATCGTGCCGTGGGATTTTTGTGGCAACGCCATCAGTTGCTGCCCGATTTTACGGCTGCGGAAAACGTAGCCATGCCGCTGTTGTTGCGCGGTGAGAATTTCGCTTCTGCGTTGGGGATGGCGCGGAGGTGGCTCGCGGAGGTTGGCCTGGAACATCGAGCCGATCACCGCGCAGGGGAACTCTCTGGAGGGGAACAGCAGCGCGTTGCGATCGCCCGGGCGCTCGTCACTGGGCCGCGCGTGCTGCTGGCAGATGAACCTACCGGAGATTTGGACGAGCAGAATGCTTGGGCTGTGTTCGAGTTGCTGGAACGGTTGCACCGCGCGCACAAGTTGACGTCGCTCATCGCCACGCACAATCTGGCGCTCGCCGCGCGTTGTAACCGGATTCTGACGCTGGAACATGGCGTTCTGCGTACTCGCGAGGCCGCGGCTTCCGCGAGCGGTGTCCCCGGGGGAGAAGCGAGCTAACGTGTTCGAACGGTATACGGAAAAAGCGCGACGCGTCATATTTTTTGCGAGGTACGAAGCCAGCCAATACGGCAGCCCGTACATCGAAACCGAGCATCTTTTGCTCGGCTTGATGCGCGAGGACAAGGCCCTGGCCAACCGCTTCCTGCGTCAGCAGGGCTCCATCGAATCGATTCGCAAAGAGATTGAAGCCCGCATCACCATCCGCGAGCGCATCTCCACCTCTGTCGAAGTTCCCCTTAGCGCCGAGTGCAAGCGCATCCTGAATATGGCCGCCGAAGAAGCTGAGCGCCTGGGCCACAAGCACGTCGGCACCGAGCATCTGCTCCTCGGCATCCTGCGTGAAGAAAAGTGCTTCGGCTCGGAGATTTTGATGGAACGCGGCCTGCGCCTCTCCACCCTGCGCGAAGAATTGGCGCGTACCTCCGGTGAAAAAACTGCGGCCGCGCGCCCCAAGGAAACTTCCTTGCTCGCGGAATTCAGCCGCGACCTTACCCAGGCGGCTTCAGAAGGCGCGCTGGATCCTCTCGTCGGTCGCGAAAACGAAGTCGAGCGCGTTATTCAGATTCTCTGCCGTCGCACAAAAAACAATCCCGTTCTGATCGGCGAGCCCGGCGTTGGCAAAACGGCCATCGTCGAAGGCCTTGCGCAGCGCATCTCCGATGGTGATGTTCCTTCGTTCCTTGCCGACAAGCGCATTCTTTCTCTCGATCTTTCCCTCATCGTCGCCGGCACCAAGTACCGCGGTCAGTTTGAAGAACGCCTCAAAACCATCATGAAAGAATTGATGGAGAGCCAGAACTCCATCGTCTTTATCGACGAGCTGCACACCCTTGTTGGCGCTGGCTCCGCCGAAGGTTCCCTCGACGCCGCCAACATCTTGAAGCCCGCGCTTTCCCGCGGCGAAATTCAGTGCATCGGCGCAACCACTCCCGGCGAATACCGCAAGTCGGTCGAAAAAGACCGCTCGCTCGAGCGCCGCTTCCAGGCCGTAAAAGTTCCCGCACCCAACGAAGAAGAAGCCGTCCTGGTCATTCAAGGCGTCCGCGAACGCTACGAAAAATTCCACGCCGTCAGCTATACCGACGAGGCTCTTCGCTATTCCGTCTATCTTTCGAACCGTTACATTCCCGATCGTTTCCTCCCCGACAAAGCCATTGACCTGATCGACGAAGCTGGCGCCCGCGTCAAGCTGCGCCAAGCTACCGTCCCCGAAGAGGTCGGCGAAGTCCAGAAGCGCGTGAAGTTCATCACCCACCGCATGGAAACCGCCATCGCCAATCACGAATTCGAAAAGGCCCGTTTTTATTCCGAAGAAGAGCGCAAGGAAAAGGAAAATCTTCGCGGCCTCCGTGAGCGCTACAAATTGGACGACGCTTCCACGGGCATCGTGACTCGCGAAGATATCGAAGAAGTCGTTTCCCGCTGGACCGGCATCGGCGTCACCTCCATCAAGGAGGACGAGCAGCAAAAACTCCTTCGCATCGAGCCGGAGCTGCACAAGCGCGTCATCAGCCAGGACAAAGCCATCACCGCGCTGGCTCGCGCCATTCGCCGCAGCCGCGCCGGCCTCAAGTCGCCTTTGCGCCCTGTGGGCTGCTTCTTCTTTCTCGGGCCCACCGGCGTCGGCAAAACTGAAGTCGCGCGCCGCTTGGCGGAATTCCTCTTTGGTTCGGAGAAGTCGCTGGTTCGTTTCGACATGTCGGAGTTCATGGAAAAGCATTCCGTGTCGAAGCTCATCGGCGCGCCTCCAGGTTACGTGGGCTACGAAGAAGGCGGTCAGTTGACGGAGCGCGTCCGCCGCACGCCTTACTCAGTCATCCTCTTGGATGAAATTGAGAAGGCTCATCCGGACGTCTTCAATATCTTGTTGCAGGTGTTCGAAGACGGCCAGTTGACCGACGGACTCGGCAATACCGTGGATTTCCGGAACACCATCATCATCATGACCTCCAACCTGGGTGCCCGGCACCTCCAGAAACGCACCGGCATCGGTTTCCAGTCTGGCCTTGACGAAGCCGGGCAAAGGTCCATGGAAGAAATGGTGATGAATGAAGTAAAGCGGGCGTTCAATCCGGAGTTTCTCAACCGGCTGGACGAAGTTATCATTTTCAATCCGCTCGGCGATGAAGATCTGCTCCGCATCATCGATTTGCTCGTGGGTCAGCTTAATGACACGCTGATTCACCGGCAGGTCCAGGTCGTCCTCTCGCCGGAAGCACGTCAGTGGATTCTTGAGAAAACGTGTGCGGACCGCAGTTACGGGGCGCGTCCGCTCCGCAGGGCTTTGCAGAAGTATGTCGAAGACCCGCTCTCCGAGGCGCTGATCCAGGGTGGAATCACCAGGCCCGCGACACTGCAGATTTACGTCGCAGGGGAAGGCCTGTCGTTCCGTCCCGTCGGTGAGGCAACCCCGGTCATCCACTAGCGAATCTGACACAACGCACGGCCGGCCCACACCGGGTCCGGCGGGAGATAAACAACTTGAGTTCGGGGGCGCGGCCTTGACGATTCTACTGGCCGCTCAAAGAAGAGTTTGTTCGCCGTTCGGCGTTTTTGCGGCTCGACTGTTGCGTTTTAGCGCGATCGTGCTTCTCTTTGCGGTCGCCTCGCGCGGCGCGGCCCCTGAAAACCGCCCTGCGGATGCGTCTTCCTCCTCGCGTTCCTATCTCTTCTCCGCTTCCTTTGATTACGCGTCCGGCAAGGACGTCATGGAAGACCGTTCCTCCGCGGATCCGCAGACGGCTGCCGCGCAGCAGCAATTTGTCATTGACCGCATCGAGTTTCTCGGCAACCGCCGCGTCCGCAGCGACACGCTGAAAGCGCGCATCTTCAGCCGCGAGGGCGATCCTTACAACGAAGAAACGCTGCGCCGCGATTTCCAGGCTTTGTGGAACACGCAATTCTTCGAGGACGTGAAGCTCCGCGTCGAAGACTCTCCCAGCCGTGCCAGCGGCAAGATCATTCTTTTCGAAGTCAAGGAACGCCCGCAGATTCGCCGCATTCGTTACGACGGCATCCACTCCGTTTCCGAATCGGACATTCTCGATCGCTTCAAGGAACGCAAGGTCGGTCTGAGCGTCGAAAGCCAGTTCGATCCTACAAAAATAAAAAAGGCCGAGGTGGTCCTGAAGGAGCTCCTCGCCGAACACGGCCGCCAATTCGCCAAAGTCAGCCCGCAGTATGAGCGCATCGCCTCCAGCAACGCCGTCATTCTTGTTTTCAAAATCGAAGAAGGGCCCAAGGTCAAGGTCGGCCGAATCAAGTTCACCGGGAATCACGCCTTCAGCGACCGCAAGTTGATCCGCGCCATGCGCCACGACCGGCCCTACTCGATTCCTCTTTACTTCCGGTATATCCCCGTACTCACAAAGACTTATGACCGCCAAAAGCTGAGCGAAGACCTCGAAGTCGGCGTTCGCGGCCTTTATCGCGATAACGGTTACTTCAAGGTTTCCGTCGGCGAACCCGTCCTCGAAAACCTCGACACCTCGAGTTTCCGCATGAAGATTCCGGTCGCCGGTCGCAGCCACGGCAAGGCCGTTAACATCACCATCCCCATTCAAGAAGGCGAACGCTACCGCATGGGCACGCTGAGGATCGTCAGCGCCGATCCGGACAAAGCCTTGTCCCTCAAGGTTGATGCGCTGAAGTCTGCTTTCCCCCTCAAGCAGGGCGACATCTTCTCCACTGAAAAAGTTCGCAAGGCCCTGGAGACCTACGGCAAGATTTACGGAGAATATGGATTCATCGACTTTACCCCGGAACCTGACACGGATATCGACGAGCAAAACAAGATTAT
>Ga0209648_10002954_pt1 | contig 14170 bp, 14 predicted proteins | sample GraSoi2013_115cm_FD_185830 | JGI IMG/M metagenome (GOLD analysis project Ga0209648, IMG submission 185830) | Grasslands soil microbial communities from the Angelo Coastal Reserve, California, USA - Sample 9_17_2013_115cm (SPAdes) (version 2) | ecosystem: Environmental > Terrestrial > Soil >...
CCGCCCGCCTGATTTACAATCCCCAGTTCCCCCTCAGGAGAGAGCGCCGTGATCCCACGCTATACCCGGCCCGAGATGGCTCGCATCTGGAGCGACGAGAACCGCTTCCGCACCTGGCTGGCGGTCGAAGTCGCCGCGACCGAAACGCTGGGCGCCGCCGGCATCGTGCCCAAAGAAGCCGCCAAGGCGATCCACGCGCGCGCAGACTTCAGCGTTGACCGCATATTCCAGATTGAAGCCGAGGTCAAACACGACGTCATCGCCTTCACCACGGCCGTCGCCGAGATCGTTGGCCCGCACGCCCGCTGGTTCCACTATGGCCTGACCTCGAACGATGTGGTCGATACGGCGCAGGCGTTGCTCATCCAACAAGCTTCATCGCTGATCGCCGGCGACCTGGAGCGTCTTGCCGAGGTGCTCGAACGCCGGGCGTTCGAGTTCAAGGATACGCCCATGATCGGGCGCACCCATGGCATCCACGCCGAACCCATCACCTTTGGATTCAAGATCGCTAACTGGTACTCGGAGACGCAGCGTAACATCGCGCGCTTCAAGGCCGCCGCCGAAGATTTACGTGTGGGGAAGTTCTCGGGCGCGGTAGGAACGTTTGCCCACCTCACGCCGGAACTCGAAGAGAAAATGTGCGCGCGCCTGGGATTGAAGGCTGCCGCGGTGTCGTCGCAGGTGATTCAGCGCGACCGCCATGCCCACTACCTGGCAACACTGGCCACGATCGCGTCAACGCTCGACAAGATCGCCACCGAAATCCGCCACCTGCAGCGTACCGAAGTCCGCGAGGCGGAGGAATATTTCAGCGAAAAGCAGAAGGGCTCGTCAGCGATGCCGCACAAGCGCAATCCCGTCACCAGCGAACAAATCTCTGGCTTAGCGCGCGTGGTGCGGGCGAACGCGCAGGCGGGCTTCGAGAACGTCGCGCTGTGGCACGAACGCGATATCTCGCACTCATCAGCCGAGCGCATCATCATTCCGGACTCGACCACTCTCGCCGACTATCTGCTGAACAAGACGGCGAACCTGATCGAGACCATGATCGTCTATCCCGAGCGCATGCTGGCGAACCTCGAGAGCACGCGCGGCCTGGTCTTCAGCGGGCAGTTGTTGTTGGACCTGGTCGAGAGCGGAGTTTCCCGCGAGGACGCCTATCGACTGGTGCAGAGTCACGCCATGCGCGCCTGGAAGGAGAATCTCGACTTCCACGAACAGGTCCTGAACGATCCCGAGATTCGCGGACGAGTGCCGCGGGCGAAGATCGAGCGCGCCTTCGACCTGGACCGGCAGTTGAAGAACATCGACAAGATCTTCGCGCGGGTGTTTCCGAACAAGGCTGTCGTCAAGAAGAATACTGCATCTTCAAAAAAGAAAGTTGCAAAGCGAAAGAAATAGCAGCCGGAACTTTTGATCAACTCAAAAAGACAGGCCTGTCTTGTCTTTCAAGGCCAACAAAGGCCTTACTCCGCGCGCTCAGCGTCTCGGCGGTGGAAAGCCGTTCGGCTGCGCACCAGTTCCAGTAGCTCAATTAACTGCTTCAACTTCTCCGGTCCGACGTGGCGCAGCATTTCACGGCCGTACTTTTCGAGCGGCCTATCCATCTCGCGCAGAAGCTTTAGACCGGCGGCAGTGATCTTTCCGTAGATGACGCGGCGATCGTGTTTGGCACGCGTGCGCTCGCCCAAGCCGCGCTCTTCGAGGCGATTCAATAGACGCGTAATATCCGGGTCGCGCGTGATCATGCGGTCGCCGATCTCGCGGCACGGCAAGCCGTCGGGCCCAGCGCCGCGCAGGATGCGCAGGGCGTTGTACTGCGTGCCGGTTAGTCCGAACTCTTTGAGCCGGGTCTCGACTTGCGCCTGGAGCGCATCGGCAGTACGCAACAGAGAAAGATAGGCTTCCTGTTCCCGGCTCCTGAATGGGACTTTCTGTTTGAGCTCCGCCTGCAAACCACCACTCTGCAAACCACGGGACATGGGGCGAGATTAGTCGTTACGACAAGCATCTGTCAAAATGCCCGAGTCTGTTTTTTGTTGCAACTTTTGATCTGGATCGGTGTTAAAGGGATTGTGATTCACCTTGTAATAGTTTGTAAAAGTCGCTTGCGAGCGCATCGTTCCAGGATCGAAACGCATCTATTTAACTAGCCGGTTAATACTGTGGGAACCGGAGTTCCAGTGAGGATGGAAACCAATGAAGAAGCAAAAACAAGGACTGGCGCTGAGTGCGGCGTTGCTCGTCCTGCTGAGTATGACTGCAATGGCCGCAACCGGCCGTTATGATCAGCAGATTCAGCAGGCGGTCAGCCAGAAGATTCATGACGCGAAGCAACTGCGGAACGTGAGCGCGAGCGTCGAAGATGGCATCGTCACCTTGACCGGCACAGCCGGCCTGTACCAGGACAAGCTCGACGCGGCTAAGAAAATTAAGAAGCTCGCAAACGTTACCGGTGTTCGCAATGACATCGTGGTCGCGGGAGAAACCGTGCCCGACGGCCAACTCCAGCAGAAGCTGGCAAAGAAGCTGGCCTATGACCGTGTCGGATACTACGACAACACCTTCAACTATCTTGCGCTCGACGTGAAAGACGGCGTCGTTACCATCAACGGCGACACCGTGAACGACGTGGCGAAAGATTCGGCGCTCGCCATCGTGGCACGTACGCCTGGCGTCAAGCACGTCGTGAACCAGGTGACCGTGCTGCCGGTTTCGATCTTTGACGATTCGATCCGGGTACGCACGGCCCGCGCGATTTATCGCGACTCGGTGCTTAGCCGCTACGCGACCGACCCGGCTGACCCGATCCGCATCGTGGTGGACAACGGACATGTGACGCTCTACGGAACCGTCGAGAGCGCGATGGACAAGACCATTGCCGGAATACGAGCGAATTCAGTACCGGGCGCATTCAGCGTCGAGAACAAGCTGATGGTGGACTAACAAGCGGACGATTAGTCATCGAGATTACGTAATTTGTTACTCCTGTCGATCCACGCTGGCTGGTGGAGAGCCGGGCGTCCCCGCCCGGCAAGACGGGCGAGACGCCCGTCCCTCCACCGTCAACGTACCAGTCTCCCTACTTCAGGCTGACGGATTCCTTCAGCGGCAGGCTCTGTGAGGAACCGCCTACCAGGAAGGTGTAGTCTCCGGGAAGCAACTGCCAGGTGTTCCGATCGGCGTTGAAGATCGACAGATACCGCGGATCGATCTCTACAACCACTTCCTTACTCTCGGCGGGATTCAGTTTGACCCTGCTCCAACCCACGAGGCGTTTCGGCGGTTCAGCGGCGGCGGCGGGCAGGGCCGCGTAAACTTCTGCGATCTCGAACCCAGCCCGGTTGCTGGTGTTGGTCACGGTGAAGTTTAGGCGCACACTTCCGCCCGGCGTCGCAACCGGCGTAACTCGGAGACCAGAGTAACTGTAAGTCGAGTAGGAGAGGCCGTAGCCGAAAGGAAACAGGACTTCTTTCTTCTCGGCGTCATACCACTTGTATCCGACTTTCAGCCCTTCGTCGTAAGTGGTCTGAAATGCGGGTAAGCCCGCAGCGATCTTTTTCCAGGCATCGGGCTCACCGCTGGTGGTGGACTCTCGCGGGGGCTTTACGATGCTGCGATGCGGCAGGTCCACCTCGCTCCGGGGAAATGTGATTGGCAGCTTGGCGCTCGGATTCACGTCGCCAAAGATCACGTTGGCAACCGCTTCGGCGCCCTGCGAACCGGCATACCAAGCTTCCAGAATGCCGCTGACTTGACCCGCCCATGGTATGGTCACCGAACTGCCGGTTTCGAGCACGACAATCGTATGCGGATTAGCCGCGGCTACTGCGGCGATCAAATGATCCTGATGTTCCGGAAGGGACAGACTGTCGAGGTCCATGCCTTCACTCTCCCACTGGTACGAGAACACGATGGCGACGTCAGCCGACTTCGCCAAGGCAGATGCCGAGGCAGAATCCGTGCCCTGATCGAACTGAACCTTCGCAGATGGAGCTTTGGCGCGAATCGTCTTGAGCGGCGAAGTGGGGAACCAGATGTGGTCCTGCCATTTTGTCCGGCCCTTGCCGGGCGGCATGATCGCATTTCCACCCGGAGGATCAACCTGCGCCGACCCTCCTCCCGAGATCATGCCCACGTCGGCATGAGCGCCGATCACAGCAATGCTGTGTAACTTGGACGCATCCAGCGGCAATTGCGAATTTTCATTCCTGAGCAGAACGATGCCGTGCTCGGCAATGCGGCGTGAGACCTCGAAGCCACCCACGACGTCCACGACACTCTTCTGCGGCGGGTCGTCGATCACGCCGCAAGCAAACATAGATCGTAGAATCCTGTGAACATGTTCGTCCACTTCATTGATCGGCACGCGGCCCGACTGCACCGCTTCTTTCATCGCGTCGCCAAAGAAAATGTCGCCCGGCTCCTCGTGATCCAAGCCAGCCGCGGATGCCTTGATCGTGCTATGCGTGCCTTGCCAGTCGGATAAAATAAACCCTTTGAAGTTCCATTCTTTCTTCAGAACGTCAGTCAGCAAGTAATTGTTTTCGCACGCGTAGTCTCCATTCACCCGGTTGTAGGAGCACATTACGGCCGCCGGATTCCCTTCGTGTATAGCAATCTCGAACGCCAGCAGGTCGCTTTCCCTCATTGACCGCTTATCGATGTGGACGTTGACGGCATTCCGTCCACTTTCTTGATCGTTCATCGCATAATGCTTGATGTCGGCAATCACGTGCTGAGCTTGCGTTCCGCGAATGACCGATCCGATCATCCTCCCCGCGAGGATCGGGTCCTCACCCATGTACTCAAACGTTCGTCCATTGCGCGGCTCGCGGGCGAGGTTCACACCCCCGCCGAGCGACATGTTGTAACCCTGCGCGCGCAACTCGCGGCCGATCAGGGCTCCATACTCGTACCCAGCGTCCAGGTCCCAGCTCGCCGCTGCGCCCAGATTGCTGGGCAGAGCTGTGGAGTAGCGGCCGTTCTCTCCACTGCTCCTGACACCGTAAGCTGCGTCCGACATCTGGATCGCGGGGATCTCCAGACGCGGAATACCCACCACATAACCGGCACCGCCGTTCGAATGCACCGCCAGCGGGCTGATCGGGCTGAGGTCCTTCATGCCCGTCCCATGCAGCAAGGAGACCTTCTCGTCAATGGTCATCTGCTTCACCACCAACGTGGCCCGCTCATCTGCCGAAAGGCTCGGGTTCATCCAGAGATGTTTGTCCAGTGAGCCCGACTGCGCGAAAGCCGGCGCCAGTGCAACACTGAGGATGAGGATGCTGAATGCCAATAGAGTCTTGCGGCGTTGGCACGGAGACAAATCCATGGTTCTCCTTCTTATAGGTTCGAGGGCGTGGAACGATAGAACGGATTGGGAAGCTTTTGCAAGATCGCAGTCGTCGTGGCTTTCTGTCACAAAATCGATTTTATACGCCACGCCGACAAATGTCTAAGGCCGGATAGTAATGCGGACCGTGTGATGCTGGGTACGACGGAGTAACTTCACAGAGGGGCTGGCTAGGAGGCCAAACCTCACTGTCCAACAATGAGTCCTAGTTGGCCTTGCGGGAGTGTACTAGCTTCAGGCTGTCGCTCTGCAGGATGCGCTGGATCTGATGTTTGGCATGGACGGTCCAGGGACCGGTGGTGTCGAGCTTCACATAGGCGCGCCAGTGCAGCAGCGCCTTGCGCGGCTCGCGCATCTTCTCGTAGGCCAGCGCGATGTTGTAGTGCGCGTCAGCATAGGTGGGCGCGAGCTGAATCGCGGTCTTATAGGTGTTGATGGCTTCCTCGACGCGTCCGGTTTCGTCGAGCACGTTGCCCAGGTCGAAATGGGCGAGCGCGTAGCGTGGATCGATCTGGATCGCCGAGCGGTAGTGCTTTTCGGCGAGCGCGTATTCCTGACGGTTGTAATAGAGAGTGCCCAGATTGATGTGCGCGGCGGCGTGCATGGGATCCATATCGAGAACCTTCACATAGACAACGATCGCCTCGCTCTGCGTGGAGGGATTTTCTTCCAACGAGATCCCACGCGCAAACAAGTCGGCAACGTCGGTAACCACCAGTTCCGGCCGATTACGCGGCGAGCTGGTCACGACTTTTTTGTCTTCGGACGAGAAATCGAACATGAACTGTCCGGCGATGGGCTCTAGCAGCCGCCCATGGTGCCGAAAAGCGATGCGGCGTCCGCTCTGATAGGCCCCAGCCTCGAGCAATGGATTCTCCATGCCGGCAACCTGCTTCTGCATGGCTTCGAGCGAGCGCCGGATGACGGCCGGACGAACGCGCTGGGCGCAGAGGTCGCGCACTTTCTTGATTTGCACAAGATCGAAAAACGAATAATCTTCGCCCACCGTGACCAGTCCCGCCTTCTCCCAGGTCTGAAGCTGGCGAGGAAGGAGCCGAAGAATGCGCATCAGGTCGGTGCGGCTGTAGCGATACACGGCTGTCAAACTCTCTTCAGTGATTATCCGGAACTTGTGTGCGGGAATGCAAGTATCAACGCGGTGGAAGCTGTGGAGAATCAGTCAGAAATGGCACTAAAGTGGTGGAGTTTCTTGCGCCGGTACCTTGGAAGTAACGCCGAAACTTACCTCCCACTCGGGAATCACATCGAAGGGCGATTGGGTCGATCCAAGCTTGCTGGTGGAGAGGCGGGCGATTTGTCGGGCATAATGGGTGTCGAGTCAACGGTGAGGAGCGATGCCGGAAAGGGTAACTTCGCTGGAACGTCCAGCCGAACAATTCAACGAAGAGGTGCTGATCCGGCGTGTCGTGGCGGGTGAGCACGATCTCTTTTACGAGTTGATCCGCCCCTACGAACGGCGCGTTTACGCGGCCGCCTTCGCGATTCTGCGGAACGAAGCCGACGCCGAGGACGTGGCACAGGAGGCGGTGTTGAAGGCCTTCAAACATATCCGGCAGTTTCGAGCGGAGGCGCGGTTCAGCACATGGCTGATCCAGATCACCGTTAACGAGGCGCGTATGCGAAGAAGAAAAGCGCACGCCAACATTATGGAACCGATCGCCGATCGCCAGGACGACGAAGGCAATTACACGCCTCGCGATTTCGCCGACTGGCGGGAGATTCCGTCGGAAACGCTGGAACGCAACGAGGTTCGACAAAAGCTCGCCGAGGCGCTGGCCGAGTTGGGGCAAATCTACCGTGAAGTTTTTGTCCTGCGCGACATGCAGCACCTCAGCATCGAGGAAACGGCCAAGGCGCTCGGAATCTCCACCGCATCGGTAAAGACTCGGTTACTGCGGGCGCGGCTGATGCTGCGCGACCTGCTCGCGCCCGGCCTCGGCGGCGCATGGAGTATGACCGGCAAGTTGTCTTTCGTAAAGGGGACGAAGCCATGGTAGTCAACTGCGAAGAAGTTTGGCGAGAAGTTTCAAACTATCTCGACGGCGAAGTCGAACCCAGTTTGCGCGTTGCCATCGAGGAACACATTCGCGGGTGCAAGCACTGCACCGCCGTGTTGGACGGCACGCGTAACGTGCTCCAGCTGTATGGCGACGAACGGATGCTCGAAGTGCCCCTCGGATTCAGCCAGCGTCTACACCGGAAACTGGATGACAATATGCCAGGCGACCGGAGGACTTTCTTGGGATGGATGGTCACCGCCGCAGCAGCGGCCCTGATCGTCGGCAGTCTCGAGGTGGCCCGTTCTGCGTCCCGCGGCCTTGAGCTGCGTTCCGAACACGCCCAACCCGGCAAGGGTGTGCCCCCGGACATGATGGTGGTGGTCTCGGAAGACGGGAAATTGTTTCACGCCGCGGGATGCGCATTTATCCACGAAAAAAACAAGCTGCGGACGATCACCGCCGCCGAAGCATCGCGGCAGGGTTACTCTCCCTGTGTGCGCTGCATGAAGAAGTACCTGGTGACCGCGTGATCAGTCATCCGATGGAAAACGACCGATGGAGCGACGGGCGTCTCGCCCGTCCCACCTCGGCCCTGGCTTGTGCCGGCCAGGCGGGGACGCCCGGCGCTCCACCAGCAATATCCGCGTAACTTTTGTCCGGCTGCCGACTCTACTTCTATTAAAGAGGCGCTCGGAATCGACTAGCGGGCGTTCCAAAGGAGTTCGTCTATGTCTGGCTTTCGCTCGCGCGTGTCTGCAGTGCTCTTGATGGTTACCTTCGCAGGGGTAGTCGCCTGCAATGCCGACGACCGGCCGGGCGCCACCATCCCCAACCCTGCCGTTGACGCCACGCTGGCGACGACCAAAGCCGAGCAAACTGCCGTTATCGCCGGTGGCTGCTTCTGGGGCATTCAGGCCGTCTTCCAGCACGTGAAGGGTGTGATCAGCGCAACCTCAGGCTATTCCGGAGGCGCAACGGGCACCGCGGAATACGAACTGGTGAGCAACGGTGACACCGGCCATGCGGAATCGGTGAAGATCACTTACGATCCTTCACAGATCACCTACGGGCAGCTTCTTCGAGTGTTCTTCTCGGTCGCGCACGACCCCACGCAGTTGAACCGTCAGGGACCAGACACCGGCAGCCAGTATCGTTCTTCTATTTTCTATGGCACCGACGAGCAGAAGCGAATCGCTGAGGCCTACATCGCGCAACTGGAGAAAGACAGAGTCTTCCCGCGTCCGATCGTCACTCAGGTAGTCCCATTGAAGGCCTTTTATCCCGCCGAGGCCTACCACCAGGACTACGCCGCCCACCATCCTGACAATCCATACATCGTCTATAACGATGCACCGAAAGTCGCTCACCTTCGGCAACAGTTTCCTGAGCTCTACTCGGGCAAGTAGGAATCCAAAAACAAAGGATAGGCAAAAACTAAGACGCGATAAACACAACAGAGGATGGAGCCGACGACCAGAGTTGAACTGGTGACCTGCCGATTACGAAACGCCCACCGGCATCTGGGTCGAGCGGCGACCCGCGTAAACAGCGGACTTGCACGGGGTTGCTCGGGGTCATTTGGGCGCACTTGTCAGCGAATTGCGGTCCAAATTGCGGACCAACCGCGCTTAAAGCAAGAAGAAGCCCGCAATTTTGAAAAGCTGTCCGCATTGCGGACATGCCTTCGGTAGTTCGGTGTCGATGTAGTGACCAATTGCAAGACCGGCCAAACCGAACACCAACATGGCGAGAGGATTCTTCATAGCCTGACCGCCAAGTATAGCGCCGCCCAACGCGCAGGAAATTTTGCCACCGATCTCTTGACCCACGGTGAGGTTAATACCACACTGAGGGCACCGCACTATTTGCGCTTTCATACTTCCTCCAACTACAACCAAGAAGTATTATGTGCACCTTTTCTTGGGCAACGCAAGAACAAAAAACAACCACGTTTTTCGGTAGCACTGGTATCACTCGGGGCTTCCGAGTTACGCTGTCGGCGTCCGGCGAGGGGGCTTTCCCACGCGCGGTTCCGGACGCGGGCGATGTGTTCATTCCCGCCCGCCGCGCTCTACTTGATGGGACGCTGCTTCAAAACGCTCTGCCACTTTCGGTACACGTTCGTGACGCTTTCGGGCGATTCCGTATTGCCCAGAAGGCCTAGGATAGTGAGAATTGTCAAGACCGTTTCGTCGCTCGGGTTTGCCATCATTTTCCTTCCTTCAGACCGACGCAGCACGCGACAGCGGGTTCTTGGTGACGCTGAAATTCTGCGTGAGTTTCCTGAGGCCGAAGGCCAGCCCGAGGAGCGCGAGCGTGGCTCCCGCACCAATCCCACCTCCGTATTCCATACCTTCGCGGTGGGCGTTAGCCTTCGCTTGGAGAGCGGCAGCGGTATTAGCTTGTACCTGCTGCTGGTCAGCGGTTGCCTCGGCCTGCATCTGGTCGCCTAGCTTCTTAATCTGTTCCTGTTGGTCGGTCACCAGCTTGTTCAGATTAGCTATCTGCTGTTGTAGTGGTGCGGTCGCCTGCGAGGATGCTAGTTCCTTCTGGCGATTGACATACAGTTGCAACTGTTCACGCTGCCACTGTTGGAGCGCTTGGTTGTACGCGTTGATGGTGTCTCTGCACGTGCCTCCATCAAAAATGTTGTTGGGGTTGCACGTCGGCTTCGGCGGAACCTGAGTGAGTTGGGCTGGGGCCGCCGACTGCTGTGCAAACGACAGCGACGCAGCAAACACCAGCAACAGTCCGAGTCTCTTCATGGGCCTTACCTCCTGCCTTTCCTTCTACACGAACGGACGAGGTAAGGCCCATGAAGAGACTTGTTTGTGCAGGGAAGAGCCGTAAAATAGGATCGAGGATCAGACGAGCTATGACCGAGCACAAGATCGGTTTGATGATTGGAGAGAACAAGGCTTTCATTGAGCGCATTGCGTGGTACTCCGTGGGTATTGTCAATTTGCTTGCGGCCGTAAACCACAAGGAAAGAAGGATGTCTGACGTTCTCGGGACGGGGACCGCTTGTACCTGGAAAGGTCACAGTCTGATTCTCACTGCCGAGCACGTGGTCGCAAAAACGGAACCTTCTAATCTCGCTTTTCTTCTACGGGTCGACGATGCCATTAATTGGGAGGGCATGAGCAAACCAGAGAAAGTGATATCGAGGGTATCTCTCCCCGTCGAGACCATTGTCCGGTGCAAGGAAAATGACTTGGCAGCTATCGTTCTTCGTGCCGACAAGCTGACTGGTTTTAACATGCAGTTCTGTGACCTGCCGAAGCAACTCCACAAAAGTCGAACGGTCAAACGGGATGGGGCTCTTATTTTCCTCGGCCATCCGGTGGATCAAGTATTTGCAGTCTCAGAGGTAAAAACGGCAAACGCCGAGACCAACTATTTGGCCGTCAGACCGACCATACTCACGGGGACAATTGCAGACACTCCTTCGAAGGCATTGTCATCCCAGTACGACCCGGAGCGCGACGTGTTGGTTAACTACGAACCCAGCGATCCGAAAATGAAGCCTCACGGTTTTAGCGGAGCAGCAGCGTGGTGTGATCGCCTAGAACGCACAGGTCATGTGTGGACTGCCGATCCTATGATATTTGGTGTGCAGACCAGCGCGTTCATGGCTTCTAGGCTCTTGCAGGTCGTAGGAGCACCCGCGATCAAGGAATTCTTGGAAGAATCGTTCTAATTCTACCGACGCTGCTCAGGTCTGTCGGCGAAGTGAACGTCCACCAGTCTCTGGAGAGTGCTGGCCCTTTTACGTGCGCGCAGGGGTACGGGGAAAGTTACCGCGGTGCGCGGCGGTCCCGTATCACCGGAAATGGATAGGATTGAAAGCCAGTCGCCTCTCCGAGTAGAATCGCTATCCATGCCCGTTCCCGACCAGCTATACGTGTTTCTCGACAACTCATTTCTCTTTTTGCAGGGGTATAAACATGTTCAAGCCGTCGCCAAACTTCCGCCGACAAAGCATTGCTACGTTGACTACCTTGCACTACGCCATTTCCTGCAAAAACAGGGGGAGCTTAAGCGAACGGTTATCGTTGGGTCCGATCTTCCGGGAAGCATGATTTCCAAATGCCAAGCTGCTGGATTTGAGGTTTCTACGTTTCCCAAGTACCCGGATTTCAAGAGTGGCGTACTACGCGAAAAGGGAATCGACCACAAGATCTGCTGGGAAATTGCCAAGACCATCTTCACCAACAAGGACCCTGTGCCTAATAAGAAAATCGTCCTTTGCACTGGGGACAAGGATTTCATGACAGTGTTGTCCGATATTCACACAAGCAATTGGGCCTTTGAGCTTTGGCTTTGGACAAACTCCTACTCGCCTAAATTTGCGCAGCAGGTGAAAGTGTTCGGATCGGTCAGGGTTCTAGATGCAGAATGGAAACACTTCATAAGAATCGCCGCTAAGGTTACAGCTGCTACCACGCCCTAAAAACGCGTACAGAGATGACGGGTCTTGGGGGTTCGGCTCGTTAGCCGGTCGGTGATACTCTGACACGTCAGAAAACGTCCTATGAACGGGTGGGACGGCGCGCCTCGCCCTGACCATACACCCGCATGAGCAGCGGGAAAATGAATGGAGCCGACGACCAGAGTTGAACTGGTGACCTGCCGATTACGAATCGGCTGCTCTACCAACTGAGCTACGTCGGCCTGCTTTTGATTCTAAGACCCGTCCGCGATTCCTGCAAACTCGACCGTCCTGCCGGGCGGGGCGACCGGCGCTCCACCAATAAGGAGAGAGAACCTCGTAGTCGCAGCAGGTATAGGCGAATTGCTACGCCGCCTGCGCCAACGCTTTGTACTCATCATCGGATTGCCTGGGCAGCAGCACCCAAAGCGTGTAGATGCCGAGTGTCGTACCGATCGGGACGCTTAGCAGCGCAATAAAGCCCATGACCAGGGCAACCGTTCGTCCCCACTCCTCGCGCTGCAGCAAGCCCCAACCGGCAAAGAAGCCCGCCGCGGCTTTCGCCAGGATCAGCCATCCAACGAAGGTGATAAGAGGCCGCAACCAGGCCGTGACTTCGGGTGGAGGACCGTTCGGAATATGGATCACTCGGCCGAAGATCGTGTGCGCGACAACGATCGCGGCCACTCCTGCCACCACGTACAACGCCGAGTACGCCGTCCAGAGAATGCCCACCAGCCGGACATGCTCGCGAACCCGGCTGCGCCGAAGCTCAATGAGTCCAAGCACGGGTTTGCCGCAGCGCCCGCAGCGTGGTTCTCCCGATTGCAACTGCGCACCACATTGATCGCAAAACATCGCTTCTCCTCCAGGGCCACACAAATTGTGCTCTGTCTGCAATACGGATGCAAGCACTCACCAGTTCCTAAACACTTCTCCGTTCCCGGTTCTCAGTTCTCAGTTGCCCAAAGACAGGTTCGGTTTACTGAGAACTGAGAACTGGGAACTAAACCAAGAACTGCTTCCAGAAACGAAAAGGCCACCCGGCAACTTGGGCGGCCTTTTCTTTCAAGGGAGAATAGTTCCAACGGAGGTTTAACCCATCAGAACTTTCTGCCGGAATCTTATGAGCCTTAAAAGCACAGTGTCAAGCAAAATTTGTGACTTAAATAGTCTTATTTTCAATAACCTACACGCCGTGTCCACAAGTCGGCAAACGGGCTCGGAATCGAGCAAAACTCCTTCTTTTCGAAGCTAACGACATTCGATTGAGTCACTTACCGCTCCCGAGGCGCCCGCCGGGGGTCGTCTTCCAGGTGCAACGAGATGATTTCCATCGCCTCCCGGCGATCAAACACGGAGTCGGGAAAAAGACGCTTCACGAGCACCCGCAACCCACCAAACGCAATCCCCGCAACCAGTGCCAGGCCCACCACGATTCCGCAAAGAACAATCGCGTTGAACAGAAAGTTTGCCAGATTGTCCTTCTTGCTCAGGTAGGTGTTTTCGTTCCACGTCACATCGGCTTCGTAGCTGATGGACGACATCAGCGATCTTGCTTCGCTTTTTGAAAGCGGGCCTGCCGCGATCACGACGATCGGGCCGGTGCGTGCGTCAAAGAACGGGCCCACATCCACGATGGACGCAACGCCCGGCTGCTGCCGCGTGACCTGGTGTGAGGCATCAATCTGGCGCAGGCGCTCGGCGGCAATCTGAGAGTCCGGATATTCGATGAGCATCAGGGTGGCATCGCCCGCGTTCACCGCATACTTGCCCATCACGACTTCCGCGCCCGACTTAAAATCCACCGTCGACTCCGGTAGAGGCGATCCGACCCGGTTTAGCGCCACCGGACCCAAAATGTATCTCGTCGTGTTCTTCTCAAAATTCCTCCCGAATGCCCGCTTCGGGAGATAGGTCGGCAGCGAGGGCGGCTTGTCCTTGTTGCCTTCAGCTTGCGGCAGCAGGCCCGCCAGTTGGCGCAGCTGCGATGCCGACATCACGCTCATTTTGTCGAACACCGCATCCACCAGGACGTTGCCCTGATAGAACAGCACGCGGCTATTCAGAAACGCCGCCTGCGCGCCAATCGTTTCCTCCCCCATCTCGGCAGAATAGTAGTAGGTGAACGCGCCATAAGCGCCGGTCGCGTCTGCAAACACTGCGGCTTTGACCGTTAGATTGCGGCCATCGTCGCGAGTGTAGGCCGCCTTCTCCAAACGCTGGAAGCCATACTCCTTCAGCACAGGCGCATTCGCTTCATCGGCGGCGGCGGGATCGTCACTCCTGGCAACAGCGCCCTTCGCCTGCCAGCCGGCAAACTCGGTGGGAAGGACCGGGGTGGAAGAGGCTGCGGTT
>Ga0209648_10002957_pt1 | contig 14167 bp, 5 predicted proteins | sample GraSoi2013_115cm_FD_185830 | JGI IMG/M metagenome (GOLD analysis project Ga0209648, IMG submission 185830) | Grasslands soil microbial communities from the Angelo Coastal Reserve, California, USA - Sample 9_17_2013_115cm (SPAdes) (version 2) | ecosystem: Environmental > Terrestrial > Soil >...
CATGTGGACAAGATTCGCGATATCGTCCATTCCGCTCTGGCGGACGCAGGCATCAGCGGCCTTTCGCTCCGTGCCATGCAATTCGATACCAGCGATTCGTGTTCCGACCCTTGCCCTCCTGGCCAGCGCCGGACGATGGTCTGTCGCACCATGCCGAACGGTAGCCAGGTTTGCACCTGCGAATGTGTACCGATTTGAGCATCTGGCCGTGTTGAAGCTCGGAAAAGAGGCGCATTTGTGCCCATAGAGTGGATCGATATCGGCGCCGTCCAAGTAGCTGCGCAACCGGTGGGCCTATGGACGCTTGCGCAGGACTTTGTCCCGGGAGGGCGACTCCTGCGGATCTCGGTTCTTGCGCACGACCACGAGAATCAACCGGTGGAACGGACTTGGAAACCCGCTGCGACGCTTGAATGCGGGCCTGACGGCATCCTTGCCGACACTCCAAGAACGAGCTTGCTGTGCACGAGCGCTCTCTACGGGGCGTTGATTGGAAAGATCGGCGGGGCCACAAGTGATGTTCCCGATCTGACCCCGAACGCACCACCGTATGCAAATAAGGATCCGAAGTCATTGTGCCGCTTGGGACTTCGGATGGGGGGCCTCTGTTTTTGACAATGAACGATAGTCCGAAGGGTTTTGCTATGCACTCCGGCGAACTGCTCGTGCGCTTACAGTACTATCCGACGTAATGATGTGTCCTTTGGTCGGAAACGTGGGGAGAACCTGAGGGATGAACCGTGGGTAGTCTGTTATCGGCAATTTCCGGGCAATTTGCGAAAGCGATCGCCCTCGGGACGATGTTTCCCGTCATCATCGTATCGATGCTGAACGTTCTGCTTGTTGCCCCTTTGCTTCCGCAGACTGCAGCCTTTCGAGATCTCCTAAGAAGAATTGCGGTTGGGGAAGAGAAGTGGGGTGCGGTTGCGCTTACCTTCGTCGTTCTCGTTGTCACAGGCCTGCTCTACAACTTGAATATTCCTATCATTCGCCTCTATGAGGGTTATTCCTGGGAGAACTCAGCTGTAGGGTCGGCTCTTGCGAGTTTGAAGAAACGTCGTCTCGGGCGACTCCGGCGGTTGCACTCATCGGTCAGCTCGTTGCGCGGTCGCATGGTTGCAATTGCACCGAATAACGCGCTCGTCGATGGTCTTGTGGTCGAGCAGAGTGCCCTCGCCGTGGCTCTGAATTCTCAGCTCCCGGATGGCGAAAATTGGGTCCTGCCGACGCGTTTAGGAAACGTCATCCGTTGTTTTGAGCGGTATTCAACTCTTGCTTATGGAATGGATGCGATCGTCTTGTGGCCACGCCTCGTCGCAAAGATCGATTCAGGTTTCGCTTCGACCATCGACGACGCAAAAACGTCGTTTGACTTCATGCTGAATACTTCGTTTCTGTGCGCCCTCTCGGCCTGCGGTGTCTTCGCCATCCTGTTACTACACCCAACGCCGCTATTGTGGGGACTGCTCGTTCCCTATCTGCTGCCTCTCGCGCTTTTCGTCGCGCTCGCATTTCTCTTCTACGCATTTGCGGTAAATCGTGCCTTCGCCTGGGGTCAGGGAGTGCGCGCGGCTTTCGACCTCTACCGGCTCAGCCTCCTGAAGGATCTCGGCTATGAGCAGAAGCCTCTCACCTATCAGGAAGAGCGTGCGATGTGGCTCGATATCTCTTCACAAATGCTGTATGCCGATTCCCGAAACGACCCGCTGTCGTTGGAGCAAAAAACAACGCGGATCGTTGCATCGCCATCCGACATTCAGGTGGAGAGCTGGCGCGAGATCGGAGAACAAGAACCAAACTTACGGATTCCGGTTTTGGTCCGCTTAACGAACAAGGATGCCAATAATAAAGTGACGCTATTGCGGCTTATCGACGCAATCCCCGATGGATTCAAATACGTTCCCGGCAGCGTTGCTGTCGACCCGGAGGTTGGATTTTTTCTCCGCCGTTTTGCGCCATTTGAAGTCGTGTTGGGACCAATTCCGGAAAATGGGACTATCGTAGTGACCTATTCGATCAAACCTTGATCGGTTCAGGAGGGCTGCATTTTTACTAGCAAGATCATGCGAGCATTGCCCGCCCAAGATGCGGCAATCCTCCGAGCGTCTGGTGTACGGAGTGAGAGACAGCTCGCGAAGCGAGCGGAATCAAATCCGGGATTCGTTGATGGGCTCGTGCTACCCGATGCAGCAGCGCGACTGCGTGTTCAGGAGGCGGCCAGTGCCGCACTCATACGTCGGTCCCTTAGTGCTCGAGTTGGTAAGTATCCGCGCTTATGGCCCACAGTCCTATTTGTTGCGATGGTGGGAGTTGCTGCTGCGGCTATTTGGAGAGACGTTCGATACACCATTCTACCCAATCCGACGATCCGGGTCGCGCGCCCGAACGGAATCGAACCGTTCCACATCATTGGTCGATCCGATCTTATAACTGACCCGAGCCCGCCCGACAAACCTATCGCCGCCGCAATGGAAAGTGCCATAGGCCGTTATTCGAAAGAGTATCTGCCCCAGAATTCCGTGATCGATACGACGAAACTGAGCGGCGGCCGACTGCTTAGGTCTGAGCTCGTCGACCGAATCATTGTCCGCTTGAAAGTGGCTCCGACAACTCTATTCGACAAAATGAGTCCTCCGTTCGCAGCTGGTCTGATGGCATCGCCGCACGATCGAGGAGCGGGCGCTCTTTTGCTCGGGGACGTTTTTGTCCTGGATCTGCAAAAGGACAGCGACGGGACGACTGCGGTCGTAGCCATTTCATCCCGGGATGAATCGTCGTTTGCAGCATTTGCCGCCCGCAGCGACTTTTACCTTACCGTCACGAACCGGTAGTCCTTGTCTTCTTCTTCTCCTTACGAGGGGCCTGGCCCGGAGATTTTCGTGAGGGAATTGTGGGAACCGGTTTGTCCGGCTCAGGAGTAGTTGGATAGCCGGGAAGCGCGGCCGTCAGCGTACGGATGATATCTTTGATTCGCATGCTGGCGGCAAATGGACCTACTTCTTTTGGAAGAGAATAGTTACGGGCCTTGACAAGGTCGATGACCTTTACGGTAAAGACTCCCTGGTCGGATTTCTTAGGAAGAAGTGCCTCAAGAGTGAGATGGAGTTCGTTTATTTTCGTCGAAGCGATTCCCTTCAAGGCGGAGAGGACAATGTCTCTCGCAGCATGTTCCCCTAGTGCTTTCTTGGCCATGGTCTGGGCCTCCAAGAAACAGTTATGTTGTCATAGTCTATAACCGATCGGGTCTAGGAAAGCGCTTTATTCCCGATGGATTCTCTCGGTGGCTGACTTGATGTCTATTGTTAGGTGACATTTGCTGACGAGAGGGGACGCAACGAGACAGGTTGAACTCTTCCATGCTTCGGCAGGTTGGCGTGTGCAAACTATGGCTGACGATTCCAGGCAGAAAATTCGACATAGGAGTGCCAGCCCGCTGGCGCCAATGGCACGTGTTAGCTGGGTGGAACACGGGAGCTTGTGCTTAGGGTGTTAGCTGACACGCTTTGGTCCAAAGTTTGGATGGAAAGGCCTTTCGCGAGGCCGTGAGAGCGAAATGAATGAATGATACAGATCGCTGTAAGTCGGCACTATCACCATAGTTGTGACGCGGCTGGGTGCAGGAGACTCGCTAGCGTGGCCAATCTTTCTTGGGCCTGGAGCTGACCATACCGCTGCGAGGTTCGGAGGGCAGAAAAGGCTGTCAGGACAAGGTAATTGGGCGGATAATGGCGTCCCTAGTTTGCCGGAAGGCTTTTGCAGCTTTCGTGATCAAACGAAATTGTGCGACATTCCGCGACGGGCGCTGCACTTCGTCAGTTGTCGCTTGAACGCCTCTTCAGCGTTGTTTAGATTCCGTTCGAGCGAGGGCAGATTTAGTTTTTGGCCCATGTGAAGTTTGGGCTTATCGGTGGACGATGTGACGTTGGTCAATAACACCCGAGGAAGAGCGGCCACCTCTGACGAAGGGAAGGCAGAGAATCCCAGCCCGCTGCCGTCGCCTTCTCTCCCAAAGGGTGGCGGTGCGATTCGAGGCATCGGTGAGAAGTTCGCCGTCAATCCAGTCACAGGCACCGGGTCGCTGACCGTACCGATCGCCGCTAGCCCTGGACGTTCGGGGTTCGGCCCCCGGTTGAGCCTCTCGTACGATTCTGGCGCCGGTAATGGCCCGTTCGGGTTCGGGTGGCACATGGCGCTGTCTTCGATTACCCGCAAGACCGACAAGGGCTTGCCGCGTTACCTCGACGACAACGAATCCGACGTCTTCATCCTGTCCGGGGCCGAGGATCTCGTGCCCGTGCTCGACGAAAAGGGGGCGCGCGTCAACAAGCCACGGACCTTGCACGGCGTGAGCTACCAGGTTCGCCGGTATCGGCCACGCATCGAAGGGCCATTCGCCCGGATCGAGCGTTGGACTGCCGTTGACACCGGCATCAGCCACTTCCGCAGCATTACGCAGGACAACGTTACAACGCTCTACGGATTCGAGGACGACAGCCGTATCGCATCTCCTGCCGATCCGCGCGCAGTCTTCTCGTACTTGATCTGCCGAACGTTCGATGACAAAGGCAATGTCGCGATCTACAGGTATGTCGCCGACGACGCCGTTGGGGTGGACCGATCATTCGCGCACGAGGCGAACCGAACCGACGTGGTTCGCGCAACCCAGCGTTACTTGCAAACGATCCGCTACGGCAACACGCTGCCGTATTTCCCGGACTGGTCGGAGCTCGGCCCCGAGACCGCGCTGCCCAATGACTGGCACTTCCAGATCGTGTTCGACTTCGGCGATCACGCGACTGACACGCCGACGCCTTTGCCTGATCGCGCGTGGCCGGTCCGCCCCGATCCCTTCTCCAACCATCGTGCTGGCTTCGAAATTCGTTCGTATCGTCGCTGCCAGCGCGTCCTCGTATTCCACAGTTTCGAGCAAGAAGAAGGCGTAGGCTTGGACTGTCTCGTTCGATCCACGGATTTTCGCTATTCAGACCAAGACGGCCCGACCGATCCGAAGAACCCAATCTACACGTTTCTGACTTCTGTCACGCAGAGCGGATACCGGCGACAGCAGAGCGGATACCTGCGCCGATCAATGCCTCCGCTGGAATTCGAGTATAGCGAACCGCAGATCCAAACTGATGTGCTTACGTTGGATCCGGAAAGCCTCTCGAATCTTCCCGAGGGCCTCGATGGATCGCGATTCCAATGGGTGGACTTAGACGGCGAAGGTCTATCAGGCATCCTCTCTGACTTCGGCGACGCGTGGGGTTACAAGCGCAACCTGAGCCCACTCAACCAGATCAAGAAATCGGACGGCAGCTTCGCGACGGTCGCTCACTTCGGTCCGCTCGCACAAGTTGCCCACCTGCCGTCGCGCAGCGACCTCGGCAGACATCAGAGGCTCCTGGATCTCTCCGGCGACGGCCAGCTAGATGTCTTGACTTTGGAGCAACCGGCGCCTGGTTTCTTCGAGCGAAGTCGACACAAGAAGTGGCTGCCGTTCCGACCATTTGCTTCGTTACCGCAACTGCCGTGGTCCGAGCCCAACCTAAAGCTCATCGATGTTACCGGGGATGGGCTCGCGGATGCTCTGCTCACCGAGGACGGCGTCTTCACGTTCTGGCCCTCACTCGGCCAAACGGGGTTTGGAGAGGCCGAACGCGTGCTGACGCCGTGGGACGAAGAGCGCGGGCCGGCCGTCGTGCTCGCTGATGGCACCGAGACCATCTTCCTCGGCGATATGACGGGAAGCGGGATGAGCGATGTGGTTCGGGTTCGCAACGGCGAAGTTTGTTACTGGCCCAATCAAGGTTACGGCCGGTTCGGATCCAAAGTGACGATGGATGCCGCGCCGCGATTCGTCGACGAAGCGCGCTTCGATCCGCGACGCGTTCGTCTCGCCGACATCGACAGTTCCGGAACGACCGACCTTCTCTACATAGGCGATGACGGCGTCTACGTGTACTTCAACCGTTCGGGCAACTCTTGGGCCGAACCGCAACGATTGGCTGTGTTCCCTACGGCGGACACCCTGAGCTCGGTCCAAGTCTTCGATCTGCTCGGGAACGGCACCGCATGTTTGGTCTGGTCATCGCCACTTCCTGCCAACGTCGCGGCGCCGCTCCGGTACGTCGACTTGATGGGCGGGCAGAAGCCCCATCTCATGATCCTGTCGCGTAACAATCTCGGCGCCGAGACTCGTCTGCGCTACGCTCCATCGACTCGCTTCTATCTCGCCGACGAGATGGCCGGCAAACCTTGGGTGACACGGCTGCCGCATGTCGTCCATGTCGTAGAGCGCGTGGAGACCTTCGACTTCATCGGGCGCAGCCGATTCGTCTCGCGCTATGCTTATCACCACGGCTTTTACGATGGCTTCGAGCGCGAGTTCCGCGGCTTCGGAATGGTCGAGCAATGGGACACCGAAGAGCACCGCGGTGACACTGATTTCCCCGAAGTAGACGATACGAACTGGAATGACTCGTCGTGGGTGCCGCCGATGCTAACGCGGACGTGGTTTCACACCGGCGTGTTCCTCGAGTCCCGCAGCATCTCGAAGCACTACGCGCACGAATACTGGATCGAACCGGCATTGCGTCCAGATAGCCGCGTCGCCGACCGAGAAGCCATGCAGGTCCCCGACAGCGTCATCACCTCCGACGTTCCGCTCAGCGCCGTGGAGCTGCAGGAGGCCTGTCGTGCGCTAAAGGGGATGGCGCTTCGGATCGAAGTCTATGCTGAAGACGGCTCGGCGCTCGCAGTCAACCCGTATTCCGTCACCGAACAGAACTTCACTGTTGAGTGCAAGCAATCGATGGGGATCAACCGTCACGCGGTGTTCTACACACACCCACGGGAAACGATCGCGTTTCACTACGAGCGGCGGGCAGACGATCCGCGCGTCACGTATGACGTCACGCTCGAGACCGATCCATTCGGTAACGTCAAGCGCAGCGTGTCGATCGGCTATGCGCGCCGGGCCGGGTATCCGGATCCCGAGCCCACGCTGTCCGATTCGTTCCGCGGAATGCTCGCCTACGATCAGACACGCCTTCACGTCGCTGCGACCGAGAATCGGTTGACCAACGATCTGACTGATCCTGCAAAGCACGCGGACGCCCATCGAACGCCGCTACCATCTGAAAGCATCACAGCCGAGTGGACAGGCATCTCGCCGACGTCGAAGGGCACGGGGATCACGAACCTATTCTTGTTCGACGAGCTGGACACGCTGTGGACGACGGTGTCGGATGGCAATCACGACATCCCTTACGAAGAGGTTCCTGCCTCCGACGTCAATGGCGCCGGGACGTCCGCGAGCGCCCCCATGCGGCGCATCGTCGAGCACACGCGCACGCTCTATCGGAAGGATGATCTCAGCGGTCTTCTCGCCCCTGATCATGTTGAGGCGATGGCGTTCCCCGGCGAGTCCTACCACCTGGCCCTCACCCCCGGGCTCGTCACGCGCATCTTCGGCGCTCGGGTTCAGGACGGCACGCTATCCACCGATGGTGGCTACGTTCACTTTCCGCCATCCGATGTCGCTCAGCCGCCGCCCGACGACAATTGGTGGATCCCATCCGGCCGTGTCTTCTATTCACCGGGTGACGCCGACACCGCAGCCCAGGAACTGGCCGAGGCGCGCGCTCACTTTTTCTTCCCTCGCCGTGCGGTCGATTCATTCGGCGGAATCAGCCGTGTCGGCTATGCATATGATCTCCTCCCAGCGGCGACCGTTGACGCGGTCGGCAACGCGACGGAGGTGGCCAATGACTATCGCGTGCTTCTGCCGTACTTGATCAGCGATCCCAATGGTAATCGTAGTCAAGTGGCCTTCGACGCGCTCGGGCTTGTCGCTGGCACCGCCGTCATGGGCAAGGTGAGCGAGACCCTCGGCGACTCGCTCGCCGGTTTCCTTCCCGACCTCGACGACACCACGGTCCTCGCGCATCTCGCGAATCCACTCGCCGATCCGGTGAGCATCCTGGGCGACGCGACGACGCGGCTGCTCTACGATCTCTACGCGTACGACCGCACTCGCAACAGCGCGCAACCCGCGCCGTTCGTGGTCTACACGTTGGCGCGCGAGACCCACCGCTCTGATCTCGGAGACGGGAAGGCAACGCTTTACCAACACGCGTTCACTTACTCCGACGGCTTCGTACGCGAAATCCAGAAGAAAGTCGAGGCCGAGCCGGGGCCGCTCGTCGACGGTGGTGCCGACGTCAGCCCCAGATGGGTTGGCTCCGGCTGGACGATCTTCAACAATAAGGGAAAGCCAATTCGGAAATACGAGCCGTTCTTCAGCAGAACGAATCAGTTCGAGTTCGCCCAAAAGGTCGGCGTCAGCTCGGTCGTGTTCTACGACTCCGCCGATCGCGTCGTCGCGATGCTGCATCCGAACAACACTTGGGAGAAAGTCGTCTTCGACTCGTGGCGACAGGATAGCTGGGACGTCAACGACACGGTCCTGATCGCCGATCCGCGCAAAGACGGCGATGTCGGCGATCGCTTCAAGCGATTTCTCGGCAACGATCCCAACGGCTGGACATCGTGGCACGACCAGCGGATTGGTGGTGCATTAGGTGACGACGAGAAAGCTGCCGCCAAAAGGACCGAAGCTCACAAGGCCACACCCACGATCACGCATTTCGATTCGCTCGGCCGCACTTGTCTAAGCGTCGCGGACAATGGGGCTGACGGTCGCTATCCGAGCCGCACTGGCTTCGACACCGAGAACAAAGCCCTCGTGGTATTCGATGCGCTTGGTCGCCGCGTGTTGGAATACTGCGTGCGCGAACCGCGCAACGGCGGAGGCTTCCAATACGTCGCCGGTTACGACATCGCCGGCAACGCGCTCTACCATAATGGCATGGACGGCGGCGAGCGGCGCAGCCTTTCCGACGTGGCCCGCCATCCGATTCGCTCGTGGGACGCTCTCGGCCACGCATTCGAAGTGAGCTATGACTTGCTTCGCCGGCCGACGCATCGCTACGTCAGCACCAACGACGCATCCAAGATCCTTCTTGATCGATCAATCTACGGCGAGGGGATGCCCGACCAGAACCTGTGTGGTCGTCTGTTTCGGCAATACGACACCGCCGGTCTGCTCATCCACGATCGGCACGATTTCAAAGGCAACCTCGTCAACAGCACTCGCCAGCTCGCGATCGAGTATCGCCAATCCGTGGACTGGTCCGCGCTTGCCAATCTCACAGACGCGGGCGCGCTCGACGCTGCTGCGAAGCCACTGTTGATCGACGCGGACCGATTCTCCGCGACGACCACCTATGATGCGCTCAACCGAGCGATCCAGACAATCACACCGCACAGTCCGACGATGAAGCCCAACGTGATCCAGCCTTCCTACAACGAGGCCAACCTGCTCGAGAAGGTCGACGTGTGGCTGCAGCAGTCGGCCACGCCTTCGAAGCTACTCGACCCGAGCACCGCCGACCTCTACGCGATCACGAACATCGACTACAACGCTCGCGGTCAACGAACCGTACTGGCACTTGGCAATGACACGATCACAACCCGCGACTACGATCCACTTACGTTCCGTCTTACGAACTTGAAGACCACTCGACCGAACTCGTTTCCGGTCGATGAACGGGTGGTTCAGGATCTGTCGTACACGCACGACCCGAGGGGCAACGTCACCCACATTCGAGACGACGCGGACATTCAGAACGTCGTCTATTTCCGTAATCAGCGTGTCGAGCCGTCGAACGACTACACGTATGACGCAATCTATCGTCTTGTCTCGGCTACTGGCCGCGAGCATCTCGGGCAAACGAACAGCAACTTGAATTCGCCGGGACAAATCGCCGACGACGACAGCTTGCGCACCAACCTGCTTCAACCGGGGGACGGCAACGCGATGGGAACGTATACGGAAAGCTATCTCTACGACTCCGTCGGGAACATCCTGGCGCAAGCGCATCAAGTCGCAAGTGGCGCGTGGACACGCCGCTACGCGTACGCCGAGCCGTCGCAGATCGCCTCGACGGAGACCAACAATCGGTTGTCTTCTACCAGCCTGCCGGGCGATCCAGATGTCGGTCCGTATTCCGCGATCTACGCACACGACGCGCACGGCAGCATGATCCGCATGCCGCATCTCCCACGGATGACATGTGACGAGCAGGATCGACTACGGTCGACTGCGCAGCAGATTGTCAATAATGGCACACCCGAGACGACGTTCTATACATACGATTTGGGAGGCGAGCGGCGGCGAAAAGTAACCGATGGTCAGGCGCAGCTGCGTCCAGTGGGACTGCGGAAACAGGAACGGATCTATCTGGGGTCGGTCGAGATCTATCGGCAGTTCGAGGCCAACGGAACGACGGTTAAACTGGAACGCGAGACGCTCCATGTCTTCGACGGGCCTAGCCGGATTGCGCTCGCGGAGACCCGCACACTCGGCATGGACCACGGGTCGCCGAAATTGGCGCGATACCAGTATGGAAACCATCTCGATTCGGCGGCATTGGAACTTGATGAGGCGGCAGACATCATTTCGTATGAGGAATACTTTCCATTCGGCAGCACGGCTTATCAGTCGATGCGTTCGCAGACAGAGACACCGAAGCGATATCGGTACACGAACAAGGAACGTGACGACGAAACCGCTCTTAACTACCATGGCGCTCGCTACTACGCTACGTGGCTCGGCCGGTGGACCGCACCTGACCCTGAGGGAACGAGGGACGGCACCAACCTGTACGCCTATGTCAAATCGAATCCATTGCGCCTAACCGATCCGAGCGGCCGCAAGAGCGTTCCCGAGGAAGGCTCGGCCGGCCTCAGGTCGCCGAAAGTCATCCAGGCGTATGTCGATACAGCCCTGTCTCTGCGAGGTACGAGAGGGCCTGGAGCTAGCCAACACGTTGTAGACACTCTGGCCGGCTTTCTCAACCGCGAGCTCGACAAGCTGAACATCCCTCGGCCCCGAGGAGGCGTCAAGATTCGACCAGAGGATAACCCGGAGGCTGCGGGCGGCTTCAGTCGAAGCGAGTGGCAGATTCACGTCACACCTGCCTCCCTGCCCGAGGGAAAGGGGCGCACGCTCACACAAGAAGAGTTCGCCGAGCTGGCCAAAACCCTCTATCACGAATACGAACATCTCGCCGAGGCATATGCGGCCATACGGCACGGCCTTGCCACTGGCTCCAAAGCAACGGTCAAGTCCGATCTGGGAGAGATTCACGCAAGCGTCCTCGCCCGGGCAAAGTCTCCAGCAGGCGCGACGCCGTTGGACAGGGGCCCGCTAGGCACCGCGGTCTATCAAGCTTACAAGACAGAGTTGGCGGATCCGCGAGAGCGAAGCCACCGACTCGCCACAGCCGAGCTTCGTTCGTTGGAAGTCAAACAGGCGAGGGCTGAAGTCCGCAGGGCTACCGGGGCATTCGAGGCCGAGAGGTCGTCGAGTCACGGGACTCTAATGAAGCTCTACTCCAAGGTGGCAGAGGCGAACCGGCAGGAAGCGGAGGCGAAACGGCTGCGCGCCGAAGCGGTCGAGGAGTATCGAAGGTTGCCCCTGGAGAGCCAACACCGAGGCCTGGAGGACAAGGTCCAGCGCCGCGTGCTTGAGGGCTTTCAGCGTTGAGCGACTGTAAGAAACTCTCGTCGACGCCGTCTCCGATCAGGGCGGCAAAATGCCGGGCCCACTTCTCGGCACGTGTCCGCGCAGAGTGCCGCCCAAGATGTCGGCCCGATAACTCTGATGTACGAATTGCTGGTGATCATCTTTTGATAGAACAGTAGCCTGCGGCGAGCAAGTCAAACGGAGAAACATCATGAACCTGCAAGGGCGCGACCTCAAACTGGATCTTAGTGGGGAGGATGTAAAGCTGCTGCACGCCGAACTTGCTCAGATTGGCTTAACCGTCGCTGCCGCAGAGCAACAGCGTGCTTTCTTTGGACCGGGAACGCGCGAAGCGGTGGTGCGCTTCCAACAAGAACAGCACCTCCCCGCCACCGGCGTTGTGGACGCCGCGACCGCCAAGGTCATCAATCAGGCGGTGGACGCATTGAAAGGGGAAACGTTTTTTGTCTCAGGGCGCGTCCGGAGCCCAGACCGCGCTGGCATCGGCGGGCTGAAGGTGAAGATTATCGACAAGAACCTGGGCGAAGATATTCCACTCGTCGAAGCGGTGACCGATCAGAACGGGCATTACAAGGCGCAATTCTCGGCGGCTGTCCTCGTAGCGCATCACAAGACACAGCCCGACTTGCAAGCGCACGTCTATTCGGGGACGATGCTGCTTGCCTCGTCGCAGATTCGATACAACGCAAGGCATAGCGAAACGCTGGACGTCGCTCTCCCTGCCAATTCGGCTTCCCTGCCGAGCGAGTACGAGTCGCTAACCGGGGCACTCGCGGCACAGTACAGCGGACCACTTAGCGATCTCGTGGAGTCGACGCAGCGACAAGACATCACCTATCTCGCGAACAAGACCGGTTGGGACGCACGCCTCATCGCGATGGCCGCACTCGCCGACCAATTCAGCCGACAGAACACTCCGTCAATCAATGCGGCGTTCTACTACGCGCTGTTTCGGGCCGGGCTTCCCACGACTGTCGCCAAGGTCTATCAGGTAGACGGGCTGGCGGCTGGCAAGATTTGGCAGTTGGCCATCACCCAAGGAGTGATTCCCACTGCGCTTCAAAGTGCGATTCCGAACGCCGTCGAGGCCTTCCAGAAACTTGTCGCGGCACATGCGCTCGACGTCCAAGCGCCCGCCGGGATGTCGACCGTGAAACAGTTGGCCCAGCTCGCGCTCGGCGACGACGCGAACAAGCAGCAACAGTTCGCCACGCTCTACGCGCAATACCGCTCGGACTGGCCTGCGTTCTGGAAGGCTGCTCAGCAGGCATTCGGCGAAGCGACCACTAAACGACTCCAGCTCGATGGCAGCCTAGGAGTATTGACACTTGGCAATGCGTCACTCATCGCGCAGCTCCACACTGCCGAGCAGCGGAGCCCGCTTTCGTCCACGTCCGATCTTGCGGCGCGCGGCTACTACAGCGCCGACAAGTGGAACGGCCTATTGGCGCAGGCACCGATCCCTGATTCGATCCTCGGCGATACGCTCGATGCAAAGCGCGCGAACTATTCAAACTTGCTCGCGGCACAAGTGCGGCAGCAATTCCCGACTGCCGTCGTGGCGGCGCAGGTGCGTGTCGGTGAAATTCCATTGGCTGCTACGAGCGCCGAAGTCTTGGATTCAGTTCACGGATTCCTCACCGCGCACCAGGACAAGTTCGAGATCGGCAAGCAGCCCATTGAGCAATACCTCGTCCGCAACAAGCTGGGTGGTCAGGTCCCTTCCACAGTGACCGAAGAGATCAAACGGATCCAGCGCGTCTATCAGATCACGCCTGGTGACCAATCGATGATCGGACTGCTCAAGAAGGGCATCCACTCCGCCTACCAGATCGCCCGATTTGATGAAGAGGAGTTCGTGCGTGGATTCAATAAGGACGTTGGTGGAGAAGACACTGCGCGTGTCGTGTGGAGCAGGGCACGGCAAGTTCACAATGCGGTGTTGAACATCGCCACACATTACGTCCTCGCGCGTACCGCGCCCCAGATCGGTGTCCACAGCCCGGGTCAGATCCTTAATCAGACACCTGACAACTCCAATACGGACGTCGTGGCCTATCCCACGCTCGAGAAGCTGTTCGATCTGCTCCACTTCATCGACAGGGATCCGCCGGACAACAGCACGAGCAATCCGCAAGCCGCCCTGTTCGATCGCCGCCCCGACATCCAATACCTGAAGCTCACATGCGAGAACACCAACACACCTCTGCCCTACATCGACATCGTCAACGAAACGCTTGAGTACTTCGTCGCCAACGCCGAGACGAACAAGCAACCCTCACTTGTGAACTTCACTGGTCACGATACTGACGGAACAGCGCAGCCTGAGGAGTTGTTGGCCAGCCCACAATTCGTCGACGACACGGCGTACGAAGCCGTCCGTACGGCGATCTTTCCTCCGCCGCTTCCCTTCAACAAATCACTCGAGACGCTACGCCGATACTTCGACAAATTCGGGACTCCTCTGTACTCCGCGATGAAGACCCTTCGCGCCACCGACGCGTTGGAGCGTGTCAAGGACACGGCGTACGGTTGGCGCGACATCCTCATGGAGCG
>Ga0209648_10002958_pt1 | contig 14166 bp, 12 predicted proteins | sample GraSoi2013_115cm_FD_185830 | JGI IMG/M metagenome (GOLD analysis project Ga0209648, IMG submission 185830) | Grasslands soil microbial communities from the Angelo Coastal Reserve, California, USA - Sample 9_17_2013_115cm (SPAdes) (version 2) | ecosystem: Environmental > Terrestrial > Soil >...
AGCCAAGTTCTTTCAACCGATGGGCCAATTCCGAGCGATACACTGCCGTCGCATACTGCTGGGCCTTGTACAGTTCCCGTGGCTGTAGTGCGTGGGCCTCTCCGTCGTCGATCTCAGTAAGATTGAAAAAGACGGCGTGCGTGTGCAATTGCGGTGCCGCGTACCCATCTACCGGCCTGGCGCTGTCATGCTCGAACTTCGCCACTACCCACTTGCCGGTCGCCTCTGCCGGAAGATTCCCGCCGATGCGGGCCTGAACATATCGCTCTAGCTCGTCAAGTGCGACGCCGACGCTTTCTCGATGTGCTCCTCGGACGCGCTCATCTCCACCTACCAAGGCGGTCAACGATACACTCTTCGGGGCTGAAAACGTCGCGTCCCATCCCGCGCGGTGTTCCATCGCGTTTACTTTCTCGCCGCGCCTGTTCATGTATTCTCTGGCTGCTTGGCGGCGGATTAGTTGTTCGCCAGTGATCGGGTGTTGCCCTTCCGAAAGCCGTTGGAAATACTCTTCGCGAACCTCGCCGCGCAGTCCCCATTGTTCGGCGAGCCTTCCGTGCCACTCCCCACGAATCTGCTCTGCTTCGGTGTAGTAGTTCTCGCGGGCGTTGCCAAACTCTTCCGCGTGATACGACTGTGCCTGACCTGCGCTTAGAGGTTTGGAGATGGTCAGCATGTGTTGGTCTACTCGAAAAAGTCTCTCTGCCTGCGCACTGGCCCTCGTTGGATTTTCTGGTCCTCACTTTGTTGCTGTTCATTGGGTACGAGTTTCTGCGCCGAAGGTCCATTCCCCGACGGCTTGCCTGCTCCTGCCGCAGCCGCTGCAACCTTCGGCGGTTCCTCGGGTGACTGCTGTGCCGGACGCTCGATGTATTGCCGCTCTTTGCTTTCAAGCCCTATGTACGGGAGACTCATCCGCGCCACGAGATTTCCGCTCTTGAGATAGCCGTGCATCTTTTCAAGGCCGCTGATCTCGCTTGCCATCACCAGCGGCCTGATTTCGCGTTCGAGGTTATAGCCCTTTGATTGGCGCGATTGTGGGAACTGCTCATTTGTGCGGCTCTCTCGTATCCTCTCGATCTCCTGTTCTCCTATGGTGTCGCTAATCCATTTCGCTGCGTGCGGCTCGCTCGTACACAGGAAGATTTTCGTCGAAGGCTGCGACATCATCGCTTCCGCTTCGTGCCCATAACGGACTTCCAACTGGCTGCGTCCCTGAAAACCCAGCACCACCGGATTGTTGGATTTGCGGTTCTCCGTAATCGCCGTGTGCAACTGAGGCAACCGCTGCAAGGTCGCTAGTTCGTCCAGAATGAACCACACCGGACGCGAACTCATGCGTCCCTGATTCATGAGGCGCAGCACGAGCATGTCCAGCCACAAACTGATGAGCGGCGCGAGGCGCTTCCGGGTGTCCGGCGTGCTGGTGAGGAACAGCCAGCCGCGCCGTTCCTTCGACCATTCGAGCGTGCTCCAACGCTGCTCCGTCTCCGCTTCACTCGGCAGCAACCTCATGGCGTCGGCTACCATGCTCAGCGAACCAAGCACGCCGTTGCGCTGTGGTGGCGAATCCCGGTCGATCATTGCCGCGTACTCTGTCCCGTTCACTCTCCGGTCGATCTCTTCCGGGTGCGACATCCACGACACCAATTCTTGCGGCGTCGGATGAAACCCGAGCAAGTGCGCAAAGATTTTTCGTGGGGCTTCCACGAAGAAAGAGTTTTCGTTGTGTCGGTCGGGGAAAAGCGATGCGGCTAAAGTCAGAGCATCGGCTCCTTGCCTCAGTTCATCGCCCGGAGTCCAGTAGGGCATCCGCTGGTCCAGCGGATTGAGAATTAAATCGCCGCGCGATGGAGTAAGAAAGTAGGGCACGTAGTCGGCGGGCGTCGCAGGATCGTAGACGATGGCCGTCTCACCGCGCTCCTCGATCTGCAACAAGATTTGGCGAATCAGTGCGCTCTTGCCTTTGCCCGAATCACCCATAACTAGAATGTGGCTCGATTCAATCTCGCGCGGCAGTCGCAGCCAAGCTTTCCTGCGGAGTATTTTTTCCGTGAAGCTCTGCTGCTGCAAGAAGCCGATACCGTCTGAACGGTTGCGGCGATTGAACGCACGCGCCGTCACAAGCTCCGGGCCTTTCAGCCGACGCCCATGTTTGCGTATTCTCTTGCGTGCCGAGTCCATCGGGATCGCCGCGACAAGACCTACGAGCAACACACACAAGCCGCCCCATAGCGCCGGTTCCGCCAGATCGGTGAGCGTCTGGTCCTGGTATATCCAGTGCCCCAGGAATTCATGCAACTTCGCATTGTCATAGCGTGCACGCTGCCATTCGAGCTTCAAGTCGCCGGTCTTCATCGCTGCTTCTGTCAGCGTGAATGTGCTCTCGCCCTTCTCTGTCACGAAGGGCTCTACTTCGTTGTCGAGTGCCAGTCGTGCACCTTTCCGCGTTACCACCATCAACAGCGTGTACGGGGCATCCGTCCGAAACACTCCTGCGACTGGCGTCCCCGCGTAAGTCAGTAGGTAATGCCGTTGGAGCGGTGTCCACACCCGCATGTAGCGGTAACCAGCGATAGCGAACACACTGAGCAGAGCAACGCAGAACGCCCCGATACTCCATACCGCCCGGTCGCTCGGAAAGTTTCCCGCATCGTCCTCTCGGCCCCACTTCTGTTTCATGGCATACCCCCTGTTGTTGCTTCGGCAAGGCGCTCTTGCGCCTTGCTCAACTTGTTCTGGTCCGCCCGGTCGATTAGCTGCCGCATGTCCTCTCCGGTCAGCGTTTGCCCTTGTGATACAGCGAAGTGGAGGTTCAGCAGGATAGTTCGCAGCGCCAAGACTTCGGCCAGGACGGTTTGCTCGGCTGAGTCGGGTTTGGTTGCTTTCAGCAGAACGTCGCGCGCCCACTCGCTAATCGTCTGCCCAGCCGCGAGGGCTTCAAACAGGGCGTACTCTTCGTCAGTGACTTTTGTGCTGATGGATTTGGTTCGCAGGGAGGGCATCGCATTCACCCCTTAAAATCAACAAGTTCCCATACGGGAACCAAAAGTTGCCGCGCGGCGCTTTATTTAACTGGCTTGCCGCAAGCCACTGGATTTTCAGCAAGTTCCCCTATAGCAACCTTGGTTGCTCTGCGGCACCCGTTTGGGGGTGACGTGTCAGTCCAACTCCCGGTGCCGAAGGCACCGCTCCGCCTCCGTTGTCGCGCCACTGGCTCATTTGCCTCAGACCACATCGTCGCCAGCTCTCCGCCTAACCTAGCCTTGCTCACCATACTCAAGCCGCAGCTCGTTCAACCAAGGTTGAAGCTGGGGCCGCCGCCATGCTTCACGCGCGATCTCGGACAACCCACGCCACTCCGACTCCGAGAAGCTGACATGCAGCCGGGAACGGTTTAGGCAAAGGGTATATGGAGCCTCCGCTTCTGACGTGAAGGTGAAGAAGAACCTGCCGTGCCAAGACTCTTCGGGCTGAAACGATTCCAACATGACGTTGAACTCAACCATTTCGGGGTACTCGCTGATGACGTATGTCAAAGGCCGTGGCCCCCGGAAGTCGATTTGCATTGCGAACTCTGTGTCGCCTCGCAGGAACGAAATCTTCAGATCGTCTCGGTGAATGGGACCGGGTAGAGGGATGCCGCGCCGGGAGTCGCTCTCGTTTGCGTTGCGAAGTCGTGACCGCACTGGTTGTCCGTCGTGGCGTATCCAGTGGCCGCGAGCCGCTAGGCCCCAGAGGGTCGTCCAATAGGGGGCAAGAACTTCGTCCAATCGCGTGCTCTCCACACCCTCGTCTCGAACAGCAGCGAGAAAACATGCCCCAATGGAGCCGGGCTTCTTCCATCCTTCTTGTGGTTGCAAGAGCTTTCGGCTCGACTCAATTTCCTTAAGAACTACTTTGTGCCGCTTATCAGGGTCGTCGCGAGACAGCAGCGTTTCGGTAGAGCTGCCACCAAGGTTGCTGAAGTAGTACCAAGAGTGCTGTGACGCATGGTTTTTGCGATTGATGTAGACCGCTTCAAACGCATCTAGGAGCGCCAATTGCGATTCCCGCGACGGAACGGCGGGTCGCATTAGCGGTGGCTCTTGCGTCTTCTCCTCAGCCCCAATCTGGACGTATTCGGCGAGTACATCCCATTCTGGCGCCGAGAGGGTGTGTCGTGATTCCCACTTTTTTCGAATCTGCCAGAGTGACTGGGTGGGATTCGTAAGCATCTCGTATCGAGATGCATCTCGATCTACTTCCGGCGCTCGTTCCTCGAAAACGAGAAATGCTGCCTCTGAGATGGAAACAGGGCGGTGTAGTTGTTGGGCGAGAATCTTCCGATAGCGCTCCAAAACCTCAAGGCGGTCTTCGGTAAGCCGTAGGGAAATGACTTCATTCCGTTTCTTTTTGCCGAGTGGCGACATACATGTTTACAAGTTCTCCGTCTGTAGGTATACTCTGCATTGGAGTGTAGCCGAAAGGCCCTCGAAGCACAAGAGCATTCTTGACCTGAGCCAAATCGCGGGGATGAAGGGTCGGTCGTGCAGGGGCGAGTAGAAGTGAGGTACCACGCAATGCCAGTCCATGTTGATCCGCAGTCCCAAGTAAAGTCCGAACATACAAACGAGCGGTGGCGGGTGGAATCCGACAGCGACTTCGAGCCGCTGCTGGACGTAGTTGAAGCGGCAAAACTTCTGAGAATTCATCCGAAGACACTGCGGATGAAGGCTCGCTGCGGAATCATTCCCGGAATTCGGTTTGGCCGACTGTGGCGGTTTCGCGCTTCAGCACTCAATCGTTGGCTCAAGAAAATCGAAAGCTAATTGAATCGACTGTGTGGAAAGTGTCTCGACCGCGCGACAAAAACGATTTATTCTGTGGCGGGCTGTCAGTGCCGTTTAAACAAGGGAGGAACTTTGTTTAGACGGACACGCTATCAGCAAGGAAGTCTCGTTCAGGAAGAGCGGAAGAGAGGTTTCGCCGTATGGGTATACCGCTGGTGGGAGAAAGACATCAACGGAAAGCCAGTACGTCGCAAGCTACAGATCGGGAATTTGGAGCAGTACCCAACCGAATCTGTAGCGCAAGCGGCAGCGGATGCTCTTCGGCTAACCATCAACAATCCTTCCAACCGCAGAAATCTTCGTCAGACAACCGTGAACATTTTGTGGGAACACTATTGTCGCGAAGAGTTGCCGCTAAAGGAGATGTCCACGCAAGACGCATACAGCGTCTATGCAAAAAACTGGATTCTCCCACGATGGGGAAACGTGCTGCTGGAAGAAATAAAGACCGTCGAGGTGGAACGCTGGCTACGAGCAGCGGAAGTGGCGGATGGGACCAAGGCCAAACTCAAATGCGTGATGTCGGCTTTGTTTTCACACGCCGTCCGTTGGGAATTCTGTGGTCACAATCCGATCTCGTCGGGGATTCCGGTCGGAAGTGGAGGAAAGAGAGGTCCAAGCACTGGCGTGCGCGTCAGTGCGAAACGTCAAGAAGCACCCCTGTTCCTGTCACCAGAGCAAGTGAAACTCGGTCTGACGAAATTAGAATTTCGCGACCAGTTGCTCGTGTTTCTGGATGGAGCGTTGGGCACACGTCGAGGCGAGCTCGGTGCCCTGCGCTGGTCGGACTGCAACTTCGACAGCATGAGCTTCAGCGTTCAGCACTCGTACTATTGGCGCAGAGGTGGGCATCTGAAGACGACAAAAACGGAAGCGTCGGCCAAGGTGTTGCCGATGCATCTGGCGTTGAAAGATGCGTTGCTGGAATGGAAGTCGCAGAGCGAATACGACGGACCCGGGGATTTCGTTTTCCCATCTCTTCGCCGCAAAGGGAAGAAGCCGCTGGACCTTGCCGCTGTTCTCCAAAAGAAGGTCCAACCGGCGTTTGCGAAGGTTGGCATCATCGGCGTGGGCTGGCACACGTTTCGGCACACGATTGGGACGATGCTGGCAGAGATGGGAGAACATCAACTCACGATCCGCGACTACTTGCGTCACAGCAATCTCCATGTGACGAACAAGTATCTTCAAGCGACGTCGCAGAGCAAACGCCTGGCACAAGGGAAATTGGTAGATGCTATCTTGCCGGGTGGCGTGCTGTCGGCGAGCAAATCAACCCTCATTCAGTAGTTGATGCTGGAACGCGCGTTCGTTCGAGGGAATGTGCGGCGGAGTGCTTCAGTCGCTTATTGGACCCAAACGGACCCAGATTTTTTCTGGGTCTTTCTGTAAGTGCTTGAAAATATGGCGGGGACGACGAGACTCGAACTCGCGACCTCTGCCGTGACAGGGCAGCGTTCTAACCAACTGAACTACGTCCCCAGCCGTGGAATCAACAACTTAGCATAAAACATTGCAAATAATGGCTTTGCAAGGTTTGCATACAGCGCACCGGCTGCCTTGAGTGCCCCTGACTGCAAGCTCTCCTGGCAAAACCTCCTGTAAATCTCCTGTAAAAATCAGTGCGCTCATGCGAGATTCATACTAGCACAGATGCATTAAAGAGGCGAACCACCATTCTGAAGCTCGTAGCGGCAGCCGATTCGTTAAACTGGCGACAGATATGTCAAACAAACGTTAGCTGAAAAATCCAGTGGGCAGCTTAATCTTCGAGCGCCGAAATGGCTGCCTCGTGCCGCACTAGGCGGTCGAATATTCCATGATGCGAAGTGTGCTAATTGAGACCGCAGTGAAAGTTACTTAGCAGTGGGAGGCGGGAAGTTGTCACCGGGTTCGATTAATATAGTATTTTGAGCCTGCTAGGTAGGGCCCGCTCGCAGCCTCGCCATAACACGGTCTATGATGGGGTCGGAAACGCTTTTCGGTAAATCGAATGAACCACTTTCTGTCACGATCTTCACAGTCTTGCAGCTGGAATCGTACAGCACCTGGCAAACGCGGCATTGGGACACGTGCAGTTCGAGTTCCTTGCGGACCTCTGGCGACACTCGATTCTCGAGGTAGTCCGCGAACTCGAGGAAGAATTCCTCGCACGTGATCATGACGTTGCTCTCGTCGTGAAATGAGGTGAAAGCCACTCTCGCAACATGAGCCGGCCCCTCAGGAGCCGTACCTTTACTGTAGGGACGCTTAGCCCCAACTGCCGGGAAACTTCGTCAGTCGAAAGCTGCTCGATATCCCGGAGCATTACCACAGCGCGGTATTTGGCGGGAAGTCCCAAGATCCCCCTTTCAACGAGTTGCCGGATTTCCGATTTAGAGTAGCACTGCTCGGGATTATCCTGCCAAGCCCTCACCTGACGAGGGCGAAATTCCCGATCTTCCTCGTACTCACCTCCATCCAAGCTCTCAACCTCTTTTCGGCCTCGCAAACGTTGGAACGCCGTATTCCTGGCGATGCTCACCAGCCACGTCGAGAACTTCGAGCGGCCCTGAAATCCCGCAATGTGCTTGAATGCACTCAACAGAGCATCCTGCATAGCATCCTGCGCCTCGACCGGGTCGCCAAGAATTGCCACCAGAGCGCGATAAATCAACTGGTTATGGCGGCGAACCAACTCCTCGAAAGCCTCCAGTTTCCCGCCCTGCGCTTCGGCGACCAATCTCGCATCCGGGTCCTGCACTTCCGTGAGCGAGGGTGTCACCAAGGCACGCTCGATGGGACGGCTAGTAGCCGCAGAAAGATGCACTTTATTTTGTGCCGGGATCAAGGGGGGCTCAAAATCCGGCTCGATCCCCAGCCCCATTTGGAGGGTGTTTGCGAAATTGTTGAGAGCAACGACCACCTCACATTCCAGAATCTGTTCCTCGGAGAAGCCAAATGTTTGAAGGTTAACGATGTCCTGACGGGAGAACTCCGCGAAACGCACTCCTAATTTGACAGCGAAGTCCAGCAAAGCTTTGTCAGCTTCCGATAGAGTCGACAGGTGATAGTCCACGGCAACCTGGTCGCCTTCTTCCGCGGACATGCCCAACCCTCGCAACAGGTTGCAATGCATTGCGACGCAGTAAGAGTTGAGGTTCGCCGCCGACACGGCCAGCAGGATGCATTCCTTTTGCGTTCGCGTAAGCACATCTTCAGGCAGCAGAATCCTGTCCACGGCCTCCAGTTCCGCTTCCAGCAAGTCGGGCCGCAATGTCTGAGAGCGGAAAAAGTTCGGTACAAACCCGTGACTTTTCTGAACGATGGAAAAGGTCTTGGAACTCAAATACGGAGCGGGCAGATACGGCCTTTTTTGTGCCGCACCATGAGGGTCGGGCAAGGGGGCATGGCACGCCACACCACGCGGCGGATCGACTCTCCTCGATGTGGTCTTCCGCGTTCCGAAATCCGGCTCCGGACCCAAACCCACGGATAGAGTGCCGCGGTACGCGGCCAGGGCGGTCGCGAAGACAGTTTCGAGTATCGACTTGTCCTCGAACCCGTATGCCCGCAGCGCTTGAATGTCTTCGGAGTGAACCGAAGGAGCGTGGCGGCTTAGCTTGAGACAAAATTGCAGGCAGGCTAGATCAGCGGCCGAGAGGTTTTCATGACCGTGCTTATTCAAGAGATCGTCGATTTGCTGGTCCGACACGCCAAACGAAGAAAGGACTCTATTGCCGGCAGCTACGCAATACGTGTCTTGCCGCTCGGCTGCAACGATTAGAAGGATTCGTTCCTTCTGTACTCGGGGAATTGCTCCTTCCTGTAAGCGCAGTGCGCTTTCAAGTTTGGCCTGCGCCTCGATGACGCGAGGTAAAAGGGTCTGCGCGCGAAGGAGATTGGGAACAAATCCCAGCGCTTCTTGAAACGCGACAAAGGGGCCGAATTTGTCGTCGAGGTGAACCTCGCTCAGGAAGCTCATTCACGCACCAGCGGCTGACGCCGATTGACCCTAACCGAGTGTATGTCTTCGGCTTCTATCGGTGCAACAGCCCTGACTTCGTTCAGAATCAGCATCAAGCGTCACCTTCTTCCAAGCAATCCTGGAGTTTTTCGATCTGCTCTCGCGATTACAGCTGCGCTGACGTCGGAACCGTGCTCTGCAGTTTCCTCAGAGCCTACCCAGGATGAAGACGCTTGGAATACTCTGTTGACCGCAAGTCGTCCAGATTTCTTTTGTTTCCATTAAGCATGCGCACCGCTGACTTGGCGCGAGTCGCAGATTCTTGCTGAATCCTTCGTAGATTCCCAGCGGTTGCTCAGTTATGACGGTTTTTTGTGCGTCGATGTATCTTTCCGACGGCAAAGTCGTCCTATAACCCCCGGTGGCCGGGTTGGGAAGGATAAGCGCAGAGCAGGTTCGCTGCCACTCGGCCGGCAGCCCGTTCCATGGCGCGTCGCCCGCCTGTGGGCGCTTCAAGCAAAGGTAATGTATGACTCGCACCGACCGTCTGACGGGATTTGCTGGATGGCTGAGGTATGCGACATCGAATAGTCCACTCCTCTGCCGCCTCAGCATCCATCGTCGCCTAACACTGTGCTTCATTTTCGTCATTGTGCTGATGTTCGTCGGTGACGGCGCTCTCCTCCGGCAATTGCACTTGATCCGCGCTCAAACGAAACGTTTGGACGGCCTAGCCGAGGAGCTAATCGAAGTACAGCGCGTGCACACCAGTCTCACGTCGATTTACGACAGGCTCGGTGTCTCAGCCCAGTCCGAAGACTCTGTCCGGCTGCTGAAGGAATGGGACACACTTCGCACAGGACTTCTTGACGACGCCCAGCGCACCCAGGCAGCTTTTCGTGACTTGCCCCCCGAAGTGAAAGTGGATCCGACAGTGCTAACAACCCTCGACTCAATCGAGCGTACGCTTCCGTCACATCTGGATGCAATCCGAGTTTTGGCCGCATCGGGAGACTGGGAGGCCGTGCATCTTCGGCTGGAGAGGCAACTCCGGCCGCTAGAATTCCTGAGTTCTGAGCTGGTCAAAGAGGTTCACCGTGACGCCGGAGAACAGCGCACGCAGGCAGCTCTAGACATTGCGCGTGCGGAACATCGAATGTTCCTAGTCGTGCCAATCACTGGATTCGTTACGCTGCTGATTGCCGCTGGCCTCGGAGCAGCAATCACCCGCAGCATCACGGAGCCACTGGGGCGGTTGATAGAAGGGTCCAAAGCGCTGGCCCGAGGCGAATTTCAGCATCAAGTCTGCGTGATCGGGGAGGACGAACTCGCACGCCTCGGCAGAGTCTTCAATGAAACGACGGGGAAGCTGCGGGATCTCCACGAGACTTTGTGCATGAGGGAAGAGACGCTCCGGCAATCGGAACATCGTCTTCGCACTACCATCGACACCATCCCGGTTATGGCATGGGTCGCTGGGCCAGAGGGTGAACTTGAATTTCACAATCAAGGTTGGCTTGCCTATACGGGGCTCCCTCGAGAGCAGCTACTGGGTCAGGGTTGGAGGGCTGCCGTTCATCCAGACGACTTGCCGGGCTTGGACGATCACTGGCGGGCAGTCTTGGCCTCCGTCGAGCCAGCCGAATACGAAGCACGCTTGCGGCGCTTCGATGGAGAATATCGCTGGTTTCTGTTTCGTGGGACGCCTTTCCGCGACAACCGGGGAAATCTTCTCAAGTGGTATGGAATCAACACGGACATTCACGATCGCAAGCTCGGCGAATTGGAGAATGCCCGCCTCTACGCCGACTTGTCCGAATCGGAATATCGTCTTCGCACTACTCTTGACGCGATCCCGGTCATGGCATGGGTCGCTAGGCCCGATGGTGAACTTGAATTTCACAATCAACGCTGGCTTGCCTATACCGGCGTCTCTGAGGAGCAGCCACTGGGGCAGGGGTGGAGGGCTTTCGTTCATCCGGACGACGTGCCGGGCTTGGTGAATCGTCGGATGTCACACCTGGCCTCCGGGGAGCCCGGCGAATACGAAGCACGGATTCGCCGCTTCGACGGAGAATATCGCTGGTTTCTGTTTCGCGGGGGGCCGCTGCGCGACAAGCTGGGAAATATGCTCAAGTGGTATGGAACGAACACGGATATTCACGATCGCAAGCTCGCCGAAGATCGCCTGCGGCGAAGCGAGGCTTATTTGGCGAAAGCGCAAAGGCTCAGTCATACTGGAGGTTGGGCTTGGGATGTTTCCAGCAAGCGCCTTTTCTGGTCGGAGGAAACGTTTCGCATTTTTGGCCTCGACCCAACTACCACAAACCTAACCAGGGACATTTTCCTGCAGTGCATACATCCGGACGATCGTGCCTCCCTGGTGGACGTTGAAACCGAACGCTTCAAGGGGAACGACGGGGAATACAGCTACCGCATCGTTCTTCCAGACGATTCCATAAAGTATGTTCGCAGCGTTGGCCACCCCGTAACCAACGACGCGGGCCGGGTGGTTGAGTTTGTCGGCACCGTGATCGACGTCACGGAACAGCAGAACGCTAGGATTGCACTGGAAAAGGCCTGCGAGGAAATTAAGACCCTAAAAGACCAGCTCTACCAAGAGAACATCGTTCTCCGCGAAGAAATCGATAAGGTGTCCATGTTCGAGGAGATCGTAGGCAACTCTCCGGCCCTCGAGGCGGTGATTGCGCGAGTGTCCAAGGTCGCACCTACGGATTCCACGGTTCTTGTCACCGGTGAAACGGGGACCGGAAAGGAGCTGATCGCGCGCGCCATTCACAAACGGTCGCGCCGCTCCGCGTGCGCCTTTGTGACTGTTAATTGTGGCGCGCTTTCGACCGCACTCGTGGAGAGCGAACTGTTTGGTCACTTCAAAGGTGCGTTCACCGGCGCGATCGCCAATCGCGAAGGGCGTTTCAAGGTCGCCGATGGCGGCACGATCCTTTTGGACGAGGTGGGCGATCTGCCTCCCGAGACCCAGGTGAAACTCCTGCGCGTGCTGCAGGAGCACGAGTTCGAACCCATCGGCAGCAACAAGACGGTGAAAGTGAACGTGCGAATCCTTGCCGCCACCAACCGGAATCTTGAGGAGGACGTGCGTACCGGGAAATTCCGTTCCGACCTTTGGTACCGCCTAAACGTCTTCCCCATCCACATCCCGCCGTTACGCGAGCGCCGTCAAGACATACCCATGTTGGTCGCGTTTTTAGTCCAGACATTCGCCCAGAAATTAGGTAAGAGCGTGACGCAGGTGGTCGAGGGTACCATGCGGCGCTTGGTGGAGTATTCGTGGCCTGGCAACATCCGCGAATTGCAAAACGTAATCGAACGCGCGGTCATCCTGTCGCCGGGTAATCTTCTCGTCTTAGATCGCGAGTGGCTCAGCACGGCGTGCCTCGACGGCGGGCAGGTCATCTCGCTCACAGGCGACGCCGCGTCGGCGCCCACAGCCTTCGGCGCCGCCGACTCGACTGCTTCTGGTGCTCCTTCCAGTTCTTCCGCTTCCTCCGCAGCAAGCCCTTCGTTGCGAGAGGCCGAGTGCCGGCACATTGAAGCCGCGCTGGCCGCTACGAATTGGGTGATCGAGGGCGATAAAGGCGCCGCCAGGATGTTGGACATTCACCCGAATACGTTGCGCAGCCGCATGAAAAAACTGAACATTCAGAGGCCCTGCGAAACGCCAGCGGACGCCGCGTCGGCGTACGGAGGCACGAGCTCTTCTTAGAGGAAAACATAAACGATCTTTGCACGCACTTTCGTCGACACTCGATTCCATTGGGAGCTTGACGACGTTTCGGTTGGGTGAACCTGATTGCGGCCAGGTCTCTCGCCAACGGGCGACCGTTGCCCGACGCTCTCCATGAGCCGCCCAGGGCTGTGAAGGTCGTTCTCCAACGACATCACTAATCTTGCTTCAAGCCGCGCAGGGCCACGGTTTTTGCCTTCCATGCCGCTGGCCGTCGCCGCTTCGTGGGCCCAACCACGAAATCTAGTGGTCTCGTACTTGGTCCGGGCCTGCACCACGAAATGTAGTGGCCGCCAAAAACTTCGTTATCGGCCAACCCTCGTCGTTTGAATGGATTAGCGTTCGTAGCTGGCTCGGTTGCCTTTGGCATACCGCTTGCCCTTAAAAGAAGCGCAATCAGGTTTTTAGACCGATGCTTCGAATCATAGAGACCGACGTCACGGTTGACGGAACCAAATTGCGTCTCGACGGCAAGCTGGCGGGACCTTGGGTACCTGTATTAAAGCTGCTGTGCGATCCAATTCTGGCAAAAGGTCAACAGATTCAAGTCGATTGCACTGGCGTTTCTTCGCTCGATAACGACGGCATAGCGCTTTTGCAAAGGTTGCAAGGAGAGGGAGTCACCTTGGTCAACTGCTCGGCCTTCATAAAGCTGCGGTTGGCGAAAGAGTAGGGGCGAGGCGATGAAGAGGGCCATATGAAGACAATCCGCTTTTTAGTTTTCCGTGCGTTGCTGCTTGTCGCGTTCATCATGAGTTATCTCTATTTTTTGTACGGGCAGGAACGCGGGCATGTCGTTCCTATCGTGCGCAACGTCGCGTGGAACGACCTCGTAACTCAGATCAAATACATGCCGGATGATTCGCCACAAGAGTCCCTGTTCAAAGAGGTTCTCGTCATTCAGAAGTTCCTCGGCAAACATGAGAAGGAAGAGAGCGTAACAGACTATGACATTGCCGTCTTTAGAGCCATCGACCAGGTCCGTGACCGCTTGCAAAAAGCCGATAAGGACTTGGAAACGATCAGGAAGGAGTTGTCCTACAGGGAACAGGAAGCAAAGCGCGGGAGGTAATCCATGGGGCGGAAGCCCATCGTTTACGCCGGTCAGTGCCATCGGCGCGTTGTCTCGGCGGAACATTTCGTACGTTGCACGTTCCCCTTTCGAGGGATGTTCTCATCCCCGAGGAATGCCGCCGCACTTCAATTCGCGCGCGAACTGGTTGCAAAAAGGTGACGCGCAACGGATGGGGACGTGGAGACTGTGCGGAGCGCAGGCTTCTCGGATGGTGAAATCGCCGAGATCATCGCGCACGTGGCCCTGAATATTTTCACAAACTATTTCAACAACACGGCCGAAGTGGAAGTCGACTTCCCCAAGATTTCCCTGCGGCAAAGCGCCTAGGATCGAGACGGTCCAGGGAGTCGGATCCGCGCTCTTGCAGCGCTACGAGTGGTCCGGAGCAGGAATGAGGTGGAACGTGGAGAACAACGAGATGGAATTGGTTCATCAGGCGTGCAGGGGAGACAGAGAAGCTTACTGGCGTCTCGTGCAGCCGCACTTGCGTGCGGTGCTTTCGATAGCCAGGACGATTCTGACGAACTTGGCCGAGGCTGAAGAAGTT
>Ga0209648_10002962_pt1 | contig 14156 bp, 10 predicted proteins | sample GraSoi2013_115cm_FD_185830 | JGI IMG/M metagenome (GOLD analysis project Ga0209648, IMG submission 185830) | Grasslands soil microbial communities from the Angelo Coastal Reserve, California, USA - Sample 9_17_2013_115cm (SPAdes) (version 2) | ecosystem: Environmental > Terrestrial > Soil >...
TTTGCGTGGGTGAGTTGCTTCGCGATTACGATTATCGTTTCGCTCTGCACGCGGCCCCGGCCTGACGTGGAATTGAAAGGATTAGTCTATTCTTTGACCCCCAAGCCAAAGGACGAAGGCCTGACGTGGTATCAAAAGCCCGGAACGCTTGCGGTCGTGGTTTTGGTAGTTATGATCGCCCTCAATCTGGTGTTCTGGTAGGAGCGGGATCACGGCGAAGGAGAGAAGATGGGATTCGATATCCGGCTTCCGATCGGCACGATGTTCAGCCTGTTCGGGTTGTTGCTTTGTGCCTACGGCCTAGCGACGCGCGACAGCGCGATCTACGAGCAACACTCACTGGGAGTGAATGTCAATCTCTGGTGGGGCGCAGTCATGCTGCTGTTCGGGGTGGTAATGCTTTTGCTCTTCCGGACGCGTATGCGAAAACCGAATGGTGGTTCAACGCAAGACGGGTGATCTTGGGAAAGAGATCGAGAACCTTAAGAACTGGTGGGAGATTACTTCCCTTGGAACTGAATCAGGGTCATGACGAATAAAGACGCCACTCTCGAAGGACGAGCGCCGATTCTGGTGGAGAAATTCGTCCAGCTATATGGGGCGGAACCGCTTGTCGTTCAGGCGCCCGGACGTGTGAATCTGATCGGCGAACACACCGACTACAACGAAGGCTTTGTTTTCCCCGCCGCGATTAACTTTCAGACGCGCGTAGCCATTGCGCCACGAGTGGATCGCAGACTGGTGGTCACTTCGGAGAATTATTCAGAGCGGGTGGAACTGGACCTTGAGCGACTGCCAGCGATGTCTCGCGGACATTGGAGCGACTACGTGGTAGGTGTGGCGCGCCTCTTGAGGGACTTGGGAGGTAAATTGTCGGGAGGAAATCTTCTGATTCAAGGAGATGTTCCGCAAGGTGCGGGACTCAGTTCCTCTGCTTCCCTGGAAGTGGCGGTGTGCCGCGCACTCCTGGAAAGTTCCGGCGAGAAAATTGAAGGAGCGGCGCTGGCACTGTTGTGCCAGCGAGCGGAAAACGAATTTGTAGGAGCGCGGTGCGGGATCATGGACCAATTCGTCGCGGTGCATGGGAAGCGAGGTCACGCACTTTTGCTTGATTGCCGGTCGCTCGAATACCGTCTTCTGCCCATTCCTGAGAATGTGCGACTCGTTATCTGCAACACGATGGTACGCCACAGTCTCACCGGCGGCGAATACAACCAGCGCCGCGCGGAATGCGAACAAGCAGTCCGGCATTTCGCGGAGCGACTCCCTATGATCAAGGCGCTGCGCGACGTCACGCCGGAAGATCTCAAGACTAAAGGCGGTGATTTGCCGAAAGTCATACGCAAGCGGACCCTCCATATCCTCACCGAAAACGCGCGCGTCAAAGAAGCGGCCTCGGCCCTGGAGCGGAAAGATGCAACGCTATTTGGCAAATTGATGGAAAGTTCGCACAACAGCTTGCGGGACGATTTCGAAGTGAGTTGCAAGGAGCTTGATTTGATGGTGGAGTTCGCACAGAAGACAGAAGGTGTATACGGCGCACGCATGACCGGCGGTGGGTTTGGAGGTTGCACCATCAACCTGGTGGACTCCAGCTCGATCGAGGCGTTCCGGGAGAGAGTAGGCAGGGAATATCAACGAGCGACAGGGCAGCAGCCAGAAATTTATGTCTGTTCCGCATGCGATGGAGTGAGGCGGATACTTTAAGAGAGCAGAGGCGGATGCGTGAGTGTCAAAGCCGTATTTGATCTGAAAGCGCATCCACACCGGCGATTCAATGCGCTGACGCGGGAGTGGGTGCTCGTGTCGCCTCACCGTACGGAGCGTCCCTGGCAGGGCCAAGTGGAAAGTGTCTCAAGGGAGTCGGCGTTACCCTTCGATCCCAATTGCTATCTGTGCCCGGGCAACGCAAGAGCAGGTGGCGCCCGGAATCCGCAGTATACGGAAACCTTCGTGTTCGACAATGATTTCGCCGCGCTTCGACCGGATGCGCCGTCGGGAGAAATTCACGAAAATGATTTACTAGTCGCGCAGAGCGAAAACGGACTGTGCCGCGTGGTTTGCTTTTCTCCCAGGCATGACCTGACGCTCGCAAGAATGAAGCTTGATGACATCAAGCGAGTAGTTGACGTTTGGGCCGCCGAATATACGGCACTTGGTTCTCTGCCAACAGTTTCATCGGTGCAGATTTTCGAAAATCGCGGCGTGATGATGGGTTGTAGCAATCCCCATCCTCACGGACAGATATGGGTGAGCGACACACTACCGGATGAACTTGTGCGAGAACTCTCTTCATCTGTGAGCTACTTCCAGAAGCACCACAGCACTCTCCTTGAAGATTACCTATCGCTGGAGCTGGAAAAACGGGAGCGCATCGTGTGCGCAAACGGACACTTTGTCGCTGTTGTTCCGTTCTGGGCGATCTGGCCGTTTGAAACCATGGTGCTCAGCCGGAGACGCGTTGGTTCTCTACCCGAATTGCAGGAGGATGAGCGGATGGCTCTGGCAGACCTACTCCGGCAAGTTGCCGTGCGCTACGACAATCTATTCAACACTCCGTTCCCTTACACAATGGGTTTTCATCAGAAACCGACAGACGGACAAGAGCATCCGGAATTTCATCTGCACGGGCATTTCTATCCGCCACTTCTACGATCGGCGACGGTCAAGAAATTCATGGTGGGCTACGAACTGTTAGCGATGCCCCAGCGGGACTGCACGGCCGAAACGGCGGCGGCTTCTCTGCGGGAAACTTCTGATGTGCATTATCTCGAGAAATCTTAAATCGCAGTTGCCGCGGAGTAGAAGGATTCCCATCATGAGTGCCGTTCGAATTGCTGAAGTGGCAAAATTGGCGAAGGTTTCTACGGCCACGGTTTCGCACGTCATCAACAAAACCCGCTTCGTCAGCGAAGAAACAAAACAGCGCGTCTTCGCCGCCATTGAAAAGATCGGTTACACACCCAATGTCCACGCCCGTAATCTGGCAGCCGGCTCGAGCCAAATGCTGGGGCTCATCATCTCGGACATCACCAATCCATTTTTCCCGGATCTAGTTAAGTCGATTCAAGAGACGGCGCTTTCATCGGGCTATGAAGTAATCGTCTTTAACACGAACTATGACTCAACACGTTATGCCCAATACGTGCAGCGGTTTCTGGAGCTTCGTGTTCGAGGCGTTCTGATCATGACCACGGAAATGGATCCTTCCCTGGTTGATCGGCTGTCTTCGCGGAAAATTCCAGTTGCTTTCCTCGATATTGGAAAAGCTGGTCCGGTCATCAGCAATATTCGGGTGAACTATGAGAAGGGGATTCACCAGGCCGTAGAGCATCTTTTCGGGCTCGGCCACCGCCAGATTGCGTTCATCAGCGGCTCGAATCAATTCAAGTCAGCCCAGATCCGTCGCAAAGCCTTTCTGAGTGCCATGGAGAAGCACCAGCCGTCTCTTCATACCGAACCTGTCATCTACGAAGGAGATTTCAAATTCGAGAGCGGGGAGAGAGCGGTGAGGGAACTCTTGGCCAGTGAACATCGTCCGACGGCAATCGTCGCTTCGAACGATTTGATGGCCCTGGGCGCCATGCGGGAGCTGACTCGCGCCGGACTTCGAATTCCAAGAGATATTTCCATTATAGGTTGTGATGATGTCTGGATCGCTCAGTTGAGTGATCCAGAGTTGACGACGATCTCTATTCCGCGATCCAAGATCGGACAAGAAGCGGTTCATGCGGTGCTTCAGACCGATCCATCGAAAGGAAAGCGAGGTCGGGAAATCAAGGTCGCCACCGAACTAATCATCCGCTCCTCGACGGGCGAGGCACCCCCCAGCACGATGACCTCCACTCGGATTCGCAACCATGTCTAGCAGAGCCATCACGCTCCGCTCCAAGCCACAACCGATCTCTATCGAGGCTCAGTCCTTCAGGGCTGGAATGGACGCATGAGAAAGTTCACGCGAAGAGATCTCATTCGCGCCAGCGGTTTGGCGATGTCTGTCTTTTGGAGAACGCCAATTCTAGCAAGAACTTTGCTTCCTCAGATGCGGCCGCGAAACTCGAGCGATGCAACGGGCAATGTTTTGTTTGAGCAAGTGCGGCCGAGTGCGAGTGGCATCACTTGGGCGCACGTGAATGGCCGTTCACCGGGTTACTTCCTCCCTGAAACGACGGGTGCAGGCTGCGCGTTTCTAGACTACGACAATGACGGCTGGATGGATCTCTACCTGGTCAACAGTGGCCGCTGCGATTTCTTCGACCCGAAGCCACCCTTGCGCAACGCTCTGTATCGCAACAATCGCGATGGGACCTTCACGGACGTGACGGAAAAGGCCGGCGTATCCGGTGGCGGGTACGGCATGGGTGCTGCCGTCGGCGACTACAACGGGGATGGATTCCCCGATCTTTATGTGACGCAGTACGGACGGAGCATTCTTTATCGAAACAACGGCGATGGAACGTTTACCGATGTGACGGAAAAAGCGGGAGTTGCCGCCCCGGGTTGGGCTTCGAGCGCTGTTTGGTTGGACTACGACAACGACGGGAAGCTGGATCTTTTCGTCTGTCGCTTTGTTGATTTCGATAAATCCAAGAACAAGTTCTGCGGCAACGAACAAACGGGAGACCGTTATTACTGCATCCCTCGCGTTTATCCGCCGGCGAAGAGCTGGCTCTTCAAGAATAATGGCGACGGCACCTTCCAGGATGTTTCCGCCGAGAGCGGCATCGCCGAAGTTCTTGGCAAAGCCTGGGGTGTAGTCGCCACCGACGTCAACAACGATGGCTGGATGGATCTCTTCGTTGCCAACGACACGGTCCCAAATTTTCTGTTCGTCAACCATAACGGCAAGTTTGAAGAGGCAGGCGTGGGGGCGGGAATTGCCTATAGCCAGGAAGGCCGCGCGCGTTCGGGCATGGGCGTCGATTCTGCCGACTACGACCAGGATGGTTGGCAAGACCTGTTCGTGGCAAACGTCGATCAAGAAATGTATTCCCTGTACCACAACAACCGAGACCTCACCTTTGACGACGTGGCCGGGCCGCTGGGTATCGGCCGCGCCACACGTCTCATGAGCGGTTGGGGAACTAAGTTCTTTGATTACGACAATGATGGAAACATTGATCTCTTCATGGCCAATGGCCATCCCGATGACCGAATCGAAGAACATATGAGCCATGTGACGTATCGAGAGCCGTTGTTGCTCTATCACAACAACGGAAAGATTTTGGAAAACGTCAGCGCGACCGCAGGTCCCGTATTTAACGAAAGCTTTGCTGCGCGTGGGCTGGCCATCGGAGACTTCAATAACGACGGCGCGGTCGATGTACTGATCGGCGTAAACAATGGTGCCCCAGTGCTCTTGAAGAACCTGGCTGCGAAAGGGAACCACTGGCTCGGTCTGCGTTTAATTGGGGAAAAGGCCAATCCCGATGCCATCGGCGCCATCATCACCTGGCAGGCTGGAGATCTGAAACGCAGGCGACTCAAGGTTGGCGGTGGCAGTTACTTGTCCTCGCATGATCCGCGAGAGGTGCTGGGAATTGGCCCCCGGAATAAAATCGACAAGCTCGAGATTCGCTGGCCCAAGCCAAGCAACCGAGTTGATGTGTTCACAGAATTGCCCATCGATCGCTATATCAGAATTGTCGAAGGGGTGGGCGTCAAGTAGCAACGATTTCGATTACGCGTCTTTAGGTATTGCGGAAGCATGAAGAATCGGTTACAGCCTATCACCTACGTCGACCGTCTTTCCGATGGCGGCCTTCGAGAGTTAGCGAAATTACTCGACGGGCCCCTCCAGGATCTTTTCGGAGGCATCCATCTGCTCTCTTTTTTCCACCCCAACGATGGAGCGGACGGACCCATCGATCACACGGAAGTTGCCCCCGCCTCGGTGACTGAAATGATTTGCGCGCCGCCATCGGCACGCGATCTGAATCGAAGGCCAGCTTAATCGTAAATCAAGTATAGAGAGAACCTGCTCGATTTCAGAGTTTTTTCAAATGCGGCGCAGATTTTTCGCAATCGGGTATGTTTCTCACCTTCGACAAGGTGTTCCGAGCGGTGCCCTTTGGCAGGATCTGCCGGAGAAGTTCCCGCATCCTTCGACGTGCTGGCGGCGGTTGCGGACTGGGAGGAGCGGGGCGCCTGGTTGAACTTAAACGCAAATTATCGTTGACAAGCATACATGGAATTGATAAATAGGCACCACCACGCAAGGCAAGCGGTTACGTTAAGCGCTTACTTTGCTTTCAGGGGCTCTTCGTTAAATTCAGCTTGGGTTTCATTTTTGACCTGTGGCTGCCATGGAGGTGGTAGTAATGCGTAACACGGCAGGATCGAAGTTCAAGTATTTCTCGGTGGTATTCTCCTTTCTGCTCTTTGCTTTAACCGTTTCTTCGCCGGCTTGGGGGCAGAGCACCAATGCCACGCTCACCGGCACGGTCACCGATCCATCCGGCGCGGCCGTCGCTGGGGCTGAGCTTACACTCACCAATTCCGCCACCAAGCTCTCCGTGAACTTCGTTTCCGGAGAAAACGGTGAATATTCCTTCCGCAGCCTGGTGCCCGGAACCTACGAGCTGAAAGTTGCCAAGGGTGGTTTCGTAACCTACCTCCAGAAGGACATCATTCTCACCATTAACGCGTCCGTCCGAATTGACGCCGCCATGAAGATGGGAGAGCAAACACAGACGGTCGAAGTCATCGGCGACACCTCGTTGATCAATTACGATAACGGAACCGTGCAGGGCGGACTCGAGCCGGAAACGCTCAACAGTCTCCCCCTCGCCGTTTCCAACGGCGCGCAGCGGTCTTCCGCCAGTCTGGCTACTCTTCTTCCGGGCATCACCACGGGCAGCTCCGGCGAGGCCTTCAATTCCCGCATCAATGGCGGCGTCCAGACCGGCGACGAAGCGCTTCTGGACGGCGCCACCATGTCCGAAGGCTTTATGAACCAGAGCGGCATGGTCTCCATCCAAGGAGATTTCCAGTTCTCTCCGGACATGATCTCCGAACTCAAGGTGCTGGCCTCCAGCTATGAGGCGCAGTACGGCTCCACCACTTCGGGTCAGATCGTTGTGGTGAGCAAGAGCGGCGGCAACTCGTTTCACGGCGCCGCCTACGAATACCTCCGGAACAGCGGCTTCAACGCGAAGCAGTGGGGTTCCGCCAAACGCTCCTTCGACCAAGAAAACGACTACGGCTTCAACATCGGCGGCCCGGTCAAGCTGCCCGGATTCCACGGCAACAGGAACAAAGCCTTCTTCTATTTCAACTGGGAGCACTACAAGGAAAACGGCGGCGCCACCCAGCCCACCCTCTCCATTCCTTCCGTCAAGGAACGAGCAGGCGACTTCACGGATTGGTTGGACAACAAGGGCATTTTGATTCCGATTTACAACCCCAGAACGGGTCAGCAATTCAGCTGTAATGGTGTTCTGAATGTCATCTGTCCGAATCTCGAGGATCCCATCGCCAAGGCGTGGCTGGCGCAGCTGCCCACCCCTACGAACAGCAACGCCACAAACAACTATCTCGTGCCCCACGCCGTTCCCGGCACTCTCTTGACTGGCACCAACGTCTATTTCTGGCGCGTGGACGACAACTGGGGCAACAACAACCACTTCTACTACACCTACTACCGGCAATACGCCATCGCTAACGTGGCATCCACGCTTCCCAATACCATTTCCAGCAGCACTCCAACCGACCTTCAAAATGCGCCCATCCAGCGCTTTAACTGGGAGCATATCTTCTCGACGGTGATGACCAACCACCTCACATTTGGCTACCTCAACCGCAACGAGGATTACTATTCCTTGAACGCGGGCTCGCAATTGCCCGGCGTTACCGGCGTCGCAGATGCATCCGCGTTGCCACAGTTCGGCATTAACGGCTTCGCGCAACTGGGTAACAGCACGGGCGCTCCCGGACACAACAAGACCACCCGCCCCACTTGGGTCATCAACGATTTGGCCAGCCGCGTATACAAGCGCCACACCTTCACCGCCGGCGTCGAATGGCGCAGTGCTCAGGGCAACATCCATCGCGGCACCAATCAGGGAGGTAGATTCGATTTCACTGGCGCGACCACTTCTCTCAACGGTGCGGGCGGAAGCGCTGCCGCCGACTTCTTCATCGGGGCGGCGCGCAAAGGCGAAGTGAACTACTACAATGTGGCGAGCTACTATCCTCGCCAGACTGCCTGGGCCGCCCATTTGGGAGACACCTGGCGCGCGACTCCGAAGCTCACGCTTTCCTACGGCCTGCGCTGGGACATCGAAACCCCGTCTGAAGAAAAACACGACCGCTTCTCCTTCTTCGACCCGAACTTGCCTAACCCGGGTGCCGTCACCTCGTCTGGATCGCTGCTCCCCGGAGCCTTGGCCTTCGCCAATTCCAACCGTCGCTATCCGGAAAACCTGAACTTCGGAGGCTTCGCCCCGCGGTTGGGTGTTGCCTATTCCTGGGATCAGAAAACAGTCGTTCGTGCCGGTTACGGCATCTTCTTCGGACAAGCATTTTATCCGGGCTGGAATGGCGGCATGAGCACGGATGGCTTCAACAAGGACGACTCAGTGAGTAATTCTGCTGTGAATGGGACAGGCCAGACAATTCCAGGCGTCTGTTTGTCGCAGGGAAACGTCTTCTGCGTCACTGGCGGATTTCCTAGGCCTGCCGTTACTCAGAGTCTGACGGCCGACTTTGACAATGGCCAGAACCCACTCTATCGCCCGTTCAACGGAAACGATCGGCCCTACTCCTCGCAATGGAACCTGACCATTGAACGTAAGTTTCCATCGAACGTTTTCATCAGCGTGGCCTACGTCGGAAGCAAGGGCAATCGCCTTCTCTCTCAACTGCACCCTGCCAACTCTCTGAACCCGGCGGATCCGCGCGTTCAAGCGGTTCAGGCGGCGGCTCAGGCAGCGTTGCCCAAAACTGGCCCAGGCGCCTTCGATCCCACTCACAACTACCTGAATGATGCCTTCTCGGCCGGTACAGCTTCGTTGTACGGCGTCAGCGCTCCTTACACAAACTGGGCTAGCCAGTTGAGTGTTTGCGGCGCAACGGTTGCTCAGGCGCTCCTGCCATTCCCGCAGTTCTGCGGCAATTTGCATGGGCTCAACGAAAGCGAAGGGAGTTCGATCTATCACTCCTTCCAGTTCCGCGCCGAACACCGTTTCCGCCAGGGAATCTACATGCTTCTGTCCTATACCAATTCGAAGCTGATTACCGATGCCTCGGCTAACGTCCAGACGCTCGCTACCTGGAGCGGTGCCGACGGCTCGATCTCTCCCTTCGATGCGAAACGCAGCCGCAGCCTAGCTCCGGATGATGTGCCGCAGGTAGCCACCGCGGCGTTTGTCTACGATCTGCCCCTCGGCAGAGGAAAGAAGTACCTCCATGACGGCGGTGCTTTGAACACCGTGGTGGGTGGATGGCAGTTCAGCCCGATCATCCATTACTCCCGCGGTACTCCCATGTTCTTCCGCAGCGGCACTTGCAATGTCCCTGGCTCCTTCCGCGCGGCTTGCATCCCCGGACTCCTGCCGGGAGTTAATCCTTTCCTTCAGGATCCAAATAGCTACGATCCCGGAAAGGGCCCATTGCTCAACATCAATGCCTTCGAGCCCGTTTCCGTCTTCAAGTTCCCGAACTACACGGGTTCCGGTCAGCGGATCACCAACCTGCGCGGACCTAACTTCAAAAACCTCGACTTCTCTTTCACGAAGAACACCAAAATCACAGAGCGATTGAACTTCAAAATCAGCGCGAACTTCTTCAATGCGCTCAACGCCCACTACTTCGTGAATTCCGGCAACTTCAATATCGGAGGCAATTTCGCCTTCAGCAACGACATTTCAAACGGCAACTTTGGTACGTGGAATGGATCTGTCAGTTCGCCACGGACCATCCAGTTCGCCGGCCGATTCGAATTTTAACCCCAAGCCTGGTCAGTCGACATCAGGTTCGCCGCTCCCGGTTCACCCCCGGGGGCGGCATTTTTTCAGGAAGGCACGAGTCATTTCTTCCTTTGAAATGGATCAGCCAGATTGCGACACTCGGCCGATGCGAAACGGTGCTCGGCTATCTCCGCGGCGCCTCTCCAGAGGAGATCAAGGATTCCTCGAACAGAGTCTGTGCGTGGGTTGCGAGCCAGGTTGGCACCACCCCCTCCAAAGAAAGGTTCCCTAATACGAACCCTCGCAGAAATGGATCTAAAGAAAACGAGCCAACTTCACGTAAACGCTAATTGGGTTGTGAAACTGCAGGTTGCGCTGGAGGGGCTTCGTCTTTGAGTTCTTTAAACCGGTCCACTTCTTTCCGCGCATCCTCGGTTCTGCCCATCTTCTTGTACACTCTTGCCAAGGTGTAGTGTGGCTCCGGATACTTGGCATCAAGTTTGACCGCTTGTTCGAGAGACAGCACCGCTTCCTCGAATTCTCCTTCCTTCTCCAGGACTTGTCCCAATTGGTAGTGGGCATGAGCCAGGCTGGATTCATATCGCAGAGCCTCTCGCAATTGAGCCTCGGCTTCCGTCAAGCGATTCAGCGATGCCAGCGTTACAGCGAAGTTCAGATGTGGCCATGCGGATGGATGCTTTTGCACGCGATTGAGCTCGATGGCCTTGTTATAGTTCAGAACGGCTTCCCCAGATTGCCCGAGATAGTCGTAGCAAAGGCCGAGATTTTCATACGCCCGCATTATCCCAGAATCAAGCGCAATGACCTGATGGAATTTGGCGATCGCCTCCGTGTAGTTCTTGGCGTCATAATCCAGTCTAGCGAGCCAATAGATATAGCTGGCGCTCTTTGGGGCACTATCTAAGAGTTTTTCGAGTTCACGCCTCGCCCAATCGCGCCGGCCCAAACGGATATCCGCCATCGCCAGAGTAAATCGAGTTTGGCTATCCACCGGCACAATCGCATCCGCCTTTTCCCAGGAAATCGCCGAATTCAGATATTGGCCATCCAAGAAAAACAGATGGCCAGCCAAGGTATAGATCTTCGCTGCCTGCAGTGAAGTAGGATCCTTGGTGACTTCCTCAACCAGGATTTCCTCGGCTCGTTTGTAATCTTTGGCTTGAAGCGCCTCTTGAAGCTGCGTTTCGCTGACTTTGGACAGGTGTAGGCTGGCGACGGAGGGCGAAATCGTTCTGACGGGCGGCTCGTCTCTGCCCTTATCAGCTTCCTGCGCCGCCACGCCACGTGGCGCGAGAGCTAGAAAGACAGTTCCAAGCGCAAGTTGACATAGGCCCGAATTCAACCGGCGCATCGGTCTCATCGACTATCTAGGTCCTGAAGCCATCGCGGATTCAATTCTCATTTTCGTTTCCAGTGCGGCCTTGCTCTCTTGCACCAATGCCAATTCCAGATTCGCCTCCTTGAGCGCTTCATCCAGCTGGTTTTGTTCGAAGAAAAGCTCCGCCAAGGCCAGGTGTAGCTCGGGCAGTTTGGGGTCAGCCTGGACCGCCTTGCGGTAGGACGCGATGGCAATATCCCATTTTCCCTGCAACACGTATTCTTCTCCGGCGGCCTGATGAAGACGTGCAGAGTTAGGGTTAGAGTCACCGATCTTCCGGTAACACCAATCCGACAATCGAGTGGCGGCTTTCCCTAACTGATAGGCATATTCGGGATTCTCCGGCGCCATCTGGGTCAGTTTAAGAAACTCCTGAACGGCGGCGGGCCAATCGTTCCTCAGACCGTAGTTCTTGGCGAGTTGCAGCCGGGCGAGCGGCTCGTTCGGCAAAAGTTGCACGGCGCGCTTGAATTCGGAGGTTGCTTCCGCATTTTTTCCAAGGGCGGTAAGGCTCGATCCGAGCAGCAAGTGGGCGGGGCCGTAGGTCGATTGCAATCGTATAGCTTCATGGAAATTCCTGGCGGCTTCTTCGTGACGGCCCCTCTGCTGCGAGATGACTCCAAGATTGTGATATACCAGCGGGAGCTTGGTGCCATGCTGAAGCGCTTCTTTGAACACTTTTTCCGCCGCGTCCAGGTCTCCTGCCTTCAGTGCTTCGACGCCACGTGCAAGCCGTTCTTCCTCTGGCGCAGCCACTCGTTCTTGGGCCCAAGTCCCGGGATTCGCGAATGGACTTAGGCAAATCCAGGTCCAAACGATCACCCGTTTGAAATCTGGCTTTATTGTGAAGCTATGGAGTTGATTCACGGGCTCAATTTTATAGCAATCAGATGATGAAAAGGAATCTTCAACATACCTGAGCGCGTGGCATTACAGCTAGCATGCCTGGTTGAACCGTCTGCTATAATCCGGAAAGACGTGACTCGAATCTTCTTCAGGCGGGCGGCAGGTCCCACGGACGCGTTCTGGCGCGAGTTCACCCTGGTTTCGTCTTCCTTGATTTTCTTATGTTTTTCCCCGTTTCTCGCCGCGAATCCTCAGAAGACAGTTGTCAGCAAGCGGGAAGAACTCATTCTGGAGATTCAGCAGTCCATCGCGGACCAGAATTTGGAACGGGCGCGAGTTCTCCTGAAACAGGCTGCTGTTCAATTTCCATCTCACGGAGGTTTCGACAATCTTCGCGGGATCCTTGACGCGCGGGAAGGAAATTATTCTGGTGCCGAGATCAGTTTTACCCTAGCCATACAGCGCCAGCCCCAATTCATTGGGGCCTATTTGAACCTGGGACGTCTCTATCAGGAAAACGCGGCGAAGGATGCGCAAGCGCGGAAGAAGGCTGCAGCCATCTACCGAAGGGTCCTAGAATTTGATTCCGCCAGCCCCGAAGCGCGCTACCAGCTTGCGATGCTTCTCATGCTACAGGGCCAATACCGTGAGTCTCTGAGCCACCTCTCGTTGCTTCCGCAAGACGTGCGTAGTTCAACTCAGGCCTTGGCTGTGAGTTGCGCGGACTATGCAGGCATCGGTGACACCCAGCGAACAACGGCGCTTGCAAGGCAAATGTCGTCTGATCCGAAGCTGACGGAAGCTGATCTTCGACTTGTTTCTCCGGCACTGGTTTCCGCCAAGCGCGACGATCTGCTTATCCAACTGTACGTTTTCCTTTCCAAATTAGAGCCTCTCACTCCTTCTGGATTGGGTGCATTGGGCTTAGCCTATGAACGTAATGACCAACCTGCGGAGGCTCGTGAGTCTTTGGAGAAAGCTTTTGCCGCCGGGACGCCATCGGCAAAAATGTTGGTCGACTTGGCGCGAATTGCACATGAGCAGAAGGACTACAGGGGTTCGCTAGGTTACCTGGCTCACGCCAGTGACTTGGAACCGGGCAATGCCGGTCTGCACTACGACTTTGCGTTGGTTTGCCTGGATCTGGATCTGCTTTCAGAAGCTCGCACTGCCCTCGACAAAGCGGTCAAATTGGACCCTGAGAATCCTTCCTACAATTATGCAATGGGCGCCGTCTCCGTCTTCTACCATGATCCCGCAGATGCCATCCCCTATTTTCAAAAGTATTTGAAGCTCCGGCCAAATGATTCTTCTGGAAAGCTTGCACTGGGCGCGGCTTTTGTCCGCGCCAAAGACTTCGACTCGGCAGTTCCTTGGCTCAAGCAGGCTCTCCAGTCCCCAGAAACCTCTATTACCGCACACTATTATCTTGGCCGCGTGGCTCGCGAGCAGCGAAACCTCGATGAAGCTATCAGCCTGCTTCAGGAGGTGCTAAGCTCCAAACGCGAATATCCTGACGCACTTGCCGAGCTCGGCCAATGCTACTTTCTGATGAAGGACTACCCGCGGGCAGAGCAGTACTTCAACCAGGCTTTAAAGTCTAATCCCGATCACTACACGGCGAATTTCAATCTTCTGATGCTTTATAAGCGCACCGGAGATAGCCGGTCTCCGGCACAACAGGCACGGTTTGACGAGCTGCAGGCCCGCCTGGAAGAGAAATCCCAAGAATTCCGTAGAGTCATTGAGGTTCGTCCGCTTGACAATCCGTAGATCATCCACCGACTGCACTCGTCACTTCGCTGCGAAGCTGGTGCCGAGGTCAGTCCGGGTTTTGTTCTTTCTCATTCTTGCCGGGTTCGCGATGGTTGCGCGAGCTTCGGACCTGGATGAGTCATCAAAAGCATTGTACCGCGGCGAATATCAACAAGCCGCACAGCTTGCCGAACGCTTTTTGCAGAAGTTTCCGAACGATGCCCGTGCCCGGCTGATCTTGGCGAGAG
>Ga0209648_10002965_pt1 | contig 14153 bp, 14 predicted proteins | sample GraSoi2013_115cm_FD_185830 | JGI IMG/M metagenome (GOLD analysis project Ga0209648, IMG submission 185830) | Grasslands soil microbial communities from the Angelo Coastal Reserve, California, USA - Sample 9_17_2013_115cm (SPAdes) (version 2) | ecosystem: Environmental > Terrestrial > Soil >...
GACGGTGCGCATGATGAGCGGCGGCCAGAGCGCCTCGGTGTCGCTGATGATGGTGAACGCCATGTCGCTGCTGCAGTATCCGGCAGCGGCCGCCAATGCCGTGGTCCTGCTGCTGCTGGTTCTGTTCACCGTCGCCGCCATGATGCGCATGGTCGACATCCGGAAGGAGCTCTAGAGGTGATGCACGGCCGCCGCGGTCCCGGGTTCTGGCTGCTCGCCGGCTTCTTCGGCCTGTTCGTGCTGTTCCTCTACGGGCCCACGCTCACCATCCTGGTCCTGTCGTTCCAGGGCCCGACGGGCGGGCTCACCTTCCCGATGCAGGGCGTGTCGGTGCACTGGTTCGGCAACCTGTTCGAGAAGCAGATGGTCGGCGACTTCGCCGGCTCCTTCGAGCGCTCGATGGCCTTGGGCGTGGCGGCCATGCTGGTGACCGTCGTCGCCTCGTTCTCGGCCGGCCTCGCCTTCCGCACGCGCTTTCGCGGCTCGGCGCTGATCTTCTATCTCGCCATCGCCAGCCTGATCGTGCCCTCGGTCCTGGTCAGCCTCGGCATCGGCCTGCTGTTCCGTGTGCTGGGTTGGGATCCCGCCTGGTACAGCTCGGCGTTCGGCGCGCACCTGACCTGGACCCTGCCGTTCGGGCTTTTGATCATGTTCGCCGTCTTCAACCGCTTCGACCGGCGCTACGAGGAGGCGGCGCGCGACTTGGGCGCCACCTCGTGGCAGACCATCCGCTACATCGTCGTGCCGATCCTGCTGCCCAGCCTGATCGGCGTCGGCCTGTTCGGCTTTACGCTGAGCTACGACGAGTTCGCCCGCAGCCTCTACACCTCGGGCACCTTCAACACCCTGCCGCTCGAGATCTATGGCATGACCACCAACGTCACGACGCCGGTGCTCTATGCGCTGGGCACGGTGACCACGGGCGTGTCCTTCCTGGTGATCGGCGTGGCGCTGGCATCGGTCATCTGGCTGCAGCGCCGGCGCGAGCGCCACGGCAGCGACGCCGGTAAGGCGGCATGAGCGGGGCGCGCCGGGCGCGCGTGCTGCGGCTCGCCACGGCGGGCCCGCAGGACACCGCGTCGTTGGCGGCGGCCATCAAGGCAGGCGAGGTCGATCCCGCCACCATCGTGGCCATCGTCGGCAAGACCGAGGGCAATGGCTGCGTCAATGACTTCACCCGCGGTTATGCGACCTTGAGCCTGAAGCTGCTTTTAGCCGAAAGCCTGAAGTGCGCGCCGTCGGAGATCGACAAGCGCGTCGCCATCGTCATGTCGGGCGGCACCGAGGGCGGACTGTCGCCGCATCTTTTGGTGTTCTGCCGCGAGGCCGCAGGGGCGCCCGCAGCGGGACCGCGGCTCGCCATCGGCGTCGGCCTGACGCGCGCCTTCGCCCCTGAAGAAATCGGCCGCGCGCCGCAGATCGCCGCCACATCGGAGGCCGTTGCGGGCGCCATGGCGGATGCCGGCATCGCCTCGCCCGCGGACGTGCATTTCGTCCAGATCAAGTGCCCGCTGCTCACCAAGGAACGCATCGAGGAGGCGGCGCGGCGCGGCGCGTCCGTCGCGACTGAGGATACCTACCATTCGATGGCCCTGTCGCGCGGCGCCTCGGCGCTGGGCGTCGCCGTGGCGCTGGGCGAGGTGCCGGCCGTCGCCGTGACCGAGGCCGCGATCTGCCATGACTGGTCGCTTTTCTCCAAGGTCGCCAGCACCTCGGCCGGCGTCGAGCTCTTGCGCAACGAGGTCGTCGTGCTGGGCAATGCCGCCGGCTGGGCGGGCGACCTTTTGATCGACCACGACGTCATGAAGGACGCCATCGACGCCGACGCCGCCCGGCGCGTGCTCGCTCGCCTGGGCGGCGAGGTCGTGGCCGTCCTCGCCAAAGCCGAGGCGTCGCCGTCCGGCGAGATCCGCGGCCGGCGCCACACCATGCTGGACGACAGCGACATCCACTCGACGCGCCACGCCCGCGCCCTGGTGGGCGGCGTGCTGGCCGGCGTCATCGGCGACACGCTGCTCTACGTCTCCGGCGGCGCCGAACACCAGGGCCCCGCGGGCGGTGCGCCGATCGCGATCATTGGAAAGGTCTCATAGGACCGCGGGCCTCTCAGGTCGGGGGTTACCCGACCGCGCCCGCTTATCATTCAAACTCCGTTCAGGAGCTTGAACCACGCCTCGGGTGACGCCATCAACGACGAGCAGGCATTTCCGAGATGAGCTCCAAACCAGGCATGCCGGAGCATGCCAGCTCGAAACCTTCCATTCTGCTGAGTTCAGGGGTCACCGCACGCAGGAGCGACAAGACGAAAATTCCCTATATCACCATTGTAGCTGTTCTCGTCGGCGCCGCGCTGGGCGCGATGGAAAGCGAGGCTCTCAAGGCCCAAGTCCCACCGGCCGCCTTTGTCGTGGGGGAGATCGATGTCGAGAACGCGCCAGCCTACTTCAAGGAGTACGTTCCGGTCGCCACCAAGGCGGTCGTGGACGGTGGAGGCAAGTACGTCGTGCGCAACGGCAAGAGCGTGTCCCTCTATGGCGAGCCACCCAAAGCACTGGCCATCATGCAGTTCGAGAGCCTAGCCAAAGCGCAGGCCGTGTTCGGCTCCAAGGCCTACACCGATGCCAAGGCGATCGGCGACAAATATGCAAAGTTTCGGATCTATGCGGTGGAGGGACTGCAGTAGGGCACCCTTCAGGGGTACGCCCCCCTTCCTGCTGACGGCCGTTCAAGGCGCCGACGAAGCGCACTTCTTCTTCTTGAGCGACTCGAACAGCGTCTCGCTGGGCGAACCGGTTTCGGCCTCGTCGACAGCGAGCTGGAACTTGCGGATCGCCGCGCGCGTCGCCGGGCCGACCGTCCCGTAGGTGGTTCCGCTATAGAAGCCGAGATCGCGCAGGAGAATTTGGATGGCCTTGGCCTGGTCCGTGCTGTCGGTCGGCCAGGGGCCGACGTCGACCGTGCACGTGGTCTTGCGCGGCTCGGGCCTTTCCGCCGCCGAGGCCGCCAGGTCGCTGTTGCTCGCGGCGCTTTGTGACGGCGACGACGAAACCGCAGGCTCCTGCTTGCCCGGCGCGGTCGCCTCGGGCTCCGCCGGACGCGGCGGCAGCTTCAGCCCCCGGGCGGCGTGCACCGGCTCGCTCGATGCCGCCTTTGAAATTGCAGGAGACGCGCGGTCGCTTCCGGGAACGCCTGGAAGGCCGCCCCTTCCCCCTGTCCACAAGGCGACGCCGGCCCAGCCGAGCAGCGCCAGGACAACCGCGTAGGCCACCAAAGGCATGACGGGCCTGCGCGTGCCTTTCCCATCGCCGGAAGCCGTCGCCATGAGATTGCTTTCTCTTTTGCCCGAACTCCGACTGCGGACGCTACCGGGGACGGCGGCCGCCTTCAACGACCCAGGCTGCTCAACGAGAGGTCTACTCCGCTGCGAGCGCACTCCTCTCCTCGGCGATCAGGCGTTCGATGAAGCGCCGCATGATCACGCGATTGGTATCCGACACGATGTTGACGAGGCCGAGCTCGCCGAGCTCGCTCAGCCGCGCCTGCTGCGCCTCCACCATCGCCTTGTCCTCGACGAACGTCGGTGCAATCTCGCGGTAGAGCTGCTCCGTCGCCTCCGGCTCGTTCTGGCGATAGCCATTGGCGCATGACCAGAAATAGAAGCACGAGGTTTCGGTCTCCGGTGTCAGGCCGTGGAAAAGGCGGAACTGGAAGCCGCCCTCGCGCGCCCCCTCGTAGGCGCCCGTGCCGACATCGGCGGCGCCGGTCCATTGCAGGACCGAGCTGGGGGCGGCCCATTCGAACTCCTGCCAGCGATCGACGCGACCTTGGAAGCCCGCGGCCTTCACGTAGCTTGGCGGCGGTACCGAGTTGCGCATCCAGCGCGTGAACTTGATGCCGGTGGGCGTATGGGTCGTCTTCATCTCGGCATTGACATGCGCCGACGGATTGCCGCCCACGGTCTTTGCGTGGAGGTAGCCCAGATGCGTCAGGTCCATGAGATTGTCGACCATCAGCATGTAGTTGGCGTTGATGCGGTAGCAGTCGTGCTTGTTGGGCCAATGGGCGCGGTCGTCGTGGTAGGGGAAGTCGACGATCGCGCTCGTGTCGGCGCGTGCAGCCTCGCCCATCCAGATCCAGATGAGCTGGTTCTTTTCCGCGACGGGGTAGCTCCGCACGCGCACGCTGTCGGAAATGTGGCTCTGCCCCGGTACCGCGACGCAGGCGCCGCTGCCGTCGAAGGTGAGGCCGTGATAGCCACATTGGATGCCTGCCGCGACGATCTCGCCCAGCGACAGCGGCGCCGAGCGGTGGCAGCAGCGGTCGAGCAGCGCGGCCGGTTGGCCGCCCGGGTCGCGGAAGAGCACGATCGGGTCGTTGCAGATGCGGCGGGCGAGCGGTTTTTCCTTGAGCTCGTCAGCCCAGGCGGCAATGTACCAGGCGTTTCGAATAAACATGATTATCCTCCCGAGATGTTCGATGAGCGCTCAATCCGCCTTGATGTTTGCGGCCCTGATGATCGGCCACCATTTCTCGATGGCGGCGCGGTGCAGGGCGTCCAACGCTTGCGGCGTCTGCTGATCGTGCGGCGGGATCTGCTGGCCGAGATCGGTGAGGCGCTTGGTGATCGCGGGATCGGCCATCGTCTCGACGACGACGGCGTTCAGTTTCGCCACGATCTCCGGCGGCGTGCCCTTCTTCCCCCACAGCCCCGTCCAGTACGGCATTGCAAGCCCCGGCAGGCCCTGTTCATCGAGTGTCGGGATATCCGGCGCTCCGGGCCAGCGCGACTGGGTCAACACGCCGAAGGCTTTGATCTTGCCGCCCTGCACATAGGGCAGGGAGCTCGAGGCCTCGAGCCCCGACAAGTCGATGCGACCGGCCACCAGGTCCTGCATGGCGGGCGCCGCGCCGCGGTAGGGGATCAGCTGCACGCGCACCCCGGTCAAGGTCTCGAACTGGTGGGCCCACACATGGCCCGGGCTGCCGACGCCGACCGTCCCGTATGACGCGGGTTGCGGGTTGGCCTTTAGCGACGCGATCAGCTCCCTGAGGTTGGACGTCGGCAGGTCGGCGCGTCCGATCATCATGAGCGCCGACGTCGAGAGCAGCGCGACCGGCTCGAAATCGGCCAGCACGTCATAGGGCACGTTGTAGACCGCGACGCTGAACACGTTCGACGTCGTCTGGGCGATGCTGAGCGTGTAGCCGTCGGCTGGAGCGCGCGCGACCTTGGCAACGCCCAGCGTGCCGCCCGCACCCGACACGTTGTCGACGATGATCGACTGGCCGAGCGCCCGGCCCATGCGCTCGGCGATGATGCGGCCCAGCCCATCGGTCGGCCCGCCAGCCGGGAAGGGCACGACCATGGTGATGGGATGGTTGGGCCAGGTCTCGGCCGCCGCCGCGCGTGGCACCGCTGCGACCAGCGCCGTGGCCAGCCCAAGGAAAATGAGGCTTCGTGCGATCATTAGGCACCCCAACTCGTCTGTGGGACGCACGCCTACTCTGGCTGCAAGATAGCCGATGCCGCGCTTCCTGCCATCTCGGTCGGGACAAAAAAGAAGAACGGCAGTGTCACATTCGCCCCACCGTTCCATTGGGCTGCCGTCTGCTGGATTGGTATGCAGGTCTTAGTTTGACCAACCCCGGACAGGACAGACCCGCTTACGGTCAGTCCTTGTAGGAGGGGTCGAGCCGTTCGGCGAGACGCAGACAGGCCGCCCAGTCCTTGCCCCCCTTCAGGAAATTGCCGGCATCCTTGAACTGGCTGTGAGCGTATTCGCATGCCTCCCTGCTCGGGATGGCGTAATTGCCTTCGCCCGCCGTCAGTGCCGCGATCTGGCCCTGACAAGCCATTTCGAGCCAGTGATGATTGACGACGCATTCGGCGACGCTTTCGCCGCAGACGAGAACGCCGTGATTACGCAGGATCATGATCGAGCCACCGTCGAGATCGCGCAGCAGTTTTGGCGTCATGTCGGGGTCAAACTCGAAGCCCTCGAATTCGTGATACTTCAATTCGCCATAAAATCGAAGCGCATGCTGGTTGATCGGCAGCAAGCCAAATTTATGCGCCGCCACACCCATCCCGTTTACGGTGTGGGTATGCAATGTCGCATTCAGGTCCGGGCGAAATTTAAGCAAGCCCGCGTGGATGATCAGGGCACCCCCTTTGATGGTCGTGACGTCCGTGTCAGTCAGGACGTTGCCGTTGAAATCGACCTTCAAAAGGGACGAAGCCGTCACCTCGCCAAACATCCAGTCTGTGCGCTTGATCAGCATATGGTCCGGTTCTCCCGGCACCCGAAACCCGAAATGATTGTAGGTCATGTCGTTGACACCATAATGCGCCAGTACGCGGTGTCCGGCCGCGAGTTCTACACGGGCCCGCCACTCTTCGGGACTGACCTGTTCGCGAACTGGCTTTCCTTTGGACACGAGTTGAATGGCCATGATGCTCTCTCCTGAGTGTCAAACGAGGCGAGCCGAGGACACACTCGAAAACTCTGCTTTGATCTTCGCCGACGGTCCGGCCGGTTTCAATACTGGCCTACACGGTTCGGATCGCACAGATCCGATGGATATGGGCAATGACGCGGCTGACCTGGCGCGTTCATGTCGCTTGATGGCACTAGGCCGACGTTCTCTCGGGCCCAGAAAGACGTCCGGTCTCAAGGGCAAAGCTGTCGTTCGGCTGGATTGGTCTGCTGGTCTCAGTTTGACCCAAAGCGGACATGGCAGACCCGCTCACTCAATCACCTCGTCGGCACGGGCCAGCAACGTTGGCGAAAGGGTGAGGCCGAGTGCCATCGCGGTCTTTACCCACCAGTTCGAACTTGGTCGGCCGCTCGATCGGCAACTAGGCGATGCGCTGGCCGCGCAGCACTTGTTAAGCGCCATGCGTGGACCAAGTCTCACCCCACCGATCAGCAAAGGCGACCTCGGAGATGGGACGACGGGCAAGTGGCCCATATTTGCCCAGCGGATAGCCAATGGGCATCAACGCGAACGTAAACACGTCATTCGGCAGACGCAGGATCTCCCTTACATCATCCTCATACAGAATATGGTTGGTGGTAATGAGGGTACCGAGGCCAAGGGCCCGACACGCGAGAATGATGTTTTGGATTGCTGGGTAGATGCTGGCGCCTCGAATTCTCTCCTGATGTACCAGGTGGGCATCGTACCGTTTCGCCACGGCCTCCGGCAGCGCCTGGCGAGCCGGCATGTCGCGTTTCCTCAAACACGGTACCAAGAGGACGGGCGCGTCGCCCATGTGCTCCCAAAGATGGCTTCCGCCAGCCATTAGCCGCTGAAATTGCTCGTCCGTCATGTGATCGGGCCGGCCACGGGCCGCATAAATCTCAGCAACCTCGTCAGAGGCTTTCCTGTAAACCGCTCCCAATCGGTGGCGTTGAGCTTCGTCGCGGACAACGATGAACGCCCAATTCTGCGCGTTGCCGCCGGACGGGGCCCGTATGGCTGAATCGAGAACTTTAGTGATCAAGTCTTCAGGCACCGGATCAGGCTTCAGTCGCCGCAGCGCGCGAGCGGTGTACATAGCCTCAAACAGTTCGATTTCGGCCATTGCCGGCCCTCCTTTGGCGCCCTGACCAATCAATCGGAACGGCCGAACCTGGCCCTCGCCTTACGTTGGCGCAAGCTGCTCGAGATTGGCGTCTATGGGACTATCCAGGAACTGCGGCTAAGCAGATAGCCGACCGCCCCTCACCGCAGCATGCTCATCGAGCAACGAAGCGGCCACCCGGTTCCAGATGAGGAGAACGACACTGGCGCTCATAGCGGTCGCCCTCAAGGCGCGCTGAGATACCTCATTCCCTGTAAGCGCGCCTCCAATATGTTCTCCTGATTCTTTGTTTGAGGTTCGCACCTTCAATTCTCGGCCCCACACTTGGAGGCGCCAACTATAGAATTGGAAACGGATTGCCCATGTCTCCCCTCGTCTGCTCGAGTACTCTAGCCGCCGCCAGCAGCTCGTAGTCCCCATGCGGTCGACCAACGAGCTGCAAGCCAACTGGGAGGCCGCTCGCGATAACGCCGCACGGCACCGAGATAGCGGGGCAGCCCGTCAAGGTGATCACAAACGTCAGAAACATCCAGTCAATGTACGTTTGAAGTCTCTCTCCTGCAATCTCGGTTGGAAATCGTTGCTCAACCGGGAAGGGAGCAACGGCGACGGTTGGGCATGCCAAGACGTCGAACGTCCTGAAGAATTCAATCATCTTGGCATAGATGCGCGCGCGAATGCGCTCCGCGCGCTGCATGAGTCCGGATATGGCACTTCTCGGACCTCAGGCAAGGTCCGTTTTGAGTCCGCAATCAGATCACCCCGGCAGGAGCCCCGTCTCCAGCACTCTCAGTTTCTTCTCCTGATGAGTAATGTGCAGTGCTTGGGCTGTCTCTAACTCGGCAAGTAAGCGGCGGACCTCTGTCGTGTCTTGGCCGGCCCCTTCGAGATCCAGAATAAGCCGGCGCTGGCGGGCGATGTGGCGTCGGGCGGCCGCAAGGTGTTCTTCGGCCAGCTCGCGATGCTGCTTCAACGTGGTTAGGTTCATATCCTGTGCCCGCCACCTACGCTTGGCGAAATGCGCTTCCAGTCCTGCCATTTTCCGACAACAGCTTGAGGCTTGCGCAGCAGTAGTCGTCAGCGTCGATCAAAGCTGAAGCGGGGGCGTTCATTTCATGCGCCGGTTCTTCCCGAGCCTGCCGTCTGCTTCATTCGACCCAATCCTACCGGCTCATGCCACTCTGTTCGGCATCACAAGACGTCGCCTCGCCCAGTGCGCGCCAAACCGCTGGACGGTTACCGCCAATATGACCATGGCAAAAATCACGCAAGCGAACACTGCAAGTCCAAAAGATCCCGCAAGCCATTGAACTTTCCACCAAAGTGGCAATTCTCCGACGAATTTCCTCCGGCCTGAAGTGTAAAACTCGCCCTTCCCATCGGAAAAGAAGAAAAAATCACCCTGAATCTTGGAGGCGAGGTCCGGGTCCTCCATTTGCTTGGACAACTCGACCAGGGCCGCCTCCTGGTTGGAGCCAATGGCCACGACGATGCGATTGGCATCGAGAGGCGACCAGAAACTCGACATATACGCATAGGGTTTGCCGATGCTGGCCTTCGCGAGTTCGACGGCGGCTCCCGAATAGGAGGGGGCCCGGGGATCGAACGGCTGAATGAGACGCTGCAGAAAGTTCAGCCCGGGCGCCGTGGCGACGCCGGTGCTGGTGATGCGAATGGAGTTGTAGTTCTCCCACTGGCGGAGCAACGGCTGGGATGAATCGAGCCCAAGGACGATGAGATTGCGATCAGCCACCGTGTCGACATGCTCGGCGCTGACAACGACATAGCGGGTTGCCGGCAGGCCGGTGGCATCGGCAATCTTTCCCAACAGATTCAGGAATGCCTGCACTTCGTCGGCCGAAGGCGCCGCCGCGAGGACGAAAGCCGTGTCGGAAAGATCGGCAAGCCGCGTGAAGGGGAAGCCTGAGTTGGCGAATAACGCCAGGTTCGGAAAAGCGGCGAAATGCGCCACGCGCGTCAGGTCGATCGACGAATCGGGGTCGATGCCCGTGCGATCGCTCCATTCGAGGCTGGCGCAATCGGCATTTTGATTCGCTCGAAGATCGAATTGGAAGTCGAGACGGTTGGCACTAAAAAGCTGGTAGCCCGGCAGGATGACCTGGCTTACGCGATCGTCCGCCTTGCCCGGGAACAGCCATTCCTTCAAGCGCGAGAGGACCTTCAACTTGGCCTCCATCGGCACTTCGTCGACAACTCTCCCGTTGAGGTCGATGAAGACGCGAGAAGCGCCGGCCTCGATCCAGGTGTCATCGGCGCGGCGAAGACGCAGATACAGGGTGCCGCCGGAGAGAGCGCCGAAGAAGAGGTCAGGCGCGGTCCGGAATGAGATCTGCGGCACGTTGGCAATCCTGGGGCCATTCAGGGCGGACGGACTGACTAGATCGCCAAGCCTCACTCGGTGGTCGGTTGAGATCCATGCGGGCGCATCGTAAGGCTTACGTAGCGGCGGCAGCGCTTCGCGCGCCTCGGACCAGCCTCCAGTCAGGTGCGATGCCCCAAACGCCAATGTTGCAGCCGCCGTCTGCAGCTCCGCTGCGTTTGCACCGACGACCAGAAGGAGCTTGCTGTCGACTTGAGCGGGATTGGTGATTACCGCAACGCGCGGTCCCTCGCCTGGAATCGCGGCAACCCCTGGCGGGTAGCGATCGCCCTGAACCAGGACAACGGCGTTGCCCGCAGGCAAGCCGTTGAATACCACCGGGAATGTCGCGCCCTTGTACTGGGCGACCAGGCCGAAGTAGCCGGCGATCATGCCTGCAGCCTGCACCACGGCGGGTTCAGGGCCGGGCGGCAGAACGAAAGGCAAGGTGACAGCGAGCGGATCCTTGGGATCGACGAATGGCCGCGGCAGGTAGGCGAGCTCATCGGCAAGCGGCAGCCTGCTGGCGCTGAGATAGACGAAAGAAGCTGGTTCGATATTTACCCAGAACGCCCTGTCGCGGGCCACCCGGCAAGCATTCGCACCCTGCCCCTTGAGAGCGAACTTAAACGTCAGGCGGTTGTCGGTGGTGAGCAAAGCAGGGTTGAAAGAGAATTCAGCGCGTGACCTAGCGCCCCTGTTCTTGCCGAGCGCGACGGAGCCCACCAGCTCGTTGTTGAGATAGATGGAGAGTTCGCCATCGTCGCGCCCAACGGCGCCGGAGTAACTGAACAAGAGGCTGATGCGCGCGCCGACGAAGGCATCATCCTGCCGAGTCGAGAACGACATGCTCGCCTCAGTCGCCGTCCCTTCAAGGTGCACGCCATCGGGCCGCCCCATGTCGACAAGGCGAATGATTTGTTGCCGACCGTCCGCGGCCCCGACGAGGATCGGATAGGCCGCGGGCGATGATTGTGCGGTCTGTGCGGTCACCGGCGGTGGGAGCGATCGCGGCCCCGGTAGAGGCGCCGGTGACGGACGGGATTGCTGAGCCGACTGCGGAGGCGAAGGAGGCTGCGTCGGTTGGGCAGGTTGTGCCGGCGGAATTGTCGGCGGCACGAGTGGCGTTGCCACGTCGGCGGGCGGCAATGGCGTAGTGGTCGGCAGCGGAGCCGGGGCCACAAGCGTTGCCGCCGCGCCAGGGCTCGGCGCAGGCTGTCCCGGAGGACGTTGTCCCAGGGCGTCGGATGGCGGGATGACTGCGACTCCCGATGGAATCGCGGGAAAGGTCGCGGGAAGCTCGACCTTCGGCGCCGGCTGACCGGTCGCTCCCGGCGCCTGGGGCGCCGGCGAAAAGAGCATCGGCAGCTGCGTGGTGCCGGGCTGTGCTTCGGGTGATTGCTGGGCGCTTACAGATACGTTGATCCCGATGAAAAGGCCGACCACTGCCGCGCAGGCGATCACAAGCCTCACCTCGGCCTCGCCGACGCAGGCGTTGCCGGCGCAAACGTGATTTCATCGGCCGTCAAGCGCCGTCGGGCCATGGCGGTCAGTTCACGAATGGCCGTTATCAACTCCGCCAAGGAATTGCCGACCGTATTCCGGGGCCGATCGTCCCAATTGAGCCAAGCGCCGGCGCGCCCGGATACCGCGTTCACTATCGTCCGTTCCTCTTCGAGTGATGTCGGCTTGATTTTGCCTTCAGTGCTGGCGTGATCGGATTGTGGTCGCAGAAATCAGCGCTAACGCGGTTGCGGCCGCCCGTCTTGGCCGCATACAGAGCCTGATCGGCGAGACGCAACACTTCGGTGGCATTGCAGTTCTTCGGTCGTCGCGTTGCCACGCCCACGCTCACTGTCATTTGGATCTTGCCTGCCGCTACTTGGAAGGGTTCATCCGCTATCTCCCGGCACAATCGCTCCGCTGTTTCAAGAGCAGGTGGCATATCGGTCTCCGTAAGGGCGACCGCGAATTCGTCGCCACCCAAACGGCCAAGCAGATCGGTCTTCCGGGCAAAGGCGCGGAGGCGATCTGCCACTGCCCGCAGCACCTCATCTCCGGCAAAGTGGCCATGCCGATCGTTGATAAGCTTAAAGTCGTCGGCATCAATCATCAGCACTGACAGGGGTCGGTCGTATCGCTGCGCCCGGGCAAACTCTTTTTGCAGGGACTCGAGGAACTGTCTTCGGTTGGGAAGCCTCGTCAGGTCATCGACAGCGGCGAGCTCGCGCAACTGGTCTGCGGCGCGAACGAAGCCCGAAATGTCGTCAAACGTCATCAACCGGCCGCCGTCCGGCAACGCTTTGCACTTGAACTTCAGGACGCGACCGTCGTTCAGGCGAAGCCAGCATTTACGCTGGCGAACGTAGTCTTCAACGGAGGCAGGCCCCGTCATGTAAGCGCCGGTTCGGCGCCCGTGCTCGACGATGTCCGCAAAGTTGTAGCTGGTTCCGTCGAACAGCGCAGGCAACGCCCACATTTGATGGAAGGCGCGATTAATGAACTGTGCTTGGAATTCCCTGTCCAGCACGACGAGGCCATATTCGACCTCGTCAAACACCGACATCAAGATGGAGGCCGCAGCCGACATCTTTTCCCCCCGCGAACCAAATTGTGACTGAAAGCCACCAGATATTTGGTCCAGATATTTGTTATGCCAATGCAAATATAACGGATGGAAAAGGCAGTGAATCACACCGGTGGACATTCGCTTCGTCGATCACAGAAATGTCACAGTCGCATCTGTCCACACTGACATCTGCTGTGCCGCGATCAACTCGGCGCTTCTTTTCTAAGCTGATGGCTTGCGCCAGCAGTATCCGAAGCCGGTGTAGTTCTCGATCTCCTCGAAGGCGGGGTCGCAGGCGCGGAACTTGTTGCGGATGCGCTTGATCGCGGATCGAACATTCGCCCGATAGCCATCCTCCCCGATCCCGGCGATGAAGCCTTCGTAACGCAGGCGGTCGTAGACCGCGCGATAGGTTATGAATGAGCCGGCGTGCGACACCAGCAGATGGACGATGTTGTATTCCCCGAGCGTGAGGCCAACATCGACCTGGTTCCAGTAGGCGCGGCTGCTCTCCGGCTTCAGCAGGAGCTTGTCACACGCCACGAGCTCCTCGATTACAACGTCGGTCTTGGGCTTGGCGAGGTCGACCACGCGTCTCAGCCGCCTGACGATGACTTGCCTGTCACGTGACTTGGAGATGAAGTCGACCGCCCCTTGGTCGAACGCCATCTTTTCGAAGGCATTCAGGGCTTCCCGCGGCGCGAGCAGGCATCGCTCGTGCTCGTTGCCGGCTATGACCTTGCCGGTCAGGAACACGACGGGCAGGTTGACGCCATGCTGGCGCAGTTGAGCCAGTAACTTTATGCCGGGCATCGTTGGCAGGTCCCAATCGAGCACGGCAAGGTCGGCATCGATCGTGGTGGCGAGCGAGCCAAGCAGCGACGCGCCATCGGCGAAAGCGTGAACGGCAAAGCCTTGGCGTAACAGCTCGAAGGTCAGGACCTCGCGATAGTATTGGTCACTTTCGACGAGAATGACGCGGCGATTCTTAGCCTTGCCGATGGCGGCCAGCGCTGCCGATCGGGCCGGCGTGAGTACGTCGTTTTGCCCGAGACCGAACGTCCTCCTGTCTCCCTCGGAGAGCGCCGGCATGGCCGGCAATCGATCTAAGTCCCGAACAGACGAGTATCCACGCCCGAGGCGCGCATCAAGCTGGCTCATCACCCACTCTCCCACTTGTTCCGCCCTTAACGCGGTTGAACGATACCCCTACCGTCCGCACATCAGGGCCTTCCACACACGCGGCTAGTAGCACTGCACCCGCGCAATGCTGTGATGTCGATCACATAGTCTGACGCTTCGATTGGATCCCAAATTCGCGAACCCTGCCGACAGGAACGATGACCTTCACTCCTGTCGGCTAGCCCCTTGCCCTGTCTTCAAGTACGAGGCGACTTCCTACACATAAAAAGTTCAGTCCCAAATGTCCGATGCTCAGGACCCCTCCCGTGCATCGTGAAGGCTCCTTACCCAGGACACATGCAAAGCGACGTGAAGCCAAGCAATTGGAGCGTGGGGAGGCAACCCCCCTGATCCAGCAACTCGCGAAGAACGGTGCAGCGATGTGCATAGCAGCCCTCTGCACCGCCGTCGTATTCGACTACACCTTTTGGCTC
>Ga0209648_10002968_pt1 | contig 14150 bp, 10 predicted proteins | sample GraSoi2013_115cm_FD_185830 | JGI IMG/M metagenome (GOLD analysis project Ga0209648, IMG submission 185830) | Grasslands soil microbial communities from the Angelo Coastal Reserve, California, USA - Sample 9_17_2013_115cm (SPAdes) (version 2) | ecosystem: Environmental > Terrestrial > Soil >...
CGTGCTGAAGGAGATTCGCGCGATCCGCGAAGACCTTGTCTTGGTCGCGATGACCAAGTCCAATGATCGCAGCATCTCCTTGCGAGCCAGTCAGGCCGGCGCCGATGAGTTTTTCCTGGCTCCGGTGAATTACGCGCAGCTGGAAATAGTCCTGGCCCGAGCCATCGAGAAACGAGCGCTGGAGATTGAAGGGCGCCGGTTGCTCGAGCAGGTGGAAAGCAAGTCTGCCTTTTGCTCTCTCATTGGCGGCAGCGCGGCCATGCAAAAGGTCTACCAAGCTGTCCAGGCGGTTGCAGGCAGCAATACCAGCGTAGTGCTGCGTGGAGAAAGCGGGACAGGCAAGGAACTGATCGCGCAAGCCATCGTACAATCCGGCAGCCGCGCGGAGAATCCGTACGTATGCTTGAACTGCTCCGCCTTGCCCGAGACGCTGATGGAATCTGAACTATTTGGATACGAGAAAGGAACGTTTACCGGCGCAGACAGCGCAAGGCCCGGGCTAATTGAGACCGCCCATACCGGCACCTTGTTCCTGGACGAGATCACCTCGCTGAACCCAAATCTGCAAAGCAAACTCTTACGGGTGTTGCAGGAACACAGCGTCCAGAGGCTGGGAGGAAGGTCGACCAAGAAGATCGACTTCCGGCTGATCTGCGCCACAAACGAGGACCTGGAAGATATGGTCCAGAAAGGGCGTTTTCGGGAAGATCTCTATTACCGGATCAACGTTGTACCCATTCTTGTTCCTCCGCTGCGCGAGCGTGAAGGCGATCTAGCGCTTCTCGTAGACCATTTTTTGCGCATCTACTGTGCTTCCGCCAAGAAGCCCGTCAAACGGGTGCAGCCCGAGGTGATGGAAATCCTGGAGGACTACGCTTGGCCGGGAAACGTTCGCGAACTGGAAAATGTCATCCAGCGACTCGTTGTCATGAGCAATGGCCCGACGATCACAGCCGAGCAGCTGCCACAGGGGCTGTTGTATGCCAGTACGGCCAGCCAGGAGGCCATCCTCATCCCGGAGGAGGGCGTTGATTTTGATGCCGAAATGGAACGCGTTGAAATTGCATACCTCAAAGCCGCCCTGCGCCGAACCGGCGGGAAAAAATCGGCAGCCTCGGCGTTGCTGCGGATAGATCCGCAGCGAATGAAATACCTGTGCCGCAAGCTGAAGGTTTAATTTGGTAAAAAATTAACCATGCTGGGGCTAAAATTTAACCCAGGTACAGTTTTTCACTGCCTTCCCGCGTATCGAACGGATCTCCTGCTTTGTAACTTGTTCACCCTCAATGGTCATAGTACTGATCTGAGGCGTGAGACTGTTTGGCAAGCGATCTGCAACATGGGTATTTGTCCATCGGGGAATACAAACAGAATCTTAAAACGTAAAGTAAAGGAGCCCGGCATGTCCATTCAGAAAAAGTCGTTGATCAGTGCACTAAAGACCACGAAGAAGGCCAATGTTGCCAAGGAAGATAGAGTCCAAGGCAGCAGCAAGGGCCTCCAGGCCAGCAGACACTTCCAGAAGGCCCTGCAGGCCGGCAAGGTTGCGCAGGGCGGCAAGGGTCTGCAGGGCGGCAAGGGTCTGCAAGGCGGCAAGGGTCTGCAAGGCGGCAAGGGTCTGCAGGGCGGCAAGGGTCTGCAAGGCGGCAAGGGTCTGCAGGGCGGCAGGGGCCTCAACTAGGGGAATCCAGGCCAAGAAATTAAGAGCTGCGGCGAAACTCACCATATTTTCCGAGCCAGGAAGTCCCGTACTGCTTCCCACATCACCCGGGCCGCGCTACGCCGCTGACCGTAGATTTGTGCAGTACCAGGCAAGCCATCAGATAGCTGACCATCGACATTTTCCACGCGGATGACGCACACATAAAAGGTGGGGGGACGTATGCCTTTGTAATTCGTCGGGGGGATAAGCCCTGCGGCGATTTCAGAGGAAATTGGGGCCACACTTTCGACCACTCCATTCATCGGGCGGAAATAGGGATCAACGAGCAGTCTTGCTGGTGTTCCCGCAGGGGTTTTTGCTACGTCCGGCTCTGGAACATAAATCCGCGCCAGCATCGTAGATAAGTCAGCGACTTCCACCACTTCCTTGCCTTCTTCAACGTTTGATCCCATCAGATCGCGCACCCTCGCTGAAAGTACACGACCGGAAATTGGGCTCGCAATTTGAAGCTCGCCCACTTCAGTACTGCGAGCAAGGTTGAGTGCTTCCAGTTGGCGCCGCTGCTGTTCGGCCGAACCATAGTCGGTGTACGTCAGAAGGGCCTGAGTCAAATGCGCGCGGGAGGTTTGGTATTCGGCAGATGCCTTGGCCGCGCTCGATTCCAGCTTCGGGTTTCTCAGCACGATCAAGGGATCCCCTGCATGCACGGATTGGCCCTCGTCCGTATAGACGCCCGCTACAATCCCGGGCACTTTCGCTCTTAGTATGGCGCGGTGTGCCGGCTCCAGGTAGAAACGGCCTTTCACGGACTCCCGCCACAGTGGGAGCACAAGCAATGCTGCCAGGGCCACCCCCGCCACCGAAGCGCGAGAACGGCTGAACCACGACAATACACGTTCCTTTTTGTCCAAATAAACGGTATGCATAAACCTCACCAGCTTGTGAATACGTGACCGAAAAATTCGGTACCCCGCCATCAGCCCGAACAAAAATCCCCATTCCGGACTGTAGTTGCGCGCGACGTTGCCCACAAAATTGGCCACCAAAAAAAGCAATGAATAGCTATACGCTCCGGATGTGATGGCGTAAATCGCATACCCTAACCGGCGCCGCCTGGGCACGTAAGGGACTTCCACGGGCAGTCTCCATACGTACTTCTTCACCCACGCAGAGACGTAGGCCGTCGAATCTTCCTTCAACATGGAGATGCCCAGCGCTTCCGTCAGCAGGAAGTAGCCATCGAGCTTAATCAGCGGGTTCCAATTAAAGAACAATACCGCCAGCCCTGTGATTAGCATAAGCTTGTAAGCAATTTCATGGGCCGAGCTGCCGACCGTGGTCCCCCACCAGATGAAATTGCTTACAGCGCACAATAACAGTTCCGACCACGCACCCCAGAAAATAGTCACCAGGCGTTCCCACTTGCCACCGTAGACAAAGACCTCTGTTGCGTCCGTGTAGAAAGCTGGCGTCAGGTAGAGCAAGTTGAAACCCATGCCGTGCACCTGCCCCCCGAAATGCTTGCAGGTAAATGCATGCGCCGATTCGTGTATGAAGAGGGCGAAGCATGCCAACCACCAAAACTCAAAGATGTCCCAGAAGCCTTTTTCTTTGAAATTGTAAAACTGCAGCGTGTCCTGGCCGATCTCTCCCCAGCGGTCCACGAAGACGTAAAGCATGAATGCGAAGCCGACCACGCTCAATGCCGTAAACCATCCGGAGTAGACGAATTTTATCCTGGGATAAATTCTGTCAAGGTAGCGGTCGGGGTCCCATGCTGTGATAATCAGATGGGATACATCTCCGTAACGGGACTTCTTTTTGGTCTTTTGTTGCCTTTCCTCGGCCAGCCGTTGCTTCAGCACGATATTCTCTTCCAGCGGCGTTCGATACCAAAAATCGGCAGAATCCAGACGCTCAACCATGGCCTGCACATCTGCAGGAGTGGCCGCGAACCCGTGTTGCTCTTGCATGGCTTCTGCCAGTTGCGCGCATGTCCGAGTGCCGTCGCAAAGCTCGATCAACCGCCATTCCGGTGGCGAGAACTGGTAGAACGAGGGCTTGCCGGAGACGACGGCGCTCACGATTGGCTCGCCGTCCTCAATGTGCTCACGTCCCACGAGCTTGGGATGCTTTCGGGGACGAATTTCCCCCCGGTTTAGCGCCGGAATGTCAGGGAGCGCCGAATTGAGGACCTCGGTGAGGTTCATTGCGGGTTCGGTATGTAAATGTTCGCCGTCATCCCGGGTCGCAGGCTGCCTTGCTGGCCCATGAGTTCCACGAGCACCTCGATCGTGCCGCTCGCGGGGTCGACTACGCGGCTGACTTCCTTAATCTTGGCTGTGTGCTCCTCCTTAGGAACGTTGGGGGAACGCACCGGAAGAAGCTGACCCGTCTTCAGGCGCTCCAGAAATTTCTCGGGCAACGTGAAACGCATCAACAAGGGCGCTTCTGCGGTCACCCAGAACATACGTTCGCCCTTGGAGACGGCCTGCCCCGCCCGAACGTAGCGCCGCGCAACGAGTCCATCAAATGGGGCAGTAATGCGGATTTTCTCCAATTCCAATTCCAAGGACCGCTCATCCTCCTTGGCCGTGTTCAACTGTTCCCGAACGCGCTGGATGTCCCACTGGTCCGATTCGGCCTTGTACTTGGCGTGCTGTAACTGTTCTTCGGAAGTCAGGCCCAGATCCCAGAGGCGCTGCGCACGCCCATAATCCGCTTTCAGCACTTCCGCTTCAGATTCCCAGTTCTTCAGGTCGGCTTGGATGCTCCGCGACTTGGCGCGAGCCGCTTCCAGATTCGCGGTGAGCTGACGTCCGTCCAACGCGGCAAGCAGGGTTCCAGACCGTGCCCGCCTTCCAGCATCCACGAAAATCGTCGCGACGATCCCGTCTCGCTGGGTCGTGACGTCCACTTGGTGTTCCACGATCAGAGGCCCTGAGACCGTCAACACATCTTCGGTCGTCGGTGGTGCGGACGCAGTGATAGCCGGTGTTGGCCCGTTCGGTGGCCCCGCGGCAACGGTCCCGACTTTGTCACCGCCGCACCCGGCGCACCACATCCCCGCAATAAGCACAAGAACGAAGCTGTCACACCTGGAATTCATCGCCGTTTACCTCACCATCCAAGCCACGACCACAGCCGAGAATAGAGCCAGACTGCTGGCCGTCGGAACAATACGTAACCAGCGGGATGCCAGCCGACCCACACTTTTCCGCGTCCTTCCATCCCAGTTCGAATGGCCCCATCCTGATTGGGGATCAGCACACGCGCAAAAAAAACTCGCGCGTCGCCGCGCAGTTCACTCTTCGGGCTCACCACGATCACTTGTCCCCGAAATGTTCGCGTCGGATAGCTATTCAACTTCACGACCGCCGTCGAACCCGCGCGGAGAAGTCCCACGTCCACATCGTCAATCGCCACATCCGCTATGGCCCGGGTCGTGTCCACCACTTCCGCGAAGCTGTCTCCAAACTGCAGCCGCCGTCCGGCGGAATTCTCAACGTGTGGAGTCGCTACAATGCCGTCGATCGGCGATCGAAGCTTCGCTTTATCGAGCATTTCCTGCGACCGCAGCACTTCGGAGTTCCAGTAATCGGCGTTGACGCGCTGGATGCCAGCCTCGCCGCCGTTGTTGCTGGCCAGCGAGCGATTCATCTGTAGCAGGGCCGCCCGGTACTTTGCGTCGGCCCCAGCGAGTGCGGACCGCAATTCCCAAGCTTCCATTTCCGCTAGCACTTGTCCGCGCGTTACAGCTTCGCCTTCGTGAACGTACACCTTTCCGACGACTCCTTCGAAGTCGGGCTGAACTTGTGCGCGCCGCACCGGAGCAATCGCCGCATCTCCATCCACACGCGAAGGCAGCGGAAAAATTGCTAGAAAAATCACCGTGGCTGCTGCGAGCGCCAGGATCAGTGTCCGTCGCCACTTCTCGAGAGCCATGAATTTCCGCTTGCGCTCCAAAACCGGCTCAAGCACGGAAATGAAGGGTACTTCCTTGTACATCTGCGCATTCCGCAATGCCACCGTCGCTTGTCCTGCCAGCACTTGCAGGATTTCGATGTGCGCCGGCGTTAGAAAGTCAGGGTCGCTGCTCTCCAATCCCAAAACTCCCACCCGGCCCGTGTCGTCACTCAACGGCATCGCATAAAAACCCCGCATCCCGGATTCGCGAAAGTATTTCTCAAACTTTGCGCGAGTTTCCTCACGCGGTGCATCAATTTTGTCGTCAACTTGCCGCACGTGGACCGCCTCTTCGGATAGCGCTGCCCACTCGAGAATCTCGTTCAAAGGAGCTATTTCTGGATCGTCCGCATTCAGCCGTGTTATACCACTCACAGCTGAGAGTTTGAATCGTCCGCCTTGCTCCAGCCCGATAGCCGATCGTTCATAGGGGATCACGGCCTGCGGAGCATTCACGATCGTTTGGAGCATGCGCTCCAGATTCAGCGTGGAGGTAATCTCGTGGCTGACCGTGACGAGTGTTTCCAGGATCTCTACTTTCCGCTCAGCCATCAGCAAACCGGCGTTGTGCAAAGCACTTGAGGCGGTTTCGGTCAAGCTCGTCAGGGCGAAGAGATCGTCCTCATCGAAGGGAGTCCCGTCGGGTTTGTTGATCGCTTCGACGACACCGACCAGCGATTCCTTGTCCATTATCGGTACGACCAGGAGCGAGCGAACACCACCCTCAGTGAGCCCGGCGTTTCGCTTAGCTAGCCGTTCGTCCTCTTCTCGGTCGATCAGCACCGCCTCTCCGTTGTCTGAAACATCGCCGGCCACGCTCTCGCCCGGTCGCTGACGGCTACCCGCACGTGTCGTCGGATCAATTCCAGCTTGGTGCATTAATTCCAGGCTCTCGTCTGGTTGCAAGAGCCACAGGTTCACAGCTTCACATTCCATGACCTCGCGGAGCTTGGAGCCGATGATCGGGAGGAGTTCGTCCATTTCCAGAGTGGAAGCAAAGACTTTTTCGAGGTCGTAGAGTTGCGTGAGACGGCTAATCGAAGTAAGCGCATCATGGCGTTCAATTTCGTAGCTCTGGGCCGCCATCAGCGATGCCGCCGAGATATCCGCAACGGGGCTCAGTGCATTGAGATGTTCCTCCGTAATCTCCATTTCAAAACTCAGGATCTCAAGGGCCCCTGCCAGCGTGTCAGCCTTGAGCAGAGGCAGGTATGCCAGTGAGCGAAGTGTGCGGCGAATATCGAGATGCGCGTATTTTTCGCGCAACAAATTCTTTCCCGATAAGAGCAGGACTTCTTTGCGAGCCAACAATTCACCCAGGGTTCCTGAATCCGAGGAGACGTTTTCTGCTTGCACGTAAACCTCTCCAACGGTGGCCTTGGGCACCCAGACTTGATCACCGTTCGCTGAGAAGAGAACGTAGGTGTTGACGGCAGTACCGGGAAGCAACTCGGCGATTGTGTGCGCAATTATCCGGGCTCGTGGTACGACTTCTTGGGCCTCAAGCAACCGGCTCGAAAGGTCGATGAGGTCAATTTCCAAATTGATATTCTGGCTTTCCATAGGAAGCCCCAATGGCCAACATGCCTTGGGGATCGATCGGTGACGAAGCTTTCCCCTCTTGCAAATTCGCCACGGTTCTTCTAATTTGAACGCGCACTGTAGCAGACGGTTTGTGTCAACGCAAGTGTGTACAACTCGTCGGGTCCCCGGACTTCTGCAGCAATGGAGAGATCATCCAGTGGACATTGAAGTTCGAACTCAGTCGGTAGTAAAGATCATTAAGCTGCGTGGCCGGTTGGGCCTGGGGGAATCACTGGATCGTACCAGCGAAACTTTGGCAGATTTGATCGAAGCAGGCGAGGTGCACTTCTTGTTGGACCTGCAGGAGGTGCCCATGATCGATTCCAGCGCGATTGGTCTTCTCGTGCGCTATTTCACCTCCGCCAAACAGCGCGGAGGATCTCTAAAGCTGCTGAACCCTTCCAAATTTGTCGTACAAACGCTTAAGCTGGTACGCGTGCTGAACCTTTTCGAGGTTTTTGAGGATCAGCAACTGGCCGTGTCATCCTTCAGCTAGAACGTATCTCATAAATGCTTCAGGAGAATGACGAGGCAGCCAGCTGCAACATAACAAGGAAATTGGCTTGGTGATGTACCCAGCGGGTGACTAGTGGCGCGAACTGTTAAGCCAAGCGAAGACCGGTCGATTTTCCAGCGGCGGCAGTAGCGGCGTAGTTCGCGGCCGTCCTGGGTGCTCTTGCGGCTGCGATTGCATTTGTGGGGCGCGATGAGCCGAATGCGGACTTCGAAGGAAGGAGTCCATGCAATTCAATTCCACCACACACCTCTGTGGGGTAGAATCCCTGACCGCACGCTACTCGATCCCGATCCGCAGAGAGGAACGATGGCGCATCAGGATAGCACCGAGGTGTAATGTGATTCTTACCGTCGAGCGCAACAAGATTCCGCCGGATATTATGGTCCTGGAGATGACCGGACGAATCGTGATGGGCAACAATTCCCGCGACGTGGAACTAAAACTGGCGGAAGTCCTTCGTGAGAACGCCAAGAAAATCATCTTTGATCTCAAAGGAGTCACCATGCTCGACAGCACAGGAGTGGGGATCCTGGTCGTGTGCAAGGGAAAGATCACTAAGGAGGGCGGCGAGTTGCGTATCGCCGGCGCCACAGGCATCGTCGAAGAGGTTTTAAAGATGACCAGCGTCAATAAACTTGTTCACCTATTTCCGACGGTCACGGAAGCTGCCACCGGTTTCTAGACAAGACCCGCGCACGAGTCTCGCGGACTGCGTTCCGCATTCGGAATAGATGAAGAGGCGGAGCAAATAATCATAATTGTGGGGTGGACCTTCGAAATGGCTGTTGGGGAAAGCCGGCACGGTACCCTGGCGGACTGATTTCTTGAGGAGGGTGCATGCGGGCGGTGGTGACGGGCGGGGCGGGGTTTCTGGGGTCGCATCTCTGCGACAGGCTGCTCGCCGAAGGGTGGGAAGTGCTGACGGTGGACAATTTCATCACCGGTGCCAAGGGCAATCTAAGCCATTTGGCAAAGAACAAAAAGTTCAAGCTCCAGAAGGCGGATGTGAGCAAGCCGCTGAAAGTGGCGGGAAAAGTGGGATACGTGCTGCACTTTGCCTCGCCGGCGAGCCCTCCCGATTACTTGAAACACCCCATTGAAACGATGATGGTGGGTTCCGTGGGTACACAGAACGCGCTGGAACTCGCGTTAAAGAAGAACGCCAAATTTTTTCTGGCCTCCACGAGCGAATGCTACGGCGATCCGGAAGTATCTCCGCAACACGAAGGATACTGGGGATACGTCAATCCCATCGGGCCGCGCGGCGTTTACGACGAAGCGAAACGCTTTTCGGAAGCGATGACGATGGCCTACCACCGCTATCACAAGTTAGACACACATATCGTACGCATCTTTAATACTTACGGACCGCGGATGCGGTTGAACGACGGGCGCGCGCTGCCCAATTTTGTGTATCAGGCTCTGAGCGGAAAGCCGCTGACGATTTATGGCGACGGAAAACAGACTCGGAGCTTCTGTTACGTTTCCGATCTGATAGAGGGGATCTACCGGTTGATGATGTCCGAGGAGCATTTCCCGGTGAACATCGGCAACCCACAAGAGATCACGATTCTGGAATTCGCCGAGCGCATCCGCAGACAGTTTGATAATGCGCCGCCCATGGTCTTCGAGCCGCTGCCGCAGGACGACCCGAAACGCCGCTGCCCGGACATTACCAAAGCGAAGCGCATCCTGAAGTGGGAGCCCAAGGTTGGCTTGGAAGAAGGTTTGAAATTGACGCTGGCGTATTTCAAGGAAGTCTTCCATAGGATATGAGGGGATATGGATTAGGGAATGGGGGACAGGGAATAGGAAAAAGAAGGAGAAGCGGACCGTATAGGCCAGCCGAAGTCTCGCGCAGTGATGAGGATCATCATCTGAGATCCTTCGCTGCACTCAGGGTGACACGAGCGGCGAGGACGCTAAAGAAAACTACTCGCGGCCGAAGGAGTAGTATTCGAAGCCTTTTTCGCGCATGGCTTGTGGTGTATAGAGATTTCTTCCGTCGATCACCAGTTTGCGGGCCATGACGTTTCCGGCACGATCCCAATCGAGCTGCCGGAAAGAATCCCACTCCGTGCAAACGAGGGCGGCATCGGCGTCTTGCAAAGCATGGTAGGCGTCTTCGTGATAGTGCACCTGCGGAAAGAGAGCCTTGGTGCGCGGCATCCCTTCCGGGTCCGTCGCGTGCACAACGGCGCCTTCATCGAGCAGGCGCTTGACGACCTCCAGCGCCGGGGCGAAGCGGATGTCGTCGGTGTTGGGTTTAAAGGCTAGTCCGAGGACGGCCACGCGCTTGTCTTTCACGACCCACAGCGCTTGATGAATTTTTTCAAAAAAGCGGTCGATGCGCTCCTTGTTGACGCGCTCGGTGGCCTTCAGAATCTCAAAATCCACGCCAACTTTCGACGAGAGATGGATGAAAGCCTGCACGTCTTTCGGGAAGCAGAAACCGCCATAGCCGAGGCCGGCTTTGAGAAACTGTCCGCCGATGCGCGGGTCAAGCCCCATCGCATGGGTAACTTCCTCGACGTTTGCGCCGATCTTTTCACAGAGATCGGCGATCACGTTGGCATAGCTGATTTTCAGCGCGAGAAAAGAATTTGAGGCGTGCTTGATCAGCTCGGCGCTGTTGATTGTGGTGACGAGAAATTCGGCTTTGCGACCCGGCGGGCACGTGCCGTTGTGCACGGGACAGCGGAAACTTTTCTCAAGAATCGGGCGGTAGATTTCGCGGAGCTCCGCGGCGGAGGAGGGGTCCTCGACGCCGACAACAATGCGGTCGGGGTGAAAAAAATCAGAGACAGCGGTGCCTTCGCGAAGAAATTCGGGATTGGAAGCGACGCGGAATTTCACATTGATGTTCTTGGAGTAGGCGGTAAGGGCGCGGCTAAGTTCGATCCCCGTGCGCGCGGGGACGGTGCTCTTTTCGATGACGAGCTTGGGCGATTTCGCTTCCGCGGCGATTTGGCGGGCTACGTGGTCGATAGCCGAAAGGTCGGCCTCGCCGGAATCCTTGGGCGGGGTTCCCACACAGATGAAGATGGCGTCTCCGGCGCGGATGGCTTCACCGGCGTCGGCGGTATAGGAGATGCGTCCGGCTTTGTGGGCGGATTTGAGAATCTGATCAAGGTGATGTTCGTAAATCGGGACCCCGCCGGAATTGAGCTTGGCGATGCGCCCCTGATCGATGTCCGTGCAAACGACCTCGTGTCCAGCCTCGGCAAGACAAGCTCCGGTGACGAGACCTACGTACCCACAACCGATTACTGAAAGACGCAAGACTAATTCTCCCTAGAATGAACTTCGGAGGACGCAGTCCCCTCCATCGCGGAATGAGGATTTCCTATTTTACCTAATCGCCCAGAGGAACAAAGCCTCCCCTTGATGGATGTTGCCAAAAAACGTTGGCGATCGCCTGGTTGACCCTGACGCGATGATCGGCGATGCGCAAATCGACGCGGCCCTCCAAAAACTTCATGCCGAGGATGCCGCTTGGTGCATCTATTTTCGATCGATTCTCCGCGATAAAACTTGGGCCGGTGGCGGCCGCTAGCCTCGTGCCGCTTTTCCCATCAGCAAGCCGCGCAGCCCGAGAAGAACCAGGCGCGGCTGGCGACGCACCACGTTCCACAAAAGACGAGTGGACTCATCGCGATTAATTTCGCCGAGCGATTTCCGCGTCGAAGCGTCCAGCAAACCCACCAGCTGAGAATAATCCTGCTGCCCAAAATGGTGCAGCGCGCGGCGGATCAGCCAGTGCGTCCGCAATTCACGCCGCAAGGACGCAAGTTCCCGGCTCCTGCCATTCTGCAAGAGTGCCTGCGAGACACCGAGTGCGCCGCGAAAACCGGTTACGATACCGCCGACAGTCGAAACTTTGACCTGCGCCGCCGCGTCGCCCACCAGATAGACTTCCCCGTTCCCGATTTGACGCCGCACCGGCACCCAGCCGCGATAGACGGGGATGCGCGCCCCTTGCCATTCGAGCGGCTCCAGATGCTTTTTTTCGAGGAAGCGCTCGAAGCAGCGTTTCGTGTCGCTGCCGTGCTCGCCGATCACGCCCAGAGCGGCGCGTTCCGGCGACTCGGGGATCAACCAGTAAAAGTACGGCGTATCATCCGGCACGAACCAGACACGGGTGGTATCGGGAGGACAATCTTTCGGCAGACGCACAATGGCCTGCACGAGGGGCACAGTCTCGATCGCGGGCCAGCCGGATGCGCGCGCCACGCGGCTCGCCGCGCCATCCGCGCCAACCACGCTATCGGCGTGCAACTCCTCGTGCTTGCCACCGGATGCGACTTCCAGCCGCAGGCCGCGCGCGTTCGGTCCGATTCCCAGGAAACGCGTATCGAAAGATAACGCTGCACCGGCTTGCTGGGCCTCGCGGGCTAGCGCCGAAATCAAGCGCGAGCGCTCAATGATGAGATCGGGCCTGGTCAGCGCGACCTGCGCCGAGCGGCCGTCAGTGAAAAGCTCGAAACGGCGAATTTCGTTGATGATGCTTTCGCGGGCGGAAGCACCCATTTGTTGGCGAAAATGATCGGTCACGATCAGCGTCCGGGGCGCAGGCTCGAATTGCGGTTTCGATTCCAGCACACGCACGCGCCGGCCACCGCGCGCCACACTCGCGGCCGTGAAGAGTCCCGCGGCTGAACCTCCAACAACGATCACTTCGCGGTCGTTCCTTGCAGGTCGAGGGAGTGCTTCGGTGTTTCCCACAGTTTCTATACTTCCGATGGACGTGCATTCCCTGAAAATTCTACACATCAGGGATCCCACGCCAAGAAATTTGCCTGCTTCGCTCCCGACCCGTGTGGAGATGCTCGAGGGGTGAGTGAGGGGGCGCCCGGTAAGTATAGCGAATCCATCAAGGAGGGCAAACACGCGGAGAGCTTCAAGACCAATGCTTGAACATGCCTTCGAAACGGACTGCTGCCTTAGGAGGCGGGTGAGGTCTTGTGCGTTTGGCGCTCATAGGGCGCGCGCTCTAGATACGCGACACCGGCAAAGATCATGCCGAGTGCGACAGTCCCAACTAAGACAGCCAGGCGTGTCGAAAGATAACTGACGAGCACGGCTGCGCCTCCGCCGAAGGCGCCGAGCAGGTACAGAGTAAGGACGGCGCCGCGGTGGCCAAGGCCGAGATTGGAGAGGCGGTGAGCGGCGTGGTCCTTCCCGGGAGTAGCGAAGGGCAGCAGCCCGCGCCGGGAGCGGGAAATGGTGACCAGCGTGGTGTCGAATATGGTCACGCCGAGGATCAAAACGGGGGCAAGCCACGCCGAAAGGGGATTGGAATTGTCCAGGCGCAGTTTTAGCCCCAAGGTGGCCATCAGGAAACCAAGAAACATGGCACCGCCATCGCCCATGAATATCTTCGCAGGCTTGAAATTCCAGCGGAGAAACCCGGTGGCCGCGCCGAGAACCGCGGCAGCCAGTGTGGTAACCAGCGTCTGGCCGTTGAGGTAAGAGAGCATCGCGAAAAAAAAGGAGGCCATGGCGGCGACGCCCGCGCACAGGCCGTCCATGTGGTCGAGGATGCTGAACGAGGCGGTGATCCCCACGACCCAAATCATCGTGAGAAACGCGTCCAGAATACCCCCGCCGCGTCCGCTGACCAGTAAGCTGAAAACCTGAGCGCGAATTCCGGTGGCCAGCAGGATGGCCGCCGCCAAGGGCATGCCCACAAACAGTTTGATCTGATGATGGAGCAGCCCGCGGTCATCGAGGATGCCGACAGTCGCGACGAGCGTCGCCCCGATGAGGATGCCCGAAATCTGGGCGCGTGCTGGTCCGTTGGAGGCAAAGAGCACCGCGATCACCACCGCAGCGTACATCGCCAGGCCGCCAAGAAGCGGAATGGGCGTGAGATGAACTTTGCGTGGCCCCGGCAGATCGACCATTCCAACACGCAGCGCGAGGGCGCGCACGGGAATGACGAGCATCAGCGATGCAAATAGTGCGATGAAAAAAGCAAGCAGGCCTGCGGCCATGCAACCTCAATCAGCACGCGAGATGGCCAGGTTAGGCTGAATGCGCCGGTGTCTGACGCGCTTCTTGCCGGGTTGGGGGTCCGACTCCCAAGTCGAGCTAACTGATGGCTGCCCCAGGCAACTTCAACACAATACTGCGGTTTTAGTTTCACTTCAATCGGGAGAATCCAGCAGGTGAGCAGATTTTCGCGCCTCGCGCCAGCAGGTGATCGGTAAGCGTCGAGCCGATGAACGACGTTCCGCCGGTAACAAAAACAGTCTTCCCTTCCCAAAATCCGTCCGCTGTCATCACGCTTCTGTGGTCTCCTTGATTTTCGCATTAACGGTAAGCTGATCGATGATTTCCACAAATTTTTGCAATTCCTTGACTCTATCATAGGCGGGAGCGGCGGCCCGCGCCGCTTCGCCCATCTGCCGCAAGCGT
>Ga0209648_10002969_pt1 | contig 14147 bp, 12 predicted proteins | sample GraSoi2013_115cm_FD_185830 | JGI IMG/M metagenome (GOLD analysis project Ga0209648, IMG submission 185830) | Grasslands soil microbial communities from the Angelo Coastal Reserve, California, USA - Sample 9_17_2013_115cm (SPAdes) (version 2) | ecosystem: Environmental > Terrestrial > Soil >...
GAGTTGCCAGACGGTCTTTGCGCCGGTACGTTAGCTTCTCGAACGCCCTGCAGTCTGCTGCGTTCAACTGGGCGCGCAGAAGTTAGCAGACAGTCCCGAGCGAGACCCGAATTCCATTCGCCCACCAGCTCGGATTCATGGAGCAAAAGAATACGTCCATTTCACTGCGAAGCGGGTCTCGCGGATTTGCGGGGGGTTCGCGGGAGCGATGCTAGCGAACTGCGTTCCAACGTTGTAAATGATGTAGAGATCGCTGTCGGGCCGGTAGTTATACCGCAAGCGGACGTTGGCGCTGACGGCCTGGGTATTTGAAGTATCCATCTGAACGAGGCTGGTGAGGGTCAGGAACCGATTAAACGAATAGTTTCCTTGTAAACTCGCGAGCACTACGGAAAAATTCCTATTTGGCAGCGGCAATCGAAAACGATCCCAGGTTTCCGAGGCTGAGATAGAGAATTTCGCGGTCGGGCGATAGTTGGCTCGAACCCGAAATTCGTTGAGCGTACCACCGTAGTACCCGCCAAATCGCTCAAAGAAATTATAGGTGAATCGGCGATCTTGCCCCGACCCATACGTCAACTGGTGGCGAGCGAAGTGATAGAGACCGTTCGGAATGAAAACACTCTTGTAAATGTGAAGAGGCTTCGTGATTCGCTGTGTAAAAACATCAGCGATATCATCGTCGGTGTATCCACCGTTGTTCAAATCGGCCCGAAAAGTTCCCTGCCACTCCTGAGTTTGCACAACACCCTGAGTATCCGGCGCGTGGAGAATAAAACCCTCGAATTGCAACTCGCGGACGCCACTGATTTTGGGCCTCGCCTTGAAAGTCAAATCTCCATAAGTTTCATTGGTGTTGGTGAGTTCGATGAATCCCACCTCGGGATTGAAATTCGGTCCGATTTTTCTGCGCTCAAGCTTTCCTTCCACCCAGTTTGACCGATAGGATAAGGATGCGCCAACGTCGCTATTCCCACTCGGGTGGCCGGGCGACTGAGTTCCAGCCATGTGGGCATCAACAAACCAGTCCTGGAAAAAGACGAGACGGGTATCTACGCCGCCGGTTTGATTGAAGCTGTCGAGCCGGTCGCCTGATTGCTTATCGATCCCCATCACGCCGATATATGAACCGGCCCACAGAGATTCCTTCAGTCTTGCGACGGCATAATTGGCGTAAGGATTAGGACCACTAGAGCGCGTATCCACATCCATAAAGCCGAACTGAGTGCGACCAATTGTTCCTGTAAGCCTAGCTCCGCCATTTATTGGCACCTGTTGGCCAGTCACCGAATCTATTCCGATCTGACGGCTGAAGAACAATTGATCCTGGTCGCCGATATCGAAATTGAAGACTCCTGCATTTTCGAGGAAGAATTGGCGCTTCTCCGGAATAAAGACTTTGAAAGGTGTCAGATTAAATGGTTCAACGTCCACTTCGGTATCGGCAAAATCGGTGTTGCCTGTCAGATTCAAGACGACGTTGGAGGTAAGGCCGTATTTGATGTCGAGCCCGCCCGTCAATGGGAATTTGGGATCCTGTCCGGTCTGCTTATCGAATTGAGCGAGCCCGTATGTTTTCACGATGAAAAGCCTTCCGCTTCCAATGTCCTTGATGCCGGTTAGGTCTCCCGCCTGTGAAACCTTGGTGATGCCAAAGGTTCGCCGATATGCACTCCAGAGATCTTCTTCATTCCTTCGACGGATGAACCGTTTGAAATTCAATCCCCAGACCACATCGAGTGAGTGGGTAAAGTTGAGCGTCGTGAAGGGAATTTCTACTGTTGCCGTCCACCCGTCAGCAACGGTGCGCGCCTCCGAGGTCCATACACCGTCCCATCCCCGGTCGAAGTCACCTCCGTCCGAACCCCCTTGCTCTTCCACGACGAGTCCATCGTTTTGGGTACCCAGGGGATTTATTTCGAAGACGTAAGCACCCCGACGATCGTGATTCGAATCGATGAGAATCTCAAAATGATCGTCGAGGTCTTGACTGACATCCCGTCGCAGTTCGGTTGCGATGATTCGTGAGGGCTCCGAGTCGTAGCAATGGATCCCGAAATAAACTGCATGTCGCGTGTACAAAATGCGCACTTCTGTCCTTTCCGTTGCCAGTTCCCCTTCGTGGGGCTCCCGCTGACGAAAATCGGTGATCGGTTTGGCATTGAGCCAAAGGGAATCGTTCAAAGTGCCGTCCAGTTTTGGGGGATGCTCCACCGGCACGGCTTCTGCCACTCGTGCTTCCGTCTGGGGAATTGGGGGCAGCCCCGCCGAACTAGGCCGGGCAGCGCCCCAACGAGGTGAGAACAATGCGAAAATGAGATAGACGCCGCATGCAAGACGGCGCAAGTAGAGGTGTACGTTTTTCACGTGTCCCTGCCCCCCACGCAGAGCCCATTTCAGTCCTCGAGTGTCGGCAGCCCTTCAAGATTTCGCTGGCCCGCGGCCTGCCGACGACCCGATCGTCTTTCCGAATTTCCCCGTCGCGGAACACCCGCACACGCTTGGCGAACTGCGCGATGTCTTGTTCGTGGGTCACCAGGACAATCGTCAATCCCTAGCCTTTCAGGACCGCTCCTCAACGGGTGGAATGCTAACGAACTCCTTGTAGAGCAAGAGATCGTAGAGAATCTTCAGCGCCCCCGCGAGGAAGAAGGGAACATTGATCCAAGATGAACGCGCAAACATGAACCCGACGAACAGAGGGCTAATGGCCGCGCCCGTGGTGCGCGCGACTGCCGTAAATCCACCCGCGGCCGACCGTTCTTCGGCCGGAACGACGGCCATCGTATAGGACTGTCTGGTGGGAACATCCATTTGGCTGATACTGAATCGGAGAAGAAGCACCAGCACTGCGAGCGAGAGATTGGGCATCAGCGGCACGAGGATGAGAAGAATGTTCGACGGAAGATGCGTGACCACCATCGTGCGGACAAGACCGATTCGCGACGCAAGGCGTGAAGCAAAAAGAGCGGAGATTCCTGCAAAGACGTTGGCCCAGAAGAAAATCGCGCCGAGTGCGGCGGGTTGAACACCAAAGCGCAGATAAAACCAGTACGCGGCGAAACTTTGCACGACGAATCCGCCCGCAAAGGAATCCAGGGCAAAGAGCCCCGACAGTTTCAGAACAACGTTTCGTGACCGGGCAATTCCGAACATGTGCGCAACGCTCGAGGGAGGGACCGGACCCTTTGAAAGGGGGTCCACTTCCACGGATTTTGAGAGACGCAGGAACAAAAACGCCAGTGCGACTCCCAAGGCAGCGTACAAAAACACTATGGCGCGGTAGCTCTGCACATGCGTCATTTCCGTGTGTTGCAAGACCTGCGTCAAACCGCCACCACAAAGTGCGCCCAAGGCAGTCGCCACAGAACCGGCGAATGTGTACCAAGCAAAGACTTCCGTGCGCGCCGCAGCCGGAACAATGTGGGAGAGGGCGGCTTGTTCGATCGAGAGAAACGGTCCCACTTCATTGCCGCTGGGACTGATAACGCCGATAGTGCCGGCGATGACGAGGAAGAGCAGGTTGCTGGTACACGCAAAAGCGAGACCCGCGGCGGCCATAAGAATCGAGCCGACAATCAACATGCGCCGCCGTCCGATACGATCCGCTCGCGTTGTCAGATAAAGCGAGATAACAACATCACCAACGAGGGTCAAAGTAAGAACGAGGCCCACTTGTGCCTCGGTGAGCCCTAGACCAACTAGATAGAAAACGAGAATGACCGAGAGCGAACCATATGCGAACAGACGTGCGAACCGGGTGGCGAAAAGAAGCCACCCGTCGCGCGACAGCGTTCTGAGCACACTCGGAATAAAAGCGGTCGTCGCCATTGGGTCAAGGACTGCAGAAATTCCTTACGGATTCGTCAGGGCCTCGTACACCACCATGCGTGCGACGGGCTTGCCGTCTTCTTCCTGTTCGGGCGTGTATACACGATGGGCCTTGAGATCGACCGCCAGAGTGTGCACGGCGTGCTGCACGCGGAAATCTTCCAGCTTGCGGTAATGGTCCGGGTCGTCCTGGTGAAACACCGCAATCGCGCCGCTGTAGCACGCGACGTAGATGCGGCTCAATCCCGGGTCAAACTTGATCACGTCCGGACCGCCGGGCATTTTGAGAAGCGCAATCGGCGCGTGCTTGTCGAGGTCGAACACTGTCATCAACTCGTTTCCTTCGCAGGAGAGAAATGCCCGGTGGTGTTCCGGATCGAGTGCCATCCCGTGGTTGCCTTCGCATTTTCCGACGGGATAGCGCCCAATCACCTGGTCGGTCGCAGGATCGATCACCGCAAATATGTTTTGGTCCTGTAGGTTCACGTAAACTTTCCGCGCCACAGGATCGTACTGCGGCATTCCCGTCTCGCTGTCGAAGTGCAGCGTATTGATGATTTCGTCTTTCCGCACGTCCACGACGGCTTCGGCCTTACCGCGCTCATCGGAGACGTACAATTTGTGAAAGGGCGCAGCGTAGGTGCTTCCGTCAGGCTTCGCTTCCGTTTTCAGTTTCTTCACGACTTTCATCTGTTTGAGGTCCACGACACCGATGGTGTTGTCGTGAGCGTTCGACGTGTAGAACTTCTTGAGTTCCGGAACGTATTCGACGCCTTCGGCACCCGGAGTATCTGTGATCGTCGCGACGACCTTGTTGGTACCGAGATCGATGACGTAGGTCTGGTCCGCGGCGAGATGGGTGGACAACAGGTAATGATCGTCTTCATCGATCGTGAGGTAGTCGAAGCGCTTGCCACCTGGCCCAGGCAGGTCAAACTTCGTGACCTGCCTGAGCGTTTGTGCCGACGCATTTGACGAGAACAAGCCAGCGAGTGCGAGGCAGGCACAAACGCCAAATTGCAAAGAAGTGAGTTTCGTTCGCATCTGCTCTCCTCACTGCCCCATCGAGTGGGCAGCACTGCCGCCACCCTTGCCTAGCTCATCGAGAGCCGCCTTGAATCCGGCCGCAAGTTTTTCGGCTGGGCCCCTGCCCCAGTAATGAAGGAAGATCACGACGGGCCGGTCTCCTGTCATGTGGTGATGAATGGCAACCACGTCCAGACCGTTCTTGCGAAGGGCTTTCAGAACCGGGGTCACTTCGGTTTCGAGCATCGCGACGTCTCCCGCAATCGCGGCATCGTCTTGAGTGCCAACAAATGCGGCCCACGTGTTGAGTCCCATGCGCGCGTTGATCGCGGCTCCGTGTTCTTTCATTCCCAGGTCGTCGCGTCCCACCGTAATTTTGTAAACGGCTCCCGTCTGCTCACCCTCATGCCCGGCGATTTTGGCAAGCTTCGCCGTGTCGAGAGGCGTGCCACTTCCACTCGCGGGCGAGGCTGCTTCTGGTTTCACGTGCCCAATCAGGTCGAGACCGGGCTTGACCTGCCGTGCCAGGTCGGTCGCTTTCCCCATTCCGTGAACGTGCATGTAGTACACGTGCGGATCGTCCCAGAAGAAATGATTGTGGAGCGCCGTAACATCGATCCCGTTATCGAGCAGCGCGGATAGGACAGGATTCACTTCTTCCTGCAGCAGCACCAGGTCACCCATCATCACGTCGGAGCCGTCGGTCGCCTTGGTCAGCGCAATCCAGCCTCCGAAACCAAAGGGGGTTGGGGTGGAGAAGCCCTGGATGGTCATCTTCAAATCATTGCGCGGGATGTTCACTTTCAGAACTCCCGCTTTGAAGTCGCCTTTGCGGTCGAGGGACTTCAAGACTTCCTGATAGTCGGCCGGAACTTCCTGCGCAGCGGCGGGAATCCCGAACGACACAAAACAAGCACACAAAACAAGAATCGTACGTTTCACAGACTGAAGCATCGAACTACCTCCTGAATTATTTGGTCATTTGCGAACAACGAATCGGCGCATGCGATTGCCTCTTCGTCACTTCCGAGTTTGCGTCTCGGCTGGAATCTGTTTCGTAACAACGTGAGTTCCCGGCCGCAGCTCATCGGTTCCTCGCGCTGCGATTTCATCTCCTTCACGCAGTCCACCGACGACTTCGATGGACTTGCCATCGAGTTCCCCCGTCTGTACGTTCACCCACTCCGTGTTGCCGTCGCGGATGCGGACAATAAAGATCGCTTCCGTTGTTCTCACAACCGCAGACAGCGGAACAAAGAAGGAAGGCCTTGTTCGGCGCACGGCCCACATTACTTCCGGAAACATTCCCGAGCTCAAGCGCCCGTCCGCATTGTTGACGTCTAGCTCAACGGGCATGGTTCGCGTTTTTACGTCCACCGAATGCGCGATGCGCGCGACCGTTCCGGTGAAGGTTTGCCCGGGATAAGCCGGGACACTGAATTCGATCTTGGTTCCCTCATCGATGCCCCCGGCGTATTTTTCTGGAATCGGCACAACGAGCCTCAGCTTGTCCGCTTTCTCGAGGCGAAGCATCGGCATGGTCGAGCTTGATGCTCCGGTCGAAGGCCCGACCAGAGAACCGGGATGAACGTTTCGTTCCGTCACGATGCCGTTGAAAGGGGCCCGAACTTGCAGGTAGCCCTCGAAATCGGCCACTGATTTTAATGCGGACTTGGCGGCTTCCGCGCTCCCGACGCTCGCTTCGAGCCGAGCCTTATCCGCGTCCACGGCCCGTTGCGCGATTTCAAGGTCGTTGCCCGCAACTACTCCCGGCGTTGCCGAAGCGCTCTTTAGTCTTTCGTAGGTGCTCGCGTCCGAACTGAGTTTGGCTTGCGCCTCGGCGCGCTGCGATTCAGCAGCCTGCAGTTTGGATTGTGCTTCCGCCCGCTGTGCGGCAAGTTCGGGAGCGACAAGCCGGGCCATCAACTGGCCGGTTTTCACGCGTGATCCTCGGTCGACTCCGATGGAATCAACATAGGCCGTGACCTTCGGAAAAACCGCCACCGCTTCGTATGCCTGCAGTTCTCCGGGTAAGCGCACTGTGATCGACAGTTTCTTTGAGGAAACTTTGGCCACCTCAACCATAGGTGTCGACGAGGCGGCAGCAGTTTGAGCGGCCGCGCCGGAATTCGACTGTGAACTGCACGAAGCGCACAAGACGATTGCCCCGCCAATAACGGGCACCCCTAAAAATCCGATTCGCATCATGCCGCTCCTCCTGGGAGTGAGTTCCGCAGTCCCTCAGCCGCGAAGATGCTCGCCGGATCATCGGGATCGAGCGACGGCGATTGCACTCCCGCGCGTTCTTGAACGATGGAAAACACGAGCGGTAAAAGCAGCAGCGTGGCCCCAGTGGCAAACAGCAAGCCTCCGATGACGGCGCGCGCGAGCGGAGCCGTCTGTTGACTGCCTTCGCCAAGGCCCAAAGCCATCGGCACCATGCCGGCGACCATCGCCATGCTGGTCATCAGGATCGGCCTCATACGGGTTTTTGCTCCATGAATCGCAGACGCAGTCGCCGTATTTCCCGAGCGGCGATATTCCTCCGCAAAAGTCACCAACAAGATGGCGTTCGCTACAGCTACACCGATTGCCATGATCGCCCCCATGAACGACTGAATATTTAGAGTCGTCCGAGTTACAAGAAGAAGAACGATCACACCGCAGATCACCGCAGGCACCGTTGAAAGCACTACAAAGGCGAGCCGCAGCGACTGGAAATTCGCCGCAAGGAGCAGATAGATCACCAGGACCGCAATCAGCAAACCAACTCCCAGGTTGGTCAATGTCTGTTTCATCGGGCCGATTTGTCCTCGAACCGTGACCTGCACCCCGCGCGGGGGCGAACCGGCGCGCTGTATCGCTTGGTCGAGCGCAGCGGAAACTCGGCCAAGGTCTTCGCCGGACACGTTTGCCGTGAGTGTCACCATTCTCTGTCCGTTCAGCCGGTGGTATTCTCCGACGACAGTCCCGTAATTCACTTGCGCCACATCGCCGATGAGAGGATGCGACGATGATCCCTGAGTCAGAGGAATGTGCTCCACGTCTTGGATCGAACTCATGTCGGATTGTGGAATCTGCACCTGCACCTGATATCCGACCCCCGATTTCGGATCGGCCCAATAGTTGGGCACCACGAACCGGCTCGACGAGGTGGCCGCAAGGAAAGAGCGGCCGACGCTCGCGGTTGTGACACCTAATTGCCCGGCACGCTCGCGGTCCACGTTGACCTCGATGCTCGGATAGTCCAGCGGTTCGTCATATTGCAGATCGCGTAGCGCGTCTATTTTGGCAGTCTCCTGGCGCAGTTTCTCGGCAAAAGTGCGGTCCGCCGCGAGATCGGGTCCACTCACATTGATCTCCACAGGAGTGGGAGCACCGAAATTCATGATCTGTGTGACGATGTCCCCCGCTTCGAACGAAAACTGGCATCCCGGAAACTTGGCCGGCAGAAGTTTTCGCAGTCGCTCTTCAAACTCGTCGACTCGGATTTTTGCGTCCGGATTCAACGCTACGCGCACTACCGCCTCGTGCTGGCCGCTCGTCCAGAGATAGATCGTATTGATCGGATAGTTCGGAGGAGGCGCTCCGATGTAGCTCAGCGTGACGCTCACATTTCCCGGACCAGCAGCTTCTTGAATCGAGCGGAGCACATCGAGCGTAAGCCGTTCCGTGGTCTCGACCCGCGTCCCAATCGGCGCGCGGAACCGAAACAGCAGCTGTCCGGAAGAAACGCGCGGGAAAACCTCGCGGCCCAGATAGGGGCCAAGCAGAACCAGCGCCAGAAGGGCAACCACCGCATAAGCGGAGAGCGCGAGCCAGCGCATCCCAACCAGTCGATGCAAGGTCTTGTCTAACCTCTCGCGTACCCGGCTCAGAAGCGACTTATCGTTTTCCACTTCCGGCGCATGCTCACGGAGAATCCAAGTGGAGAGAACCGGCACAAGCGAACTCGACAACAAGTAGGAGGCGCCCATCGCGAAACCAACCGCCAGCGAAAGAGGCACGAACAACGAGCGAGACACGCCAATCATAAAGAACGAAGGAACAAAGACGGCGAGGATGCACAACATCGCTAGCAAGCGGGGGATTTGCACCTCTTTGCTCGCCTGCAGAACCGCCACTGCTCTTCCTCGTCCCTCCCCCAGGTGACTGTGAATGTTCTCCATCACGACGGTGGATTCGTCGACCAGAATTCCAACCGCGAGCGCCAACCCTCCCAGCGTCATGATGTTGACGGTCTGTCCAGCGCCCCACAGCGCTACCACCGCGGTGAGCAACGCAAAGGGAATCGTCGTGACAACAATCAGAGCGCTCCGCCAATCCCGTAGAAACAAGAGCACAACCAGCCCGGTTAGAGCGGCGCCCAACAAACCTTCCCGCACGACGGACAACAGGGAATTTCGGACATAGGACGATTGGTCGAATTCATAATCGATCTTGATGTCGGGAGGAACGACACCTTGGAACTGTGGGAGACTGGCTTTCACTGCATTCACCACGCTCAACGTTGACGCGTCAGCGCGCTTTGTGACCGGGATGTAAACCGTTCTCCGCCCATTCACCTCGGCATATCCCGTGATGATGTCGCTTGCATCGTCAATCGTTCCGACGTCACGCAAAAACACAGTGGGGCCAGCTCCCGTGCGTAGCGGCAGATTTTGCAGGTCCTTGATGTTGGCAACCACCGAGTTGATGGGCGCGAGCCGCAACAAGTCACCCGTTCTGACATTCCCCGCCGGGACAATGATATTCCCGGAGTTGAGGGCCTGAATCACTTCTTCCGGAGCCATTCGATAGGCCCGCAAACGATCGGGATCAACGCTCACGACAATCGTGCGCGCGGCTCCTCCGAACGGAGGAGGTGCGGAAACGCCCGGTAGTGTCGCAAACAGTGGTCGCACGCGGTTTAGCGCAAGGTCCTGTATCTCCGCGACGCTCTTCGTCGCACTCGAAAAAACGAGATAGCCAACCGGAACACTGCCGGCGTCAAAACGCATGATGAACGGTGCGACCGTGCCCGGAGGCATGAAAGCGCGTGCACGATCCACGTATCCCACCGTCTGCGCCATGGCCTGACTCATGTCCGTGCCCGGATGAAACGTCAGCTTCAGCAGTCCCACGTTTTGGATCGACTTCGATTCCACGGACTCAATGCCGGTGATGTAGAGAAAATGGTATTCATAGTAGTAGACGAGATAGCCTTCCATCTGTGCTGGAGACATTCCTCCAAACGGTTGCGCAACGTAGATCACCGGCAAATTCAAGTTCGGGAAAATATCGATGGGCATTCGCAAAAGTGCCAGAGTCGAACAGAACGCCACGGCGATTACCACCACGACGACACTGATGGGATTTCGAAGCGCGCTCCGGAGCAGCCACATGACTAAAGCCCTTCCTTCGTCTTGCTGGGTAGCAGTTGCAGGAAGGGAGTAAGGTCCCCTTGCGCCGCCGCAACGGAGGCCAAATTCTGCCAGACTGCCAGGCGCGCCAATGCGTCATCAATTTCCGCTTGCACGAGCAGGCTTTCCGCATCGGAAACGTCCACAAGTGTGGCGAGACCAGCTTGGTACCGGGCACGCACTTGCGTCTCCGTGCTGTGAGCGGCTTCGAGTTCGAAAGGCGTGTTTTCCGCAACTTTCCTCGCGCCTTCGAGCGAGGCCTGCGCCTTCCGAAGCTGCCCAGTCAAATCCTGCAAGGCTTGATCGTAGCGGGCTTTTTCCGCCCGCTCATTCGCCGCTTCGACGGCTTTCTTCGAACGGATCGTGAAGATATCGAAGACGGGGAACGTCACCGTCACTCCCGCAGCCCAGTTGGACCGGTCCGGCGCCAGGCCTTCACTCCCTCCCAGAAACTTCCCGGCCGGATCCAAACCGCTTCCGCGTCCGTAGACCGAGGACTGCAAATAAAATTTTGGATAGTAGGAGCGATCCAGAATATGCACCTGAGATTGCGACTCTTCGACGCGCGCTTTCTGGACTTCCGCTGCCGGGTTTCCTGTCACAGGAGCCGCTTCGAGGGGCCGACCGAGCGCTGCACCTAGTAAACCGCTTTCCTGAATCTCCACTCGGGAATCGGCGATGCCCAGGATGTCGGCCAGGAACGCGCGGCTTATTGCTTCCTGCTGCTGCGCCCTTGCAAGGTTGACTCGCGCTCGCGCGAGATCGGCATCGGCTCTCGAAGCATCCGCACCCGGACGAAGTTCATTGTCCGCAAGAACGTGAACCGATTTTGCAAACTCCTGCCGTCGCCCGGCGTCTGCCTCCGCGGCACGCACCGTTTGTTCCGCGGCAAGCAGTGTCATGAAGGCGTTGATGGTGGCTACGCTCACATCCAAACGGGTCAGCGAAGACTCCGCACTCACGCGATTCCGAGCAGCGCGTGCCGCATCCACCCTGGCCCCGCGATATCCGAAATCGAGAGGTTCCCAGGAAAACAACAGGCCCGCTGCGCTTCCCCAGGCGCTCTGATTGGATGTCGAGACCGGGACCGGGCCCGAGATGGGAGCGATGACGGACTGCGGCAGCAGCAACCCCGTGATGTTGTTGTCGGTTGCACGATTCGCCTGCCAGAGAACGTCAGCGCGCGGCAAGTAATTCGTCCGTGCCAAACCGACACCGGCTTCCGCAGCCCGGACTCGTTCGAGTGAAGCCCGCACGGCGGGATAATTCTTGAGAGCAAAGTCCACGGCTTGCTCGAGGGTGAATACCTTCTTGGCTGGCTCGGCAGAAGGTGTTTGTGCCAGCGCTGGTTTGCAGAGCGCCAGCGAGAAAATCGCGACTATCGCCATTCCCAAATATTTCCCAAGATTCCCTTGCACGATCATCGACTCCTCATTTCGAAACGTCCTGTCCGTTCTCCGTTCCATTCATTTCCGGCCGGCGGCCTCACTTGGCTGGGGAGTGGTACAGTCCTTCGATCAACTCCATGCCGCGCTCGAGAAGTTTCTCGTCCGGAAATCCCTGCCGCGCCCAGCCTTTCAGAATCTCGTCCACTCCGTAGCCTTCCTTGCGACCGAACCGGTCATCCAGAAGATCCGCGTCGTGAATCATTTGCCCGATCACCGTTACCCGCGGATCTCTAATCCGAAATTCCTTTTCCAAGGTTTCAAAAGTGCAGTCCGCGCCCCGATGACCGAAACCACGCTCGTGAAACATATCGAACGGGACGGCCCGCGGAGGCACCTGATCTTCTGGTGCAAACGCAAATCGCGCCTTCGGGTCGATGAATCTTCGAATCAGCCAGGCCGACGCGCAGCGATCCACACCCGGTCTTGGCCTCGTGACCCAGATTCGGCTCTTGTATTCTCTTGGTTTGATTTTGGCGGTTGCGCCCGTGGCTGCGCGCAGCGAACTCGCCCGTTCCAGCAATTCCCGGACGCGCTCTTGCATAGGACTGTCGAAAAAATCGACCTCCACGATTTCCTGGAACCGGTTCCGCAAGCGTCCAAGACGAGCCGTGCTTTTCCGTTCGGCGGAACCACCCGACAGCGCGTGAATCTCCTGAATCAGCTCCTGGTATTCGCGCGCGCGTGCTTCGGAAAACCGACCTTGCAATTGCGGCCCGGACAGGTTGTCGATGGACTCCACTCGAACTACGGATGCCTCGCCACCATATTTCCGGATCGTCGCCGCGAGCCATTGAAACCGCTCCTCATTGCTGGCGCTGCCCGGTAGCAGATATCCGGAGTTCCCAAGCGGTACTGTTCCGTACCGCTGCAGCTTCCGCCAAATCTCCACTCTCTGGCTGGCGCGCTTCGTCGGCAGCGTGAACGTCAGCAGCAGCCACTCGGCCGCTCGTTTGTCTCGTACAGTCATTTCTTCTAAATGTTATGTCTATAACGCAAATTAGGTCAAGTCTGGCAGATTCACTCCATTGGCAAGGATTGCGGCATGGTCGGAAATCGCACCAAAGCCGCAACCGCCACAATTTGCGTGTTAGGAAAATGGTTCGTGATCTATTGGACTGAAGAGCCCGCCGCATCATCACCGAAACCCGGCTCCTCGTTTACAAGGAGTTGATGCCCGTGACGAAGGAGCAAGTGGACCTAGAAAACTCTGTTCTTTGGATACCTGACTCCAAGACGCCAACCGGTGTTGCCGAGCTCCCACTCACCGCAATGGCTGTTCAGGCGTTCCGGGATCAGATCGCACTCGCGGGAAGCAGTATTTACCTTTTTCCCAGTGAAGAAAGCGCGACAGGCTATCAACGCTCCCTGCGAACCGTTTGGCGATTGACGTTGAGAAGAGCGAAGGTTCCTTACTTTCGGCTCTACGATCTTCGTTCAACGTATGCAACGCGACTGAGTGCCGGGGCGTCGCGGACGAGTGGGTCACTCAACTGCTTCGTCAGAGCGACTCGAAGGTCTTCAAAAAAGTATTCGCAGATGAAGTTGCGAATGCAAAGAGAAGCACTCGAAAAAATGAACCGCCAAGCAAATGAAATGACCAGCGAGGTTACAACCGCTGTGCAGGAGTCCAAGAGTTTGTGCACAGTTCCTGCACAGGTTTGACACCTTTTGTTACAAAACGACGGCAAAATGACACTTCAGGATGGTCGTGGAAACCGGAAATCGTTTAGAATCAACATAGCGCCCGTAGCTCAGTTGGATAGAGCGTCTGCCTTCTAAGCGGACGCAAATCAAATCTAAGTCGTTGCTTAGGTTGCGCTTACGAGTTTCGAGCCATCCTTGTGCCGCTCCAAAGTTGCTCCAAACCTTGGACGAAGTAAGAAAAAGCCAGATTCTCAGATCCTTAGAGTCCCCTGGTGGCCCAACGGATCTATGAGGCCGAAGTCACCCGCCGACTCCGATTTTTTGGAAGCTTTTTGAAAAACGGGCACGGTTTCAATTCGAATGGCACGCAGAAGAGTGCGGCGAGCATGCAAACACCGGAAAATGGTTGTCACCAACAGCAAAAGTATGCGAAACATTACCGAGCGCGCTCGATGATCTGGCTAATGCGTGACTCCGTAACGATCTCGTTCCTCTGCAACGGAAGAATCGGCACTTGATGGCGGCTGGGGTGAAATCTGCCCTTTTCAATGGAGGTGATGGTCTGGCGCGTCACGCCCACCTGGGCGGCGAGCTTGGCCTGTGACCATTCCCGCTCCGCGCGCAGCACACGCAGACGAGTTCTGAATAGAGGCATGAGATCTCCACGGCAAACCGGTGCGAAATGGGGCCAACTTGGGGCCAAGACTAGGGCCTTTTAGGCCCCAATCTGGGGTTCTCGGGAGGCAAAGGCAACAGACTCAACAGGACTTTTGGTAGGGCGGTGGGGATCGAATAC